>Ga0316578_10000081_pt1 | contig 21609 bp, 23 predicted proteins | sample J0NA_2_FD_203076 | JGI IMG/M metagenome (GOLD analysis project Ga0316578, IMG submission 203076) | Rhizosphere microbial communities from salt marsh grasses in Alabama, United States - J0-2_160517rDrC | ecosystem: Host-associated > Plants > Roots > Rhizosphere | place: USA: Alabama | collected... | reverse complement strand
TACGACGAGGCCGCACCACTCGCCGAGGGATGGCGTGAGCGCGTGCGACTCCACCAGCTGCACCCCCTGCTCGTCCATGCCGTGCTCTTCGGGGGTTCGTACGGCCCGCAGGCGGTGGCGGTGGCCGGCCGCTACGCCTGAGCACGAACCGCGGCAGACTGTGCGCCGTGCTCGTCGACACCTTCGGATGCCGCTGGACCCTGGACGTGCGCGGTCTCGGTGACGACCTGGCCGACTCCGTGGAGCACCTCTGGGAGCGGACCCGCGTCGCCTCCGGGCCGCCGGCAGGGGACGACGAGCAGGCGCCGCCGTTCGTGGTGACCCGTGGCGACGACGGCGCGGTGCGCATCGACGGCTCCCGCCGGCCGGTCGCCGACGACGACCTGCCGTACGCCCTGTCGCGGGCGGTCACGCTGGCCTCGATCGAACGTCGCACCGGGGAGTGCCTGATGCTCCACGCCGCCGGGTTGGCCGCCGAGGACGGGTCCACGGTGGCGCTCGTCGCGGCGTCCGGCACCGGCAAGACGACCGCGGCCGCCGCGCTCGGCACCGGCCTCGGCTACGTCTCGGACGAGACGGTCGCGATCGAGCACGACCTCTCGGTGCGCCCGTACGCGAAGCCGCTCTCGGTGGTCGTCGACCCGTCCCGCCGCTTCGTCAAGCACGAACGCTCCCCGGACGACCTCGGCCTCCTGCGGGCCCCGGCGGACCTGCGACTGGCGGCGACGGTCGTGATGGAGCGGGATCCCTCGCTCCGCGCCCCCGAGCTGGAGCCCCTCGGGCTCGTCGACGCGGTCGAGCTGACACTCCCCCAGACCTCGGCGCTGACCCGGCTCGATCGACCCCTCGACCGACTGGCGCGCGCGCTCACGGCGGGACACGGCCCCTGGCGGCTGCGCTACGCCGAGGTCGCCGAGTGCGCGGACCTCGTGGCCGAGCTGGCCTCCGGGAGGGCTCCCGGCGGGGACCCCGGCCCGGTGCCGTGGACCTGGGTGGACGGGCGGGGGCTGCCCGATCCGGGGCCGGGCACCTCGGCCGACCCGGAGATGGGCGCGCCGGTCCGGCGCGCCCGCTTCGACGAGGCCGTCGTCGCGGACGGCGTCGTCCTGGTCCTGCGTGACCGCGTTCCGGTCACCCTCCCGGGACTCGCCGCGACTGTATGGCTGCGGAGCGAGCACCCCGCCCCCCTCGACGAGCTGGTCGCGGCCGCCATCGCCGAGCTCGGTCCCCATCCCGACGCCCGGCAGCTCGTCGTCGCCACGGTGCGCGAGCTGCTCGACGCCGGTCTCGTCGTGCTCGGCTGAGGGTCGGCCGGCGGTCTTACCGCTCCGTCGCTGGCATGCTGGCGGCATGAGCGAGCGGATCGAGATCACCACCCCCGACGGCCCGATGCCCGCCCGGCTCTGGCGACCGACCTCGGGGAGCGGCCCGGGCCTCGTGGTCCTCCAGGAGATCTTCGGGGTGAGCGCCTACATCCGTGGGCGGGCGTCGGACCTGGCCGCGCTCGGCTACGTCGTCGTCGCACCCGAGCTGTTCTGGCGGGTCGGGGTGAGCGAGGTGCCCGCGGGGCCCGGGATGCTGGAGGAGGCGATGGCGGTCACCGGCCGTGTCGAGTGGGACACCGCGGTCGACGACGCCGTCGCCACGCTCCACCATCTCCGCGGCCTCGACGGGGTGACGGGCGGCGTCGGCGTCGTGGGGTTCTGCTACGGCGGTGGACTGGGGTACGCGGTGGCCGCGCGCGAGCCCGTCGACGCGCTCGTGTCCTACTACGGGTCCGCGCTGCCGCGGCTCGTCGACGCGGTGCCGGCCGTCCCGGCCCCGTCGCTCCACCACTTCGGCGAGGAGGACTCCTTCATCCCGATGGGGCAGGTGGCGAGCATCCGCGACAGCGTCGGCTCCGGTGAAGCGCCCGTGGAGTTCCACACCTACCCAGGTGCGGACCATGCCTTCGACAACGACGACTTCGTCAACCACCACCCGGAGGCTGCCGACCGCGCCTGGACGAGGACGACCGACTTCCTCGCCCGGGTGCTGCCGACGGGCTGACCGTCGCGAAGGACTCAGGGGCAGGTGCACGGCGAGTCGAGGCACCGCGGGCAGCCCGCGGCGTAGCGCGACACGGCGTCGGCGAGGTCGATGTCCATCTGGTTCGCGAGGCTCGCCACCCAGGCGAGGACGTCGGCGAACTCGTGCACCTGCTGCTCACGGCTCCCCTTGCGGACGGCCTGGGCCAGCTCTCCGAGCTCCTCGGTGAGCCACGCCACCGTGCTGGGGACCCCACGGGCGCGGTCGCGCTCCCCGTAGGTGCGCTCGATGACGTCCTGGAGGCGGGCCAGCTCCATCCCGGCAACCTACCGGTGCTCGCCGTCAGCTGAGCCCCGCGGCCCCGAGGTCCGGGGTTCCGGGCAGGGCACCGAAGCGTCGGACGATCGCGGTCTCGCGGCGCAGCAGCTCGAGAAGGAGCCGAAGCCTCGCCCCCGCATCGGGAGCCTCGAGCAGCCGCTGCCGGTCCGCGACGTCGAGCACGGTCTGCTCGGCGTACCGATAGGCCACCCGGCCGGGCACGTCCTCGACCGGCTCGCCCCGAGCGCCGACGACCTCGAGGTAGCGGTCGTGCGCGGACCGGACCTGCACGACCACCTCCGCGATGTCGGCCTCCGCCGTGGACGGCTCCTCGAGCCACTCGACCCGGGCGGTGAGGTAGGCGGTGCCCGCGTCCTCGTCGAGGCCCTCGAGGCGGAACCGTCGCCCTCCCGTGGCCACGAGATGGACGACGCTGCCGGCACCACCGGCGCCCCGGGCGAGACCCATCGCCTCGACCGTGGCCTCGCAGCCCACCGGATGCACGTCGGAGACGGCGTCCGGACCGACCTCGTGCCCGCTGCGGATGAGGACCACCCCGAAGGACCGCTCCCCCTCGGGCCGCGCGGCGAGCCACTGGGCGAGCTCGAGATAGCGCGGCTCGAACAGCTGGAGCGGCAGGACCGCGCCCGGCAGCAGCACCGTGCCCAGGGGGAAGAGGGGAAGCGTCTCCATGCCCCACTGTAGGCACCGCGCGCGGCTCAGGCAGGAGCGCGCTCGATGTCGTCGGCGTCCTCGTCGTCGCGCCACGGACGAGGGGGCAGGCTGTCCGCCGCGCGGCGGATGAGCGGCCCGACGGTGAGCCCCTGGACGGTGATGGTGAAGAGGACCACAGCGTAGGTCGCGGCGACGATCACGGGGCGGTAGTCCACGTCGGGGAGCCCGAGGGCCAGGCTGATCGCGATGCCACCGCGCAGGCCGCCCCACGTCAGCAGGCGGGTCGTGTACGGCCCGTATCCGTCGCGCTCACGCAGCAGCCGGACCGGCACCGCCACCGACACGAACCGTGCGACCAGCGCCACCGGGACGATGGCCAGACCGACGAGCAGCACCCCGCCCTCGCTCTCGGCGAGGAGCACGTCGAAGCCGATGAAGGCGAAGAGCACGATGTTGAGGACCTGGTCGAGGGTCTCCCAGAACCCCTCCACGTGATGCCGGGTCTCGCCGTGGAACGCGGTGTCCTTGCCGGCCGACATGACGAGCCCCGCGATGACCATCGCGAGCGGCCCCGAGAGCCCGAGCGCCGTCGCCGCCGAGTAGCCGCCCACGACCATCGCGAGCGTGAGGATCACCTCCACGACGTGCCCGTCGATCGACCGGACCAGCCAGAAGCCGATGTAGCCGATGACCGCGCCGAAGGCCATGCCGCCGAGGGCCTCCCGGACGAAGACCATGAGCACGCCGGTGACGGTCGGCTCGAAATCGGCGGCCTCCGTACCCAGCCCGATGACACCGCCGAGCACGACGAACATGACCACCCCGACGCCGTCGTTGAAGAGCGACTCCCCGGCGATGAGCGTGCGCAGCCGCTCGGGCACCCGCGCGCGCTTCAGCAGGTCGAGGATCGCGACCGGGTCGGTGGGGCTGATGATCGAGCCGAGCAGCAGCGCCCAGACGAACGGCATCGCGATGCCGGCGGCGGCGAAGACGGCCCACGACCCGAGCCCGACGAGGGCGATGCTGATCAGTGTGCCGACCGTCGCCAGGGTGAGGACGCTGGCCTTCTGCCGGAGCAGCTGACGGGCGTCGATCGACAGCGCCCCGGCGAAGAGCAGGATCGACAGGATGCCGTTGAGGACGAAGTCCGTGAAGTCGAGCGTCTCCAGCATCCCCTGGGCCATCTCGCGCAGGCCGAAGGAGAGCCCGATGGCGTCCCCGACCATGAGGAGCACGGAGGCGAGGGCGGCCGCCAAAGTCACACCGACCGTGGTGGGGATGCGCAGGAACCTCTCGTTGAGCCACGCCAGCACTGCGGTCGAGCAGAGCAGCGTTGCGAACGCGGTGAGCACCGGTGTCCTCCCGTCGACGTGGCGTCGACGTCAGACTAGGGTCCCTCATGGCACGATGACGGCCAACCAGCTGGCCGAGCCGAACCGTACGACCTCGCCGATGACGAACCGACGACGGGAGACGACGTTGCTGCCCGATCCCGTCCGACGCCGGGACGCCCGCCGTCGGGTGCTCAAGCTGGCTCCGGTGCTTCTCGTCTTCTGGCTCGTCCTGTCCGGCCACTACACCCCCCTGCTGCTGGTGCTCATGGTGGTCTCTGTCGTCGCGGTCTGCTGGCTGATCTGGCGGGCCGACTTCGACCGTCGCTTCGACCGCACCCCGTTCTTCGACCTCACGATCGGGTTCGTGCTCCGCACCCTGGCGTACCTCCCGTGGCTGGCGTGGCAGGTGCTCGTGGCGGCCACCACGGCCTTCCGGAAGGTCTGGTCCCCGCGGCCGGACCTGCGCCCCGCGGTCGCGCGCACGGCGGCGGACGAGCTGCCGCCTGTGGCGCAGGTGGTCTACGCCAACTCGATCACCCTCACCCCGGGAACGCTGTCGCTCGAGGTCGACGACCGGTCGATCGAGGTCCACAGCCTCGACCCCGAGGGCATCGAGGAGCTCGACCGGGGCGAGATGCTGCGCCGGGTGCGGGCGACGGAGACGGACGCATGATCCTCGCCGTCATGGTCGCGCTGCTCGTCGCGATGGGGCTGGTCCTTGCGCGCGTGTATCTCGGCCCGGGACGGTACAACCGGATCCTCGCCGTGAACCTGTTCGGCACCAAGACGGTGCTGTTCGTCGCCGTGGTCGGCTACGTCTTCGGACGTCCCGAGTTCCTCGACATCGCCATCCTCTACGCCCTCGTCAACTTCGTCGCGACGATCGCCGTGCTGCGGCTCACGCACTACGACGAGCTCGTCGAGCAGCACCACGAGGAGGAGGTGTGATGCACACGGTGCTCACCGTCGCGAGCGGGGTGCTCCTCACCCTCGGGAGCATCTTCCTGCTCACCGGAGCCGTGGGTCTGCTGCGTTTCCCCGACTTCTACACCCGGATCCACGCCGGCGGGATCGCCGAGACGGTCGGTGCCGGCTTCATCCTCCTCGGCCTCCTCGTCCGCCCCGACGACTGGAGCCCCAGCGTCGCGGTGCGCCTCCTCGTCATTCTCGCCTTCCTCGTCCTCACCAGCCCGACGGCGACCCACGTCCTGGCGCAGGCCGCGCGGCGCGACGGCGTGCCCGTGTGGGAGGAGGGAGACGGACCCCAGTGAGAACCCCATGAGCACCGAGTTCACCCTCGTCGCCATCGCCCTGCTCGCGATGCTGACGCTCACGGCGATGATCATCTCGCGGCTGCGCGGGCTCTACGGCGCGGCCATGGTGGCCGCACTCTTCAGCCTGCTGACGGCGAGCCTGTTCGTCCTCATGGACGCCGTCGACGTCGCCTTCACCGAAGCCGCCGTGGGCGTCGGCGTCAGCACCGTGCTCGTCCTCACCGTGCTCGCCCTCACGCACTCGCGCGAGGCGGTGACCCCGCGCAACCGGCGGCTGCCCGCCGTCGCCGTGGTCGTGGCGGCCGGAGGCGCGCTCGTCTACGCCAGCCAGGACCTGCCCGCGTTCGGCTCCGCGGACAGCCCGATCCAGACCCACCCGATCACCGACGTCTACCTCGTCGAGTCCCAGGAGGACATCGGCATCCCCAACGTCGTCACCGAGGTGCTGGCGAGCTACCGAGGCCTGGACACCCTGGGCGAGCTGATCGTCGTGTTCACGGCCGGGCTCACGGTCCTCTCGCTGCTCGGCACCCTGGCTCCACCGGAGGACTGCAAACCCCCGGGGCGGTTCCACCTCACCGACTACCGCGTCATCAGGATCGTCTCGGGCCTGCTCATGCCCTTCATCCTCCTGTTCGCGCTGTACGTGCTCTTCCACGGTGACTACGGGCCGGGCGGCGGCTTCCAGGCGGGCGTGATCTTCGCGTCCGGCTTCGTGCTCTACGGCCTGGTGTTCGGGCTGGACCGCGCGCAGCAGGTGGTGCCCCCCCGGGTGTTGTGGCTGCTGGTCTCGCTCGGCCCGCTGGTCTACGCGGGGGTCGGGGTGACGACGATGCTGCTCGGTGGCACCTTCCTCGACTACGACATGCTCAACCAGGGGCATCCGGAGAGCGGGCAGCACCTCGGGATCCTCGTCGTCGAGACCGCGATCGGCCTCACCGTCGCCGCGGTCATGATGACGATCTTCTTCGGTTTCGCCAGCCGGGGGGTGACGCGGAAGTGATCGCCACCCACTACGTCTACTGGGTCCTCTTCGCGATCATGATGATCGGGCTCTACGTGGTGATCAGCCACGGCAACCTGCTGAAGAAGCTGATCGGGCTGTCGATCTTCCAGGTGGGCGTCTTCCTCTTCTACATCAGCCTGGGCAAGGTCCGCGGCGGCAGCGCGCCGATCATCTCGCCCACCGTGCAGACCTACTCCCACCCCCTGCCGCAGGTGCTGATCCTCACCGCGATCGTCGTCGGCGTCGCGACCCTCGCGGTCGGCCTCGGCCTCGCCGTGCGCATCTTCGAGACGTACGGGACCGTCGAGGAGGACGAGGTCATCACCCGCAGCGCCACGGACCCCGCCGACGGCGTGCCGGAGGACTCGCTGAACGGCGGCGGCGGCGACGCGGCCCAGGGGGACGAGGCATGACGGCCCAGCTCCCGGCGCTGCAGGTCGCCATCCCGTTGATCTGCGCGCCCCTGTGCGTGGTGGGGCGGTCCCGCCGGTTCGCATGGTGGCTGTTCCTGCTGGCCGCGCTCGCCTCGCTGGCCATCTCCGTCCTGCTGGCGCTCCGGGTCTCGCGCGAGGGCGCGTTCAGCTACCAGATGGGCGGATGGACGGCTCCGGCCGGCATCGAGTGGGTCGTCGCCGGGTACAACGTGCCCATTCTCCTCGTCGTCTCGGCGATCGCCGTCGCCGTCGCCGTCTACGGCTACCGCGCCGCGGGCCTCGAGCTCGACGACTGGCACACCACGCTGCTCTACACCTTCCTGTGCCTCACCCTCACCGGCCTGCTCGGGCTCACGATCACGGGCGACATCTTCAACGCCTTCGTCTTCCTCGAGATCAGCTCGCTGTCGACCTACGCCCTCGTGGCGATGGGGCGCCGCCGACGGGCGCTGCTCTCCAGCTTCCGCTACCTGGTGATCGGCACCGTGGGCGCCACCTTCTTCGTCATCGGCATCGGCCTGGCCTACGCCGTGACCGGAACGCTCAACATGGCCGACCTCGCCGCCCGGGTCGGTGCCGCCGAGGGCAACCGGGCCCTCTACGCCGCCGTCGTCTTCATGGTCGTGGGCCTCGGCGTCAAGGTGGCGTTGGTCCCGCTGCACGCCTGGCTGCCCGGCGCCTACGCCGAGGCCCCGAACGTCGTCAGCATGTTCCTCGCGGCGACGAGCACCAAGGTGGCCATCTACATCCTCACCCGGGTGATGTTCACGGTCTTCGGGACGGCGCTGGTGTTCACCGCGCTCCCGACCGGCCAGGTGCTGCTCGTGCTCGCCTCGGCGGCGATGATCCTGGGCTCGGCCGTGGCGTGCTTCCAGGGTGACCTGAAGTACCTGCTCGCCTGGTCCAGCGTCGCGCAGATCGGCTACATCATGGCCGGGATCAGCCTCGCCACCGCCGCCGGCGTCTCCGCCGGCTACCTGCACATCATCAACCACGCCATCACCAAGGCCGCCATGTTCGCCGCCGCGGGTCTGCTGCTCGCCCGGCTCGGGTCGGTCCAGCTCGGCGCGCTGGCAGGGCTGGGCCGCCGGATGCCCTGGACCTTCGGAGCCATCGTCGTGGCCGGGGTCGGGCTCATCGGGCTCCCGCCGACGGCCGGGTTCGTCAGCAAGTGGGCCCTGGTCACCGCGCTGGTGGAGCAGCGGCAGTGGCTGGTCATCGCCGCGATGCTCGTCAGCTCGCTGCTCGCGATGGTGTACGTCGGCCGGCTTGTCGAGGTGGCCTGGTTCCGCGACCCGGCCCCGGTCACCGAGACGGCCTCCCCGCCGAAGGGCATGGTCGCGGTCACGTGGGTGCTCGTGCTCCTGACGATCTGGTTCGGCATCGACGCCTCGCTGCCCGCCTCGCTCGCCGACTCCGCGGCCCAGGCCTTGCTGGGAGGTGGCGGATGAACGCCGTCGTCCTGCCGGTGGCAGTGGCCCTCCCCGCGCTCGCCGCCCTCGTCGTCCTGCTCCTGCGCCGCAGGCCGGTCGCCCGGGAGGTCGGGCACGTCGTCGTCGGGGTCGCCCTCGCGGCCCTGGTGCTGTCGTTGTGGAGTCAGGCCGACAGCGGGCTGCGCTACGAGCTCTGGGAGTGGCTGCCCGGCCTGTCGCTCGAGCTGAGCCTGGAGCCGCTCGGGCTGATGTTCGCCACCATCGCCGCCGTGCTCTGGCCGATCACCACGGTCTACGCCGGTGGCTACCTGCGCGCAGAGGGCACCAGGTCGCAGACGCGCTTCTTCGTCTTCTTCGCCCTGACGATCAGCGCCGCGATGTGGATCGCGCTGTCCGGCAACCTGGTCACCCTGCTCATCGGCTACGAGCTGATGACCTTGAGCACGTGGCCGCTCGTGGCGCACGACGGCACCGCCGAGGCCCGCCGCGGGGCCCGGACGTACGTCGTCGTCCTCCTCGTCACCTCGGTCGGGCTGCTGCTGCCCGCCATCGTGTGGACCTACGTACTGGCGGGGACGACCGACTTCCGTGACGGCGGCGTGCTCGCCGGCACCGCCGGGCCCGCCGTGCTCGCCCTGCTGTTCGCCCTCTACATGTTCGGCATCGGCAAGGCGGCCCTGATGCCGGTGCACCGCTGGCTCCCGGCCGCGATGGTCGCACCCACGCCGGTGTCGGCGCTGCTGCACGCCGTGGCCGTCGTCAAGGCCGGTGTCTTCACCGTGCTCAAGGTGGTCGTCTACGTCTTCGGCATCGACACCCTGAGCGAGACCGGCGCCTCGGCGCCGATCACCTGGGTGGCCGCGTTCACCCTGCTGGCCGCGGCCGTCGTCGCGATCACCGCGGACAACCTCAAGCGGCGGCTCGCGTACTCGACCATCAGCCAGCTGGCGTACATCGTGCTCGGTGCCAGCCTGGCGAACGACATCGCCGTGGCCGGCGGGACGTTCCAGATGGTCAGCCACGCGGTCGCCAAGATCACCCTGTTCATGTGCGCCGGTGCCATCGCCGCGACCGCGCACAAGAAGAAGGTCAGCGAGCTGGACGGCCTCGGACGGACCATGCCGTGGACCTTCGCCGCCTTCTTCGTCGCCTCGGTATCCATCATCGGGCTCCCGCCAGGCGGGGGCATGTGGAGCAAGTGGCTCCTGCTCCTCGGCGCCTCCGACGCGGGCAGCACCGCCGTCATCGTCGTGCTGCTGCTCGGCTCGCTGCTGGCCGTCGCCTACCTGATGCCGATCCCCGTGCGGGCCTTCCTCCGCCCGGTCCCGAGCGGGGCCGACGGCGAGCACGCGCACGGTGAGGCCGCGCCGTCCATGGTCGTCCCGCTGGTCCTCACCGCGGTCGCCTGCGTCGCGCTGTTCCTGGGCGTCGACATCGTCCTCTCCCCCCTGGCCTCGATCCTGGAGGTGCCATGACCCCCACCGAGCACGACGCCCCCGACCACGGCAGCACCGAGGACCGCCGGTGGCTCGACGACCCCCGCAACGTCACGAAGATCGTCCGCACCCTGGTCGGGCTCTGCGCGCTGGCCCTGGTGGCGGACTTCTTCTACACCAAGCACCCGTTCTTCGGCGTCGAGGAGCTCCCGGGCTTCTACGCCGTCTACGGCTTCGTCGTCAGCGCGGCGCTCGTGCTGACGGCCAAGCAGCTGCGCAAGCTCGTCGGGCGGCCCGAGGACTACTACGAGCGGCGGCACGATGCTGACTAGCCCCGCGCTGCTCCTCGTCGTCGGAGCCGGGATCGTCGCGCTCCTCGACGGCCGGGCCCGCCGCGTCGTCATGGTGGCGCTCCCGCTCGCCGCCCTGGCGCTGCTCTGGTCGATGCCGGAAGGCCTGGGCGTCACCTACGACGTGATCGGCTTCGAGCTCACCCCGGTCCGCATCGACGCGTTGTCGCGGCTGTTCGCGACCGGGTTCATCGTGGCCGGGCTGCTGACCTCCATCTACGCGCTGCACCTCGACGACCGGCTTCAACAGTCGGTGATCCTCGCCTACGCGGGCACCGCGGTCGGCGGCGCACTGGCCGGCGACCTGCTCAGCCTGTTCGTCTGGTGGGAGCTGGCCGGCCTCTCCTCGACCTTCCTCATCTGGGCCGGGCGCACGGAGCGCAGCTACCGCGCGGGCATGCGGTACCTCGTCGCGCAGCTGATCTCCGGTCTCCTCATGCTCGCCGGCATCGCCTGGCGGGTGATGGACGGCAAGGGCCTGGAGTTCAGCTACCTCGGTCTCGACGGACCGGGCGAGATGCTGATCCTCCTCGCGATCGGGCTCAAGTGCGCTTTCCCGGTGCTCCACGCCTGGGTCGTCGATACCTACCCCGAGGCGACCGTCGTCGGCACGGTGGCGCTGTCCCCGTTCACCACCAAGCTCGCCGTGTACGCGCTGGCGCGCGCCTTCGCCGGAACGGAGGGACTCGTCGTCGTCGGGGTGCTCATGGCGATCTTCCCGATCTTCTACGCGGTGATCGAGAACGACCTCCGCCGGGTCCTGGCGTACAGCATGATCAACCAGCTCGGGTTCATGGTGGCCGGCGTCGGCATCGGCGGCGAGCTCGGCATCAACGGCGCCGCCGCGCACGCAGTCGCGGACATGATCTTCAAGGGGCTGCTGTTCATGGCGATGGGAGCGGTGCTGCTGCGCGCCGGCACCGTCAAGGGTTCCGACCTCGGCGGGCTCTACAAGTCGATGCCGCAGACCACCGTGTTGTGCATCATCGGGGCCGCCTCCATCTCGGCCGTCCCGCTCTTCTCCGGGTTCGTCACGAAGTCGATCATCATGGAGGCGGTCGCCGAGGAGCACCACACGGTCTTCTGGTTGCTGCTGCTCTTCGCGTCCGCCGGTGTGTTCCACCACGCCGGGATCAAGATCCCGTACTTCGCCTTCTTCGCCCACGACCGCGGCTACAAGGTCAAGGAGGCGCCGTTGAACATGCGCGTCGCGATGACCCTCGGCGCGACGATCTGCATCGGCATCGGGGTGCTGCCCGGCCTCTTCTACCAGCTGCTGCCGTACGAGATGGACTACGTCCCGTACACCAGCTACCACGTCATCAACCAGGTGCAGCTCCTGCTGCTCGCCTCGATGGCCTTCACCGTGCTCATCCGCACCGGCCTGTACCCGCCCGAGATCCGGTCGATCAACATCGACGCGGACTGGCTCTACCGCCGCGGCTTGCCGGCCACCGTGCGCGCGGGCTCCCGGGTCCTCGTGGCGACGGGACGTACGCTCGCCGCGCCTCGCCGAAGAGCCGTCGACCGGTTCCTCGACGTCACGGCGAACTGGTTCACGCCGAACGGGCCGATCGCCTTCCCCTGGCCGACGCACGTCATGGTCTGGTGGGTGGCTCTGCTCTTCGGCGTCGTGCTCGCCGTCGCGCTGCTGTAGCGCTGGTCGGTGGCCCCCCGGCGCTCCCGTACACTGGGACCTGTCGGCCCGGCACGTTCTGCCTCGGGCCGCCCCTCTTTGTCGATGTCCTGGGCGACCACCTCGGTCGACCCGCGCCGCGGCTGCAGAGCCCGCCCGGCAGAACATCGCCGAGCCGCGCCGACGCCGTCGCCGCTGCGGCTCCCCCAACCGCTCGGAGACCTTCCTGTGTCAAACCCCACCTTCGGCGCGCTCGGCGTGCCCACTCCTCTCGTCGAGGCGCTCGCCGGAGCCGGCATCACGACGCCGACCCCGATCCAGTCCGCCACGCTGCCCGACTCACTCGCCGGCCGAGACATCCTCGGACGCGGACGCACGGGGTCGGGCAAGACCATCGCCTTCGTCCTCCCCCTGGTGACGCACCTGGCGCGGACCCGCACGACCACCCACCCGCGCCGACCGCGCGCCCTTGTGCTCGCGCCGACCCGCGAGCTCGCCACCCAGATCGACGCCGCCATGGCACCGCTGATGCGCCCCCTCGGCCTCACCTCTCGGACCGTGTTCGGGGGCGTCGGCCAGAACCCGCAGGTCACCGCGCTCCGACGCGGGGTGGACGTGGTCGTCGCCTGCCCGGGGCGACTCGAGGACCTGATCGGCCAGGGCCACGTCACCCTCGACAGCATCGAGGTCACGGTCATCGACGAGGCCGACCACATGGCCGACCTCGGGTTCCTGCCGCAGGTCCGCAGGCTCCTCGACGCGACGCCGGCTCGCGGACAGCGGATGCTCTTCTCGGCCACGCTCGACGCGGGGGTCGGTGTGCTCGCCCGGCGCTATCTCCACAGTCCGGCGACCCACGAGGCGGACTCGGCGCAGTCACCGGTCGCCACGATGGAGCACCACGTCCTCCACGTGCGACCCGACACCCATCTCCCGGTCCTGCTGAGCCTCACCGCGGCACCTGGCCGCACCGTCGTGTTCACGAGGACCAAGCACCGCGCGAAGAAGCTGTCGCGGCAGCTCAACGGTGCCGGCGTGGCCGCCGTCGAGCTGCACGGCAACCTCAGCCAGGGAGCTCGGACCCGCGCGATGGAGGCCTTCCACAGCGGCGCCGCCCGCACCCTGGTCGCGACCGACATCGCCGCCCGCGGGATCCACGTCGACGATGTCGCGCTGGTCGTGCACGCCGACCCTCCGGTCGAGCACAAGGCCTACCTGCACCGGTCGGGACGTACCGCCCGCGCCGGCGCCTCAGGCACCGTCGTGACCCTGATGACCGACGAGCAGGTCGGTGACGTGCGCGCGCTGACGCGTCGTGCCGGGGTCCGCGCCACGACGACCCGTGTCGACCCCGACCACCCCCTGCTCCGGACGCTGGCGCCCGGGGAGCGGTCCTTCGAGGGCGGCCACGTGGCGACCACGGAGACGGCGGCCCGGCGACGTGGTCCGCGCGCCGCCACTCCCCCGCGAGGGTCGCACGGGCCGCGTCCGTCCAGCCGTCCCGGCGCCTCGGCCCGCCGACCGGGGCGGGGCGCCGCGGCGTTCTCGGAGCGGGCGGGGCGCCGCTCCCGCTGACCTACGCACACACGTCGAGCCCGAGCGCCCGGGCCGGAGTCCTGCCGGCGGCCACGAGGACGTCCGCTCTCGGCAGTCCCGCCACCTCGACGGCCCAGCGCACGCCGTCGGCGAGGGTCGTGGTGCTGCCCGCGATCCGCCCGGTGTCGCGGGTACGTGCCGTGCCACCCGCGACCACGACCTCGAGCGAGCCCAGGCGGTAGCACCCGTCGCCGAGCCCGGTGGCCGCCATCGCGTCGGAGACGAGCGCGACGTGCTCCGGTCCGACGGTCTCGAACACCATCCGGACCACCTCCACCGCCAGGTGCACGCCGTCCGCGACGAGCTCGACGACCGCCTCTCCCCGCGCCGCTGCGGCGAGCGCCGCGGCCACCGGACCCCCGGCCCGGTGGTGGAGGGGCGGCATCGCGTTGAACAGGTGGGTGACGAGGGCCGGCCCACCCTGGAGATCGGCGATCGTGGCGAGGGTCCTCGCGGTGCAGGCCGCATCGGCGTCGGTGTGACCCACGGCGGGCCGGATGCCGAGCGCCACGAGCGTGCGGACGAGCGCCTCGCTGCCGGGCAGCTCCGGGGCGAACGTCATCTGGCGCAGAGCGCGGGGCGCCCCGTGTGCGTCCGCGGCAGCCGCGAGGCGCTCGACCAGCACCGGGTCCGGGTCGGCGAGGGCAGCCGGGTCGTGGGCGCCGCGGCGGGCTCCGGCGAGGAACGGCCCCTCGAGGTGGATCCCCGCGAGCGTCCCGTCCGTCACGAGCGGCGCGAGCGTGGCTACCTGCCGCTCGAGCACCTCCGCGGGGGCGGACACGAGGCTCGCCACGAGGAGTCGGGCCCCCTCGGCCCGGTGGTGGGCGGCGGCCCTGCGGCTGCCCTCCTCGTCGACCCCGTACTCCGCGCCGACGGCGCCGTGCTGGTGGATGTCGACGAGCCCGCTCACGGCGCGGGACGCTACCGCGCGTCCGGGGGTCGGTGCGCGGCAGCACAGACGCGGCGGCTAGGTTCCCGTGACCATGGACCGGCTCGACGAGGTGTGGCAGCGCGTGCTGCCGGTGGACCCCGTGGCCCTCACGGGGACGCCGGTGCTCGTCGTCCTCGTGGCCGCCCTCGTGGCCGTGGCGGTCCCGCCGGTGTGGGGGGTGCTCCGACTCGCCGTGACCCTGGTGCACGAGCTGGGTCACGCGGGGGTCGGGATGCTCAGCGGACGCCGCTTCACAGGGTTCGTCCTCCGTGGGGACATGTCCGGACACGCGGTGACGGTCGGGCCGGCACGCGGGGCCGGGCGGGCGTTCACGACGTGGGCCGGGTACCCGATGCCGGCCCTCGTCGGCGCCGCGGTCGTGTGGTCGGCCGTACGCGGATGGGGGCCGACCGTCCTCACGGCCGTCCTCGTCGTCCTCGTCGCCGCCGTGCTCCGGGTGCGGTCCGTGCTCACGGCCACCGTCGTCGTCGTCGCCGTCGTGGGAACCGGCGCGCTGTGGTGGGTCGGCTCGGACCGGCTCCAGGAGCAGGTGTTGGTCGGCACCGGAATCGTCCTCGTCGTCGGGGCGTGGCGGCACCTGACGACGGTCGCGTTCAGCCACGACCGGGGGACCAGCGACCCCGCGGTGCTGGCACGCCTCACCCACGTGCCCCGGGTGCTCTGGGTGCTGTCGTTCGCCCTCGTCTGCGCGGCCGCCACCTGGGCCGTCGTCACCGAGGTCTGGGCGGCCTGGCGCTGACGCGCCGGCTCAGTCCGCGACGGCCGCCGCCTCGGCCTCCACGTGCGGGCGGGCCTGCCACATCGCCCAGTCGGCGCTCACGTCCCCGGCGGCCCGCTGGAGCAGCGGGAGGTGCGCCTCGAGCAGGTGCTCGGTGGAGGTCTCGGCCGCGTGCACGGTGACGTTCATCGCGGCCCGCACCGTGCCGGTGCCGTCGCGCACCGGCACCGCCACCGACCGCACACCGAGCGCGAGCTCCTCGTCGGCCAGCGCCCAGCCCCGGGCCCGCACGGCGGTGAGCTCGTCACGGAGCGCGTTCTGCTCCCACTGCCTGCGCGGTACCACCGGTGACCGGCTCGGCACCGCGAGCACGGCATCGAGCTCGGCCGGTGAGAGACCGGCGAGGAGGACCTTGCCCTGGGACGTGGGCGGCGCCGGGAAGCGGGTCCCGACCTCGACCCGCAGCGCGATGATCTTGGGCACCGAGACCCGCGCGACGTAGAGGATGTCGGAGCCGTCGAGCTGCGCCATCGAGGAGCTCTCCCCGGTGCGGGACACGAGCCACTCCAGCCGTGGTCGAGCGACGTCCCACAGCCCGAGGGAGGCGACGTAGGCGGTGCCGAGCGTCATCACCCTCGGGGTCAGCTCGAAGACCCCGTCGACCTGGCGCACGTAGCCGAGCTCGTCGAGGGTGAGAAGGAGCCGGCGCGCCGTCGGCCGGGCGAGGCCGGTGGCACCGGCGACCTCGCTCAGCGACCGCCGGGGGTGCTCCGCCCCGAAGCAGCCGAGGACGTCGAGCCCCCGAGCGAGGGCCTCGACGAAGTCCGGGCCCTGTCCCCGACCGGCCACCCGCTCAGGCCTCGCCCGCTCCGGGCTCGCCGAAGATGCTGCCGCGCGCGAGCGTGGTGTCGGTCCGGAAGTCGGTGTACTGGTACGGGTTGTCCATCACCTTGGCGTCGTCCTCGGGAGCTGCCGGGTTCATGCCCGCCTGCCAGGCCTCCTCGCCCATGACCCCGCGAAGGTGCTCCACCGTGGAGTCCGCACGGCGGCGCAGGTCCTCGAGGTCGACGCCGACGAGCCGCCCGTCGTGCTTGACGACCCGGCCGTCGACGAGGACCGTGTGGACGTCCCCCCGCTGGGCCTGGAACGCCACGTGGCCGTAGGGGTTGAGCAGCGGGAACGAGACCGGCGAGTGGTCGTTCCGGATGAGGACGACGTCGGCCTTGGCACCGGGTGCCAGGCGCCCGAGCTCGTCGGCCCCGAGGGCCCGGGCGCCGCCTCGGGTCGCCCAGTCGACGACGTGCTCGGCCCGGAGGTGGACGTTGGTCACCGTGTCGCCCGTCGCGTGCGCCTCGAGGTGCTCGCGCGAGCGGTCGGCGCCGAGCGTCGTCCGCATCGCGGAGAAGAGGTCGCCGCTCCACCACACACTCGTGTCCATCGAGAGCGAGACGGGGATGTCGTAGCGGCGGACCTGCCAGGTAGGGGGGTACCCCTGCCCGGCGCTCTGCTCCGACTCGGTGGACACCGAGACCGAGCCACCGGTCGCCGCGATCCGGTGGTACGAGTCCGTCGACAGCGTCGCGGCATGCACGTACACGGTGGACTCGTCGGCGAAGCCGTTGTCGGTCATCAGCCTGATGCCGTCGTCGTTCGTCGCGCCCCAGACTCCGGCGTGCGTCGTGACGGGTAGCCCCAGCTCGCGGGCCGCCTCGAAGGCCGCGCGCTCGGGGAAGGCCGGGTCGCCGGTGACGTCGAAGGCGAGCTGCCACCCGTAGAGGTCACCGCGGCGTCGGTCGAAGAACGAGCGCAGGGCCGGGTCGGCGGCCCACTCCCAGGGTCCGGCCTGGATGTTGCCGTAGCCCAGGACGAAGCGGCCGGGCACCGCCACCAGGGCGTCGACCGCGGCCTCGCCGTGGTCGATCGTCTGCAGGTTGTGGGACCAGTCGACGGTCGTCGTGACACCGGCCTCGAGCGACTCCCACGCCGAGATGAGGTTGCCGGTGTGGATGTCCTCCGGCCGGAAGTGCTTGCCGTTCTCGAGGTAGTTCCACACGAAGTACTGGGTCAGGGTCCAGTCGGCCCCGTAGGCGCGCATCGAGGTCTGCCACATGTGGCGGTGGGTGTCGATCATCCCCGGCATGACGATGCCGCCGCTCGCATCCACCTCCAGCGCACCGTCGGGCGCGGCGAGTCCGTGGCCCACCTCGGCAACCCGGTCACCGACGACGAGCACGTCGCCCCCGGTGAGGACCGTGTGGTCGTCGTCCATCGTCAGGACCGTCCCCCCGCGGAACACCACCGGCCGGCCGTCGGCCACATCGTCGAGCGCCATCGTGAACTCCCATCGCCATTGATCAACGGACGTATGTCCGTAGTACGGGCACTGTGTCGAGGGCACCACTGTCCAGTCTGCGGGCACCAGGTGTCAAGAGGCCCCACGCGAGGTTCGACGCGCCTTGACAGGCTGCATCCGTCCGGCGAGACTCGGACGACGCCAACTCCGGACGACTGTCCGTACAGCGACCAAGGAGGTCATGTGAGCGCCAGCGGTCCCCTCGCCGGGCTCCTCGTCGCCGACTTCTCCCGCATCCTGGCGGGCCCCTACGCGACGATGCTGCTCGCCGACCTCGGCGCCGAGGTCGTCAAGGTGGAGTCCCCCACGGGTGACGACACCCGGACCTGGAGCCCGCCGGTCCGCGACGGCATCTCCACGTACTACCTCGGGGTGAACCGGAACAAGCGCTCGGTGGCGCTGGACCTCAAGGACGACGGCGACGTGGCGCTGGCCCGAGAGCTGGCCGACCGGGCCGACGTCGTCATCGAGAACTTCAAGCCCGGGGGCCTGGCCCGGTTCGGGCTCGACTACGAGTCCGTCTCCGCGGGCAACCCCGGGGTCGTCTACGCCTCGATCAGTGGCTTCGGGAGCGGTCCTCAGGGCAAGGACCTCCCCGGCTACGACCTGATCGTCCAGGCCATCTCCGGCCTGATGAGCCTGACCGGCGACCCCGACGGTCCTCCGTACCGCGCAGGCATCTCGGTCTTCGACGTGATGGCCGGGCTGCACGCGACGATCGGCGTGCTCGCCGCCCTCAACGCCCGCCACGAGACCGGGCGCGGGCAGCACGTCGAGGTCAACCTGCTCTCCTCCGCCCTCTCCGGGCTCGTCAACCAGTCCAGCGCCTTCGTCGCGGGCGGCGTCGTGCCGAACCGGATGGGCAACAGCCACCCGAGTCTGTTCCCGTACGAGCCGCTGCCCTGTGCCGACCGCGACCTCATCGTCACGGCGGGCAACAACCTCCAGTTCCGCCGGCTCGTCGGCGTGCTCGGCGTCCCCGACCTTGCCGAGGACCCCCGCTTCCTCCGCAACGAGGACCGCACGGCCAACCGGGACGAGCTGCGGCCGCTCCTCGTGGAGCGGTTGCGCACCCGCACGGCGATGGAGTGGTTCGCCGACCTCACCGCCGCGGGTGTCGCCTGTGGCCCGATCAACTCGGTGGACGGTGGGGTCCGCTTCGCCGAGGAGGTCGGACTCGACCCGGTCGTCGTCGTGGGTGAGGGCGACGCCGCCGTGCCGTCGGTGCGCAACCCGATCCGCTTCTCGGAGAACCAGGCCCGGTACGACCTGCCGCCACCCTCCCTCGACGAGCATGGCGACGAGCTGCGCCGTTGGCTCTCCATCCCGCCCGCGACGACCGCCGAGGGGTCCCGATGACCACCTTCCCCACGTCGCTGGGCACGTCGACGGCCGACGAGATCCGGCTGCTCGGCGAGGACCTCGCGCACGACCTCATGGGGAAGGTCGGCTTCGGCGAGCTCGCCTTCTGGCTCGTCGCGATGCGGCGGCCCACCCCGGGCGAGGTCCGCGTGTTCGAGGCGGTGCTCGTCGCCCTCGCCGACCACGGCTTCACCCCCACCGCGATCTCGGCCAGGCTCACGTACCTCTCCGCGCCCGACTCGCTCCAGGGCGCCCTCGCGGCCGGACTCCTCGGGGGCGGCTCCCGCTTCCTCGGGGTCACCGAGGACTGTGGCGCCTTCCTCCACGCCGTCGTCGACGACCTCGACGTCGTACCCACCGACGACGCCGGATGGGACGCCGTGGCCCTCGACGCCGTGAGGCGCACGAAGGAGGCCGGCCGGTACGTGCCCGGACTCGGCCACCCCGTCCACAAGGAGGGGGACCCGCGCACGCCGGTGCTCGTCGGCATCGCCGAGGAGGAAGGGCTGCGCGGACCGCATCTCCGGCTGTTCGAGGCGGTCGGCCGCGTGCACGAGCAGGTGCTCGGCCGGCGCCTCCCGCTCAACGGGGCCGGCGTGTGCGGCGCCGCGCTCGCCGACCTCGGCCTGCCCGTCGAGCTGCTCCGCGGCTTCGCCCTGCTCGCCCGCTGCGCCGGGCTCCTCGGCCACCTCGCCGAGGAGCGGCGCCGACCCATCGGCATGGATGCCTACCTCACGGTCGACCGCAACGCCGAGTACGTCGACCCCGAGTCCTGACCCGTCCGGAAGGAGACCCTCAATGGCGAAGGTCGTCGCCGTCATCGCCTCGACGCACCACCCCTTCTACTACCGAGCGAGCACCTCGACCGGAGACGACCGGCCGCCGTTCGCCGACGAGTGGGTGGCCAAGATCGAGCGCTTCCGGGAGACGCTCACCCGCGCCCGGCCGGACGTGCTCGTCATGGTGGGCAGCGACCACTTCCACCAGCTGTGGCTCGACAACATGCCGCAGTTCCTCGTGGGCAAGGCCCCGGTCTACGACGCCAACTGGTACAACGAGGAACGCGAGTTCGGGATGCCGATCTTCCGGGTCGAGGGTCACGAGGAGCTCTCGACGCACATCCTGCGCGGAGGCCTCGACTCCGGCTTCGACCTGGCGTTCAGCAACGAGCTGCGCATCGACCACTCGGTCACGTGCCCGATCATCACGCTGCGTCCCGAGGCGGACCTGCCGATCGTGCCCGTCTACACGAACATCTTCGCGCCGCCACTGCCCCAGCCGCGTCGCTTCGTCGAGCTGGGCCGGATGCTGCGGCAGCTCGTCGAGTCGTGGCCGAGTGACCAGCGGGTCGCCATCATCGGCACCGGCCACCTCTCCCTCGAGCTCGGCGGCCCACGCCAGTTCGGCCCTCACGGTCCCGACCCCGAGTTCGACCGCAAGGCCGTGGACTGGATCGCCAGTGGCGACATCGACGGCTGCCTCGCCGAGGTCACCCTCGACAGCCTGCACGCTCCCGGGAACGCGACCCACGGGTTCATGGACTTCATGCTGATGATGGGTGCCGCCGGCGACGGCGTCCGCGCCGACCACGTCGACTCCCTCGACCTCTTCCACACGATGGAGGCGTACTTCACCTGGTACCCGGAAGGAGAGCCGGCATGAGCAAGTACCTCCTCGACAAGTTCCTCTTCACCGTCGACCGGGATCCCGACCTCGTCGAGAGGTACCGGGAGGATCCCTCCGGCACCGTGGCCTGGTGGGAGGAGACCCAGGCGAACCGCATCCTGAACTGCACCGACGGCGAGGCCAGCACCTGGCAGGAGTTCACCGAGGAGGAGCGGGAGGCGCTGCGCACCCACGACCACGTCGCGCTCTTCCGGATGGGAGCCCACCCCTTCCTCACACTCACCCTCTTCATCGCGATGTTCGAGCGGGACAACACCGAGCCCCTGGAGTACCAGAAGGCGTACGGGGCCGCGCTTGCCGAGTTCTCGCTCCCCTACCCCGACATCGCGACCTGACCGTGAGAGCCGCCCACGTCACCGCCCACGGCGCACCCCCGGAGGTCGTCGAGGTCGCCGGGCCGTCCCCTGCCGACGACGAGGTGCTCGTCGCCGTGTCCGCGGTGTCGATCACCCCGCTCGACCTCCTCTGCGCGAGCGGCACGTCGTACTTCGGGGCGCCGGCCCTGCCGTACGTCCCCGGCGTCCAGGGCGTCGGGGTCGTCCGCGAGGGACCCGGCCACCTGCGCGACCGCCGGGTGTGGTTCCCCTCCACAGCGGGCATGGCGCCCGGCGACGGCGGCATGGCCGAGCTGGCGGTGGCGCCGGCCGACGAGGTCGTCGTCATCGAGGCCGACGTGCCGGACACGCTCGTCGCAGCGCTCGGGCTCTCGGCCGTGGCCGGCTGGGAGGTGCTCGAGGGCCGGGCCCGGCTCGTTGCCGGTGAGACGGTGCTGGTCCTGGGTGCCGGTGGAGTCGTCGGTCAGGTGGCGGTGCAGGCGGCCCGCCTCCTCGGTGCCGCGCGGGTGGTGGCCGCCGCCCGCAGCTCCCACGCCCGGGCGGCGGCCCACGCCGCCGGAGCCGACGCCGTCGTGACCCTCGGCGCCGACGACACGGCAGAGTCCCTCACGCCGCGGATGGTGGAGGCTGCCGGCGGCCCGGTCGACGTCGTCGTCGACCCCCTCGCCGGGGTGCCGGGCACT
>Ga0316578_10000080_pt1 | contig 21643 bp, 17 predicted proteins | sample J0NA_2_FD_203076 | JGI IMG/M metagenome (GOLD analysis project Ga0316578, IMG submission 203076) | Rhizosphere microbial communities from salt marsh grasses in Alabama, United States - J0-2_160517rDrC | ecosystem: Host-associated > Plants > Roots > Rhizosphere | place: USA: Alabama | collected... | reverse complement strand
TGGTCAGCTCGATCAGCGGCAGGTCGCCGCCCGCGTGGCGTGGTGCATCCCCGCGGCGGGGCGAGCAGCCGGTCAGGACTGCCGCGACCAGCAGCAGCGCGAGGAGTGAGGCGGCGAGCCGTGCCGCACGACGGTCGACGGGATGGCGGGCGCTCATGGCGCGAGCCCGTCCAGAGCGCCGGGGAACCCGGGGATGCTGCTCTTGGCGCGGCCGTCCGCACCGGTGAGGGTGGCAACAGCGGCGGTGTCCGCGGCAGAGCAGTGCGGCTCGTCGAGGGCCTGTGGCGGGGGAGGATGCTGGTGCATGGGATGCGGTCCGTCGGATGTCCGCGGGAGGGCACGGCACGATGGCTGCCGCGGAGGGTGCCAGTCTCGGTTCCGGGTCCGCTCGCGTCAACGCCCGTGGCCGAGCCTCCGGGCCGTGGCAGGCGCGGTACTCACCCGTGCGAGCGGCTTCAGCCGCGAGCGAGCCGCGCGCAGCGAGGCACGCTGCAGCCCGCGCGCGGACCGTTGATCTCCCCTCGCTGGATTGCCGGCGACGCGCAGTCGCCTTGAGACAGGTCACGGGCGAGACGCCGCAAACGGGCTGAACGGGCTCTTGCGGCGTCGGGCGGCCCCTTGACGGTCGCCCGCAATTGGCTACGCTGAATGTGGAATTGATGGTGTATTTGCGCCGTGTTTGCCAAGGTCGATTTGCGGTTCGCTCCCGTGCCACAGTGATGCCGCAGCGGGACCGACAATGCCAGGGTGCAAAAAAAAGCCCGGCGGGGAGCCGGGCATGAAGCGTCTCATTGGAGAGAGACGAGGAGGACCTTGCCTGGGGCTCGGGGCCGGCCTGTCGGTCGGACCCGGGCGTTCGGTGCGGTGCGGCGGTCGTGGACCGCCGCGAGCGGGATCAGTGGGTGAACAGACCGCCGTTGACCGGCAGGTTGGCGCCGGTCACATAGCCGTTCTCCTCGGAGACGAGGAAGGCGATGGCGCTGGCGATCTCTTCCGGCCTGCCCATGCGGCGCATCGGCACGCCGGCGATGATGGCCTCACGCACATCGTCGCGCATGGCGAGCGTCATCGCAGTCTCAACATATCCCGGTGAAACGGTGTTGACTGTGATGCCCTTCGCGGCCCCTTCCTGCGCCAGCGTCATCGTGATGCCGTGCATGCCGGCCTTGGCGGCGGCGTAGTTCGCCTGGCCGAACTGGCCGCGCTGGCCGTTGACCGACGAGATGTTGACGACGCGCCCGAAGCCGGCCTCCAGCATGTCTTCCCAGACCTGCCGGGTGACGTTGAAGACGCTGTTCAGGTTCACGTCGATGACGGCGCGCCACTGCGCTTCTTCCATCTTCTTGAAGGTCTTGTCGCGGGTGATACCGGCACAGTTGACCAACACGACGACGGGCCCGTGGCGCTCTTTGATCTCGGTGACCATCCGGCCGGCGTCTTCGAACGAGGCCACGTCGGCCCCGATGGTGTCGATGTCGAAACCGTCGGCGGCCTGGTCGTTTTTCCACGCGAGGGCGGCTTCGGTCTCCGACGGGTGATGGTTGGCCACCACCTGGAAGCCCTCGGCTGCCAGGCGCCGGCAAATCGCGGTGCCAATGCCGCCGATGCCACCGGTCACCAGCGCCACTTTCTTCTGCTCTGTCATTGTCTTACCACCTGCTGGGTGCGACTGGAGCGAGCCCCCCGGCGTCCTGGAGCCGTCCTTGGAAAGGGAAGCGCCGGCGCCGCTCCCGGCGCCGGCAGCCGGGACCGCCGGGGTTGCGGCGGGCCCGCCCGGCGGGGCCGCCGCGGTGCTCGGGACCGCTCTTCAGGCGGTGACGGCGTTGCGGACCACGTCCTTGCTGTCGCGGGCCTCGGCCATGGTGGCGTCGAGCCAGCTGCGGTAGTCGTCACGCAGCTCGCCGGCGAGCTGCATATTGGTCTTGGACTCGGTCATCAGGCGCTCGGTCATCTCCTTGGCCATGTCCACCTGACCCTTATAGAAGTCGCTGTAGCCCTTGGCCTCGGTGGCCAGATTCATCAGGCGTACGCCCTGCTCCATGAACAGGTTGACGGCGTCCATCTGGCGGGCGGTCATCTTCTCCCAGGCCTTGAGATTCAGCTCGCCGAGGGCGTTCATGCGGGCCACACTCTTGTCGGTCAGCTCGTTGATGGCGTTGACATTATCTTTGACGGTCATTTGAGTGCTCCGGTTGTTGCAGTGCAGCAATTGTTGCAGTGCACAATAGCCCCGGCGCCGAGGGTTGTCAAGAGGCGGGGCAAAGAATGCTGCGCTGCAGCAAGGAGCGCCGGGGCGACGGCAAGCGGCGCCCGTAGCGCGGTGACGACCGGCGGCGGGCGGGCGCGCTTCCGGCGCTGGGGACAGCGCGGTCCAGCCTTTTCGTGCGATGCGGCGCGGGCTGCGCCGCAGGTCAGTCGTCGGAGCCGGTGCGGCGGCGCTCAGCCAGGTCGAAGCCCGTGGCGCGCAGGAATTCCTTCTGCGCATCGGCCCAGAGCTCGATATTGTGCCGGGTCATGCGGCCCATGATCTCGAAGGGGTTCTCCCCCCAGGTGTCGGTGAGCTGCTTCTGCTGCTCGGCGAAGGCGTCGAGGGACTGCTCCAGGTAGCGTGCGAACAGACCCTGAAGGGTGCCCCCGTAAAAGCGGATGATTTGCGCGAGCATGTTGGCGCTGAACAAGGGCTCGCCGCCGCTCTCTTCCTCCAGCATGATCTGGAGCAGAATGGCGCGGGTGATGTCGGCGTCGTTGGCCGTGTCGAGGACGCGGATCTGGGTGCGGTGCATGACCAGATCGCGCACGTCTGCCAGCGTGATGTACCGGCTGAGCTCGGTGTCGTAGAGACGCCGGTTCGGGTACTTCTTGATGATGCGCTCGCTGGCCATGTCCCGCTCGCTGTCGCCGCTGACTGATCCTGACAGTTTAACCTACGAATCGTGCGGTCACCCAGGCTGAGGTCAAAGGGCCGGCCGGGGGGGCGAGGCGCACGAGGCCCGGAGACGGCGATTCATTGAGGACGTTGCGGTGGCTGACGCCCGCGGTAAACCGCGGGCTCCTGTGGAGCGGCGCCCGGTCAGCCGCGCTCGACGGCCAGCGCGACACCCTGGCCGCCGCCGATGCACAGCGTGGCCAGGCCCTTCTTGACGTCGCGCTTCTGCATTTCGTGCAGCAGCGTCACCAGCACGCGGGCGCCGGAGGCGCCAATGGGATGGCCGATGGAGATGGCACCGCCGTTGACGTTCACCTTGTCGCTGTCCCAGCCCATCTCATGGTTCACGGACAGGGCCTGGGCGGCGAAGGCCTCGTTGGCCTCGATCAGGTCCAGGTCGGCGGCGCTCCAGCCCGCCTTTTCCAGGCACTTGGTGGAGGCGGGGATGGGGCCGGTGCCCATGATGGCAGGATCGACACCGGCACTGGCGAAGGCGACGATGCGCGCCAGCGGCTGAAGACCCAGTTGTTTCGCCTTGGACTCGCTCATGACGATGACCGCGGCGGCGCCGTCGTTGATGCCCGACGCGTTGCCGGCGGTGACGGTGCCTTCCTTGTCGAAGGCGGGGCGCAACTTGGCGAGCTTGTCGGCAGTGGTGCCGGCGCGGGGAAACTCGTCCTTCGAGAAGACGACCGGGTCGCCCTTGCGCTGCGGGATTTCAACCGGGACGATCTCGTCATCGAAGCGCCCGGCGGCCTGGGCCGCCTCGGTCTTTTGCTGCGAGTCGGCGGCGAAGTTGTCCTGAAGCTCGCGGCTAAAATCGTACTTCTTGGCGATGTTCTCGGCCGTGACGCCCATGTGGCACTGGTTGAAGGCATCCCAGAGGCCGTCGACGATCATGGTGTCGACCATCTTCCAGTCGCCCATGCGCTTGCCGTCGCGGGAGCCCGGCAGGACATGGGCGGACTGGCTCATGCTCTCCTGGCCACCGGCGATGACGATCTCGGCGTCGCCGCAGGCCACCGCCTGCATCGCCAGGTGCACGGCCTTGAGGCCGCTGCCGCAGACCTTGTTGATGGTCATGGCCGGGACCTTGTGGGGCAGCCCGGCGTTGAGCGTGGTCTGGCGGGCCGGGTTCTGGCCGACGCCGGCCGTGAGCACCTGGCCGAGAATGACCTCGTCGATCTGCTCGGGCGCGAGGCCGGTCTTCTCGAGCAGGCCCTTGACCACGACCGCGCCCAGCGCGCTGGCGGGCAGCGAGGCCAGGCTGCCGCCGAAGCTGCCGACAGGGGTGCGCAGGGCGGCAACGATAACGGCGTTCTCGCTCATGAGGGGTGTCCTCCTGAATGTGATACTTGGATTGAATGAGACTGTGGGAGCGGCGCCGTGACCCGTGTTCACCGGACCTTAGGCGGCGGCCGTGCAGCGCGCAGTCTAAGCCCTTTTGTTGCAGTGCACAAATTTCCGTGCTAGCTTGCGGCGCAAAATCACCCGAGGAGCGCCCGGGAGGGCGGAACGAGATGAGCAACGAATCCCTGTTCAACGACAACTGGCTCAAGCTGCAACGCGATTACTGGGAAGGCCTGACCGACATGGGCCGCAAGGCCATGGGCCTGGAGGACAGCCGCGCCCAGAGCAACCCCTGGCAGGCGGCCATGGATCAATGGTGGCGGACAGTCTCCCCGGCCGCCCCGGAGCCGGCGCGCGACTTCATGCAGCGCCTGCTGGACCAGGGCAAATCCTACTTCGGAATGGTGGAGCAGATGACTCGGGGCCTTCAGGGCGCCGACGCCTCCAAGGGCGGCTGGGACCTGCTGTCCAAGACCTTCGACGACATGCAGAAGGCCTTCAGCGGCCAGCTCAGCGGCGGCGACGAGGCCGTCCGCAAGATGATGGGCTTCTGGGAGATGCCGCTGGATAACTGGCAGCGGATGATGTCGTCCCTGTCGCCAATGATGCCCGGCGACTGGCTCCGCAACATGCCCCACGACGCGGTGAAGGGCAATTTTGACCGGATGCTCTCCGCGCCCGGCCTCGGCTACAGCCGCGAGGAGCAGGCCCAGTACCAGGATCTGACCCGCCGCGTGCTGGACTATCAGGGCGCCTTCCAGGAGTACATGAGCTTCTTCAGCCAGCTGGGCTTCAAGTCGGTCCAACGCATGCGCGACTTCGTGCAGGCGCGCGCCAACGACGGCCAGACCATCGACTCGGCCCGTACGCTCTACGATAGCTGGGTGGCCTGCTGTGAGGACGTCTATGCCGAAGAGGTCGCCACGCCCGAATACGCCCGCATCCATGGCCGGCTGGTCAATGCCCAGATGGCGCTGAAGAAGCGCATGTCGGTGATGGTGGACGAGAACCTGGGCGCGCTGAACATGCCCACGCGCAGCGAACTGCGCACGCTCCAGGACCGGCTGCAGGAGACCCGTCGCGAGAACAAGCAATTGCGCCATGACCTCGACGTGATCAAGCGCCGCCTCGCCGCGCTGCCCGCCCCGGCGCCGGCGCGCACCACGGTCAGCGCCCAGGCCCCGGCCCCGGCCCCGGCCGAGGCCCGCAAGAAGGTCGCCGCGCGCAAGAAGACGGCGGCGAAGTCGAGTGACTGAACGCTGCCGCCGCGGCGCCCGCTGACGATTCCACCAAAGAGGTCATTACCGTGTTTCCCATCGATATCCGCCCCGACAAGCTCAGCCAGGAGATGCTCGACTACAGCCGCAAGCTGGGTCAGGGCATGGAAAACCTTCTCGACGCCGGTGAGATCGACACCGGCGTCACCCCCAGGGACGCCGTCTACCGCGAGGACAAGCTGACCCTATACCGCTACCAGCGCCCATCCGAGGTGGCCCAGCAGTCGGTGCCGCTGCTGGTCATCTATGCCCTGGTGAACCGGCCCTATATGACCGATATTCAGGAAAACCGCTCCACGATCAGGGGCCTGCTGGCCACCGGCCAGGACGTGTACCTGATTGACTGGGGTTATCCGGACCAGGCCGATCGCTCCCTGACGCTGGACGACTACATCAACGGTTATGTCGACCGTTGCGTGGACCACATCCGCGAGACCCATGGACTGGACAAGATCAACATCCTCGGCATCTGCCAGGGCGGCACCTTCAGCCTGATGTACACGGCCCTGCATCCGGACAAGGTGCAGAACCTGGTGACCATGGTCACGCCGGTGGACTTCAAGACCCCCGACAACCTGCTGTCGGCCTGGGTGCAGAACATCGATATCGACCTGGCCGTGGACACCATGGGCAACATCCCCGGCGAGATCCTGAACTGGACCTTCCTGTCCCTGAAGCCATTCAGCCTCACCGGCCAGAAGTACGTGAACATGGTCGACCTGCTGGACGATCCTGAGAAGGTCAAGAACTTCCTGCGCATGGAGAAGTGGATCTTCGACAGCCCGGACCAGGCCGGCGAGACCTTCCGCCAGTTCGCCAAGGACTTCTACCAGAACAACGCCTTCATCAACGGCACCGCCCGCGTCGGCGAACGGCCGGTAGACCTCAAGCAGATCACCTGCCCGGTGCTGAACATCTACGCGATGCAGGATCACCTGGTGCCGCCGGACGCCTCCAAAGCCCTGAACGGCATGACCGGCAGCGAGGACTACACCGAGCTTGCCTTCCCCGGCGGCCACATCGGCATCTACGTCAGCGGCAAGGCGCAGAAGGAGGTGACGCCGGCCATCGGCGAGTGGCTGAATCAGCGCTCGTGATGCCAGGAGCCCGCACGTCAGCGCGGGTGTGAGCGCCGGCGGAGCGGGGATGTCGCGCCCGCGGTGAATCGCGGGTCCTGCCGGCCCTGCGGCGCGGTGGCCGAGCCGCCCCACAGGAGCCCGCGCTTCAGCGCGGCGGTGGCCACGGACGAATCGGAGTTGGCTCGCCCGCGGTTCCTTGTCGCGAGCAGCCTTTGTCTGGGACCTGTGCGGTTGGAACTGGAGGGCGCCTCATTCGGCGGAGCAGCCGAGGACCTTCAGAAGCAGCTGGACCTGGCGGCGGTGGACGCGGTTGTGCCAGGCCGCCAGCACGTTCCATTCACCGGCCGTCAGCGGGCCGAACCAGGGATGCTGGTAGCGCTCGTGGCAATTCAGGCGGCCGAAATGATCCACGATCTCGACATACCGCTCAGCGGCGTGGGTCATGGCCTCGACTTGCTCCGGCCCGGCATCGGGATGGGGTTGGATATCGGCGATGCCGATCTCGACGCCGGGGTTGTTGTCGGCGCACAGGGCATGGATGACGGCGGTGATGCCGCGGTTGACGATAACCAGGTGCTCGATGGTCATGAACACCGACCAGTCGCGGCTGGACGCCTCCATGCCGATGCGGCGCCGGATTCGGGTACGGCGGCGGCCGAGGTCGTCCGGCACGCGACGGGCCAGCGCCGCAATGCGCGCGGTCTCTTCTCGGAACCCGTCGAGCACCTGCTGCTTGGGCGTGAGCCGCGCGTAAGTCTTCACCGCGAGTGTGCCGGCCTGGCGCTCCAGGACCGGCAGACGGGCATCGCGGGCGAGGCGGTCGTCGAAATTGCTGGGGTCTTTCACGGATTGCTCCCTGGCCAGTCAGTGTGCCGGCGCTTGGCGCGGCAACGATAACCGAGACGCCCGACCGACGTCATGCCCGACCCGAGCCGGCGGGGGCGCGGCCGCCGTGGGCCCGTGCACCCGCGCTCGGGCAGCGACACCGATGGGCGCTAGCGTCCCTGGCTTCGACCCCAGGTGTCGCGGAGTGTCACGGTGCGATTGAACAGCGGGCGCTCCGGCGTGGACTCGGGATCGACCACGAAGTAGCCCTCGCGCTCGAACTGAAAGCGCTCCCCGGCGCGGGCCTTGGCAAGGCTCGGCTCGAGCATGCAGCCGGTCAGCGTGCGCAGCGAGTCCGGATTGAGATCGTCGCGGAAGTCGCGACCGCCGCTGCCGGGCTGGGGCACGCTGAACAGCCGGTCATACAGCCGCACTTCGGCATGGACGGCTTCAGCAGCCGGGACCCAATGAATCACGCCCTTGACCTTGCGGCCTTCCGGATTCTTTCCCAAGGTGTCGGCGTCCACGGAGCAGCGCAGCTCGATGACCTCGCCGAGGCCGTCCTTGATGATCTCGTCACAGCGGATCACGTAGGCATTGCGCAGCCGCACCTCGCCGCCGGGTACCAGGCGCTTGAAGCCCTTGGGCGGGGCTTCGCTGAAGTCGCCGCGGTCGATGTAGAGCTCGCGCCCGAATGGGACCTCGCGGGTGCCGGCATCCGGGTTCTTCGGGTGATTGCTGGCGGTGACGTGCGACGGAGCGTCGTCGGGCAGGTCGGTCAGCACCACCTTGAGCGGGTGCAGCACCGCCATCGCCCGCGGTGCGCCGGCATCGAGGTCGTCTCGGATGGCGCTCTCCAGGATGCCCATCTCCACCAGGTTGTCGGCCTTGGTCACGCCGATGCGCTCGCAGAACGCACGGATCGAGGCGGGCGTGAAGCCGCGCCGGCGCAACCCGGCGATGGTCGGCATGCGCGGGTCGTCCCAGCCTTCGCAGATGCCCTCGTCCACCAGCGCCGTGAGCAGCCGCTTGCTCATCACGGCGTATTCCAGGTTCAGGCGGCTGAATTCGATCTGTCTGGGCTTACAGGGAACCGAGACGTTGTCCACGCACCAGTCGTACAGGGGCCTGTGATCCTCGAATTCCAGCGTGCACAGGGAATGGGTGATGCCCTCCAGCGCGTCGGAGATGGGATGGGTGTAGTCATAGGTGGGATATAGGCACCACTCGCTGCCGGTCTGGTGGTGGATGACGCCGTGGCGGATGCGGTACAGGACCGGGTCGCGCAGGTTGATGTTGGGGGAGGCCATGTCGATCTTCGCGCGCAGCGTGCGGGCGCCGTCCGGGAACTCGCCGGCGCGCATACGCCGGAACAGGTCCAGGTTTTCGTCGATGCCGCGGCTGCGGTAGGGGCTGTCGCGGCCGGGCTCGGTCAGGGTGCCGCGGTAGGCTCGGGTTTCCTCGGCGCTGAGGTCGCACACGTAGGCCAGGTCCTTTTGAATCAGCTCGATGGCGTAGCCGTAGAGCTTCTCGAAGTAATCCGACGCGAAGTACAGCCGCTCGCCCCAGTCGTAGCCGAGCCAGCGCACATCGGCCTTGATCGCCTCGACGAATTCGACGTTCTCCTTGTGCGGGTTGGTATCGTCGAAGCGCAGGTTGCAGGTGCCGCCATAGTCCGCCGCGGTGCCGAAGTTGAGCACGATGGACTTGGCGTGGCCGATGTGCAGGTAGCCGTTGGGCTCCGGCGGGAAGCGGGTCGCGATGGATGCGTGCTTGCCGCTGGCCAGGTCCTGATCGATGATCTGGCGGATGAAATTGGTGCGGGGGGTCGGGATGGTGTCGGACATGAGGATCGCCAAGACTACAGTGTTGCGACGATGCGCCGGCCTGCTCGCCGCCGCTGCCGTGCGGTTTCGGATCGGGCCGGCGCTCCGGCACGGCGGCCGACCGGGACTTGACGCCGATGCGCCCGAGGTGCGCGGCGCCCGCGTTCCGGCACAGCGCGTCTGATCGACGCAGCATACTGACTTGCCCGCGGGGCGAGAAGTACCGGTGGCATGCCGCTGGTAGCCGCCGCGGGCCGAATGGGTAGTTTCCCGTTTGCCAGCGCGGCCGGCTAGCACGTAACCTTGCGCCGGTGTGCCGCGCCCGGTGTGTGGTGCGGCCGGCGACCGGGGGCAAGCGATCGTATTTCCGCCGCGCGCCGCATCATGGCGCGGCCACGCGGGCTCAGGATCGCCGTCCATGCCCCGAGGAAGCCTCGACCCGACGATTTCTCCGACACGTTGAACGACCACCAGTTAAGGAGTCATTCCATGCAGAGCATCAAGTCGTTTGCCCTCGCGGCGCTGGTCGCAGCAACCGCAGCCTCCACCGCGGTTGCCCAGCAGCCGGAGTCGGGACAGCAGGGGCCGAGCGATCCCGCCCAGGCCTTCGTCGACCAGCTCGACAAGAACGGCGATGGCAAGGTCAGCAAGGACGAGGCCCTCGCGCCTCAGGGCCCCCGCTTTTCCGAGGCCGACACCAACGGCGACGGCGTGATCACCGCCGATGAGGCGAGCGAGTCGTTCAAGGCCCAAGTGCCGCCTGAAATGCTCGAAGCCATGAAGGAGCGCGGGATGCCCGACCCGGGCGAGGCCTTCGTGAAGAACCTGGACAAGAACGGTGACGGCAAGGTCGAGAAGGGCGAGTTCGAGCAGCCGACAGTGGACGCGTTCAATCGCATGGACACCGATGGCGACGGCTTAGCCACGAAGGAAGAAGCATCCGCCTATTTCGATCAGATGCGCCAGCAGATGCAGGAGCAGATGCGCCGCATGCAACAGCAGCAACAGCAGCAACAGCAGCAGTCCCAGTGACGTAACCACGCAGGGGGCGCTGCCGTGCCCCGGCCGGCGCCGCGTCGGCGCCGGATGCGCGTGACCAGGTTTCGCGCCACGGACCGCAGCTGCCGCGCCGGTCCGGGTGCCCCCGCGTAGGATCACGATCGGACCCCGAGTTCCCGTGCTCGATATCGCGGCTCTTCCCGAAGCCGCGGGACGACTCGCCCGATGCTTGAAGTTTTAGTATTTTCTTATATACTGACGGCTGTTCCCGCGCCGCCGCCGGTTTGCGCTCGCGGACGCATCGGACGCCCAACCACAACGACAGTCCGATCCCACGGGGACCTCGATGGCTTGCCAGACCTCCCCACACAAGAATCGAACCAAAAGGTGTGTTTATGAAGACTCTGACCCTCTCCCTGTCGGCCGCCGCCCTCGCTGCCGCGTCCATGTCCGCGGCCGCCTGGTGGGCAGCCCCGATGACCGAAGAGCAACAGAAGGCCCTCGCCGATCAGCAGCAGGCGATGGCCGAGCAGTATCAGGCCATGGCCGAGCAGCAGGCCAAGGCGATGCAGCAGATGATCGAGGCGCAGCAGAAGCAGATGCAGGAATGGGCCGAGAAGGCCGGCGAGAACGGCTCCGCGCCGTTCGCGGCCGTGCCGGGGTATGGGATGCCTTATCCGGGGCCGGGCCTGCCTCCGTTCCAAGGCTTCGAGCGTCCGGAGATGCCCGCGATTCCTGCCTTCGGCGAATATCCCGAAATGCCCGATTTTCCGGCCTTCGGCGAAGTCCCGGACATGCCTGATTTCCCGAGCTTCGGCGAACTCCCGGAAATGCCCGACTTCCCGGCCTTCGGCGGCCATCCCGGCATGCCGGCCTTTGGCGGGTACCCGGCCATGCCTGAGCCTCCAGCCATGCCCGAGATCCCGGACATTGCCGGCTATCCGGGTATGCCGGAACTGACCATGCCCGAGATGCCCGAGATGCCGGCCCTGGGCAAGTATCCGTCCTGGTCCGACACCGAGACGGGCATCGCCGAGCGCAAGGCCGAGATCGATCGCTATCGCGAGCAGTCCAAGGAGCAGGCCGCCGAGCGCCGGGCCGCGCTGAAGCAGATGACCGAGCAGCGCCGGATCTGGAACATGATGCGCCGCCCGTACCGCTATGGCTACGGCCCGATGCCGGCCGGGTTCGCGCCCCTGCCGCAGCCGGCCGCCGACCAGGCCCCGGCCGGGCAGGCGGCGCCCGAGGAGGCCCCGGCCGCCGAGGTCCCGGCAGACGCGCCGACCTCCGCTCAGGTGCAATAAGTCGCTCGCGGTGCGCGGCCGGTCCAGCCCGCCGCGCGCCGTTGCCGGCTAACGTGCAAAGCCCCCGCATTGCGGGGGCTTCTCGTTTCCGGCAAGGGAAATGGCACGGGCGCGCCGCGGACCTAGGCTGTCGTGGCGCTGCATGTTCGGTGGAGTCGCGGCCGCGGCTTGCATCTCCGGGGCGGCGTTGCGCCGCGGGACCGGGCGCTGCTTTCATCGGGGATGCCGGACGCGGCGCCGGACTATTGGGGTCGGCAATCATCAGTATTTGCCAATAAACCCCTGCTGCGTTAGCTTGCGCGGTTTCGCCGTACCGGGGGGCTGCCAGGCCCGATCCCGCCGTCTCAGGTCCGACCTTGGGAACACCCATGTCCAAAAAGCCCGACATCGACCCGCAAGAGACCCAGGAATGGCTCGAATCCCTCGAGGCCGTGCTCGAGCAGGAGGGCGTCGAGCGTGCGCACTATCTCCTGGAGCGTCTGATCGACAAGGCGCGGCGCTCCGGCGCCTATCTGCCGTTCAGCGCCAACACCGCCTACGTGAACACCATTCCGGTGCAGAAGCAGGAGCGTTTCCCCGGCGACCGGGCGATGGAGCGGCGCATCCGCTCCTTCGTGCGCTGGAACGCGATGGCGATGGTCGTACAGGCCAACCGGCTGTCCACGGAGCTCGGCGGCCACATCTCCTCGTTCGCCTCTCAGGCGACGCTGTTCGATGTCGGCTACAACCACTTCTTCCATGCCGGCGACAAGAACCGGGGCGGCGACCTGGTCTTCATCCAGGGTCACTCGGCCCCCGGCATCTATGCCCGCGCCTTCCTCGAGGGGCGCATCAGCGAGGAGCAGCTCTACAGCTTCCGCCAGGAGGTGGACGGCAATGGCCTGTCGTCGTATCCCCACCCCTGGCTGATGCCGGACTTCTGGCAGTTTCCCACCGTATCCATGGGTCTGGGCCCGATCATGGCCATCTACCAGGCCCGCTTCATGCGCTACCTGAACGACCGCGGCCTGGTCAACACCGAAAGCCGTAAGGTCTGGGCCTTCCTCGGCGACGGAGAGATGGACGAGCCCGAGTCCCTGGGCGCGATCTCGCTGGCCGCCCGCGAGCGCCTCGACAACCTGGTCTTCGTCGTCAACTGCAACCTCCAGCGCCTGGACGGGCCGGTGCGTGGCAACGGCAAGATCATCCAGGAACTGGAGGCCGTCTTCCGCGGCGCGGGCTGGAACGTCGTCAAGGTCATCTGGGGCAGCTACTGGGACCCGCTGCTGGCCCGCGATACCAAGGGCCTGCTGCTCAAGCGCATGGAGGAGTGCGTCGACGGCGACTACCAGGCCTACAAGGCCAAGGGCGGCGCCTACACCCGCGAGCATTTCTTCGGCAAGTATCCGGAGCTCGCGGACATGGTCGCCAACATGACCGACGAGGATATCTGGCGCCTGAACCGCGGCGGCCACGATCCGGTCAAGGTCTACGCCGCCTATGCCGCGGCCATGCGCAGCCAGGGCCAGCCGACGGTGATCCTGGCGAAGACCGTCAAGGGCTACGGCATGGGCGAGGCCGGCGAGGGCATGAACGTCACTCACTCCCAAAAGAAAATGGGCGAGGCGCACCTGAAGGCCTTCCGCGACCGCTTCAACATCCCGATCTCCGACGACCAGATCGGTGCCGCGCCCTTCTACAAGCCGCCACCGGACAGCCCGGAGATGGCATATCTCCAGGAGCGCCGGGAGGCCCTCGGCGGCCCGCTGCCGGCGCGCAGGGACGTCTCGCCCGCGCTTGAGGTGCCGCGTCTCGACGCCTTCAAGTCCCTGCTGGAGTCCAGCGGCGAGCGCGAGATGTCCACGACCATGGCCGTGGTGCGACTGCTCGGCACCTTGATTCGCGACAAGGCGATCGGCAAGCTGGTCGTGCCCATCGTCCCGGACGAGGCGCGCACCTTCGGCATGGAGGGTATGTTCCGCCAGCTCGGCATCTATTCCTCGGTGGGCCAGCTCTACGAGCCCGTGGACGCCGATCAGGTCATGTACTACCGCGAGGTGAAGAACGGACAGGTCCTGCAGGAGGGCATCAACGAGGCCGGCGCCATGTCGTCCTGGATCGCCGCGGCCACCGCGTATGCGAACCACGGCCAGGCGATGATCCCGTTCTACATCTACTACTCGATGTTCGGCTTCCAGCGCGTCGGCGACCTGATCTGGGCCGCCGGCGACATGCAGGCGCGGGGCTTTCTGCTCGGCGGCACCGCCGGGCGCACGACCCTGGCCGGCGAAGGGCTGCAGCACCAGGACGGCCACAGCCATGTGGTTGCCTCCACGATCCCCAACTGCGTCAGCTACGATCCGGCCTATGCCTACGAGCTGGCCGTGATCGTCCAGGACGGCATGCGCCGGATGTACCAGGACAAGGAGAACGTCTTCTACTACATCACGGTCATGAACGAGAACTACCCGCAGCCCGCCATGCCCGAGGGTGCGGAGGAGGGCATCAAGCGCGGCCTGTACCAGGTGCGCGAAGGTGCCGACGAGGAGCTTCGCGTGCAGTTGCTCGGCAGCGGCACCATCCTGCGCGAGGTGCTGGCCGCCGCCGAGCTGCTGGAGCGGGATTTCAACGTCGCCGCCGATGTCTGGAGCGTGACCAGCTTCAACGAGCTGCGCCGCAACGGTATCGACGTCGAGCGCTGGAACATGCTGCACCCGGACGAAGAGGAGCCGCGCGTGGCCTATGTCACCGAGCAGCTCGCGGAGACCACCGGTCCGGTGGTCGCGGCGACCGACTACATCCGCACCCATGCCGACCAGATCCGGTCGTATGTGCCGCGCCGCTATGCGGTGCTCGGCACCGACGGCTTCGGGCGCAGCGATATGCGCAGCCAGCTGCGTAAGTTCTTCGAAGTCAACCGCTGGTATGTCGCCCTCGCCGCGCTCAAGGCCCTGGCCGACGACGGCGAGCTACCCCAGCAGCGGGTCCGCGATGCCATCGAGAAGTACCGCATCGACCCGGACAAGCCGAACCCCGTGACGCAATGAGCGGCGCCATGCACAGCCGTTCAGTCCCGCCTCCGTCGTTCGCGGCACCGTTCAGGGTACAGGAGACCGCATCGTGGCAACCGTAGAAGACGTTCTGCTCCCGGACATCGGCGATTTTCGCGATGTCGAGATCATCGAGATCCTGGTCTCCCCCGGCGACCGCGTCGAACCGGAGCAGTCATTGCTGACGCTGGAGAGCGACAAGGCCAGCATCGAAATTCCCTCCCCCGCCGGCGGCACGGTGAAGGAGCTCAAGGTAGGCGTCGGCGACCGGGTCAGTGAGGGGGACCTGCTGATGACCGTGGAGGTTGAGGCGGGCGGGCGCGAGGCCGATGCCGGTGGCGGTGCCGATACCGAGACCGCGACCGAGACCGAGACGGAGACCGAGACGGAGACCGAGATCGAGACACCGGAACCGGCCGCTGAGTCCGCGGCGGGCGTGGAGCAGTCGCCCGGCCGTGAGCAGCGGCCGATCGAGGTCAGGCTGCCCGATATCGGCGACTTCGGCGACGTGCCGGTCATCGAGGTCCTGGTGGGCCCCGGCGACAGCGTCTCTGTGGACCAGTCCATCCTGACGCTGGAGAGCGACAAGGCGACGATGGAGATCCCGTCGCCCGCTGCCGGCACGGTGGAAACGGTCGAGGTCAAGGTCGGCGACAAGGTCAGCCAGGGGGACCTGCTGATGACCTTCCTCGGCAGCGACGGGGACAACGGCGGTGAGCCGGCGCATGACACGGAGGTGGCGCCGTCCGCCGAGGAGGGCGAGCAGACGCAGGGTCCGGCATCGACGCCGAAGCCCGGCGCCGCCGAGCGCATGCCCGGCGATGCCGAGCGGCGCAGGGCCCCGGTGCTGACGCGCCCGGCCGACATGGCCGCCATCGCCCAGGGCCGCACGCCGCACGCGAGCCCGGCCGTGCGCCGTTTCGCCCGACAGCTCGGCGTGGACCTTGCCCGGGTCAAGGGCAGCGGCCGCAAGGACCGGGTGCTGAAGGAGGATGTCCAGGCCTTCGTCAAACAGGCCCTGGCCGCTGGCGCACCGCCGGCACCGGCCGCCGGACTGCCGTTCCAGCTGCCGGCGGCGCCGGAGGTGGACTTCAGCAAGTTCGGCGAGGTCGAGACCCAGCCGCTGCCGCGCATCCGCAGGATCAGCGGCGCCCACCTGCACCGCAGCTGGCTCACGGTCCCCCACGTCACCCAGTTCGACGAGGCCGACATCACCGACCTCGAGGCCTTCCGCAAGGCCCAGAAGGCCGCCGCCGAGCAGGCCGGCGTCAAGCTCACGTTCATGCCCTTCCTGCTCAAGGCGGTGGCCACGGCGCTGGCGCGGATGCCCCAGATCAAGGCATCCCTGGCCCCGGACGGCGATAACCTGGTGCTGAAGCACTACACCCACATCGGCGTCGCCGTGGACACCAAGAATGGTCTGGTCGTGCCGGTGCTCCGCGACGTGGACAAGAAGAGCCTGTTCGACCTCGCCCGCGCGCTGATGGAGCTGAGCGACAAGGCCCGTGAGGGCAAGCTGCTTCCCGGCGACATGCAGGGCGGGGTCTTCACCGTGTCGAGCCTCGGCGGTATCGGCGGGACCCTATTCACGCCCATCGTCAACGCCCCGGAGGTAGCCATCCTCGGCGTCTCCCGCTCGGAGATGAAGCCGGTCTGGAATGGGAGCGAATTCGCGCCGCGTCTGATGCTGCCGCTGTCGCTGTCCTACGACCACCGGGTCGTTGACGGTGCCGACGGCGTGCGCTTCACGACGCTGCTCGCGGAGCTGCTGGGGGATATTCGGCGGCTGTTGTTGTAGCGGGCCGCGAAGGGGCGATCCGTATCCTCAGTGCCCGCCCGGCGACCAGCAAAGAGCGCAGGTTCTATGAGACATTGACGAACCTGAAGACATGGCTCGTCCGCCTGGGGACCGAGCGGCAGGAGTCCTCCGAAGAGGGCGCCGCCCCATCCTCACGGGCGTCATCTTGATGCCTCATCGGCTGAGCACTAAGATGCCGACCATGCGCACGACCCTCACCATCGACGACGATCTCATCGAGGCGCTCAAGGTCCTGGCGCACCAGCGCGGGGTCAGCTTCAAGATGCTCGTCAACGAAACGCTGCGACGTGGTCTCATGGCCGGAGACACGCCCCCGGCGGCGGTTGACGCCTTTCACGTGGCGTCGGCGCGACGCGGCTTTCGCCCGGGCATCGATCCCCTGAAGCTCAACCGGCTCGTCGACGAACTGGAAACCGAGGGATTCATCGCGCGGGATCACGACCGCGGCACGTCGGGCGAATGATCATCCCGGATCTGAACCTCCTCGTTTACGCCTACAACGAGGATGCGCCGGGGCACTCGGCGTCGAAGGCGTGGTGGGAGCGAAGCTTGTCCGAAACGCGTCCCGTCGGTATTCCTTGGGTTGTACTGCTCGGGTTTGTCAGACTCATGTCCAATCGCCGTGTCCTGGTGGAGCCCATGCCGGCCGACGAGGCACTCGGGCACTGCCGTGCCTGGCTGGAGCGCCCGAACGCACGCATCCTGTTGCCCGGCCCGGGTCATCTCGACCTGCTGACCCACCTCCTGCAGGCCGCCTCCGCCGGCGCCGACTTGACCGCCGACGCGCACCTTGCCGCCCTTGCCATCGAGCACCAAGCGGAAGTGCACTCCAACGACAGCGACTTCGCGCGCTTTCCCGGCCTCCGCTGGCGCAATCCAATCGCCTAGCAAGCGGAAGTCCTCGCGGCGAGCTGTCATCGTAAACCGCCCCAAGTCAGAACCAGCCCCGCACGCCAGAGGCAACACTATGACCGACTCCCCACCCCTCAAAGAGCTCAATGCCCAGGTTGCCGTGCTCGGCGCCGGCCCGGGCGGCTACACGGCCGCCTTCCGCGCCGCGGACCTGGGCCTGCGGGTGGTCCTGATCGAGCGCTATCCAACGTTGGGCGGCGTCTGCCTCAACGTCGGCTGCATCCCGTCCAAGGCGCTGCTGCACACGGCGCAGATCATCGAGGAGGCCAAGACCATGGGTTCGATGGGCGTAACCTTCGCGCCGCCGGAGATCGACCTCGATAAGATGCGCGCCGGCAAAGACAAGATCGTCAAGAAGCTGACCACGGGCCTGGCGGGCATGGCCAAGCAGCGCAAGGTGGAGGTGGTCTACGGCACCGGCCGATTCGAGACGCCCAACCGCATCGGTGTCGAGGGCCGGGAGGGCAAGGTCACCGTCGGGTTCGACCATTGCATCATCGCCGTCGGCTCCTGCCCGATCCGCATCCCCGGCTTCCCGCACGACGACCCCCGGGTCATGGACTCCACCGACGCGCTGGCCATCGAAGGCATCCCGGAGCAGATGCTGGTCGTCGGCGGCGGCATCATCGGCCTGGAAATGGCGAGCGTCTACGCCGCGCTGGGCACCAAGATCGACGTCGTCGAGCTCAAGGACCAGCTCATGCCCGGCGCCGACCTGGACCTCGTGCGCGCCCTGCAGAAGATCATCAAGAAGCGCTACCGCAACATCTGGCTCGAGACCAAGGTCGCCAGCATGAAGGCCGCGAAGGAGGGCATCCAGGTCGCCTTCGAGGGCAAGCACGCCGGCGAGGCCACCTACGACAAGGTCCTGGTCGCCATCGGGCGGCGCCCCAACGGCAAGCTGATCAACGCCGAGGCCGCCGGCGTGAAGGTGGACGAGCACGGATTCATCGCCGTGGACCAGCACATGCGCACCAACGTGCCGACCATCTTCGCCATCGGCGACGTGGTCGGCGGCCCGATGCTGGCGCACAAGGCGACCCACGAGGCCAAGGTCGCCGCCGAGGTCATCGCCGGGGAGCCGGCCCTGTTCGACCCCATGACCATCCCTTCCGTGGCCTACACCGATCCGGAGGTGGCCTGGATGGGCCTCACCGAGATCGAGGCGAAAGAACAGGGCATCGAATACGAGAAGGGCGTCTTCCCCTGGGCCGCCAGCGGCCGCGCCCTGGGCATCCACCGCGACGAGGGCCTGACCAAGCTGCTGTTCGACCCCGAGACCAAGCGCATCTTAGGCGCCGGCATCGTCGGCCCCAATGCCGGCGAGCTCATCGGCGAGACGGTGCTGGCGCTGGAGATGGGCGCGGACATGGAGGACATCGGCATGACCATCCATCCCCATCCGACCCTGAACGAGACCATCTGCTTCGCCGCCGAGATGGCCCACGGCTCCATCACCGATCTGCTGCCGCCGAAGAAGCGTTGAGGCCGCGGCGCGCGCGCTTCTGTGAAGCCGCGCGTGGCGCCAATGATCGCCACAGGCACATGGCTGTCGTTGGAGCCCGCGGTGTCGCACGAAGACCGGCGCCTCAGTCCGTAGAAGGTCGGGCCGACGCAGGAGGCCCGACGATCACGGCTCAGAACACCAGATTCAGCATCACCAGCGCGACCACCAGGAACAGCGCCGTCATGATCCCGCCGGCCTTCATGTAGTCCGGCACCCGGTAGCCGCCGGGGCCCATGATCAGCGCATTGACCTGGTGAGTCGGGATCAGGAACGAATTGGACGTGGCGATGGCCACGGTCAGCGCGAACACGGCCGGGTTGGCGCCGGCGCCGATGGCCATGTTGACGGCCAGCGGCACCAGCAGGACGGTGGCGCCGACGTTCGACATGACCAGCGTAAAGAAGGTGGCCAGTACCGCCAGCGCGGCCTGGATGACCCAGACGGGGACGTCGCCGAGGGCGTGCAACGTGGCGTCGGCGATCCAGGCGGCGGTGCCGCTGCTCTCCACGGCCAGTCCGAGCGGAATCAGCGATGCCAGCAGGAACACGGTCTTCCAGCTGACCGCTTCGTAGGCCTCGTCGATGGACAGGACGCCGGCCAGGATCATGCCCAGGGCCCCGGTCAGCAGCGCCACCGACAGCATCAGGTCCGTGAACAGCACCAGCCCCAGCGTAATGGCGAAGAACAGCAGCGCCGCCGGCACCTTGTGGGGGCGCAGCTCCTCGTGCGGGTATTCGGTGGTGACGACGACGAAGTCCCGGTTCTTCTCCAGCCGCGCCAGGTCCACCCAGGTGGTATGGACAACCAACGTGTCGCCGGGCTTGAAGGGCATGTCGCGTACGCCGCCGGTCTCGTAGGTCAGGGTCTCGTCGCCGCGGCGGATGGCCAGCACCGACAGGCCGTAGACCTTGCGCATCCAGACATCGCGCGCGGACTTGCCGAGCAGGCTGGAGCCGGGGGGGATGACGATCTCGGCGATACCGGCCTTGGACGAAGACAGGGCCTCGGCGAAGACCTCCACCTCGGGCCGGACCTCGACGCCGGTCTCGGCGACGAAGGCGTCGAAGTTCTCCTGGCTGCCGAGCAGCCCGAGCAGGGTGTTGGCGTCGATGCCCAGGCTGCGGTCCACGCCGGAGGCGCCCAGGCGCACGCCGTCGCCCTTGTCCACGGCGGCCACCCGCACGTGCCAGCGCTGTTCCATCTCGTCCACGCTCGTGCCGACCAGCGAGCTCCCGGTGCGGACACGTACCTCGCGGATGTTGAAGTCGCTGAAGCCGTAGGTCTCCGCGTAGTACTCGGCCGGGTCCTTGGCCTCGATGATGTCGCTGCCGCGCACCGGCAGGACGAAGCGGCCGGCGAGTACGAAGTAGGCGATGCCGGCGGCGAGCAGCGCGATACCGATCGGGGTGACCGAGAACAGGCTGAAGGTGCGCATCGGCTCCATGTCGTCCGGCAGCGCCGAGTTCGTGGTCAGGATCAGGTCGTTGAGCAGGATCAGCGGGCTCGATCCGACCATGGTGATGGTGCCGCCGAGGATGGCGCAGAAGCCCATCGGCATCAGCAGTCGCGACATGGGCAGGCCAGTGCGCGCGGAGATGCGGCTGACCACGGGCAGGAACAGCGCGGCGGCGCCGACGTTCTGCATGAACGACGAAATGACGCCGACGGTGCCGGAGATCAGCGGGATGATGCGGGCCTCGGTGCGGCCGCCGAGGCGCATGATGAAGCCGGCCACCTGCGACATCAGGCCAGTCTTGTCGAGACCGGCGCCAATGATCATAACGGCAATAATGGAGATGACGGCATTGGAAGAGAAGCCGTTGAACAGGTGCTTGATCGGCACCAACCCCTGCTCCAGCCCCATCAGCGGCGCGAGCAGCGTCGTCAGCCCGAGGATGACCATGATCGTGACCGCGGCCACGTCCACGCCGACCACTTCGAATGCAAACAGGAAGATGGTCAGCGTCAGGATCGCCATGACCCAAGCGATCTCCACCGAGGGCACCACGCCGGCGAGCCAGATCGCGAAGACCGCAAACACGGCGGCGGCAATATCGCGAGGTGAAACGGACCTGACCGACACGGCCTTCAGGACAGCATTCATGGCGACCTCTCCCGACGTCAGTGGCGCCCGCGGGTAGCCAGCGGCCGCGGGCATTCTGGTGGCGGCGCCCCCTACGAACGGCGGCGCCTGCGCCGTATCCTACTCAAACACCTTGCCATGCGCGCGGCGGAGGTCGCCGCCGGCGACAGGGTCAGAGGGCTGGGAACCGTTCCGTCACCGCGTCGCCGGCCGCCGCGGGAAGCGAGGTGCGCGCGGCCCTGCGATGACGCTGTCATGCATCGGCATTGAAGCGCCGTGATGGCTCGCCTAGTATCCGCCGCAGGAGGGAGAGAGCCGGCGGTCCCGTGCCGGCGGACCACGCAACAGGCGGCGCGCCGCGCGCAGCCGCCGGAATGATGCCGAAGCGACGAGAGCCATGCGTACGACGCCAGCAGAGACAGCGATGAGCCCCGAGACCGCCGAGCTGGTCAAGCGATCCTGGTCGGCGATTCTGCCGCGGCGCAAGGAGGTCTGCGGCACCTTCTATCGGCGGCTGTTCGAGGTCTACCCGGAGGTGCAGCCCCTGTTCAAGGGCGATATGGCGCGCCAGACCAATCTGTTCGTGACCATGATCAACACCGTGATCAGTGCGCTCGACAATCCGAGGCCGGTCCGGCCGCTGCTCCAGACCCTCGGTGCCCGCCACGCGGACTACGGCGTGTCGGCGGAGGATTACCAGAAATTCG
>Ga0316578_10000079_pt1 | contig 21953 bp, 26 predicted proteins | sample J0NA_2_FD_203076 | JGI IMG/M metagenome (GOLD analysis project Ga0316578, IMG submission 203076) | Rhizosphere microbial communities from salt marsh grasses in Alabama, United States - J0-2_160517rDrC | ecosystem: Host-associated > Plants > Roots > Rhizosphere | place: USA: Alabama | collected... | reverse complement strand
CAAAACCCTCTCCATTCGACGGGCCGAGCGGCGTTGCGTTGGTCAATTTCGGTTCAGCTTTCAAGCCGCCGTGGGCCAGTTGCATTATGATGCGGCCGCCTTCACGATGAACCGCTTCGGTCATTTTGCTCAAACCATCGACGCGCTCGTCTTTATCAACGCCCAACTGCCGTGGTGTTGCCTGTCCGGCCTCGTGCACATAGCTGTGTCCGGTAATAATCAAGCCCACCCTACCGCGGGCAAGTTCGACCATTCGGTCCACCAGTTCGGGGGTGCAGCCGCCATTATCATCGGCCAGTCCTTCCCAGGTGGCGGAACGGATAAAACGATTGGCAAGCTTTAAGTCTTTTAGCTGGGTGTGCTCGAAGAGTTTCGCCATCTTGCCGCTGTCGGTTGCCTCCTTGGATTGCGGTCAAAACTTAAAAAGCCGGTTTCACATTTGATTGAACAGTGATCTACAGTTTCCGGTCGAGGTCAAACCAGGGGATACAGCTATCCAGCCAAAACCACCAGCGGTTGTTATACATCAAAAGCTCATCTAATAGATTGGTGAGCTCTTCGGGTGTTGCAACTTCTGACAAACGGCTTTCGATTTTTCGAAAAAGCCGACCGGGGGTCATCAGGGCCCAGATTTCAAAGCGATCCGCCATTTCCCTCAGGAAGGGTGCCAAAACCAATTTGGCGATTTCAATCGTCAGGTTTTGGGTCTTAACACTCTCACGCAGAAGCCATAAATTTCTCTGGTTGCGGTACGCGTCTGCAAAGGCATAAACGCGAACGGCAACATTTCCAGCACGTCCTTTTTGATGGGACTTTAAAGGCGCCAGCTCGGAGGGGGCGTCCTGCCATATTTTTTCCCTTTCACCGGCAATTTCAGCAATCAGCTGTGAAATCTTGCTCATTCGTTTTTTTACCCTCAACGCTTAGCGCTTCGTAAATTGGGCCCACTGAAATCCTTCTCTGACGATTAATTCAGCAAGCTGCGCTAAATCAGCGGTACCCTCGGCAATCTTGCCAATGGCATTAAACGGCCCCTGCCCGAAGGGCACGATGTGGTCACCGAAAAATAGGCAGATGGTTTGTTGAATGGGATAATAAAGAACATCCCCCGTCTCAATCGATGGTTTAAAAAATTCAGGTTCGATCACCGCCGGAATCATAAACATGAGTTCATCGCCGGCAAACTTGGCATGGCAAAGGGGAACGGTAATCGGGAGCAGGCGCGATACTTTTTGGACTGTCCGGGGGGCGCTATCCTCGAAAAGTTCAATTACCGCCTTTTGTTTCCCGCAGCGTAGCTGAGTTTTCATCGTTAAGGCAATGGTTGACGGGCCAAAGAAAAGGCCCTTTAATAATGTTAGTCCTGCACCTTGAACTGATGCTCCATATTATCCAGTAGTATTGCCATCAACCCGTATGTTTCTGGAATTCGATCGGTCTGGGCAAGCACCTCTTCTCTGGAGGTCACATACGGCCCTTTTTGCCACTCATGGCCCCATTCCTGAGCAAAATGTCTTACCAGCGCCAACGAATATTCTGGATGGAATTGAATGCCGGCGACCGGCAGCTCCTGGCTGATGTATGCCTGGTTAGCGGTGGCCTCGCTGTGGGCCAATTGGGTGCAACCCGGGGGCAGGGAAAAGTGATCAGAATGCCAGTGGAACGTTATAAATTGCGCCGGGATATTTTGAAACAAATAAGACCCTTGACCTTCCGGCGTAAGATCCACCTCGTACCAGCCGATTTCCGGACATGGGTTTGGGAAGACTTCTGCTCCTAATGCTTCTGCCAGAAGCTGGGCACCAAAACAGATTCCCAGTATGATTTTGTTGCAATCAAGGGATTCGGTAATAAACTTTTTTTCATCGTGCAGCCATGGGTAAACATCCTCTTCCCAGGCATGCGGGGATCCACCCATGATAAACAGCCAATCAAAATCCTCGATGGCCGGTAACGTTTCATCATTGCAGAGGTAAGTGTGGGCGATGGGGTAACCTTTATTTTCCGCCCAGGTGGTTATGTTGGTATGCGATAAGTCGAACGGGTCATGCTCAAGTAGATGCAGTCTCATATTAAGTGTAATACCTGTTCTATTGTCAAACTCGACGAAACCGTGATGATATAGCGCATAAGTGATATTAATTTCGTAATTGACTGACCCTATAATGCATACAGGAGAAAGATCACTCGGTTTTGGAATTTCCAGCTTAGCCCTTTCGTACTAGATATGATCCGATGATCGCTTCGGCTTCAATTTCAACCAGATGAGCCGGACGCGCCAGTGCGCTGACCTCCGCCAGGATCGTCACCGGCTTGATTTCTTTAAAAAATTCAGCGTAGGCTTGCATATATTCCTGGGCTCTGGCGATATCCGTCACATAAATGCGAACGCGGTACACTTCAGACAGTTTGGCGCCGGCCTTTTTCAACGCTTGTTGAATCTTTTGAAGCACAATTTTGGTTTGGAGATAGGCATCACCTTCGGCTTCAACTTCACCCTGCGGGGTTGTGGTTGTTGTTCCGCCGACGAATACAAAATTGCCCACTTTGACGGCTCGGCTGTAGCCAATCTTATCTTCCAGGGGTGCACCGGATGAAAAATTTTCTCTTCTCAACAAATCCATTTTAAGCTCCCTGCTTGGATTTCTTAAAAAACTTTACATCCCACCAATGATAAACCGCTGCCGCTGGCAGAAAAGGAAGCCATCAGCGATCGGATATATTTTCCAATCCGAAGCGGTATCGGAAGTCATCGGTGAGCACACAGCGTCGGATCAGGGAATAAACCCGGGGACGCACCAATCCTTCGCCGCCGGTGGCGATATGCAGTGATTTAAAGCCCTCGCCTTCGACGCCTATCGCCCCAATGGATGAGGCGTTTTTAACAAACTGGGAGGCATCGGCGATACTGGACATGAAGGCCAGGTTTTCAAGATTATTGGAATGAAAAACGATCGTGTGGCGTAATCCCTGTTCGGCGGCCACGCCCATCGTCATGGCTTCTTTTGCATCCCGGCAGCGGACAAAGGGCAGAATCGGCATAATTTGCTCAGTCCAGATCAGGGGGTGATCCTTACCCGCTTCTAAAATGGCAATTTTGGTTTCCGGCGGCACGTCCAAATCGATGGCGCGTTTTAGGATGACATGGGGCGGCTTGCCGATGTAATCCATGTTAATGACGCTGGGAACACGCCCGGGTCGAATTTCTTTGAAAATTTCTTTGAGCAAGGCCTCTTCGTGCGCTTTGTTGAGCTCAAAGGCGCCGTGATTGACCAAAAGCGATTTGAGCTTATCGGCAACTGAATCGACAACGAAGATTTCCTTTTCGCTGGAGCAGGGTGTGCAATTGCTGAACGAGGCGCCTCTAATGATGCATTGGGCGGCATGATCCAGATCGGCGGTTTCATCGACGACCACCGGCGGATTGCCCGGGCCGCCGGCAATGACGCGCTTGCCGGTTTTGGTGGCAAATTCAACCACGCGATGCCCGCCCGTAACGGAAATCATATCAATCTGCGGATGCGTCATCAAATACTGGGCGGTGGGAATGTCGGGTTCGGCGACCGTAGTCATGCAGTCGGAAGGTCCGCCCGCTGAAACAATAGCCGTATTGATATCCTGAATTGCGCGGGCAGATATGATTTTTGTTTTCGGGTGTGGATTGTGAACGACGGTGTTGCCGCCAGCCAGCATCATAATACCGTTGTGGATTATGGTTGGAGCCGCATTGGTGACTGCGTTAATCGATGCAATGATGCCAACCGGCAGGCGTTCATTAATTGTGACGCCACGATCGCCCACATACACTTCAGATGCCAGGTCTTCCATGCCCGGCACGCCGCAGGCTGTTTCTATTTTCAGCACAGTGCCATCTGCTGCTCCCAGATCAGTTTCTTCCAGTTCCATCCGGCCGTACTCTTCACGGTTGGCCCAGCCCACATCGCGTATGGTTTGGATAATCTTTTCCCGGGTGGATAGCGGCAGGCGAACGAGGGCTTGCTGCGCGTTTTTGGCTGCTTGGATGGCATCTTCCATTTCCTGAAAAACGCCGCCTGAACCGGCCGGGGAGGGATTATTTGAGGAGGAATTTTGGCCCGTAGAAGACAACCCTTCCAATACTTTTTCGACGATGGTTTCAACCTGTCTTCGATCGATGGTCATAACGTTTACCTCGAGGATGATTGTCGATTGATATTTTGGTTATCGTCTTACGATTTTATGTGCCGTAACGGAAACGAAAATCATCGGCCAATACACAACGCCGGATAAGCGTGAACATCCGGGGCCGCGTTTGTCCCTCGCCATTGGTGGCAATATGAAACGATGTATATCCTTCTGCCGCCACCCCCACACTGGCCAGACCGCAGGATCCGTTTTTTACAAAAGCGGCACACTTGGCCATTGAGGCCATTTTTTTGATGGTCTGGATGTTATTGGAGTGAATCGCCATGGTGTGCCCGTTGCCCTGTTCGGCGGCGATGGCTCTCTCAATTGCCTCATCGGCGGTGGCGCAACGGACAAACGGCAGAACCGGCATGATCTGTTCCGTCCAGATCAGTGGGTGATGCGAATCGGTTTCCAGAATCACAATTCGGGCTTCAGGCCCGACATTTAAACCGATGGTCTGCAGAATAATGCCGGGAGATTTACCGATGTAATCCATATTAATGACGCCGGGTTCATCGGGGCCTTTTATTTCTTTGAAAATGTGTTTGAGTAGGTCTTCGCCCTGAGCGGCATCGATTTCATAAGCGCCATTCATTTTTAAATGCTGCTTGAGTTGGTCCGCAACCGAATCAACAACAAAGATTTCTTTTTCGCTGGCGCAGGCCATACAATTGGAAAATGAGGCTCCCTCGATGATACATTGTGCAGCACGTTCCAGATCGGCGGTTTCATCCACCACCACCGGCGGGTTTCCGGGACCGCCGGCAATGAGGCGTTTGCCGGTTTGGGTTGCAAAAGCCACCACGCCATGGCCGCCCGTGACGGCAATCAACTTAATTTTAGGATGCGTCATCAGTGCCTGGGCCGATGGCACCGACGGCTCCTCCAAACAACACACACAATTTTCAGGACCGCCGGCTGCAGCAATTGCCTGGTTCAGATCTCGGATAACCCGGGCCGAAACGATCCTGGTTTTCGGGTGCGGGTTGTTGACCACCGTGTTGCCGCCGGCCAGCATCATAATCGCGTTGAATAGAATTGTGGGTGCACCGTTGGTGACGGGATTTACCGAGGCAATCACTCCCACCGGAATGCGCTCAATGATGGTGATGCCCTTGTCACCACTGTACACTTCCGGCACCAGGTCTTCCATACCCATGACCTGGCAGGCTGCCTGATTTTTTTGGATATTATCTTCCAGCTTGCCGAGACCGGTTTCTTCGAATTCAAGGCGGCCATAGTCTTCGGCGTTAGCCTTGCCCACATTGCGAATGGCTTGAATAATCCGCTCGCGAGTTTTAAGGGGCAACGATCGTAATTTTTTTTGGGCGATGAATGCAGCCTGAATGGCATCTTCGATTTCAGGAAAAACGCCATCCGATACATTGCTGGACGAACTCGGGAGGCTGTCTGATTCAGAGAATTCTATGCCTTCCTTTTGCAGGCGACTGATGACGATATCTACGATTTGTTCAATTCCGCGTTCATCCAGCTTCATGGCGTTATCTCCAGCCTTTTCTCAAGTTGCGCAACTGTGCCCCCGGAAAGGCGCTCCTTCATCGAGCCTATATTCATCTTTAAGAAGCTACGGTTGCCTTTCATGAGCTTTTTGCATCCATCGGGTAAAAGGCGCCCAAATAAGAAGCATGCTCCTGTTGTTCCGTCTGCTCATCCATCCCCTCATCGGTATAAAATTCATTTCCGACTTTAACCCCCTCGTCAAATTTGGATAGATGGCTGATCGCTTTGCTCTCGTCCAAAAAAGTGATTTCGTGTATCAGGGCACTGAGATAGGCGATCACATGAGCAAACGGGTCGATAAAAGATATCGACTCCAGATCAATGATGATATATTGATCTGCCAAAGTGATGATCGGGGATTTCGGGGTATCACTGAGCCCGATGATTTTTACTTTGTATTTTTTGGCTAACTGCATCAATTCAATCGTTTTGCTGGGATATCGTGGGAAGGCGACAATGAACATAACATCGGATTTGCCGTTGCGGACGATCAAATCTTTGATGTCCCAGGAAAGAGAAGTATCCAGAAAAACGTCATTGCGGATCTTTTTCAGAAGATAGCCGAAATAGTATGCCAGAGTGGCCGAAGCGCGATAGCCGACGACGTAAACATTTTTGGCCTTGAAAATTGTTTTGGCAATTTTTTTGAGATCCTGGGCGCTGATGGCATTGCGCAAATTCTCGATATTTTTGATGGCATTTTGACAGTATTTTTCCAGGGTGTTTTGTTCATCAACCTGCTGGCTGGCCTTTTGCAAACGTTCCACCGCGGTTAATTCAATATGCAAAAGGCCCTTCATGTACTGAACAAAGTCCATGTATCCTGAAAATCCCAGATCGTTGACAAACCGGATAATCGTCGGCTCGCTCACATTGCATTCCTGGGCGATTTCTTTGGCGGTCATCAGGAAAATTTTTTTATGATCTTTTAAGATAAGATCGGCAACCCGCATTTTTTTCGGCGACAGCTCGGGGTAGACCTTAATGATTTTTTCGAAAAGATCTTTTCTTGCCGATTGCATATACTAAAAGTCCTTTCCCTCCAGCGCGAGCAGGCATCCCTCAGCCGCTTCTTTGGCAGCCTGGACTTCGGATGTGGTGCCTGCCAGGTAGACGCGGCCGGAGGCACCGAAGACCGTCACGTGAATGAGCTTGATATTGGCGGCTTTTTCGGCTTCATTGGCTGCGTATCCAGCATAGCCCGCCGGGACACATTCGAGGATATAAAGGGATTCATCCTCTAACATCATACTGGCGGCGCGAAAACGATTGACGATCTGGCCCATGTAAGGGTCCATGCGCTCGATTGTTTCTGCGGCCAGAATTTTGGGTTTCAGGCGCTCACTCTCTTTGACACCTAAATAATCCAGAACGACTTCACCGGCTTCTTTCACATCGGCCGGCGAATCCGAATGGACCTCTAACATTCCGTAAGTTCTTTCAACGACAAGGGCGCCCGGCAGTACATTGGCTTTCTTTAAAACGATGTCGGTAATCGAATTGATTTCAATGCCGGGTGCGATTTCCATAAAAAGTGCCGACTGCCCGGCCACCGGATAGTACCCGCGGGCGGTGCTGCCGATATAACCAACCATTTGCTTTTGCAATTGATCAATAAATGCGTATGCGCGAAGTTCGACCATATTTATTATTCCAAAAAATCAGTGTAATGTTGTCTTCCAATTTTTCAAATGCTTCTGAGCCATTCGCGCTTGTTGGGGCAGACCGCCGTTACGGTGGAGCAGACCGCATTGCCCTGACAGGCGCATTCTTGATCACCGCCCTTGCTGAAACGACCGAAGCAAAAGTCGCTAATCGGTATCGACGTCTGGCAGTCCATAATCAACTCGCCAATCAGCCTTCCGATGACTGGCGCCAATCCGAAGCCGTGTCCGCTAAACCCGGTGGCAAAGACAAACCCGGGGACCTCCTCAGTATAGCCCAGCACCGGGATGGCGTCGGATATTTGCGCAATAAGACCCGACCAGGTTCGAATGACGTTTACATCTTTTAGTATCGGGAAAAAATCAATGACCATACTGGATATGGCCGGCCCGATAAAGTGAAACAGCGGTTTGCCTTCTCGATGGATAAACTGTTCGGTACCAACGAATCCACCCCAGAAAAAGGGACCATGCACTGTCTGCCGCCCGTAAAACAATCCCTTGGCATGTCCGATCATTTGCTTAAAGAGGGGCGGGTAGGGATCAGTAATCATCGCCTCGGAAAATACCGGTCGCATCGGTAAATCCAGACCAACCATGTTCGCTACTTTGCGTCCGGCGACCCCGGCAGCATTGACGACCAGATCAGTCTCAAAGGTTTGTTTGTCGGTAATCACGGCGCTGACTTTATTTTTTTGCAAGCGAATGTCTTTGACTTCTTCATGGGTAACAATACGGGCGCCGAGACTTTTGGCTTTTTGAAAAAAGGCATAGGTGACCAAAAACGGATTCACATGCCCATCTGTGGGGCAGAAACTGGCACCGATGACCTTGTCGCCGATATAGGGATTGATGCTCAGAACCTGTTTGCGGTCCAGCATTTCCAGCTCAAGATTCGCTGCCTTCTGGTTTTCAACGGACTTGCGCATGGTGTCCAATTCTTCTTCAGATGTGCAGAGCCGCAAATTGCCTTCACGCACATACTCGAGGTCCATGCCCAGCTCTTCGTGCAGCTGTCCGTATATCTGAATACTTTCGATGGCCAGCGGCATTTCTTTGAGATTTCGTGCCGACTGGCGCACACCGCCGCCATTGGCGCCGGAAGCCTCTCCGCCAATATCTGATCTTTCGATGACCACCGGCTTCAGGCCTTCGCGGGCCAAATTATAGGCGATGGCACCTCCCATAACACCGCCGCCGATGATTACTACATCTGCTTTTTCGGGCATCTTAAGTCCTGCTCATGATGTGGGTTATTCTTAACCATTTTGGCTTTTAACTGTTGGCAAAAACCGCTAATTTCAAAGGTCGTACCGGACCGCGCGCGGTTGTAGGTTCAATGTCAGCAACGCTTTGTCGTAATTCCTCTGCGATGATTTGGATGACCAATCGTTGACAGGTTTGTCCCTGGCAAAGACCCATTCCGGCCCGGGTGATGCGTTTGATGCCATTGACGGTATGCATGCCGTTACGGATGGCCGCTTTGATTTCACCTTTGGTAATCTCTTCGCAGCGACAGATGATCATATCATCATCATCAGCCGGCGTCCGCTGTGATTCATCCACGACCCCCGGTTTTTGCTCGGATGGGGATGGCACGATACCCTTAACTTGTTTGAAGCGTTCAATAACCCGATCGACCAGCGCCTCCAGATCCTCCTCAGAGATCTCATCGCCGGAACTTGTTGGTTTTTCCACTGAAGTCGTTTCTGCCGCGGTCCCTGCTTGCGTATCTTGCGATGGGGCCGGCCGCTGCGCTACGGGTTTGTCTTGAGTTTGAGGAGCATCTGTTGCCGGCGCGCTTTGAGTGGCTGAAGTAATTATTTTGAGTTTATGATCCTTAATTAAATCAGCGGCGGCAGCCGAGACACTTGCACCTTCGGGAATCTCGATCTCTCTTTTTCCCGCTGCAATTATCTTTTCGACCTGTCTTGCGAAGATAAATACACGCTGCATTTAGTTCTCCCTGACGACAAATTATTGACTCTTTTTCGCTTTTTTCGCTGCCGGTTTACCTGACGGTTTTGGCTTGTCCCTGGCCGGCTTTTTTTCTTCAGGCCCGTCGGGTATAATGAAATCGATATCTTCGTGAGGTCTGGGGATAACATGTGTCGAGACGACCTCGCCCACCCGTTTACCGGCTGCGCTACCTGCATCGACAGCTGCCTTAACGGCGCCGACATCGCCGGAAACCATCACCGCCACCAGGCCGGCCTTGACTTTTTGGCGTCCCAAAAATTTAACTTTGGCTGCTTTGACCATCGCATCGGCCGCCTCAATAGCTGCCACCAAGCCTCTGGTTTCGATAAGTCCCAATGCTTTTTGCATAGCGATAATTCCTTCTATGGTTTTCGACCTTTTAAGCTTCCAAGGGTTTCAACGACTTTCTGAGAAGCTGCCAGAATTTCTGATTCGGTGCCGGCCAGGTAAATTCTCCCGGCGGCACCATAAAAGCGGAGGTCAACCAGGCGGACATTACAATGCTTTTCGGCTTCGTTTGCTGCGATCGATGAATACGCGGCGGGTGTAACCTCCAGCAGATATACATCATCTCCGCCTAAAATCAGCATTCCCTTGCTGTTGCGATTAATAATGACCGCCTGATACGGATCGATTTTGTTAATGATACTGGTCGCCAGTATGCTTGGGGCTGTGCGCTCTTCTTCTTTTAATCCCAGTTCATCCAGAATCATCTTGCCGGCATGTAAAACTTCTTCCTGATCAAATGAGTGGATTTCCAGCATGCCGTATCTTCTCTCCACGATCATCTCGCCGGGGCGCGAGTTGGTAATTTTCAGGGCGATATCCGTCAGTCGATTAATTTCGATTCCCGGGGCAATTTCAACGAAAAGGGATGCCATACCTTCCACAGAAAGAAAACCTCGACAAGCACTTGCAAACAGGGACGCAAACTGGGGTTGCAGTCGATCAAGATAGCAGTAAGCTCTGAGCTCGGCCATTCAAATATCTCCTAAGTTGTCGTGACGCATTCGAATGCTTTTATTCATTTGTTTTGATAATTTGGATTGCATACTCCTTGGCTAAATCCCGGGCCAAGGGAGTTGTCATTCCGCCGGCGGCCAGCCGGATTGCACCTTGTTTATTGTCCACCGCCGCGTGGACGACTTTGGCGGTGATCAGTTTTATAGCCGGCGCATTTTCTTTTTCTGAAGCGGCTGTGCTGGAAGACGACACGGATTCCGTTTTGGTATTTCCGCTGGTCATATTCTGAAATGTTGCGTGCAATTGATCCGTTTGGCAGAAGATCATGCCGAAGCCTTCCAGCTTATTTAAAATTTGACCGATCTCCTGGCGCAGCTGCTCATTGACAAGAATGTCGCAGAGCATGAACCCATCGTTGGCTGCCAGTACCTTTTTGCCCTGCAACAGAGCGGTGAACACAAGATTGGACTCCTGATCGTCGCAGATCAGGTTGGCAACTTTGGCTGCTGTGCGGAGGCAAAAAGTCGGTAGAACCAGAATGTCGGCTTTTTGCAAGGCCTTCTCGAGGCCATCCGGTTTGACCGTATCCAGAATGCACTTGACACCGGCACCTTCTTTGACATCAGCGCCGCATACCCAGGCTCTTGCGGATTCAACTGTGTAGACGCTCGAGCGTCGGGCGGTTTCCTCAATCTGTTGAACCTGTTGTAGGGCTTCATTGAGTTTGCGCACTCCGGCATGGAAAATATTTAATACGGCCGGCCCGTTTCCAGATGGCTTGTTTTGTATCGATGACGGATTGGCAGACGATTTCGAAACCCGCCCCGTTTCTTTTAGGACTTGCTTGACGATCGTGGTGATTTCCTTTTTACTTGGCTCAGGCATTGTTTTAATTTTGATGCTGATAAATTATGATTCGATTTATGCGCCCCGATCATCATCAGTGCTTTCGGCCAGACAGGACAAAGCGATTCCAAAAGGGGTAATCAGTTGGGGAATTGCAGGCCGAAAGGTTTCCAGACCGATATTATCGGCGACAATATCGGCAAAACCATCCAGCTCACATGTTCCCCCGACGAGGCACACTCTTTCGAGTTCATCAAATTCCTTTAAATAGGTTGCGGCAATACTGGCGATTTTTTCAATCACCGGTCTGACAATCGTCAGGACCTCTCGATTTCGATGTTTATCGATTTTTATTTCCTCGGCGTCTTCGTAACTGATTTTGCGATTGCCGGCCAAGACAAGGGACAGATGAACGCCTCCAGTTGCTTCGTCATTGGTGTAAACAACTTCCCCGTTTTTGATGACCGCTATCCCGGTGGTCCCACCACCGACATCAACGATGGCGCCGTTTTCAATTTTTAGGACTTGATTGGCTGCCGTGGGCTCATCCAGCACATTCAGGACTTCCAAACCGACCCCTTCCAGAATATGGGTGGTCGTCTTCAGATTGGCGTATTCGGTCTGAGGCGGAAAGGAGGTGGCGCCCTGTTCAATCGGCACCGGGCAGTATTTGCGCATTTCGTCCATCAGATCCCGCGTGGTATTCAATGCGCCCACATAATCGACAATTAAGCCACTGCGAGCCACCTCGGTGCGTCGCATGCGGGCCGCCCGCGGTATGCCGGTTTCATCAATGATAATGACAATTGTTTTATACGTTCCCAAATCAATACCGGCATAAAACCGTTTGGCACCGGAAAAATTCCAGCGATCGGGCTGATTGATGAGCTGGCCGAGCTGGTGAATGGGATTCGTCATAAAATGCTCCTGGCAATATCATCGGTGGGCGAAGGTATGACCACATGACTCAGCACCAATCCGGTACCTTCCAGAACATCGATGCCGGCCTCAACTGCTGCCTTGACCGAATCCACATCACCGGTCAGATATAGAAACGATTTGCCCCCCAGGCCGGTGGCGCAGCGAATTTCAATAATTTCAACATCGGCTGCTTTTACCCCTGCATCGGCCGCCATAATCGAAGATGCCACCGAAAATGTTTCGATAACGCCCAGAGAATCCACCCTTTTTATCACTGTTGTTGCCGTGATTGCCGGAAATATGGATGTATGCACATTCGGGATCACAAAATCATCGACCAAAAATTCTCCGGCAACTTCGCGACCCACATCGGCGGCACGTTCAACGGAATCCACATCGCCGGAAACCATCACCATATATTTTCCGGCACATATCGGCTGGGCAAACACGAGCTCAACATCTGCTGTTTTCAGCATTTCATCGCCAGCCGCTACGCCTTTAGCGATGCTGTTTAGTTCGATCATGCCGATTGCTTTAAGCGCTTCCATATTTCAACCATTGGTCCATGTTCGTCATTGAGATTGAATGGTGATTCTTTGATCATCTATTGATGATACAGTTCCATCGATACTCGCGTGAATACGCGCACCCAGTGCTCCTTCGGGAATTTCAGCGATCAGATCACCTTTTTTTACGCGGTCGCCCTTGGCAACAACAGGCAGTGACGGTTTCCCGAGGTGCTGTTGCAGCAGGATGTTAACTTTATTGACCTGAATTTCATCGGTAGAAAATTCCGGATGGGTGTCATATTTGATAACTTCCAGTCTTTCCATAAGCCGATGCACGGGAACCTTGCGGGTATCGAAAAACGGAGACACTTTATAGGTTTCGCGTTTGGGCTCGCGTTTGACACCTTCTGCCAGACATTTTTGTTTAAGAACCGCATTGATTTCCCGGGGCGAGAGCATCATCGGACAGGCAAATTTTTCACAGACACCGCATTCCGAGCAAATTAGCGCGTCTTCAAGGATTTCACCTTCCATCCCGGGTTTATATGCCAGGTGCCGCATAATTTTATGCGGTTCGAGCGAATGTCCGATTAAATTCCGCGGACAAAGATCGGTGCACCGCGAACATTGGGTACAGGCGGATTTGGCGATAAACCGCATGCGTTCAATATCTTTTTGCTTATCCCTGATGATGTTGTGCTGCGGCGGCAAAACAATCAGGCCGCTGGTTGTTTTGGTAATTGGGTCTTGATTGCTGGCAAGCACCTTTCCCATCATGGGACCCCCCATGACGATTGCATAATCTGGAATCCTGGGACCACCTGCCAATTGGATAACTTCTTGGGCCGCGGTGCCAACCGGAACTTTACAGATGACGGGATTGTGCACCTCTCCGCTGACCGTTAGATAACGATCCGTAACCGGTTGTCCTGCCATGGCACGGGAGACATTAAACAGGGATTCAACATTGCAGACCACCGCCAGCACATTCAACGGGATGCCCCCCTCAGGAACGACGGTTCCAAGAACTTCGTTGACCAGAATGAACTCATCACCGGCCGGGTAGTAGTCATCCAGTTCAAATACATTGATGTGCTGAGCGTAACCATTGCCGGCAATTTTGGTTTTTAGGGCTTCAAGGGCACTGCCATGCTTTGATTTGACGCAAATAGTGCCTTTGCCGGCATTGGTGCAATCCATCACGGTGCTGAGACCGTCTAAAATGAGATCGGTATGATATTCGATGAGATAAGGGTCGCTGACAAGCAACGGTTCGCACGAAGCCCCGTTTGCCAGCACCTGTTCCACATCAAACTGAAGCTTGACGTGAGTGGGAAATCCGGCACCACCGGCACCAACCACTCCGGCAGCCCGAATCTTATCGACGATATCCGCTCTCATTTTTTCTTTCCGGCAGCCCGCTCAGCCATTTCCAGGTTGTCTACAATGCCGACCACCACTGCGTCTATCGGGATCGGCTTTTCCTTATCAAACGCCTGCATGGCCGGTGTGCCCCGGGTGACAATGACCATCTCCCCGAATCCGGCACCAACTTCATCGGCTGCCACCAGAACATTACCGTCCGGTTTGAGGTTTTTTCCCAGCGGCTGAATAAACAGCAGCCGTAAAGCGGATATCTGGTCCAATTTTTTGGTGGACCAAACGTTTCCGATAACTTCAGCCAATAACATCCTGTCGTCCCTCCAGCGTGAATTAAAGATTAAATTTAATCGGAACCATTATTGAAGGTGCTCCGCCTCTTCAATGGCCTGGATGCTAGCCTTGACGTCAGCGATATCACCAAAGATTCCGATCATGGTAATGTGCTGCGGACAAATCCCTTTCAGATCGAAGACCTTTACATTGGCCGCCTTTTCAGCAACATCGGCAGCAGCGATCATGTCAACCACCTTTCCCTGAACAAGTCCGACAGCCGTCGGGAGAATCTCAGCTTCGGACAAAAGCTTTTTGCCGACAGCTCCTGCTCGTTGCCGGATAAATTCAAATACCCCCGGGGAAGGGTGGGAAATCAAGTGAATGCTAAATGCCATATTAGACCTCTCCGCACTGTACTTTTTGCGGACGGTTAGATGCGGTCTAACAGCCGAATTCAATTTTCAATAGGCGTGCTTCGTCGGCAGTTCTCAACCAATTGCTAGTGGACAGTGCGCGGCGATGAATTATCCCGCCACGAAGTGCCGCGATTCGTGCTGAAAGAACCCAACCATCCGCTCCAAAACCTTCAACAGATTACGCTTCGGATTTTGGAATGGTATACTCGATGTCGCTGTGCGGTCTTGGAATGACATGCACCGAAACCAGTTCGCCAACTCGTTCGGCCGCTGCACCGCCGGCATCCGTGGCTGCCTTTACCGCACCGACATCGCCTCGCACAAATACAGACACGAGGCCTCCGCCGACAAATTCGCGGCCGACAAATTTCACCTTTGCTGCCTTTACCATCGCATCGGCGGCCTCAATGGCGCCGACCAGACCTCGGGTTTCAACCATACCTAACGCTTGTTCTGCCATTCTCTTTTACCTCCTAATCAGTATTAAGGGACTTCGCCCCAATGGAATATTGGAATGCTGGAAAAATGGAATCATGGGTCTTGGATTGATGGTCCGCCTTCGGATTAAATCGGAATATTATCCTTTTATTGAAACAACGTTCCAACATTCCATATTTCCATTATTCCAGCTCCACCGCTTTTTATAAGCTTTTCGAAAAATATATGTTCATTCTTTCTAGAAAATCTGAAGCGTACGATTAGCGTTTCAATTGAATTGCTCTGGCCTTCATAGACCAATCTCTGGGTATTTCGATTATGATTGTCGCGGTTCGATCCATTTTTTCCGTTTTTTTGACCGCGGTAACAATTGCATCTCCAATTTTTTGCCCGGCACGATCAAGGGCTGTGACAGTTTCACCCTTTTCGGGCAGCGGCCGATATTCATAAGGCATCTCGATGGCGGCCTTATCATCATCAAGGCTTTCATCGACAATAAAGATGGCCTGGCCGGGACAGATGGGCACACAGCTGCGGCACCCAACACAATTATCCTCGGTCAGGTGGGGTGGTGTGGTGATGTCGTCTCCGACGGTAATCGCATCAAATTTACAGCTGGATTCACACGGATTGCAGGGAATGTCTTCCAGACATTCAAGTACAGCAACAGCACCTTTGCGGCGTCGGGCCTCGCTCGGGATGCCCGGCCCATCCTTTAATTCTTCATCTGAAAGAAAACCGGTTCGGGTAGAATCACCGGCCATGGTTATTGTTCCTCCATCATTGAATTCAGATAATCCTTGGCTTTAGCCCGGACTTCTCCATGGCTGCCGCTGCGCAGGCCCACCATGCTTTCAAGTTGTTCATTGCGCTGCGCTAAAAATGCAGATTCATCAAGATAACCGAGGCTGTGTGCAATGGCCAATCCTGCGATGCGGCCTTCGATAATCGCTGTGCTGGCCTCTTCGATGCCGGAGGCATCACCGGCCACGTAAAGGCCTTTGACCGATGTTTCCTGGCTTAAGTCATGTGCCGGCAGTCGACCGCCTAAAACCGGCGAAAAAGCCATTTTGCAGCCGGCCATTCTGAGCAGTTGAGTCGTAGGGTTGAGGCCGACGGCGATGCAGACGGTATCAACCTCAAATTGTTTCTCCGTACCGGATATCGGGTCCCAATTTTCATCCACTTCAATAATGGTTGCGCCTTCTACCCGGTCTTTACCCTTAGCTTCTTTAATCGTATGGGACATAAAAAAGGGTACCCCTGTCCTGGCGATCTTGGCGGCATGGACGGCATACCCGCCGATTTTGGGAGCGGCATCAATGACCGCTGCAACCTGGCAACCGGCCTGCAGCATCTGGTAGCTGACAATGACGCCGACATTGCCCGATCCCACCATCAGGATGGTATTGCCCGGCCGGATGCCATGGATATTGGCCATGGTCTGAGCGGCACCGGCGCCGATGACCCCCGGAAGGGTCCAGCCGGGGAAGGGGATCATGTTCTCGGAAGCGCCGGTGGCCACCAGCGTTTTTTCAGCTTTGACCTGCTCGATTCTGTCACGAATCATGACATTCAGGGCACCGTTTTCATAGATGCCCAGTACGACAGAATTAAGAGAAACCTCAACTCCCAGTTCGCGGGCTTCAGTCAGAAAACTGTTTCCGATATCAAAGCCGCGTTCCATGGCTCGGTGTTCCCGGGAGCCGAAAAATTTATGGATCTGCTTGAAGAGCTGTCCGCCGGGACGTTCATTTTCGTCATAGACAACGACATCGACACCATTTCTGGCCGCTGTTACAGCAGCTGCCAACCCGGCCGGTCCGGCGCCCACACAAACCATTTCACATCGTCTCACAGGTTACCTCCCGGATAGATCAGGTCCGTTGCCATGCTGCGTTTCAACCACCATACCGGCTTTGAGCGGCTCGACACAGGTGCGAATGTTGGGTTTGCCGTCGACAACCATGATGCAGTCGGTGCAACGTCCGATGGCACAGAACATACCCCGGGGTCTGTTCTGTCTGGCGGTATATCGATGAATCATGACACCGTTGCTTCGCAATGCGATGGCGATGGGTTCGTCTTCAAAGCCTTCCATGGATTTCCCATCAAAGGTAAATTGAATTTTTTTGCCCTTTTCAAAGGTTCCCAGAATGGGGTGCTCTTCTATGCGCATAATGATGTGTCCTATTTGAAAAATGCCTGAAGTTCGAAGCACTCAAAACTCAGCGCGCTAAAAGAATCCAAACGCTTCGCCGAAGGTGTAGTTGCTGCCCACCAGCGGGATTCCGGTCATTGCACAGGCTTCTAATGTCATTGCTCTGAGATCTTCGCGCTCCATGTTGGCCAGCGCCGTTTTCCCCGCCGCCTTGGCCAGCAGGGTGGCTTCGCACGTCATTCCCACAATATAATTTGCAACCCGCTGGGCAGCGGCATCAATATCGAGCCGTTTGCGGCGTTCCGGATCCTGGGTTCCGATGCCGAATGCACATTTGCCTTCATGACAACGCAAACAAACCACACAGCCCATGGCGACCATTGCGCCGGTTCCAATCGCAACCGCGTCTGCGCCCAGCGCCAGAGCTTTGGCAACATCAGACCCGTCTTTGATTCCGCCGGAGACAATCAGGCTGATTTCCTCTCTGACGCCCATTTCCTCCAGCGCGCGAACCGCTTGCACCAGGGCGGGCAGGGTGGGAATCCCCAAATGGGTGGAGGCCATCACCGGCGCGGCACCCGTACCCCCTTCGGAACCATCGACAACAATACCATCCGCACCGGTTTTGGCGGCGATTTTAACGTCTTCTTTAACGCGGCCGGCGGCGATTTTGACAAAGATGGGGATCTGCCAGTCTGTTACATCGCGCAGTTCCTGGATTTTAAGTACCATGTCGTCGGCACCAAAAATGTCTCCGTGGCGCGGATGGCTGTGCAAATCAATGCCTTCCGGCAGTTGTCTGAAGGCCGCAATTTCTTTAGTGATTTTGCTGCCCATCAAATGGCCGGATAATCCCGGTTTGGCGCCAATACCGCAGATGATTTCTATCGCATCAGCGGCTTCGATGTTTTTTAGCGAAAAGCCCATGCGGCTGGGCGTAATTTGGATCACCTGCTTGTAGGAGTTATCGCGTTCCTCCGGCAGCAGGCCGCCTTCGCCGTTGTTGATCGAAGTTCCGACAATCTGGGTGGATTTTGCCAGAGCAGTTTTGGCTTCCTTGCTTAAAGCGCCGTAGGACATACCTGAAATCATAATGGGAGTTTCGATAACCAGCGGATTTTTGGCAAAGCGCGTGCCCAATACCGTTTGGGTCTTACAGTCTTCGCGATAGGTGTCGATGGACAATCGCGAAAGCTGAGATGGTAGAATTAACAGATCATCGAAACTGGGAAATCGTATCGTGGCGCCGCAACCGCGAATGCGATGCCGGCCGGTTTCGGCTTTGTATTTGATTTCAGAAAGCGTTTCAGGGTTCCACACCCCCCGTTGAACATCTTTCACTCTGACTTTCTTGTCCTTTTCTTTTTTTTCTTCTTCTTTTGCCATTATACTTCAGCCCTTTTTTTATGGGTTGGTTTAAACATGACATAATCATGCCTTCCATAGACTTTGGGCATGATGCTCCTGAAACCGTCGACGTTCTGTTCGATGCCATAATTTTTAAAAAGTGCTTCAACTTCTCTCTTCTCTTTGTCTGCAATGGGCTTGAGCGTGACATTGCCGCCGAGTTTTTCTTCGACATCCGGGTCAAGGACATGAATAATACCGCCATACATAGACTCTCCGATGCCCGTGCCGACTTTGCCCAGAACAATAATTCGGCCGCCCAGCGTCATTTTGCCGCTCCACATGCCCACATTGCCGCAGACGATTAAATTTCCGCCTTTCATCCCCCAGCCGGTACGGCTGCCGCTGTGACCTTTGATCAGTATCGTGCCACCGGCCATCGAGGGCGCACAATTGCTGCCGGTGTTCATCTCAACGATGATTTCACCGCCGTCCATGTTGTCACCGGTGTACAATCCGGTGTTGCCTTTAATGATCAATGTGGGTCCCTGCAGGAAACCGCCGGTATAAAAGCCGGTACTGCCTTTCACCGTTATTTTGGCCTTACCTTTGAGGGCGGTTGCAAAATTGTGGACCGAATGCGGATTTTCCACAGTGATTTCGTCATTTTGTTGCACCAATTCCCTGAGATTGCGGTTGACCTCAAGGGTAGGCATTCCTGATATATCTAAACGGACCATACCTTTACACCTCCTGGTTCCATCTCCGTGGCGTAGACGTCGGAAATGATAGGGGTTAACGAGATTTGCTCCGATCCAAATAGAACCATGCCGTTGTCTTGCTCATAGATAACGACCGGCTTGAATGCCAATCGATCCCGAAAAGCGCCGATCTGGCTGTCGGTGGCGACCATGATCGTAAAAATTCCATCAAATGCATCCAGGGCCGCGTGCAGGGCGGACTCCAGATCTTTGCCGTTTTCTTTCATTTCATAAGCAATGAAATGCGCGGCCATTTCCGTATCGTTGGCGGTTTTGAAGCGGATGCCCAAACTTTCGAGCTTTCTTCTCATCTTGAAGTAATTGGTAAACTGACCGTTATGGACGAGCGATAACCCTGGATAAATGTAGGATACAAATGGATGGGCGAAGTTAATATTTTCGACGCTTTCCGTAGCCAGGCGAACATGGCCGATGCCATGGGTGCAGGCACCCACATCGATCTGATGGACCTTTGCGAGATCTTCGGCTGAACCCTGATCTTTGTAAACCTTAAGGTGTTGGCCCAGAGAGTGAACGCAAAGATTCGGATGGGTGTCGATGTCCCAGTGAAGCTGAGATATCTGATTTGAATCCATCGCAACGGATCCTTCGAAAAAGGTGAATATTCCGACTCCCTGGTAGAGTTTGGCGTTGCTGATTTGGCCGTAATTTTGAATGATCTGGTGAAGATCGTTTTCAAAGCTCGGATCGGTTAGGGTTATGCGCGCCTGGATGTCATCGCGTTGCTCGTAGAGCGCAACGCCGGTGGCATCGCGACCCCGGTGAACCAGCTCTTTGAGCATGTTGACCAGATCATCACCGAGATCACTGCGATCCTTGGCGATAAGTCCTGCTATTCCACACATGATGTCCCTCTGCTTGTTTTAGGATTTAGTTTTTGACGATTGCCCGATGCATGATTGCCTATTCGCATTTTGCGATTATCCGGCCCCGAGTTACAGCTGGGCCGAATAGGTGTTAAATTCCCAGTCAGAAACATGTTTGCGCCACAGATTGAGCTCATGTTCTTTCAAGGCCACGAATGCTTTGATTAGCTCCGGTCCCAAAGCGTCGCAAATAACTTTATCAGCTTGTAGATCTCGTAAAGCGTCTCGTAGAGAAAATTGGATCATTTCATAGGTGCCCGGTTCGGCTCCATAAATATCGCCGACCGCATGCTCACCCGGGTCAATTTTGTTTTCAATCCCGTCCAATCCGGCCGCGAAGGCTGCAGCATACACCAGATAAGGATTGGCCGATGCGCACGGCGACCGATTTTCCACCCGGGTCGCCTTTCCGCGTTCTCCCGGCACGCGGCAGTACACGGTGCGGTTATCCAGGCCCCAGGCCAAATAATAGGGTGCAAAACTATCCGGCTGGTAGCGCTTGTAGGAGTTAATCGTCGGAGCCAGTATAGCGGACATGCCTTTGGCATGCGCCATCTGGCCGCCGATGAAATATCGCATCAGGTCAGAAAAGCCGTGTTCCGCATCCGGGTCATCAAAAAGATTTTTTCGCGTTTTGGGGTCGCTCAAAGACAGATGAATATGATATCCGCTGCCGCCGCCTTCTGTGGTGGGCCTGCCCATAAACGTTAAATGATAATTATTTTGAGCCGCCACTTCTTTGCAAACATATTTAAAGGTGAAGGTTTGATCGGCACATTTCAAAGCGTGATCATATTTCCAGTTGACTTCAAATTGACTCGGAAAGAATTCATGGTTGAGATAAAGAATATCAAAGCCCAGTTGCAGGAAAAGGTTCTGGAGTGTGCGTGAGAGTCCGATCGGATCCAAGATGGGATTCACCTGATAGACGCAGGAAAGGCCGGGATTGTATAGCTCTACCGGACGACGTTCACCCCGATGGTACACAAAAAATTCCAATTCGGACGCACAGACCGGTCTTAAATTTTTGTCATCATATCGTTTGATAATTTTTTGCAGCGCATAGCGGGGGTCTACCGGAATGGGTTCGCCATCACGAAAAGCATTGCCAATTAAACGGGCGGTGCCTTCCAAATAGGGCAGGACTGTAAACGTGCTCAAATCCGGCATGATGGTCATGTCTTTCCATTCGATTTCATAGCCGCATCCGGTTTCCGGGGCCACATCATTTGTGAGATCAATGGCATAGATCGCCTGTGCGAAGTTGATACCTTCTTCAGCAAGCTCCTCTATGCGTTTTGCGGGTACCATTTTGTTGCGGCAAATTCCGTACAAATCCGGATACTCTATCCGGATAGTATCGATGTTTTGCGCCTTAATGATTTCCTGAATTTCCTTGATCTCCATTTCGATCCCTCCTTTTTTACGCTCGCAATGTAATAAAAAATACATTACGGGTCAATATATGTAATAAAAAATACATAAAAACATGTCAAGAAAAAAGTGGCATATTAATAAAAAACTATAATTATAAAATAAATGCTTAATTATATAATAATTTCAGCATAATTTGTCGGAAATATCTTTTAATTTTAATTACAAGAATGATAATATTGATGAAATAATAATTACATATTTTATTGTCTAAAAAGGTTTAAAAGATTGCAGTTTCAAGTTTTATGATCCAAAATAAGTTTCTTGAATATAGGATTCCTG
>Ga0316578_10000078_pt1 | contig 22065 bp, 16 predicted proteins | sample J0NA_2_FD_203076 | JGI IMG/M metagenome (GOLD analysis project Ga0316578, IMG submission 203076) | Rhizosphere microbial communities from salt marsh grasses in Alabama, United States - J0-2_160517rDrC | ecosystem: Host-associated > Plants > Roots > Rhizosphere | place: USA: Alabama | collected... | reverse complement strand
TATCCCACAACGCTGGATCATTTCTTAATTGGCTGAGTTGATCTTCGTTTTGTATCAAAGCCAAGCTGCCGTTTCCGATCAGGTTGACGGTTGTCTCATGCCCGGTGACGATTAGCAGAATTACCATGCTTGAAAGTTCGGCCGTTGAGAGTTTATCCCCCGCCTCTTCAGCATAAACCAACGCGCTGATCAGATCATCCTGCGGCATTGAAGATCTTAAGGAAAATATATGGGCGAGATATTCGATTAATGCCTGTACACGTTGTTTGCGACTACTGAAATTAAGATTGCGGCTGCCAGGCGAGATGATGGCCTGTGACCAAAGAGCTACATTATCGCGATCTTCATCCGGTATACCTAACAATTTGCAGATGATAAAAACGGGTAGGGGTAGGGCAAAGGCGGAAATTAGATCAACCTCACCCTTATTATAGAATTCAGTAATGAGATGATCGGCCGTCTTTTGGATAAATTCCGATTGGTGTGCGATACGTTGTGGTGTGAAAGCCTGACTGATTAACGATCTTAGCCGTGTATGGTTCGGAGGATCCGAAAATAACATATTTTCATTAATCAATCGATGGGTAGTTGTTCTCCTAGAAGCATTCCCGGCAACTTCTGGCATTCCCGTGTTTCGCGGATCTTTACAAAAGTGATCATTATCTCGTAGTATGGCCAGTACCGTTTCATATTTTGTTATGTACCAGATTGTGGAACCGTCCGGCGCTTTGTGCCCATAGATTGGCGCTTCCTTACGCATTCGTGCGTAAGTGGGAAAAGGATCTGCCTTAAATTGATGGCTAAAAAGGTCAAAATTCTGTTCTTGAGAAAAATAATTACTTGACATAACGCTAATTCATTTTCTCGTGTCGATAGCTGAGAGTTCGGCAAGATGAAAATCTATTGTTGTTTCCTCTCCAAAACTTTCGCCTATTATGCCAAAGCCGTCAATCTGGTCGATTCCATCTATATCCCATAGCCACTCCCGGTTGATACGTATTGACAGTTTATCCCCATTCACACGAGCGTAGATTTCATTCTCTGAGTCACCTGCACTAATGTGAGGCCATGTTTGCCAGGGCAGGTAATAATCTCTGCTGTTTTTATTCGCTAAAGAAGGCGCGTGCCAGATTGATACATAACCAAGCGGTGAGACCATAACCACAATATGCTCATTGGTTTGACTGAGTACCAATCCGAATGCACTGTCCATTTCTCCTGAATCAAAATTGCCGGTAACTCGAATTGAATATGGAGATTGTGGAAGGGCTTCTTTTAGCCAGCTGACCTTTATTGATTGAGAGGTAACCCGAATAGGTGTAAGCGTCTTTTGCCAGATTGGCTTATCTTTTTCTATCGGATCAAATAAACCGAGAGCAATGAGAAAGACGCCCAGGGCGATACTAAAGATTAGGAACAGCGCTAATAGAGTTGTGATACGAGATTTTGAAGTGACCATCATTGGTCATGGTTAAGCATCTCGGGCTATTGGATTTCCAACGGGCAGTATGATACAAAAACAAGCCCCCTGATCGGATGTATTTTCCACCCAGATCCGGCCCCCATGCGCTTCTGTAGCTAACTTACAGAAGGCGAGCCCAAGTCCTAGGCCTTTTGATGCTGATGTAGTATCTACGCGCTGATACTTCTCAAATATGCGTTCATGGTATGCTTCGGGGATGCCCGGACCCTGATCCAGGACGCATATTCTTAATGAGTCTTCATCGGCATTAACAAACGCCCTAATTGTGATTTCATGACCCCGTTTGCTGACTTTTATCGCATTGTCAAAAAGATTCAAAATAATGCGTTGTAATATATTGGCATTGGCATTGATTAGGGGAAGGTCCGGTTCCAGTGCACGAACCAACGTTACCTGACGCTGCTCAAAAACCGGCTGCTCGACTTCGGCAACATAATCAATAATATCTGATATAGCAATAGGTTCGAGGTCTATTATTTCCTGACCGGCTTCTAGGCGACTGATGTCAAGCAAAGAATTAACCAGGGCCTCTAGAACTTTACTGCTTCTGATTGCAATGTCCATCATCAGAGGCGGAGGAGAGGCGCCATCACCGGCAATTTCACCTTGGAGCAGTTCTAGACTGGTCAGGATATTTCCCAGTGGTCCCTGAAGATCGTGTACCAAAATAGCAGCGAGATCATTATTGTCATGTATTTTTTCTTGAAGCCGCTCTTCAGCCGACTGCCAATTCGCTTTGTATTTAACGGCCGTAAGCGCACCCGCTATTAAATTGACGACCAGTGATAATTGGAGGATGTCCTCCTCTGTAAACCGATCTGAGCCGGGTGTTGATGCGGATATCAGACCCATTGTTACATCTTCAATTTGGAGAGGTAAGAGCAGTTCGAACCAAGGAGTCACGCCTCCTTCGAGACCAGAACCGTCGGGTGTGTTTACTTCATTTTGAGAATTAGCGATGAAAACATCCTGGCCATGCGATGGGGGAAAATTTTCCATCTCATCTATCAAATAATTTGGGATTGTGTTTAATATTTCGGTTTCGATAAGACCGTCATTGGCTGAGATGATAACGGCTTGATCGAATTCCCTGTTAAGCAACAAGATTCGGCCTTTTTGGCCCCCCGTTATCTCTAAGGTGGTTTTGAAAATATCCGGCAGTATCTCGATCAAGGAGGTCGTTGTAGTAGCCTTCGATAGGGATTGTTGTATTGTTAGCAGGGAAGTTAATCTATCGCCTATTTTTAACACTTTGAAAATTTACCTGAGCAGGTAGCCAAGCCGATTTTATACAAGTTGTAGACTGGGAATGACATCCATATCAAGAAAATCTTGCCGGCCATTGATAAAATGATGGTGAGCAGCAGCAGCGATCATCGCCGCGTTATCAGTACATAAATTTTGCGGGGGAACGCGGACAGGCATTCCGGCAGCTTCAAACATAGCCATGCGTAAGGCGCGGTTTGCCGATACGCCCCCGGCTAAATGGATAGCGGTTACACCATGATCGTTTGCCGCGCGGACGGTCTTTTCCACCAACATATCAACCACGGCTGCCTGAAAACTAGCAGCCAGATCTCGAACCGGCAAATGTTCCGGCCGGTATTGTTTGGTCTGGCGGAGTACGGCCGTTTTTAAGCCACTGAAGCTGAAGTTATAGCCGTGCTCCTGCTGCATAACCGCCCTGGGAAAATGGAAAGCATTTGGATTGCCGTCCTCAGCCGCAGCATCAATTGCCGGTCCTCCAGGATAGGGCAGTCCTAATAAACGGCCGACTTTGTCAAAAGCTTCTCCGGCGGCATCGTCTAATGTGCCACCTAAATATTGGTAACGGCCGTGATCAAGTACCAGGTACAGATCTGTATGACCTCCGCTAACAACAAGCGTGAGCACGGGAAACTCAATCTCATCAGCATGATCCGTAAGCCAAAGCGAGCTGATGTGTCCCTCGATGTGGTTGATACCCAATAATGGTTTATTGCGGGCTAATGCTAACCCTTTGGCCGTATTGACCCCGACTAAAAGCGATCCCACCAGCCCCGGCCCGCGTGTTACGGCAATACAATTTAAATCATCAAAACCGATGAAAGCTTCACGCATAGCTTGATCGACCACTGGATAGATCATTTCAACATGCTTCCGCGATGCAACCTCGGGAAATATACCGCCATATTGGGCGTGTAACTCTGCCTGGCTAGCTATGACATTGCTTAAGATGATCCTACCATTGTCGACCACGGCAGCGGCCGTTTCGTCGCACGAGGTTTCAATTGCCAATATTCGACTAGCTCTCATTAGTTTTTACCTGATTTTTGCGTATTGTTCAATCACAGTTTCTAACAATGCCGGCATTTGTTGCGGTATAACGGTTCGTGGATCGAGTAATAAGCGATCTTCCTGGATTCGTCCAATAACCGGATTTTCAGCTTCTCTTAAAAGAGAGGCTAAATTCTCTGCATTACTACTATGTATTATTACCAGTTTAGTGGGAAGGCTGCTTCCCGGCAAACTACCACCGCCAATACGGGAACGGCCGTCCATGACTTCCGCAGAAACACTTGCTTCTCGCAATTGCTCTACTACTAATAATGCCTCGGCTTCAATATCATTTAAACTGCGAGCTATCATTTTCCACACAGGAATTTCTTCTATTGCTTCATCGCGCAAATAGTGCATAAGCGTGGCAGACAAACCCGCCAGGCATGTTTTATCCGCACGTATCGCCCGGGCTAAAGGGTGTCGTTTTAAAATGGCGATCAAATCCTTACGACCACAGAGAATGCCGGCTTGCGGTCCACCTAATAATTTATCCCCGCTAAAGGTTACGATGTCTGCTCCAGCTTGTAAACCTTCATGGACTGTAGGTTCATGGTCTAAACCGAATGATGTGACATCAATTAATGCACCACTCCCCTGGTCAAAAAGCAGGGGTATATCATGCTGGTGTGCGAGTTCGGCCAGTTCGCCCAAGGAAGGTTCGCTGGTGAAGCCAATGATCTTGTAATTTGAATGATGGGCAACTAGGATGGCGGCCGTATCGGGTGTAATTGCTCTCTCGTAGTCAAATATATGTGTGCGGTTTGTTGTTCCAACCTCAACTAAATGTGCGCCGGATTGGGCCATAACATCAGGCACCCGGAAACCACCGCCAATTTCCACGAGCTGGCCGCGGCTGATGATTACATCTCTTCCCTGGCATAGACCGCTTAACATGAGAAGGACGCCCGCGGCGTTATTGTTGACTACCATTGCGTCTTCTGTGCCTGTAATACTTTGCAGCAGTTCAGCCGCATGGACAGATCGAGACCCTCGCTTACCTGAGTCAATATCATACTCCAGGTTTGAATAACCTCTGGAAACATCCTGAATCGAGGTTAGAGCAGATTGGCTGAGGGGAGCGCGGCCTAAATTTGTGTGGATGATCACGCCGGTGGCATTAATCAAAGGGAATAATGTTGGTGCCAGGAATTGTTCCAACCAGGTCGTTGCAAGAGTGACGAATTCGGCGGGAGTAGGAATTTGATCGAGCTCTCCATTCTGAATATCCAGGCGCATATCTGCCAGCACCTTGCGCAAAGCTTCAAGGGTGTAGGTACGGCCGAATTCTTGCTGAAGCCAGGTGGACTCCGTTGAATTTAAAAGAGAATCGACACTGGGCAGTTGGCGCAGTAGCGGGTGGCGGTTATTCGTTTGCACGTTTTTCTCAGATGCTCACTCGGGATGTGCGTGTCCTTACTTGAACGATGAACTCAAACAAAATTAGGACCGCAGCGACGAGGAGGGCGATGGCGATGCCAAACATGCGATTCATCTGAAGATACAAACAAAATGATACCCAGAAACCGACCCACATTGATTGGCGAATTACGACGAAGAAATTTGGTTTTTGACCACTAAATCGCTTGTTGAGGAAATAAACGATCGGTAAGGCTGTGCCCGTGCCCACTGCCACAACGGCACAAAGAAAGGCAAAAACAATATCGAAATTTACAGATTCCATCAATGCCGCAGGATCAACCTGATCCAGCGCCGTCGCTCGAACCAGGTCCAATCTGGCAACATCAAAAGGCCACCAGTTATCAACGGCATGATTCATGGCTAAAAGGCCTAATATTGTTAAACCTAGTCCCAAAATCAAGTATGGAAGGATGCCGAGGCGTTTTAGTGTGACTTTCATGGATTGCATTATACCTGATTTTCTGTCAAGTTGTCCGTCCATTCTCAAGAATTTGTAACAGCACCTTTCCGTAAGCGTCGGCGGCAGAAGAAGCGGTCTCTTTTATGGATGTTTCGTGCCAAAATATTGAACAAGTATAGAGATTGTCTTTAAAAGAAAGGTTCAATTCGTCGCGGTTTTCGTCAGCCATACGAAACAGAAGCGCATCTCGTAACTGCTCTTCGCGAGGCATCCATACGACTTCCGAAGTTAATATATAATCGAGAGCCCATTCGGCCGTTCCGTGAAAGGTAACAACAGGCCAACCCCGAAAAATGTCTAGCTGCGCCTGCATATCTGAGAGTACAAAAAGTCGATCGTCCATGCCGCGGTCAGGGATGGCGAAGAAATCATTTGGCGCCGCCTGCCAGACAAGGCCGGCGGCTTTGAGCTTTCTGGCCAGATTCAGCGATATCATAGTCTGCGATATGCCCTTAGGATAATAGATCTGTATTCAACAGGTAAGTGCTTGTGGTAGATCTATTTATTGGCAACCGTGCGGCGCTGCTTTTGTGGCAGTTCCATTGGCAATTTTTGACGCCGGATACCATCAAACTGGTAAAGGGCATTGGCTACGGCGCCGGCTGTTGGTACAAGACCGATTTCGCCAACTCCCTTAGCGCCATACGGCCCATAAGGATCGGGCACCTCCACGCCAATGATCTCTAATTCCGGCATTTCTTTAGCCCGCAAAATGCCGCATTTCCTAAGTCGCGTGGAGAGGAGACGGCCGTCTTCCATTGGCAGCTCTTCGCTGATTGCGTATCCTAGACCCATGTGCAGCGAACCTTCTAACTGCCCTTCAAAAAGCATCGGATTAAATACCTTGCCGGCATCATGGGCAGCGATGATTTTTTTGATTTGTCCGTCGTCGTCTAATGTGACTAACTGCGTGGCATAGCTGTAAGAGTAGTGTGTATAGACCTTCTCGACCATAGCTCCGGGCTTGGTTGTCCAATCAACGACCCATTTACCGTCATAAGTTCGGCCTACGAGATCGGTCAGTTGATGGGTTTGCAGGTCTTCCTTAAGGCCGCGGCAGGCATCTATAAGAGCATTGCCGACCAGGGACGTTGCTCGGGAAGCAGTTGTCATCCCGGCGACTTGCTCGGCAATCGTATCGATGCGCACTTCCATAAGTGATGGATCTAGGCCGGTCTCTTCGCAAACGACCTGGGTAGCAATTGTGTTGACCCCTTGGCCCATTTCCGTCCAGCCGTGATCGATCAAAATTCTGTCGGGGGCAATAATTGATATACGGGCTGATGATTCATCCGGCATGCCGTTGCCGATACCCGTGTTTTTGAGACCGCAGGCCAGACCGGCAAATTTGGCCTTGTAGAATTCCTCTTTGACGGCTAATAACGTTTCCCGTACACCGGCGCCTCCTTCAATGACTTGCCCTGTGGCGGTCATGTCCCCATCAACTAGAGCGTTGTCGTAACGGAACTGCCAGCGATCGAAATTCCCTTGCTCGCATAGATCATCGATCAAGCTTTCCAGGCCAAATATGGCTTGATTAACGCCAAATCCGCGCATAGCCCCACAGGGAATGTTGTTGGTATAGACGGCCGTTGCTTCGACGTCTGTAACCGGAAAATGATAAGCCCCGGTGGCGTGGCCGGCCGAACGTTCCAGAACTTTCATGCCCACGGAGGCGTAAGCGCCGGTATCACCGACAAAATTGACTTTAACGAAGGTCAATTTACCCGCATCATCACACCCGACCTCGTAATCCATCCAGATAGGGTGTCGCTTGGGATGCATCATGATTGATTCGTCGCGGGTTAGACGCACCTTCACCGGGAGCCCCAATAAGAAAGCCATCAGGCAGGCATGTCCCTGTACAGTCAGATCTTCTTTGCCGCCAAAACCACCTCCGTTAGGTACAAGTGTCACGCGCACATCTTTTACCGGCAAATCAAGCAAATCCGCGATTTGTTCGCGATCATCATAAATACCCTGGCTTTGGGTCAGAAGTGCTATGCCGCCATCATGGGGATATGCAATCGCTACTTCTGGTTCCATATAGCCATGCTCAATACGCTGCGTTTGAAAAGCGCCCTTGGCGACATAGGCTGATGTTTCTCTTGCTTTAGCAATATCGCCACGGGAGGTGACGGTTTTGGAAAGGATGTTTCCTCCCTCATGGATTGCTGGGGCGTCATCCGACATAGCCACAAACACATCAGTGACTGGTTTCAAGACTTCATATTCAATTTCAATCAAGGAGGCTGCTTGGCGAGCAATATCCTCCGTTTCAGCCACGACCCCGGCCAGGACATCACCGATATAGCGGGTTATTTCCCCGGGAGCGATCATGATTGGCCAATCACGTTTTATCGAGCCCTGGTTGCGTTTGCCGGGGACGTCTGCCGCTGTAAGAATACGAAGGACGCCGGGTAGTTTCTCAGCTTTACTCGTATCAATACTTAGGACTTTGGCTCTTGGGTGATCGGTAAACCGAAGTGCGGCATGCACCATGCCTTTTATCCGAATATCGTCCACATATTCGTGCTCCCCAAGAACGAGTTCTCGAGCTTTGTATTTCGGCAGCCTTGTGCCAATTTGACCGTTACCATTTGGTGGCGGAATTTCTTCTTCGTTTCGAATCGCTTCCGCGGCGTCCATCACGGCATCGATAATTTTCTTATATCCGGTACAGCGACAGAGGTTTGGCGTGAGTGCTTTTTCAATATCTGCGCGAGAAGGTGTCGGATTTTTGTTAATAAGAGCATTGGACTGCATGACAATACCGGGAATGCAAAAACCGCACTGCACACCACCGTTGGCGACGAAAGCATTGGCGAATACATCCTGACGATAACGCCCAAGACCTTCAATGGTTGTAACTTTTCCATCACTCACCTTTTCCATAGGGGTGACACAAGAGAGAACCGCTTTCCCGTTAAGATCGACGACACAAGCGCCACAAGCTGCCTGCGGCGCGCAGCCATTCTTAGGGGATAGAATACCTGCTTCTTCGCGTAAATACGTCAAGAGCGGGAGATCATGATCGCCATCATAATCTATGGTATTACCATTAAGCCAAAACTTCATAATAACCTCCGTTTCTTTATGGATGCATCTTCTTTCTTGTAAATATGAATCGGCTGTTGTCTCCTAAACCAGGAGAGAGTTACCTGGTTGGGGCAAAGATTGTTGAACAGCGTGACTCGTTCCCAATGCTTATACGATTCAATCGACCGAATGATTTGTGATTCCGTCATGCGAAAAAGGCTTTACACCTTTGGTGACATGGATTAATCATACCACACAGGAATTGAAACTGTGAAAAGATAGGAACGAAACCCATTAAATTAGTGACATTTGTCTCTTGCTCAATTATCTAACTCATTGTAATGTAGTCTTCGAACGAGGAGAATCGCCGTCGCACAAACGGTGATGGCCCTTATCCGTATAATCGGAGTTAACAATTTGCTTATCTTTAATGGATTATTGGGACCTTATTGGCGACATTAAAGAGCGGTGGACATGGTTTATCGTTCAGAGGGTAGAGGTTTGACATGACAGGAGAGGAGCCCCATGGGTAAAGAAAAAGCGAGATCCGAAAGGGTTGATAAGATCGTTATAACACTAATGCCTTTGCTGGCAGTTCTATTGGCATTTGTTGTTGGCGGCGTGATCCTATGGTTTCAAGGAGTCAATCCATTTGTAGCCTATAAGGAGATGGTTGTTGGTGCTTTCGGCAGCAAGAATGGGTTGGCGGACACGTTTGTAAAGGCTACCCCTCTCTTGCTTGTTGGTCTTGGTATAGCTATCGCTTTTCGCGGAGGGATGATCAATATTGGCGCCGAAGGCCAGCTTGTTGTTGGTGCACTATTAGCGACCTTTGTAGGGTTACAATTAGGCGAAAAGATGCCGGGTTTCCTGGTAATTATCATCGGCCTACTTGCCGGGGCGCTAATGGGGGGAATATGGGCCGCCATAGCAGGTTTTTTAAAGGCGTATCTTTCGGTCAATGAGATTCTGAGCACAATTATGCTCAATGCTATCGCGGTTCAGGTTGGCTATTTTTTGCTGCGCGGGCCGATGATCGATCCGGCAGAGGTGGAGGCTGGAACCAATATTCCCCATTCAGCCCGTTTGGCAAAGGTTTTGGATATGCCTCGCTTTACCGATATTGCCAAACAGATAGGGTTAACGGGAACGGCCGATGATTTGGGAATTAAGGGTTTCCTCTCGGAGATCTATGGTGTATTAGTTGAACCCACCAGGCTTCATACCGGATTTATCTTCGCTATCTTGATGGCAATTCTGGTCTACGTCTTTCTCTGGCGAACGACAATTGGATATCGAATACGTGCTGTAGGCCTGAACCCACATGCCTCAAAATATGCTGGCATTGATGTAAAACGCAATTTGATATTATCCATAACCCTCAGTGGTATGTTAGCCGGATTGGCCGGCGCGGTGGAGATTTATGGTCTTCACCATCGTATGTTTGAGCCAGCGGCCGTTTCTGCGGGATATGGTTTTACCGGTATCGTGGCTGCTTTATTAGGGAACTTACACCCGCTCGGCATTATCCCTTCCTCTATCCTTTTTGGCGGCTTGTTGGTTGGTGGAGATAAGATGCAGCGGGCCATGCAGGTGCCGCAGGTGCTAATCCAGGTGATCCTTGGGCTCGTTGTTCTATTCGTTGTCAGTACCGATTATTTTGCCCGTAAATATGAGAAACGACGGGCCACGGCGGAAGTCGATATCGATGATACGATGGACGATGGAGGAAACAAAGCCGCCGATGTTGGGTCTGGTAATTCCAGCCAGGAGGTGTTCTCATGAGGGAACTGACGATCCTGGCTATCGTTCTTGGCGTTATCCATTCAGGCATCCGCCTGGCTACTCCTTATCTCTATGCCGCCTTGGGGGAAACCTTCGCTCAAAAATCGGGTGTGCTCAACCTTGGTGTAGAAGGGATCATGCTCATGGGGGCATTTTCCGGATTCTACACTGTCTTTGTAACCGGTAATCTCTGGTTCGGTTTACTGGCCGCCGCCGTAATTGGAGCCTTATTTGGTCTGCTCATGTCTGTAGTAAGCGTAACATTTCAGGCTGAGCAGGGAATTAGTGGTATTGGTCTCTATATGCTTGGCCTTGGGCTGTCCAGTCTGTTGTTTAAGACGACCCTGGGAACGGTTGAAGGGGTGAAAGGTTTTTCAGAACTGCATTTTTGTCTTTCCAGCCTGGGCATCAACTCTGATTTGTGTCTGGCAGAGGTGCCTGTCATAGGCCAGATTTTTTTTAGCCACAGCATCTTAACTTATGGTGCGTTTGCTCTGGTACCCATCTCAGCGTGGATTTTCAACAAAACAAATTGGGGCCTGAGTGTGCGATCGGTTGGACAGAATCCAGAAGCGGCCGACACCTTGGGAGTTAGTGTAAATGGCACCCGCTATGCGGCCGTTATTCTTGGCGGCATCCTGGCCGGAATTGCCGGGGCTTCGCTGTCGATTTCGCTGCTTAATATATTCCAGGAAAACATGACCAATGGCATGGGATTTATTGCCGTTGCCCTGGTTTATTTTGGTAGTTGGACGCCTGTGGGTGTATTGATCGGTGCGCTGCTCTTCAGCACGGTAAACGCTTTGCAGTTATGGGTTCAAGTGCTTGACCTCAATTTACCCTCCGATGTGGCTGTCATGCTGCCGTATTTACTGACCATCGTAGCTCTGGCACTGCCTTTTAGGCGTGCAGAACAGCCGGCGGCCTTAACTAAGCCGTATGAACGTGGTGAGAATTAATTGAGTTTGTTTTAAATCGCCTGCTAAAGAATGCGGGCAAAAAAGGAGAAGATATGAAAAAAATACATTGGTTAATCGTTTTGTTGTTGGCAATGGCGATGGTTATATCGGCATGTAGAGGGGCAGCTCCCAGTGATGGTTCCGCAGTTGTTGAGGAAGCCCCTACGGCTGCAGAAGCTGAGCCTCAAGAGGAAGCAGTAGTTGAAGAAGCGGCGGAGGAGCCTGCTGAAGAAGTTGTTGAAGACTTATCGGCCGAAGCAGATGCTTCTGGCATCGGGAATGTTCGCGTGGCAATTGTCATGCCCAGTACGATTTCCGATGTTGCCTGGAGCCAGTCAATGTATGACTCGCTGCTGAGAATCCAAGAGAGCGCTGGTGGTCCGGATGTGATGGAAATTGCCTACACGGAGAATATGTTCAACGTAACAGACGCCGCGGCTGCCATCAGAGATTATGCAGCGGATGGGTACAACATTGTTATCGCTCATGGCACTCAGTATGGGACCTCTTTGTTCGAAATTGCCCCGGATTTTCCTGAAACCAGCTTCGCCTGGGGAACGGCAACCGATGTCGGTACAGAGCAGGGTTTAGAAAATGTGTTTGCCTATGAGGCCAGAGCCGAAGAAGGCGGATTCGTGAACGGCGTGCTGGCAGCGAATCTGTCTGAATCTGGTATCCTTGGCGTGGTCGGTCCCGTTGAAGCAGGTGACGCAAAGTTATATATCGATGGATTTGTCGCTGGCGCGAAAGCAGCGAATCCGGATATTACTGTAAATGTATCTTATACAGGTTCCTTTGGTGATACTGCCCTGGCAGCTGAGGCAGCGAATACCCATATTCAAGCCGGTGCAGATGTCTTGACAGGATCGGCGCAGCAGGTTGTTGGTGCGATCGGGGTCGCTAGTGAGAAGGGTGTTCCCTGGCTTGGCACACAATCCGATCAAAGTTCTATCGCTCCGGAAATCGTTGTCGCATCGCAGTTATATGACTGGGATGGCATTGTGCTGGATATGATCGAGAAAAATCAATCAGGCGAATACGGTGGCACTGCTTATGCGCTTACATTGAGCAATGGCGGCCTGGTCATGGAGTACGCTGATGGGCTCGATGCTGATGCAGTAGCCGCGGCGGAAGAAGCTGCAGGTCAAATCGTTGCCGGCACTATTGATGCCATGGCTGCTATTGAAGGGACCATGCCGGAGACTCCGGCGGCAGAGGAAAGCGGTGAACTTGAGCTGCCGGAAATCGAGCCTGTGCGCATTGCTTTGGTGATGCCCAGTACGATTAGTGATCTCGCCTGGAGCGAGTCGATGTATGACTCACTGCTGCAGCTGCAAGAGGCTTACGGTGGAGATGTTATCGAAATTGCTTATACGGAAAATATGTTTAATGTGACCGATGCGGCCGCCGCAATCCGAGACTACGCTGACAGTGGCTACAACCTGGTTATTGCTCATGGTGCGCAGTATGGAACCTCTTTGTTCGAGATCGCTCCTGACTTCCCGGATGCCAGTTTTGCTTGGGGCACATCAACCAATACCGGGTCAGAAGAAGGCGTTACAAATGTCTTTGCTTATGAACCACGTGCGGAACAAGGGGGTTACGTTTCCGGTGTTCTGGCGGCTTACCTGACCAAATCTGGGATTATCGGTTTGGTGGGTCCTGTTGATGCCGGTGATGCGAAACTTCATGTAGATGGTTTTGTTGCCGGTGTTCATGATACCAATCCTGATATCGATGTGAATATTTCCTTCACCGGTTCTTTTGGAGATACGGCATTGGCGGCTGAAGCGGCCAATACGCATGTGCAGGCCGGCGCTGATGTTTTAACCGGCTCCTCTCAGCAGGTGGCCGGGGCAATTGGCGTCGCTAAAGAGAAAGGAATTCCCTGGATAGGTATTCAGGCCGATCAGAGCCCATTGGCTCCAGATATTGTTGTGGCGACGGTTCTTTATGACTGGCAGCCCACCCTCCTGACGATGATCACTTCACAGCAGGCGGGTAATATGGGCGACCAGGTTTTGGAACTTACACTTGAAAATGGCGGCCAGAAGATGATTTATTCTGATAGTCTGCCCGAGGAAGCCGTCAATGCGGCTAAGGCGGCTGAACAAGGGATCATCGATGGTTCGATTGAAATCGTGGCTGAACCACGTTAGGGAAACAATGAAATAAATGAAGGGCATGGGAGATATCCTCTGCCCTTCGCTGCCGGTTGTCGATTGTCATAAGGAATAGGATCATGAGCAATAATAAGAACCTTCTCCCTTCGGGTCTTCCAAGAATTGAGACTTTGGAAATGCGTGGCATTGTGAAGCGTTTCCCAGGCGTACTGGCTAATGATCATGTGGATTTCGACGTCAAAGCAGGGGAAATTCATGCCTTGCTGGGCGAGAACGGAGCCGGGAAGAGCACGCTCATGAAAATCCTTTATGGCTTATATAGTCCTGAAGAGGGGGAGATTTTGCTCAACGGCGAGCCAATAAATATTGAATCACCTAATGATTCGATTGGTTATGGCATCGGCATGATTCACCAGCACTTCATGCTGGTAGATAACTTGTCGGTTGCTCAAAATGTAGCCATTGGCTTGAAAACTTCTAGAGGGCCTATTGTCGATCTGGATTCGGTTTCTGAACGTATCCTTGATCTATCCACGAAATATGGTCTGAAAGTTGATCCTCGGGCGATTATCTCTGATCTGGCAGTCGGCGAGCGGCAGAGAGTTGAAATTATTAAAGCCTTATACCGTGGTGCGGCGCTATTGATTTTGGATGAACCAACGGCCGTACTCACGCCCCAAGAAGTAGAAGATGTCTTCGTGATCTTTCGACAGATGGCTGCCGATGGGCACGCATTGATATTTATTTCGCATAAGTTGGATGAGATTTTCGCTCTGACCGATCGCGTTACTGTGCTGCGGGACGGCCGGGCAATTGGAACCGTGCCAACGGCCGATGTTACAAAGCGCGATCTGGCTAACATGATGGTCGGCCGTGAAGTAGTATTGGAACGTTTCCGGCCTGAGATTGACCCAGGAGAGGTGCGCTTGGAGCTTCGCCTGATTAATGCGATCAACGACAATCAAATCCCCATCTTGCGTGATTTAAGCCTGGAGATTCGCAGCGGCGAAATCCTTGGCGTTGCCGGTGTTTCCGGAAATGGTCAACGTGCTTTGGCTGAGGCTATCGCCGGTTTGCAAAATGTGATTAGTGGTCATGTATTATTGGAAGGTAAGGATGTTACTAACGTGGACCCGGCTGAAATGTATAGAGTCGGTCTTTCGTACATACCGGAAGAACGGATGCATGATGGCGTCATAAAAGATTTTTCGGTTTCGGATAATGTGATCCTGCAGGACCATGTCCATCCTCCTTACAGCAACGGCCTATTTCTCAATTTCAAGGCTATCGAAAGCAAGTCACAAGAACTCGTTGAAAATTACAATGTCAAAACTCCCAGTCTAGAAACCCAGGTTAAAAATCTTTCCGGGGGTAACATCCAAAAGCTTATTCTGGCCCGCGAACTGGACCGTAAGCCACGGGTATTAATAGCGGCTCAACCAACTCGCGGTGTAGATATAGGTGCAACAGAATACATTCACGCCCAGCTATTAGCACAACGATCTGAAGGTTTGGCCACACTATTGATTTCAGAAGACTTGGACGAGGTTAAAGCGCTCTCAGACCGAATACTCGTTATGTTTGGGGGTGAAAGTATGGGCATCGTGAATGCCGACGAAGTAACCATTGAAGAACTTGGCTTAATGATGGCTGGGGAGCACGTGGAAACGGTTCTATCCTAGGGGTGAGAATGATAAGTCGAATAGTTAATCATTCAATTTAACCCTTGAAAAGCTCGTAGCAAATTCAGTAGAATTAACTCAAATTTTGTTTTCGAGGGTAGCATGATAGATGGGGAAAATATAATCGAGGTCTCAGATGCGACCTTTGAAACTGATGTAATTTATCGGTCCCAAAGCAAACCGGTGGTTGTTGATTTTTGGGCGCCGTGGTGCGGTCCGTGTCGTATGTTAACCCCAATACTGGAAAAGTTAGCGTCTGATCCCTCGTTTGACTTTGTCCTGGCCAAAGTGAACGTAGATGATAATCCCCAAGTTTCAATGCGCTATCAAGTCCAAGGGATTCCGGCGATAAAAGCCTTTGTCGACGGTGAAGTCAAAGACGAGTTCGTTGGCGCTTTACCAGAATCGAAGGTTCGAGCATTTATCGAAAAACTGGTTCCCGGAGAAGCTGACCTCGCATTTCGAGAAGCGGGCAGCTTACTGGCCACAAGACATTGGCCTGAAGCGGAGGACGCGTTCCGTGACTTGTTGGAATCTGCCCCAAATTATCGAGGGGCCAGTCTTGGATTAGCACGATCATTATTGGCACAGGGATTGGGTTGTGAAGCGCAGGAACTCCTACAAGGCATCCACCAAGGGGCAGAACTCGTCCAGGCCGGTCGCTTATTGCCCTTGGCTAATTATCTGTGCAACCTTGAATCGGGTTTTGATGAACTGGAAATCGAACCGTTGGAAGCTCAATTTTGGCAAGCGGGTCGTTTATTACAACGCGGTAATCTTGAAGCTGCTATGGATGGTTATCTCGATATTCTTCGTCAGGATAAACAGTTTCGCGGTGGAGAACCCAAAAAACTCTTATTGGGATTGTTTGAGTTGTTAGGAGACGATGATCCATTAACCGAGAGTTACCGCCGCGAATTGGCCATGATCCTCTTTTAACTTCATTCAATCGTTATAAATCTATCTTTCCTGACAGTAGAGAAAGTAATAATTTAACAGCGTTCTCGACATCTTTAGCGTCGACAGTTTCACTTTGACTGTGCACATAGCGGCAAGGGATTGAGATGCAGCCTGCTGCACTTCCCGGACCTGAAATTTGGATAGAGCGTGCGTCGGTTGAGCCAAATTCAAAAACCTCAAGCTGGTAAGGGATTTCTTCTTTTTCAGCACAACTGCGCATCGCACGAACAAGATCCCTATGAGCAATCATGCCTTTATCCTTGACCTTAATAGCCGGCCCTGCACCCAGATCAACAGCCAAAATGCGTGATTCAGGCAAGTCCCCGGTTGCGGTTACATCAACGGCAATCCCAATATCAGGCAGAATGCCATTGGCCGCCGCCTGCGCGCCACGAGTACCTACTTCCTCTTGCACACTGAAGACGAAATATACGTCATGAGGTGTGTTTTTTAATCTCTTTAAGGTCTCAATCGCAACATAACAACCAATTCGATCGTCCATGCTTTTTGATGTCAACCGATCTCCTTGGGCGACAAATTCTCGTTTAAAGCTGGCTGCATCACCTACTTGAACCGGACAATCATCCTTACTAGCCGCACCCACATCGATGTAATATTTCTCCAATGGTTGGACCTCTTTGGGGAACATTTTACCTTCACAGTAGACGACACCAAGAGTACCATTGGCAAATTGGACGCGATTGCCCGTTAGAATGAGCGGCGAAACACCGCCGATGTTCGTGAAGCGTAGGAACCCTTCTTTAGAGATGTGGCTGACCATCAGGCCTATTTCATCCATATGGGCGGCGATCATTATCTTAAATCCATCACCTTGACCTTTTTTTGTGGCTATCAGGTTTCCCATCGAATCAACTGATATCGTGTCTGCAAATGGTTCGATCTCCGAAAGAATTAAATCACGAATCTGATCCTCAAATCCTGACGGTCCATGGGTTTCTACAAGTTGTTTGAGCAATGTGTTCATTCTCTGCTTATTCCTGTTACTTTTAAATGCTGCGGTTGATTAGCTGGGGTGTTACCGAGTGCAGTGTTGCCTCTGTCAATTTTACAAAGTTCGTGTAATCTTCAAGATTTATCATCATGTTTGGCGTGTGAGCGTGGCGTCCCGGCACGGCGATTGTTGCCGCAGGTACACCGCCATGTACAGCTTGAATAACGGCCGTGTTGGTGCTCCCGCCGCCTGGCTGCCGGATTTGAAAGGGGATCTCATTCTTTTCCGCTGTGCGCATGATATGGCTGACCAGGCGTGGATCTTGGATGGTTACACGATCCATAACATAAACCGCCGGTCCTTTTCCTAGAACGACGTTGGGGCTGATATCCTGGTCGGTAGGCAAATCATAGGCCGGCGTACTCTCCAGGACGAATGCTGCATCCGGTTTGATGCCATAAGCTGCAACTTGTGCGCCTCGTAAACCAACTTCTTCCTGAACTGTAAACGCAGCAATAATATCGAAAGGATAGGGTTCTCCGCGTAATATCTCGATCAATGCGGCACAACCGGCGCGGTTATCAAAGGCTTTGCCAATGGCTGTCGGACCAAGCTCTTCGTATTCGGTGATGAAATTGGCCAGATCGCCAATGTTAACTTTACCCATTGCCGAAGTTTTGTTTTTAGCGCCAATATCAATGCGCATCGATTCACATTTGACCACACTCGTGCGCTGGTTTGCTTTCAACAGGTGGATCGGCCGTGCACCAATTACGCCTGTAATTTTCTGCGGACCGACCTGAACAACCTTACCCAGTAATGTGCGATCATCAATACCGCCCACCGTGTCAAATCTGAGCAGACCACTGCTGTCGACATTCGTGACCATAAGGCCGACTTCATCCATATGGGCGTCAATCATTACTCGAAGGTCGACTGCCCCTGTTCCAGATTTAAGAGCAATCAGGTTGCCCATCGCATCGACATGCCATTCATCGACATGCTCGGCGATCAAGTCGCGGATTAGAATGCGAACTTCTTTTTCAGCGCTGGAGACGCCTGAAGCTTCAGTAAGTTTCTTAAGCAGCTCATTCATAGTTTGTTTTTTATCTCGATACTTTGAGGGTGAGTTGTTAATCCTCCTCTTCCATCATCTCCTTGACGATATCTGTTAAGAACGCGCTGTCCAATCGCGTAATAAATTCCGCTAATAAGCGCCCGGTTCTTTCAACGTCCTTTGTATTGACTGTTTCAACCATTGTGTGCATATAACGTAAGGGAATGGAAACCAACCCGGTAGGTACACCAGAGCGCGCGACTTGAATACCAAAAGCATCCGTTCCGCTTCCTCTTGTGTGCGTACCCACAGAAACATCCATCTCGATTGCTTCGGCGGCGCTTTTAAGAGCCTTGTACATACCTGGATGAACATTGGGGCCGATATCAAGTCCCGGACCACTGTTTAGTTCCGGATGGCCTTGTTCACTAAGTCCCGCGCCTTTGGCGAAAGTGACGTCAATCGCGACGGCCGCATCTGGTTCCTGCAAAAAAGCGCCGGTATATGCTCCTAAGAGCCGTGTTTCCTCTTGAGCGGTCGCGGCGGCCACAATATCCCATTCATGGTTGCGATCTTGAAGTTCTTCCAAACAAATGATAACGGCAGCTACTGAGGCGCGGTTATCAAGCGCTTTACCGGTAACATTTTTGCCCATTAATTTCCGTAATGGCTGGCGGAAGGAGATAAAATCTCCGATATCTACCAGTTCCTGTAATATCTCCATCGGTAGACCGGGATCAACGACAAGGTCTTCGAAGCCAAATGGTCCATTACGACGTTCAGACGGCAGCATTCTAGCCGGTAGTGATGCTAAGACACCGTGGATATCGCGACGGCCGTGAACAACCACCGGCTGGCTGTATAGATGACGAATATCTACGCCACCTACATTTGTTACCCGTAAGAAACCATACGCATCGCGATTTACCACCTCGGTAACCATTAAGCCGATTTCATCCATATGCGCTGCTAATAAGAGTTGGGGCCTTGGTTCAGTTCCCGATCCCGATTTAACGGCAAAGACACTGCCTACTCTGTCGGTTGTAATTTTATCGACAAATGGTTCCCAAATTTGTGATATTTGATCGGCGATCCGTCTCTCAAAGCCGGACGGACCTGGAGTTTCAGAAAGGGTTTTTAGTAATTTAAAGATTTTCATTATCCCTCATTCTGTAGATGGTTCGGGTGATGGGGTTGGTGTAACAATTTCAAAGGCCGGTGTCTCCGTAGGTATTGGAGTGTCGGTTACTGTTGGTTTTACTGTATCGGTTGGCAAGGGAGTAGGCGCGGTTGTTTCCGTGGGAGCAATTGTCGGTGTTGAGGTTTCCGTTGGCGTTTGTGTAACTGTGGGAGTGGCGGTTGCAGTTTCACTGGGAACCGGCGAGGCTGTGGCTGTCGGGGGAACCGGTGTTTCTGTGGCTGGTATATCGGTAGGCGCTTGTGTAGGTAGGCTGGTGGCTGTTGGTGGTTCCGGAGTTGCTAATGGTGTTGCCGTTGGTCGAGATGTGCGTGTCGGTAGGGTCGTTGGTGTGGATGGACCCGATCCCAAACCAGGCGTGCTTGTTGGTGTGGGAGAGAGAATCGCCGGCAAGGTAGGTGGTGTCATGACGGCATCCTCTCGGGGTGCAATTGAAAGTAAGTAAATACCCCCACAATAACAAGGCAGTGTTAACAGGATAATTCCAATCAAAATCGCATAAGTGCGACCGTGGCTACTCATGATGTGATCATAGTTGACAAACCAGTTTGTGACAAATAGCAATTGGCATAAAATAGAGGTGGTTCACATTTGTGCTCAGTTCGCATATTGCTATATAATGCCGGATGTTAGTCGGTTATGTATAGCTGATCTAGTGCTGTTGGTCTTTGGCTCAGAATTTTTCTTATATTGCAAAGAGATTTCATGGCAGCTATAAAATAGGAGAGATATGCCTTCCCCGGGCCAGCGTAATATCCAGCAATATCTACGCACTAATCTGATTGCCTTCATCGTTATAATTGTGTTGATTGTTATTCTCGCTGCATTCACCACGATTTCCTTTTTTTCCGCAAGACAGGTTTTCACAGAGATAGTGGATCAAGCCAATACCGCTTCGTCGCATTTGGCTGCTTATCAATCAGATTTAGAACATTTCATACTTTTGTTTGAAGATAGGGATGAATCATTGGATGGAAGCGAAGAGGGGAGTAGCGATTCCGGCCATCAATCCAAAAATAATGATTTTTATAATCAGATTATTATTGTCGATGATCAACATAACATTGTTGATTCCTTTCCACCCGCTAATCCCGAGACTTCTTTGACCGACCAGGAACTTAATGCCGTTATCGTTGGGGATAACAAGGGATTGATCCCAAGTTTTGGACCGGAAGGAGAACCTGGTTTAAGTATCGTTACTCCTGTAACTGGGATCGATGGATCCACGGATGAGGCATTAATCGGCCGTGTAAATGGGAGTTCTCTCGCAAACAGCCTCATTGTTTCCCTTGGAAATGATCCAGGTATAACTGGCGCAGTCATTGACTCGGATGATAGACCGATAATCAAGATTGGCACAAAGAATATCATCTGGTCGGGTATTGAAAACCCTCTGCTTGATATGGTTCTTTTGGAAGATGATAGCAATGGAAAAACACGACTAGGACAGGACGATCGAGGTGTTCCGCAGCTGATCTATCTTCCACCTTCAATAAATCAAAATTTGCAGCTCGGCGTCTCCTATCCCTTAACAACAATCCTGAAACCTGGACTGATTGGCGCTGGTGTTTTAGGCAGTGTTCTATTGGTGGTTGCCGGTTTTTTCTATTCCAGTATGAATACCTACGGACAGGAGTTGAGCCAATCGATCTCAGGTCTGACCCAGGATTCACGGAAATTTACCGCAGATACGACACTCTCGTTAAGAGGAGACGATGGTCGTCAGGATGAACTGGGTGAATTGAGCCAGGCAATGGGTGAACTGCAGCGAGTTCTGAAGAATCGCCTGGACGAACAATCATTAATGCTCTCAATTAGCCAGGAAACTTCTACCAGCTTTGAGTTATCAGAGAGTCTCCCCGTTGTGCTTCATGGTGCTCTTCGGGGTACCGGAGGTGCCGGTATTCGGATTTTGGTACTCAATCCAGGGGGAGGCAATCCGGTATCCTATTCTGAAGGTCCTGCAGCGCAAAGCATGCAGTTATTCGACAGTAAACTTCTGTCATTGATGCGCCGGCAAGAAGAACTTAGCCTGAGCTCTCAGCAGGCGATTTACGAAACGCTGGAAATCGATCCTTCGACTCCTTTGGCCATCAAGGCGCTTTATGCGCTCCCACTAGGGGTTGAAAAGAAATTTTTAGGACTTATGGTTGTCGGTTTCCGTGATGAGCGGGAATTTACTGAGAATGATGCGACTTTTTTGCAATTCCTCGCCGGCCGAGCATCGATTTTGGTCCAAAAGAGCTTCCTCTATACGTACGCTGAAGGGGGTAGGAAACGGCTGATGGCTGTATTAGACAGCACATCTGAGGCGGTCATCGTGACCGATCCAACAGCGCGCATTTTAAGAGTTAACCGGGCGCTGGAACGCTCTTTCGATTTAGTGGGACAGCGTATAACCGGAAGAAAAGTGGCCGATGTTATCGACTCACCTGAACTTGTTACCGCTTTAACTTCTGAAGAGACTGACTCACGTGATTTGGAAATTCAAGGTAAAGACGGCTGTACTTATTTCGCCAATACCTCTTTAATCATCAGTCATGATGGGAAAGCATTAGGCCGAGTCGCCGTACTTCATGATGTAACCCACCTCAAAGAAATAGATCGTTTAAAGTCGGAGTTTATTGAT
>Ga0316578_10000077_pt1 | contig 22228 bp, 25 predicted proteins | sample J0NA_2_FD_203076 | JGI IMG/M metagenome (GOLD analysis project Ga0316578, IMG submission 203076) | Rhizosphere microbial communities from salt marsh grasses in Alabama, United States - J0-2_160517rDrC | ecosystem: Host-associated > Plants > Roots > Rhizosphere | place: USA: Alabama | collected... | reverse complement strand
GTAAATTTGCGTCATCTCCAGGGTCTATTCCGGGTCTGCGTGTTGAGCCGAAGGCCGTTATCCGGGCGGTATTGAATTTTTTCTTCTGGGCCAGATCGAAAAATTCCATATCCCTGGGATTGGAACCGGGCCAGCCGCCTTCAATATAATGTATGCCGAAATCATCCAGGCTTTTTGCGATCTGGATTTTTTCCTTGGCACTGAAACTGATATTTTCTCCCTGGGTTCCATCCCGCAAGGTGGTGTCATAAAGTACGATCTGTTCCATTTGTTATCTCCTATCTGTTTTCAGGCCGTAATGCCCGTACCGCTGCGCCGGCCCGCCACATCTCGGAATTTTTAAGCACATCAAGTTCTTTTTGCAGCTTTTCCCGGTAGTCGGGAGCGCTGTTGGCTTCAAGGACCCTTTTGGTTTCAACGCCGGACACAACTCTTTCATAAAGTTCGTCAAAAAGCGGGGCCACGGCATCGCGGAACTTCGGCAGCCAGTCCAGGGCACCTCTCTGTGCGGTTGTACTGCAATTCGCATACATCCAGTCCATACCGTTTTGCGCCACAAGTCGGATCAGGCTCTGGGTCAGTTCTTCCACTGTTTCGTTGAAGGCTTCGCTGGGTGTGTGTCCATGTTTTCTCAGGACATTGTACTGGGCTTCCATCACACCGGCCAGACAACCCATGAGAACGCCGCGTTCGCCGGTGAGATCACTGTGAACTTCTTTTTCAAAAGTCGTGGGAAAGAGATAGCCTGACCCGATGGCAATTCCCAGTGCCAATGTTCTCTCCTTGGCACGGCCGGTAAAGTCTTGGTGAATCGCAAAGCTCGAATTAATACCACTGCCGTCTAAGAAGTTTGTTCGAACGGTTCGGCCTGAACCTTTTGGGGCCACCAGGACAACATCGACGTTGTCAGGAGGTACAATGCCGGTTTGGTCTTTATAAACAATGGAGAAGCCGTGTGAGAAGTAAAGCGCATTCCCTTCATCAAGACATTCTTTTATGACCGGCCAGACCGCAACCTGACCGGCGTCTGAAAGCAGATACTGAATCACGGTTCCTTTGCGGGCCGCTTCTTCTATAGGTAAAAGGGTTTTCCCGGGAACAAAACCATCTTGTACGGCGCGATCCCAGGATTTGCTATTTTCTCGCTGACCCACAATGACGTTGATTCCGTTATCTTTCATATTTAAGGCCTGTCCCGGCCCCTGGACGCCGTAGCCCAAAACCGCAACGATTTCGTCCTTGAGAACTTCTCTGGCTTTTTCCAGAGAAAACTCTTCTGATGTAATGACTTCTTCTTCTATTCCACCGAAATTAATTTTGGCCATGTTGTTCTCCTTTTTAAATTTGAATTCCCCGATGCTTGTTGGAGTGAAACGGAAATCCCGACTTTCGGGGCAGCGCGGGATGAATTCAAATAAAGTATAAGATCCTTTTTAAAGCGAAAGTGCTGTACCACAGCCCGGTGGGCTGAGATAAAAATTCGGAAATACCCCGTAGCTTGCTGCGGGGATAGGAATTTTAGCCAGCCAAACAAACGGCGGGTAAACCTTTCGCCAAACTGAGCGGCAAAGCCGCGTTTCATAAAATCGTTGCACGATTTTATTTCGAATTCCTGAACAGGGCAATCATTCCTGTCCTGGCGATCTCTTTAATGCCAATGGGTTTTAAAAGGTTTAAAAGCGCTTTCAATTTGCCTTCGTCACCCGTGACTTCAATGGTGTAATGGTCAGCACTCACGTCAACAATCTTGCATCTGAAAATGTCCACGGTTCTTAATATCTCGGCACGATGCTCCGGTTTGGCAACCACCTTTATAAGGGCCATTTCCCTCTGGACATATTTCTTCCCGGTAAGATCGTGAACCTTGATGACATTGATGAGCTTGTTCAGCTGTTTCTCAATCTGTTCGATAATCGGCGGTTCCCCTGTGGTGACCAGCGTTACTCTTGATACCAGCGGGTCCATGGTTTCGGCAACACACAGGCTTTCAATATTAAATCCACGGCCGCTGAACAATCCTGAAATTCTTGAGAGAACACCGGGCTCATTATCCACAAGAATCGAAAGTATATGTTTTTCTTCTGTCATGTTTCGCATCCTTTTTTAAGAAACAGAGTTAACATTTTATTAAACAGGTATTTGGGAGAAAATCTTACACCAAAAGCATTTCAGTAACCGGGGCTCCGGCCGGAACCATCGGATAAACGCATTCTTCCTTGTCTACTATAAAATCCATGATTACTGTTTTTTTGGAAGCCAAGCCTTTTTTCAATACAGCTTCGACCTCTTCGGGTTTTGTGGCCCTGAGACCTTCAGCCCCGTATGCTTCCGCCAGTTTGACGAAATCAGGTGCGACATCCAGACATGTTGCGGCATAACGTTTTTCGAAAAAGAGTTGCTGCCACTGCCTGACCATACCGAGATATCCGTTATTGAGAATAACGATCTTCACAGGAAGACCGCATTGCACCGCAGTCGTCAGCTCCTGTATGTTCATCTGTATACTGCCGTCGCCGGCAATATCGACCACAAGCTCGTTCGGGCAGGCGAGCTTCGCGCCGATTGCCGCCGGCAAACCAAACCCCATACACCCCAGGCCTCCTGAAGTTATAAAATGGTTGGGTTTGTCATAGTGATAATATTGAGCCGCCCACATCTGGTTCTGTCCCACTTCAGTGGTGATAATGGCTTTGCCTTTGGTCAGTTCATACAGCTTTTCCACAACGTATTGCGGCTTGATAGCGTCCGTCTGATTATAAGCAAGGGGCTGCGTGTCTTTCCAGCGCTGAATCTGATCCAACCATTTTTTTCGCTTTTTCTTGAGATCTCCGAGGTCCTCCTTGTCCAATAGCTTGTTCAGTTTGGCCAGAGTGGTTTTACAGTCCCCGACAACCGGGGCTGTAACCGGGATGTTTTTGCGTATGGACGTGGGATCGATATCGATGTGCACAATTTGGGCATTGGCTGCAAACACATCTGTTTTTCCGGTAACACGGTCGTCAAACCGGACACCGATACCGATTAAAAGATCAGATTCACCGGTGCACATGTTGGCCCGATAGGTTCCGTGCATGCCGATCATGCCCAGCCACAAGGGGTCAGTCCCCGGAAATCCGCCGAGACCCATCAGGGAGGCTGTCACCGGCATTCGGGTTTTATGGGCGAGTTCCGTAAGTTCTTTGGCAGCCCCCGAAAGAATGACGCCGCCGCCGGCAAAAATCATGGGTTTTTTGGCATCCTTGATCAGCGACACGACTTTATGAAGCTGTTTAACATTGGGGGTGTATGTCGGGTTGTAAGACTTCATGCTTAATTTCCCCAGAGGCTTGTAATCGATGGCATTGACGGAAACATTTTTCGGGATATCCACCAAAACAGGTCCCGGACGTCCGGAACTTGCAATGTAAAAAGCTTCTTTGATAATTCTGGCAAGATCTTCGGTTCGTTTGACCAGGTAATTGTGTTTGGTGCATGGCCGGGTAATCCCCACGGTATCGACCTCCTGAAAGGCATCGTTACCGATCAAATGTGTGGGTACCTGACCGGTAAATATAACCACGGGTATGGAATCCATATAGGCGGATGCAATACCGCTGACCGTGTTGGTCGCACCCGGTCCGGATGTGACTAGGCAAACGCCCACACGGGCTCCGGCACGGGCGTAACCATCAGCCGCATGTACGGCACACGCCTCCTGACGGACAAGGACGTGCCGGATGTCTGATTTTTCCAGTTCATCGTAAATATCGATGACCGCTCCACCCGGATATCCGAAAATCGTGTCAACGCCTTCTTCCTTTAACACCTTCATCATAATTTGTGCGCCTGTGAGTTTCATGTCGCTTCCTTCCTTGTTTCTTGTTTTTATTGGTTCTTTTTCTAAATAACTAATTTAACATAACGTTGTATTGTTTATGAAATGTTAGGATTATTATTCCTCAACTTTAGGCATTTTAGATCACTTTAGATCATTTTAGGCACTTTTAACTTGTGCGATCTCTACTAAAACTACCCCTTCTAATATAATGTCTCGTTTTATATAACCGAACCCTCTACCTAACTATCGCCCCCTTGCTCGCCGACGATACCGTCTTTGCATAACGGGCCATATACCCATGGGTTATTTTGGGCGACGGGGGAGACCATTTGTAAAACCGGTTCTGGATCTCGCTGTCCGACACTTTGAGGGTCAATGTTTTGGCCGGAATATCGATGGCAATCAAATCACCTTCCTGAACAATGGCGATGGGCCCTTTTTGCATGGCCTCCGGTGAAATATGCCCGATGGCTGCGCCCCGGGTTCCGCCTGAAAAACGGCCGTCTGTGAGCAGTGCCACGTGGGCGTCCAGTTTCATGCCGGCGATGGCCGATGTCGGTGTCAGCATTTCCCGCATGCCCGGGCCGCCCATGGGCCCTTCATACCGTACCACGATAACATCGCCTTTTTTTATTTTACCGCCCATGATGGCCTGGGTCGCGTCTTCCTCTGAATCAAAGACCCGGGCAGGGCCTTCATGGCGCAGCATTTCATCCAAGACAGCCGATTGCTTTACCACGCCGCCTTCAGGGGCCAGGTTCCCAAAAAGAACCGCAAGACCGCCTTCCTCATGATAAGGGTTGGTGGTTGATCGGATAACGGTGTTATCCATGATGTTCGACTGCTTTATGTTGTCTCCTACGGTATTGCCGGTGACGGTAATACACTCTGTATTTATAAGCCCCTTGCCGGACAGTTCTTTCATGACCGACTGAATGCCGCCTGCCCGGTTCAGGTCTTCAAGATGGTGCGGACCAGCCGGGCTCAAAGAGCACAAATGGGGCGTTGCTTTGCTGATCTCGTTGATTTTATCGAGATCGATGGAAACATTGGCCTCATGTGCCAGGGCAGGGAGGTGAAGCACGGTATTGGTGGAGCATCCAAGGGCCATATCCACCACCAGGGCATTATGGAAGGCTTGTTCCGTCATAATTTTTGACGGTGTAATGTCTTTTTCCAAAAGCTCGAGGATTTTCATGCCTGCCTGTTTGGCCAGGCGGATGCGGGCGGACATCACCGCAGGAATGGTGCCGTTTCCCGGAAGGCCCATGCCCACAGCTTCGGTCAAACAGTTCATGGAATTTGCCGTGAACATACCGGCACAGGAGCCGCAGGTGGGGCAGGCTGCATCTTCAATCCGGCAAAGCTGATCTTCGGTCATATCGCCTGAGAGCACAGCCCCGACTGATTCAAACACCGTAATCAGATCAATTTTATCGTCATCGACCTTTTCCGGATGTTTACCGGCCAACATAGGGCCGCCGCTGATGACGATGGCCGGCAAATCGAGACGGGCGGCTGCCATCAGCATCCCCGGAATGATTTTGTCGCAGTTGGGGACCATAACCATGGCATCAAAGGCATGGGCCGTTGCCATGACCTCGATGGAGTCGGCAATGAGCTCCCTACTTGCCAGAGAATATTTCATGCCGATATGATTCATGGCAATACCGTCGCAAATTCCGATAACACCGAATTCAATGGGGGTTCCGCCTGCCATGTACACGCCTGCCTTGACAGCCTCCACGATCTTGTCCAAATGAACATGTCCTGGGATGATGCTGTTGACGGAATTGGCAATGCCGATGAGGGGCCGTTTGATTTCTGCATCCGTGTACCCCATGGCTTTAAACAAGGATCGGTGGGGTGCTCGCTCTACTCCTTTTTTGACCAGATCGCTTTTCATAGATTCTGTCTCCTCAAAATAAAAAAAACCGTTATCAGCTTCGGGCTGATAACGGTTTTTGTTTTATTAGGCTTTGTCAGAAAATCAGGCCATTATCAACCCCTTGCCTCGCAGCAGATAAGTACATCTACTACGAGGATAATAATAAGGCTAATAAGGTTGTTAATGGCTAATATATTTTTCATTATGACCTGCAAATTAAGTTCGGAAATTCACACCTATCTGTTCTTATATATGTTGTCAAGCACTTTCTTGCAGAATTATAATAAAATTGAATCTTTTCACGAACCTGTATAACAATCTTTTAGGAGGTTTATTCATTTTAGTATTGATTTTGTCTTCGTAGCGGTATAATTATTATGTAATAAATTCAGCTCATTAATTTACATCCATCAGGTATGAAAATTTGCAATTTTGCAACATTTCTCGTGCCAAATTATAATCTGTTGATATTGTTCAAAGTTAATCTATACCTCTGTTGAATACCATACCTCCTGTGCAAATTTTTTCATTATTAATCTGTATTTCGCTATATATATTGGATATGGTAGAATTATCTCTATAATTTTAATACAATATTAGAAATATGCAGAATTAATAAATTTTGTGATGCACAGAATTTTTTCTGCTTACTAACTAGTTATAAGAAGGTAAAATGGCAAATATAGAGGAACTGCTTTTTCAGGAAACCGATGGTTCATGTGCGTATTGCGGCATTAAAGATTATAGAGTACTCACTACCCATCATCTTGTTCAACAAGAACCCAAAGACGAAGCATATGATAACAAACTTCTTTTATGCCATAACTGCCATCATCTATATCATCAGGATAAATGCCCTTAAAACTTCATACAGAAAAGGTTTTGTATTTGCTTCGCCATATTTAATAAATCACCTCTTAGAGCTGAATCTAATGAGTCTTAAAGAAGCCCATATGAAATATGATTCAGATGAACATATAATTCAAGGTATATATGAGTTAACAGAAAAAGGTCGCAATTTTTGTGAAAAATGGGACTATAAGTAAAATTTCTTATAACATCACATTTAAGATTGACGGGCAGGGTCGGACGGCCTTTCTTGTTTAAAAATACGAGCTTTCCGAAAGGCCTTAGGAGTTGTTATTGTCAGTTACCCTGCCCGCACCTTAATTAAGTGTTATACTTCCTAAAGGCTCTGATAAGACTGCTTCGGTCTTGGATCGGAGGCGCAGGGAAAGTGATGGACATATGAAGGCTCTGGTGAATCGACGGCACGTTTTCTTCTTCCTCCTTCTACTCCTGCTTTCGGCGTGTGCAGGACCGCACAGCGACTCTCCTGTCTCTGGGGGAGGAGGGGACAAAGCATGGTCGAAAGTCCCTACCGTCGTCTTCGTCGCCCCGGAGACCGATCCACGATTACAGGTCGCACGTGCGGCGGTCGATTTCTGGAACCGTACGTTTGTCGAACTCGGAACCCCCTTCAGATTGGGACCTATCGTCCATATCACGGACATCGTGTCGATTGATGATCTTCAAACCCTCAGTGCGCGGGTCGTGGGCCGAAGGGGCCCCACGGCGCTTCCAGTGAGCATCCAGAACATGCCAGGCGATCTCATTGTGGTGCTCTCAGAGGGAGATTTCATTTCGTTCGCGGCCCGCTCCCTTTCCGGGGCAAAAGTCGTGGTAGGGATCAGGAGCCATCGTATCTATCCCCTGACGCTGCCCAACGTGGTTCGCAACGTGATTGCTCACGAGTTAGGGCATGCGATAGGCCTGAGGCATAATGATGATCCGACCACGCTGATGTGTGGTCGTCCGGCTCCTTGTCGCCCGGCAGATTTTCAGTCGCAGACCGAACGCTTTTTTCCGCTGACCAAGGCGGAGAAGGAACGTCTGATGACCATGTATCCGACCAATTGGCAAAGCCATTGAGGAGCCGTGGGCTTTGAGACAGACGAGGCCGAACCAGGGTATGCAGCTGACTGTCTCCAGCGTGCGCTACGCTCCCGCTTCCGACAGCAGCTAACACCTGGCATTGGGTTTCAGAAATGGGTGATTTAATCAGTAGTGGTAACGTAATTGGTCTATAAGAATTGCGTCGGGTGTTGGTTTGTAAACGATTCTGTGTTCGTCGTTTATTCGCCGTGACCAGTAACCTGAAAGCGCATGTTTCAAAGGTTCGAGTTTACCGATTCCTTCAAAGGGATTGCGCTTGATCTCTTTGATTAGATTGTTAATTCGTCGGAGGATCTTCTTGTCGTTCTTTTGCCAGTATAGATAATCCTCCCATGCATGATCGGAAAAGATCGGCTTCACTCGGCAAGCTCCCTTTCAGTTCCCTTTCCCTCGCCGAGTTGGACGATGGATTCTATTAATCGTCGGGCATTTTTGGGGGAGCGCAAGAGAAAAGCTGTTTCCTCAAGAGCCGTGCAGTCTTCAAGGGACATCATGACCACGGAGTCGTTTTTTTTGCGTGTTATGATGACCGGTGAATGATCTTGGCAGACTTTCTCCATTGTTTTCGCAAGGTTCTGCCGGGCAGCTGTATATGTTATAGCATCCATTGGGCACCTCCTGTACATGTACATAATAGTGTAAAGTAAGATTGGCTAAGTGTCAAAAAAACACAACCCAACAATCGCTGGAGAAAGATGCACCTTAACCGGTGCACTTCTCAGCTCCAGCGTTATGAATCTGAGATGAACAATGGGAAATTGGGTAGAAGAGAAATTGATTGAAAAAGAAACTGGTTTTTTTCGAATCTGGAATAGCGATAGCCGGCTTGATATTTATCAATCAGGGCTTGGATGGCCTCTTGTGACGACCTTAATAAATGGCTTTGGAAAGCCAGCTGACTGGGTGCAAAGACCAGGACTTAGCAAAGTAGAAACTCTTTTTGAAATAATTAATGAAAGCTCCGATAAATTTGAAGTTTTTTATATAAAGAACCAAGATGAGGCATTCTCACATGTTGATTGGATTAGGGAATATGACCATATAGTTCCCGGAATTCTTGAGGAGTTTACTACTAATCCAGCGGACGAAAACGGAACTGCATTCATGGGATTTTGCGTTGGAAATAGGCAAGACATGGTTTTATTCACCTATTCACCTGGCGAAATGCTAAGGATTTCTTTATTTGGTAAACTGCAAGAGATAATACCACCAAAATTGAATTCACCACAACGGCTTTCACGGCGACGGCAAAAAGCCGCCGCGCGTGAAGCCGGGCGTTCGCTTGCAATGAAAAGTTGACATATTAACGTTATAACGCTATAATGTTTTGACTACAATAGGAGGTGACATTATGGCAACAGAAACAAAACGCGCCACTATCTACTTTGATCCTGACTTGCATAAGGCGTTACGCCTTAAAGCCGTTGAAACTTCTCGATCAGTATCTGACCTTGTAAATGAGGCTGTCAAAGAGGCTCTTGCCGAAGATGCTGAGGATCTTCTGGCCTTTGATGAAAGGGCAGATGAACCTCTGATTAGCTACGATGAAATGGTCAAGAGGCTAAAAAAAGATGGCCGTATATAAACTTTTCTTCAAGAATTCGGTGCAGAAAGACTTTGATAGCATTCCGAAAAAGGATCTGAAAAGAATTCTAAACCGTATAAAGGCACTCGCTGAAAACCCACGCCCTAAAGGCTGTGAAAAACTGACCGGTCAGGAAAGATATCGTCTGCGTCAGGGGTGGTACCGTATCGTATATTCGATTCAAGATGATGAGCTTACGGTCTGGGTGGTCAAAGTTGGACATCGAAAACATATCTATCGTTGAAGCGAACCAGCGGATGAACCAGACGGGAACAAATTCGGGCCATCACCTTGATAGCTCAAAACAATCCCTGACATAAACAGCCCGCTGGTTATCCGCAATGTTCCAATGTAAAGGAGGCTACATGAAAAAAACAAACAAGCTTGGGATAATTATTTGTGACCGTTATCGGAGATGTGGAGGGGGGAAATGTTTCAGATCACTCAAGAACCGTGAGGGTGCATTCAGCAGATACAGGGATATGGAAGTCGAGCTTGTTGGATATACAAGTTGCGACGGGTGCCCCGGGGGTAACATCGAATATGCCGTGGACGAAATGAAATCAAACGGAGCTGAAATCATTCATCTGGCTACCGGCCTGATTGTCGGATATCCGCCATGCCCTCATATCACCTATTTTCATGATTACATCAAAACGAAATATGGTATTGAAGTCGTATACGGCACTCATCCCATACCGGAAAAGTATCTTACGATACACGAAAAACTTGGGACATGGAACAGCGATGAATGGCAGGCTATCATTCTACCGACGATGAATGATGAAAAGACCCGTCTGGCTTACAACTGATAATAATTGAAGCACAAGATACCCCAAAAAGTTTTTACTTTTGCAATTACGTGAGCCTGTATCCTGCCTTAGGTTAATTGGGGTAGAAATGGATACCGCCAGCAAACTGATGTTATTCATTAGAATGCATAACAAACGGCTTCACATAGGACCGCTCGTACCTCGCGGCCTATGGGCCTTGGCGTTGGGCATGATAGAAGTGAATAAAGGAGCAACCTAAAAGCTCCTATCTGATCATCCATAGTCATAAAATATAGTAGGAGGTTTCACGTGTCCTCAAACAAGACTGGCGATATCAAGGGGAGTGTTGCAGAGGCACTTCGTATACGACAAGAACGGGAAAAAAGTTATCGGGAACGTGCTCTCAAACTTTTTCCCAAAATTTGTGGGCGTTGTGGGAGAGAGTTCAGTGGAAAGCGGTTACGTGAACTCACAGTGCACCATAAAGATCACAATCATGACAATAATCCACCTGATGGAAGTAACTGGGAATTGTTGTGTATTTATTGTCACGAAAATGAACATGCTCGCGAACAGGTTGCCGATGCATATGCTATCGAGTCTGGCGATGACTCCTCGGATAATAACTTTAGTCATAATCCTTTTGCAGGGTTAGCAGATTTAATGAAAAATAAGAAAATAAAACAATGAGGAAAGAATTTAATTTTTAAAAGTGAGCTTAGGCCCAACCAAACACTGCACTGGACCGAAAACAGCGGTGCGCTTTTTCTCTGACGGTTTGGGGCGGCCAGTGAGCTCGCCGTTATGCCCGTATGAGAAAGGGGATTGGAATGGAACAAGTTCTTAAAAGGTTTACATTAGATTATTTTGGAAATGGAAAACATAAAATATCACCAGAGAAGTTCTTCGATATTGAGAAAGGTCTTTTATTGGATGTTCGATCAAAAGAAGAATCAGATTCCATATCTATAAAATTGGAGCATCATTCTAATGTGGAATCCTTAAACATACCGATCAACGAACTTCCTGACAGAATTGATGAAATTCCAAAAACAAAATTCATAGGTGTATTTTGTCCTGCGAATGTCAGATCGTCTATTGTCTTTGCCTATTTACTGTTAAAAGGATTCATGGAGGTACGCATTGTTGAAGGCGGATATTCTGATCTGACAGAAGCTCTGAAGCCGGGACAGGTTCTCAAGGTCATTAAAAGCAAAAAATGAAGAGGGATTATTAGATGATAAATCTTATTATAGTAAGCTCTCTCATTTTTATCGTTGCTGTTGCCATGACAATGGTCGGTAAAGGCGGAGGGAATTTCTATGTTGTAATTCTGGCAATTGCCAATATCCCAATGCATGAGGCAGCGACAACCGGTCAGTTTATTCTTTTTTCAGCTTCTGTTGCGGCAATGATTATTTTTCAAAAAAGCAAGTCTGTATCATGGGTATTGGCTGTTATAATCGGAATATTTTCGGCCTTGTCAGCGCTTGGAGGAGGATATTTTTCTCATTTGTTTAGCGGCTTTTCATTAAAGTTGATATTTGCTGTTATGTTGCTGATAGCCGGAATAGTAATGCTGATTCCTGTTTCAGAGAATCAAACCATCTCAAAAAACAAACAGTTGGGAATTATAAGTATTAAATCTGGCAATGAAATTTATAATGTAAATTTATTGATTGCTTTACCGATCACTGTTTTGACAGGTTTTGGTTCCGGGATGGTTGGAGTTTCAGGTGGATCTTTTCTGGTTCCGTTAATGGTCCTGGCTTGTGGAGTATCGATGCATACAGCGGTCGGAACAGCTTCCACATTAATAGCGACAACTGCATTTATGGGTTTTACAGGGCATGCGGCCCAGGGAGATTTTAATCCTTCATGGGCTATTCCGTTAGCTTTTATTACAATTACAGGAGGAGTACTGGGTGGAAAGTTTGCATTAAAAACAAAGCCTAAACATCTTAAGAAACTATTTGCTTATACGAATTGGCTGGCAGCTTTGTTTATGGTGATTAATGCACTTTATACAAAGGGAATCATATAGCTATTGGGCATAACCTCAGCTTTCACACAGGACCGGGCAGGCCGTGGCATTTTTTGAAAGCTGTTTCTGGCGTGTATTTCGATATTTTTTTGCAGGCTTTCTAGGTCATCCGTCCGGCTGGTGAAGCTGGGGGTTAGCGTTTTAAAAGGAAGTCACAGAAAATTGTAATGTTTGCGTACTTATCAGAAATATGGAGAAATATAAGATGAAAGTCATGGCATTTAACGGTAGCCCAAGAAAAAAGAAATGGAATACCGTCACATTGATAGAAAATGCTTTAAGCGGTGCTGCTTCAGTGGGAGCAGAGACAGAATTGATTCAGCTTTATGATCTGAAATACTCTGGTTGTATAAGTTGCTTTTCATGTAAAAAGCTTAACCGGGTGAAAGATGGAAGCTGTGCCTTAAAAGATGATCTTTCTTCTATTCTTGAGAACGTTAGAAAAGCGGATGCTCTCATTATAGGAACACCTGTGTATTACGGAGCTGAATCAGCGGCTACTCGGGCATTATTAGAAAGACTTTGCTTTCCTTATAATAAATATGCAAAAGATGAAAGATCTCTTTTCCCAAGGAAGATTCGAACTGCATTAATTTACACAATGAATGTAACCGACAAATTGCTCAAAACGATAGGTTATGATCAACATTTTGGCATTACAAGGATGAGCCTTAAGAAAACTTTCGGAGAATGTGAGTTGCTGACATCAACAGATACCTTACAATACAACGACTATGATAAGTACGAACATGGAAAGTTTGACAAAAACGCGAAAATCAAGCGTTATAAAGAGGTGTTCCCGATCGACTGTGAACGGGCTTTTGAATTAGGTCGCAGAATAGCTTTAAAATAAATATGGGCAAACCAGTCATTCCACTGGATTTCGCAAATAGAGCGAAACCAGTGAATTCAACGTTAGATATCAGAATGGACATGTACCGAAATTTTGAGGAACTCAGTCAGTTTGAAAGAGAAGATGTCGATTTCCGTATCCATGCCGTTAAACGGGAAGGATCGAGCACAGTTATAGTGACACCTCATGGCGGAGCAATTGAACCGGGAACATCGGAAGTGGCTAAAGAAGTGGCCCAAAATGATTTGTCGCTGGCAATATTCGAAGGAATAAAACCCAAGGACAATAGAAGACTTCATATTACCAGTACAAATTTTGATGAACCCCGTTGTGTTGATCTTGTGAAGGCGTCGGATACCGTGGTTGCTATCCACGGCGAAGGAAGTTCCGAACGATCTGTATTTTTGGGAGGTAGAGACGACGAACTCGGCGCCCAACTAAAAGCGTCTTTGGAACGGTACGGTTATGCTGTTAAAACTCATGGGAATCCAGATCTACATGGGCTGGCTGCCGAAAATATCTGCAACCGCGGTCGTCACGGTGTAGGTGTCCAACTTGAGCTAAGCTCTGGATTGCGTCAGACTTTTTTCCAGTCATTGACAGAAAAAGGTCGGAAGAAACCCACAGATGAACTTGTTAGGTTTGCAGCAGCGGTACGTGAGGGTCTTCATACCGCAGGAAGGCTATAACAGATCACTTGAGCCGACGTGGAACTGAGCGAATACATTTTCACGTCAGCCAGTTCCACGTTAGATATACATTAGGTGATTTTTATGAATAAAAGACTAATGAAAGCGCTTTTTTTACTCAGTTTAATAGTAAGTATGGTGAGCTCTGAAGCGCTGGGTGAGGGTCCCAAGGATAAAGATATTACAGATCTCTACCGCAATATCCTGATCGGAGAGCTATTCTCCTCAGGAAATATTTATTTGGAGCGGTTTTCATTAGATGGCGGGTTTGATAATCTTCAGCATTTCGGAGGATTAAATTATTCTAAAGAAATAGCGATATATCCCATTAAAAAAGCAAAATGGACTTGCCTAAGAGCTTCGTTCAGCCGATTGATTAAAACGACTTATATAGGAGAGACTGAAAAAAACAGTAAATATTTTAAATACCCATTTTCGAAACCACGTCAAGATGCACTCCTGTATAAAGTCGAAAAGAAGAGAACGGATACACCGATGACGGTGGTTGCAATCAACAATTACGAGATTGAAAGGATGATCTATTTTGATGGTTCCGATATAAGAGAGTATTCCCATAAAGAATATGAAGCGGCCATGAAACATATTAGAGATGATAACGAACTCAAAGACCAACATGACTCTACACTATCAAAGATTACCAGAGCCAATACGATATTAAATGCGAGGAAGATAACGTTATTCCGTATAAAGAACGTTGATTGCGATGTCTTATTGTCAGTCTATAATACTCATGGAATCGAGTATGCCTCCACTGTTTATATTGTTGATTTCACTAAGAATGGAGAAATTATTCTTACTAAAGAAAAATACAATACTGATGGGCCCTATTGACTTGGACTCTATTATAATTACTCTTTTAGTTTAAAATCTCTACAATACACTTCAGCATCTAGATTTGATGATAAATTGGATGAGAGCCTTGCCCAGAGTTGTAGTGAAGACATTCATTCAACGAGAGGAGGACCGATATGGCAACAATATTATTTGTACGAGTTAAATCCGATCTCGATCCTAAGGAGCTAGAACGTCGATTAATTGAACGTCGACCTCGATTTCGTGAGGTGCCGGGATTGGTGCAGAAATTTTATGGAAGAGACGAATCCACAGGTGCTGTGTGCGGCATATATTTCTTTGAGGATCAAAAAGCGCTTTCTGCTTTTCGTGAAACCGAGTTGGCAAAAACGATACCGACGGCTTACGAGGCAAAAGAAATTCGACGTGAAATCTACGAGGTACTTTATCCACTATATCCGGAACGAGGGCCGTTAACGGAGTAAGTCATTTGAGTTACTGCGACACATAACAAGTACATGCAGACGGGCAAGGTGACCGCAACGCGATCACTTTGCCGGTGATTCTGACGGTTCGAAGGAAGGACATGAAATTCGTCAAGTACCACGGTCTTGGAAATGACTATTTGGTAATCCGACCAACTGATGTTGGCGGAGACCTTGAAATGAGCCAAATTCAACGTATTTGCGACCGCAATTATGGTGTAGGCTCTGATGGCATACTTTTTGGTCCACTTGATAGCGACACAAATGATTTTCGACTAAGAATCCTTAATCCGGACGGCAGCGAGGCGGAGAAAAGCGGAAATGGTCTTCGTATTTTTTCCCGGTATTTATATGACCAGGGCTTGATTCATGAAGATCCATTTACTATTGAGACCCTTGGAGGAACAGTCATATGCCATGTCCACGATGGCGGAAGAACCGTAACTGTGAACATGGGAGAGGTGAGTTTCCTGAGCACACTGATACCTGTTGCTGGCGAAAAGCGAGAAGTGTTGAGGGAACACATGGAAGTTGCAGACACTACATTCGAGTATTGTGCAGCTACGGTGGGCAACCCTCATTGTGTTGTTCTTTCTGAGCAAATTTCACCTGAGATTGCCCGGCAATATGGTCCCTTGATAGAAATTGACTCTCGCTTCCCTCATCGAACGAACGTGCAGTTTTTAAAAGTCCTTGACCGCCGGAATATTCGAATTGAAATTTGGGAACGAGGAGCAGGATATACTCTGGCATCAGGCAGTAGTAGCACCGCCGCTGCAGCAGTTGCCTATAAGCTCGATCTTTGTGATCCGGTTGTCACCGTCCACATGCCTGGTGGAAAGCTTGCAATCAGCTTCTCTAAGAACTTCACAGCCACGATGACAGGACCGGTAACCCGTATTTGTGAGGGAGTCATGCATCCGGAAATATTTGAGTAAGAAAAACTTGCGAACCATGCCTTGCACTTGGACGGCAATTTTGCTTTACCCCGTTGTCACCGGTAAAGGCCTGTTTATATCCGTTTTTCAAGGAGCATCGATTGTAATTTGAACATTATATCCAAAGTACCAACATACATTCTACTGTTAGCGCTTTTATCAGTTGGATGCACTGATCTATCATGGCAACCACCTGATCCTGGAACAGTAATGGCCGAACTTTAAAATCCAGAGAAGAGCCTTTCAGCAAGAGTTATTGCAACGAAAGTTCAAGGTACTTACATTTTTGAAGTGTGGAGTATTAAAAAAGATAGTATTTTAGCAAAGAAAACTATTTCAGCCCCTATAGGGTATCACGAGCACAGCGTATCATTAATATGGAGTAATGATGGTCAAACTGTAACGGCAATAATTGATCATGATTTTGGTGAAGGCAATAAAGTCATCAATCTCAATATCTTGGATAAAGGTGTATCACATTTTTCGTCACCTGACAGGTTATTCGCAGGCACTCCAAACCTTCTGGTAAGAAAATCGTTATGTATATATATGTAATTAAAATGTATTTAACCTTATCGAAGAGAGAGGGGTAATGAAAACTTTTGCCGAAAAAGCGTACGATCTTTTAAGGAAAGTGCCTAAAGGGCGCGTAACGACCTATAAAGAAATTGCCCATGCCTTGGGAACCAGAGCATATAGGGGGGTCGGGCAAGCCATGAGAAGAAACCCCTATGCGCCTGAGGTCCCATGACACCGGGTTATTGCCGCATCCGGTCGGATTGGTGGATTTCAAGGAAAAACATCGGGAACCGCTATAGAGAAAAAAATACAAATGCTCAAAGACGAAGGGATCGAGGTCCACGGAGGAAAAGTAAAGAATTTTGAAGAAGTTCTTTTTCGATTCTCATGATTAGAGAATATAGTCGTATAGTGGGTTCATTGCAATTGAAACAGAAAACCGATCAAATTACACAGAGGCAATAGCAATTAATTGTACGAAAACTTAATAATTTTTCAGCTAACAATAGTATCAAGCTAACCGTAAAAGGCGCGGCAGCTTATACTTGTCATTAGGGCTTGGAGATGGATATGAAAACCATAGGAATAATTGGAGGAATCGGCCCAGAATCGACAGTTGATTATTACAAAGAGATTATTGCAGCATTCCATACAAAGTATTCTGACTTGGCATACCCTGAAATAATTATCTACAGCGTAAATATGAATGAACTCATGAAGTTCGTTGAAACTAAAAATTGGTCTGAACTTTCTGAGTGGTTATTAGAAAAAATAATTTCTCTTCACCATGCTGGTTCCGAATTTGCTGCAATCGCTTCAAACACACCGCATATCATTTTTGACGAAATTAAAACAAAATCACCTATACCACTGTTGAGTATAGTCGAGGCAACCTGCAATAAGGCTAAAGAAATGGGATTGAAAAATGTTGGTTTGATGGGCACAAAGCTCACAATGGAGGCGGAATTTTACAAAAAACCATTTATTTCAAAAGGGATATCAGTCGTCGTTCCTTTGGAGGAGGAACAACAGTTAATCCATCATAAATTATTCTCAGAAATTGAATTGGGAATTTTCAAGGACTCAACAAGAGAAGAATTATTGTCCATCACCAAAAGAATGGTGGATGAGAAAGGAATAGATGCATTAATTTTAGGATGTACCGAATTGCCGTTGATATTAACACAAAGCAAATTCCGTATTCCCTTTTTAAACACTTCGGCCATTCACTGTGAGAGCATTATAACACATTGTATTGAGTAGAAAAATAATCGAACTTATTTCAAGTTTAAAGAAAGTGTAGAAAATTGATATAAGATGAAACAAAATTCTTTTTCAACAAATTTTTTAGATCGTGCTTCATTAAAACGAAGCGATGACATGTGGATTAATGATCAATTTATTACTGGATCGGCTCGAATCATTCCGGTAAGTCATTCTAAAATTTTGTGTACTTCGGTCCAAAATCCAAGGACCATTTACCTTAAAAAAAATGATTTTAATGATGTTTCTAATGCACGCGAGTTATCAATATTTTTAGGAATTAGTGAAAAAAAGACCTATTTTGCAATTGACATAGAATCAATTAAATCTGCTTCGATTTTAAAGGATAAAAACAGTGGAAAATTTCATGATTTTAGACAAGTAATGCCTTTGCTTAACTATCGTGATAGTGCATTGTTGGCGATAGCCCGTTTTATGATAAACTGGCAATCAAGAAATAGATACTGTGGTAAATGCGGCACTCCAACTAAAAGCGCTGAGGCTGGTAATTTACGTATTTGTGGAAATACCAGTTGTGGACAGAGCCATTTCCCAAGTATGGATCCAGCAATAATTGTTCTGGTTTCATTTGAAGAGTATTGCCTGCTTGGACGTCAAAAGATTTGGCCAAAAAGTATGTATTCAACACTTGCCGGATTTGTCGAGCCTGGTGAAAGTATTGAAGATGCTGTGATTCGTGAAGTCAATGAAGAAACCGGCGTAATAGTTGAAAAATTAGAATATCAACATTCCCAACCTTGGCTTTTTCCCAGTTCATTAATGTTAGGTTTTACCGCTACAGCAAAGGGGGATGAAATTAAGATCGATAAAAATGAGTTAGAGGACGCACGTTGGTTTTCGAGAAAAGAAATTAAGGATAATTTAAAAAAAGAATTACTGAGGATGCCGGGCAAAATGACCATAGCGTATCATTTAATTAAAGAATGGTTTGATAAAGGTAATGCGGGGAAACTGGATGCCATATAACACTAATATTGTGGCAGGGATTGCCTTGTACCTTTTACAGCGGGCCATCGCCATATATTCAAAAAAGATAATATGAATCACGATAATGCATCGTGACGATGAAGTTTTGAACTAATTTACATTAAAAGGAGAGCAAAGAAATGGATCAAACTCAGGAGCAAAAACAGGCGGCCGCTTTTATTACATCCAAGGATACCCTAGATGGCGCCTACCCGGGACTTATCCTCGGAATCAACTCAAGTCGATTGGGGATGGAGGCTACAGTGTTTTATACGTTTATGGGGATAAACGTCATTCGAAAGGGGTGGGTAGAAAAAGCCAAATTCCAGCCTCCGGGATTTATGGGTGCCATACCTGGCATGTCGGCTGTTGCCACATGGATGATGAAGGAAAAAATGGAAAAAGCGAATATTCCGCCTCTTTCGGATCTTCAGGAAGTGGCTCAAATCGAAGGCGTGAAATTTGTGGCATGCAAGATGACTGTAGATATGATGGGGTTTTCGGAAAAAGACTTCATCGATGGTGTGATCATCCAAACGGCTGAAGACTTTTTAAGACATGCAAAAGATTGTAAGATATTGCTCTATACTTAGAATGTTGAGTAAAGATAATGGATGAAAAAAGGCATTTTATAAATATACTTAAAAAAGTGCAGGTGAATGTTCCCTTTCTAAAACTAAAAAATGATTATCTTCCTTTGTTTATGGAATACGGGATAAACCCTGAAATCGGAATAGATGCAACTGCACTGGATGTGTCATCAGATAAAGAGTTTAGAAACATCGCAGAAATTTTAAAAATAAATTACCGAAAAATAACGCTGCACGGTCCTTTTATGGATTTGGTTCCGGGCGGGCTCGATAATTTGATGCTGGCGGCATCACGGAAACGGCTGGATCGATTTTTTGATATCATTCCTGTTTTTGAACCTGGCCAAGTGGTGTGCCACACCGGTTATGATCCATGTTATTATCGAATGCATTGGAAAGAATGGCTGACCAACAGTATCGACACGTGGGAACCCCATGTCAATCGCGCAGAGCGATTCGGCTTTAAGCTCTTGTTGGAAAATGTTTATGAGACAAACCCTGAAGTGCATTGCGCCCTTTTTAATGCGATTTCTTCAGATGCTTTCGGATTTTGTTTGGATGTAGGGCATCATCATGTTTTTGGGAAAAATCCCCTTCAAGAATGGGTGGAAACGCTGGGTGATAAAATAATGGAACTTCACCTTCATGACAACCACGGCGAAGAAGATACACATTTGGCAGTTGGGAAAGGAAGTGTAGATTTTGCAGGGCTTTTTAAGTTAATAAATGAGAAAGGTTTGTCACCTACCATTACCCTGGAGCCCCACAAGGAAGAAACTTTATGGCAGAGCCTGGCATCTGAGGCTCTCAAAGACTTTATTCGGACGTTATCTTAAATCCGCAACCCTTGGTATTACAGACCAGGAACGTGCCCTTCTTTTTTGTCGTTTTTTCCAGCAGAAATTTTGCGCCGCATTCCGGGCATTCTTTTGCCACCGGCTTGTCCCAGGTAGCAAAGGTGCAATCCGGAAAACGGCTGCACCCGTAAAAAATTTTCCCCCGTTTGGACGATCGTTGAACGAGTTCTCCGTCACATCCTTGTTCAGGACAATGGACGCCTGTTTTTTCCCCGCCGTTGGTTGAATTTGTCGACTGGGTGGTTTTACAGTCCGGATAACCTGAGCAGGCATAGAATGTACCGTATTTTCCCTCTTTAATGAGCATGGGCTTGCCGCACTTTTCACAAATTCTATCCGATGCCTGATCAGAAGCCGGTTCGATGGGATGAATGACCCCTTTTTCATCCCGGGTATAGTTTCGGGTATAGGTGCATTCTGGATAATTGCTGCACCCTAAAAACTGTCCGTTTTTTCCCATCCGTATATGAAGCCGGTTGTTGCATTGAGGGCAGGTGAGGTCGGTTGAAAACCCGATGCCTTTTACGCTCAGCATTCCTGTCGAGGCTGCTTCGAGTTCCTTTTTAAACGCATCGTAAAATTGCGTTAAAATTTCTGAATAATCTACCTCCGCGGCCTCTATTCGGTCGAGATGATTCTCCATATTGGCGGTAAATTCAACATCAAATACATCAGGAAAACTTTCCACAAGAAGATCATTAACGATAAATCCCAGTTCGTTCGGTTTGAAATATCCTTTTACGAGATCCACGTATCCTTTTTCCCTTATGGTAGACAGGATAGCAGCATAGGTGCTGGGTCGGCCGATGCCGTTTTCTTCGAGCTCTTTAACCAAAGACGCTTCCGAAAATCTAGGGGGAGGCATTGTAAAATGCTGTTTTGGCTCCAATTCATTGAGTTTTAAAATCCCTCCTTCGCTCAGTTCAGGAAAATCATCTTTTGTCTTTTGTCTTTCGCTTTCAATTTGGTCATCAGTGGTCATATACAGTACCATAAAACCGGGAAATGCCACCGATGAACCGCTTGCTGAAAAAAGATATGAACCTGCCGAAATCGAAATAGAGATATTGTTCACAAGGGCTTGCTTCATCTGTGATGCAACAAAGCGTTTCCAGATAAGCTCATATAGCGCAAACTGGTCTTTGGAAAGGAAGGGTTTTATTTTTTCCGGTGTATTAAAGACCGACGTGGGACGTATGGCTTCATGGGCATCCTGAGCTTTCTTTTTGTTTTTGAAAAAACGAGGTTTGTTAAGTGCATATTCATCCCCAAATTTCTCACGAACGAGTTTAAGGGCTTCCATTGCAGCTTCGTTGGAAATTCGGGTGGAATCTGTACGCATATAAGTGATGAGTCCTTCTGGTTCACCAGGAGACAGCTCTATGCCCTCATAGAGCTGCTGAGCCACCATCATGGTTTTTTTTGCGGAAAACCTAAGTTTCCGGATAGCTTCCTGTTGAAGTTTGCTGGTGATAAACGGAGGAGATGGATTTCTTTTTACTGTTTTTTTCTGGATTTTTTCAACAATAAATTTTTCTTCGGACAGTTCTTCAATGATAACGTTTGATGCCTTTTCATCAGGGATTTTAATTTTTTTCCCATTTTTTTTGACCAGTTTTGCCGTAAACGGCGGAGGCGAATTTCCCTCAAGATGGGCGGTAATCGACCAGTATTCTTCAGATTCAAAGGCCTGTATGGCACGCTCTCTATCACAAATGATTCGTACGGCAACAGACTGAACGCGGCCGGCACTGAGCCCCCCTTTAACTTTGCGCCACAATAAAGGGGAGATCTGGTATCCCACCAATCTATCCAGAATCCTGCGTGCCTGTTGTGCTTCATACTTATTTTGGTTGAGTTTGTCAGGTGAGTTGATCGCTTCGTGGATGGCATTTTTTGTGAGTTCATGAAAAAGCACCCTGTGAAATGTTCTTCCCTTTTTCTTAAGTATTTCAGCCGTATGCCATGCAATGGCTTCGCCCTCTCTGTCCGGGTCCGGCGCAAGGTATATTTCTGACGTATCGCCTGCGGCCTGTCTTAGAGATTTTATAACTTTTTGCTTGCCGGGGATATTCAAGTACTTGGGTTTGAACCCCTCTTCAATGTTGATTCCAATTTCCTTTGCCGGAAGGTCCTTTATATGACCGACGGTGGCAGCGACATTATATTGC
>Ga0316578_10000076_pt1 | contig 22305 bp, 21 predicted proteins | sample J0NA_2_FD_203076 | JGI IMG/M metagenome (GOLD analysis project Ga0316578, IMG submission 203076) | Rhizosphere microbial communities from salt marsh grasses in Alabama, United States - J0-2_160517rDrC | ecosystem: Host-associated > Plants > Roots > Rhizosphere | place: USA: Alabama | collected... | reverse complement strand
CCCCGGCGCGAACGGCGGCGTTGACGGCGCCGGTCTCGCCGCGCACCAGCACGGTCACGTAGCCCCCGCCGACGAACTCGCGTCCGATCAGGCGCACCTCGGCGGCCTTGGTCATCGCATCGGCTGCCTCGATGGCGGGCACTAGTCCCCGGGTCTCGATCATGCCCAGCGCGATGCCGTAATTTTCCCCTGCCATTTGAATATCTCCGCGTGTCTAAAGTCGGGCCAATCTGCCCAGGTTGAGAGTCATGAGTGTCCGCCGTCTCTGGTTTCCTCGGGCCCGTCCTGCTGCCCGACCTATTCCGATTCCGAGGCCCCTCAAGTTGCTGGGGAGGGGGCCGTGTCCCGCTTTGGCTCGGCGGCTGCCGCAGTCGGCCCGTCCCAAGCATCGATGATCCCGCCGATCGTCAGGTCGGTGAGGTAGCCTGGGTCCCCCATGGCGTAGCGGGCCGCAGACCCGCTGACCACGAACACCCAGTTGCCCACCCGGGCGCCGACCGGATCGGTGGCGAGCACCCGCTTCCCCTTGAGGTCGGCCAGGATACGCAGCTCCGCGTGGCGCAGCCCGGCGATTCGCTCGGTGCAGACGAGGGAGCCCACCACCTGCTTGATCTCCATGTCGCCTTCCCCTCAGGCCCCTTCTTCCCAGTGGTCGATGATCCCCACGATGGTGAGATCACTTGGGTACTCCTTGCTGCCGGCGGCCTCGCGGGCGGCGGAGCTGCCGACGCAGATCACCCAGTCCCCGGGCTTGGCGCCCACGGCATCCACCGCGACCGCCTGGCTGCTGCCGTCCAGCACCACCTGAAGGTGCTTGTGCTCGAAGCCCGCGATTCGGTTGGTGGACACCAGCGGCTTGACGACCTTGCAGATCTTCATCAGTGTCCCCCGGCCTGTTGTTTCTGGAGGGAACAGCCGACGAACTCGATGGAGCCGGTGCCCTCCGAGTCACGTACCGCCCTCAGGGTGTGGAGCAGGCCGTCCCGCGCGAGCTCGGGGTAGCGGGCCATCAGCGCGCCGTGGACACGGTTGCAATGGGCGACCGCTCGCTCCCGGGCGCCGGGCACCGCCCCGCGATAGTCGAAGCGGATCACCACAGGGACCGGGAGCCCACGGCTTACGTTGAGTCCGCCGAAGATGCGCAGGCCCACGTCGAGATCCGTCGCGCCTTCCTCCACCGTGGTCAGGTAGGCGAAGTAGGTCAGGTTGCGCAGCTGGATCTCATCGAAGCCGATGCCGGTTCCGATGAAGCGCTCCGCGTGCCCCGCGTCCGGGTATTGCCCGCCGAACCAGGTGCGCACGCAATCGATCTGGGAGATGTTGCTCTCGATCAGTCGGGCGACCAGCCGCGACATGCCTTCAGAGGGGGCTTCCGGGGCGGCGTCGCGGACCAGCTGAAGGATGCGGGTGCGGGCCGCCTGGGGGTCCAGGCCAAGGGTCAGGCGGTAGGCCTCCAGGGCATCCACCGATCGGTCGAGGTCGATGTGGCCCGACTGGTCGGGGACATGGATCTGGATCGCGTCGGTGTCGGTGTCGAGCCCGATCAACAGCAGATCCACCGAGGCCCCGCAGCAGAAGCTGTTCTGAACCGCCTGCTGGAAGGCCTGAAGTCGCTCCAGCCCAGCGGCGGCGGCGCGGGCATCGTCCGAGCCGTGGGCCGCGCAGCCCTGGTGGGCCGGATCCCGGGAGCTTCGGTGATAGACCACCGCCTTGAGATAGCGGGTCGGGGCGTCGGCGGTACTGGGCCGGCCCTCACGGAAGCGGGCAAGCTCCACCTCCACCCACTGGGCCACCGTGTCCTCCACGTCGAAGAGGGCGCCGGCGTAGCTGCGCCGCTTGACCGACCCGAAGGGCAGGCGCAGAACATAGCTCACGGTGTGGGCGAGCCGGCCGTCGGCGCACGGACTCAGATCCAGGCGATGGAAACCGCAGTCGAGCAGGAAGGACTCAAAGCCTTGGTCGGCGAAGCCGCCCAGGGGGTCCTGTCCGAAGAACTCGTCGGCGAGACGCCGATAGGTCTTGAAGACACACCAGGCGTAGAGCGAGCGCAGATCTAGCTGGCCTACCCATGCGTCGGCGAGGATGTGATCTGGGAGCTCGAAGCCCAGCTCCGCCGCCGCGAGCTGTTGGGCGCGGGACTCGAAGTCCGGCTCATGCTGCATGGCGGAAACCGCCTTGAGCGTCGGGACGATGGCGTCGTAGGCGGCGCGTACTCGCGCGTCATATGCCCGAAGTCGCTCGTTGGCGGCACGGTCGGTGAGGGGATGGACCATCCCCCGGCCGCCGCCCGCGAGCTCGCCCTGCCGGGGCCGTGCCACAGAGGCGCCCCGCCCGCCGTACCGCCGCGCTTGGGCGGGGGTGGCGTGGGGCGCCTCTACCGTCCGCGCCGGATCCGGGGCCGCGCTGGGGCGGCGCCGGGGTGCGCGCAGACTCGGGTCGTCGGTGCTACCGAGTCCGAGTCCTCTGGTGTGGCGGGGCAGCATGGTTGCGGCTCGCTTGCTTCTCTCGCGTGTGGATAAGGCTGGTGCCTGGGCCTCAGCCCCGGGCGCCGCCGGAGTAGGTGATCAGGGCACCACGCTCCGTGCTGCCGCTGGCGCCGGTGACCTTGCTGACCGGCTCGGGCACGTCCTCGTTGCGCTTTCTGGCCACCGGGGCTCTGGCGCTCATGGGTCCAGGGCGGCTCGGGTTGCGGCGGGTCGCGGACGCCCCCTCGGTTCCGGTCACACGATCTCCCCGCTCCCAGTCGTCGCCGGTGATCTTTCCGCCGGCGCTCTGACCCTCTCCGGTGATGCGCGGGCGCTCCACCTCTTCGGTGGTCTCCGCAGCGGTCTCGGCCTGGGGTTCCAGGAGCGACGTGGCGGCCTGACCCTTGACGCCGAAGCGGGTCTGCTCGGTGCCCGTGACCTTGCCCATGCCCATATCGAAGGGCCCGGTGATCCGTCCCCCTTGGTCATAGCGGGTGCCGGTTACTCGGTCCAGGGCCGCTCGGGCTCGGGCCGCCTCGCGTGCCGGCGAGGTGATCGTGAATCCGGTGCCAGGTTGATCGCCCGAGGCCAGCTCGAGGGATCGTGGGAAGTCACCGTCCCCCGGTTGGGCGGCCCCGCACGCGGCGGCGTACTGGTCGGCGCCGACATAGGGGGTGCCGCTGATGGTCTCGCAGGCGCCTCGGGAGGCCCCTGTCATGACGCCGCCGATCCCGGGCTGCAGACCCGTGAGCGGGGCGCCCGGGGTCGCGGCGAGCCGTGGGGTGCGGGACTCGATCTCCCTCTGCTGCTCGGGGGCGCACCAGGCCTCCGGCTGCTCCAGGCCGGCGTAGGGGGTCCCGGTGACCGCCTTGCAGGTGCCGGGCTCGTCGCCGGTGACTTTTTGGGAGCGTCCGGTTTGGGTGCCCGAGACGAGAAGCTGCTTGCGGGTGCGGGAGACGCCCACCTTGGGGGCCTCGGGCGCGGGCCGCTCGGCGCAGAAGGCCTCGAACTGCTCGGCGCCGAGGTACTGATCCCCCGTAACGCTCTTGCAGGTGCCGGGCTCGTCCCCAGTCACCTTCGTGCTGCGGCCCACGGTGGTGCCGGTGACGGCGCCTCCGCTCAGGGTCTGGGTGCGACCGACCTTGCTCGGTACCCGCTCGGCGGGCGTCACGGGCATTGTCCCAAGGTACTGGGTGCCGGTTGGTCGGAGATCGGAGCCGGGCTCGTTCCCGGTGACGCGCTCGGCGCGCCCGACCATGACGCCCGTGACGGCGCGCCCGCCGAGGGTGCGTGTCTCTCCCACCTTGCGGGGATTCGGGCGTGGCGGCGTCCCACAGAAGTCCTGCCGTTGCTCCGAGGAAAGATACTCGGTGCCGGTGACGTTCTTGCAGGTACCGGGCTCGTCGCCGGTCACCTTCGCGGACCGTCCGACCTCATTGCCGGTCACCCGATTGCCGAGACCGGTTTGACTCGCGCGAACCTTCGGGGGCGTCGGCGCGGGTTGGGCCTGGCAGAACTCGCGAAAGATGTCCGCGCCCATGTACTCGGTTCCGGTGATGGGCCTGCATGTGCTGGGCTCATCCCCGGTGACGGATCGGCTACGGCCCACCACGGTCCCGGTCACCGTCTGGCCGGCGGCGGTCTCGCTGGCGCCGACCTTCCAGGGCTGATCCTCCGCGCCCTGGGCGGAGCGGTTTGGGCGTACGCGCCCGGTGGGTTGGCTCTTGGGCAGTCCGGCGGCGCCACCGTTGCTGCGCCGCTCGCGAATCTTGCGGGCCAGTGCGCGACCCGAGACCCTGGGGTTGGCCTGGCGCTCGAGGCTCGCGGCACTCGGGGTCGGGCTTGCGAGGCGGCCGCGGGCAGATAATGCCGAGCGTCGCGCCTGGGCGACCAGCCGCCCTTGGTGCTTGGACACCACCGTTTGCTTCAACCTGCCGTTGGTGCCGGACTTGGTCTTGCCCATGGCACGAGTGGCGCCCGGCGCGGAGGTGGTCGCGGGGCTGGACGCTTGCCTCCCGTCGGTACCCTTGCAGCCGCAGCTACAGCGCTCGCCGTCTCCCTGCGGCTTCGCAGGCTGTGATGCCGCTGCCTTGGCGGGTCCCGCGGGAGCAGAGGTACGGGTGCGATCTTTCGAGCGGTCCTCGCGCTTGCCTCCTTGGGACAAGGCGGCGCGGCGCGCACGGGCGAGGGCCCGCCCGGGGGCCTGGGACCGGACGAGGGCTCGCAGGGCGCTTGCCCGGGCACCCGTCGGGGGGCTGCTGGGCGCTGCCTCGCTCACGCTCCGGGCCGGGGAAGCAGGTCGTTGCGTGGAGCTCGCCGGTGGAGACGGGGGTGTCTCCCGGGGGGTACGGGATGGACGGGCCTGGCTCCGGGAGACGGAGGCCGACCCCTTACCGCGCGTCGACTGGGCACGGCGCCGCTCGAGGGATGCCTCTCGGGCACTGGAGCGGTTCTTCGCTGCTGGATTCATGGTGTTTTCCGTCGGTTCAATGCTCGCCGCAATGTGCCGCTCTCGCCCGGGCTCACCGTGCCCCCCGATCGGGCGCCGCACCTTTGTCGCTGCGGGACCCGGTGAGTGGCTCGAAGAGGGGGTAGGGCGTGCAGGGCATGCCCTACGCCTAACTTGGTGAACCCTCAGCCGCGGCCCTCGAAGACCACGAATGCGGAGCCCTGGCTCTGGGTGTAGTTGTCGTAGCCGAGCAGACGCACGTGATGATCGGGATAGGTCCGATGGCAGGCCTCGAGCTCGGCGACCACCGTCTCCAGGTCTTGGACGCCGAAGAAGGGCAGCTTCCACATGGTCCAGTAGTGCCTCATGGACTGGCTGGGTAGGACGTGCTCGATGGCGGGTGTCCAGCCCTGGCCGATGATGTAGGCGATCTGGTCGTAGATCTCGTCCTGCGTCATGGCCGGGAGAAAGCCGAAGGTCTCCAGGGTGTGCTTGGTCTGGTAGTCGCCGGTGGTGTTCTGAAGTGGCATGGTTGCGATTTCCTTGAATTCGTTTGGGCTGATTGGCCTCCCGGCCTGGGCCGGGAGGTACCTGGTCGCGGACGAGTCGGCTTAAGCCGCGTCCAGTTTGTCGACCGTATCGAACTCGAACTTGATCTCCTTCCAGGTCTCCATGGCGATCGCCAGCTCGGGGCTGTGGCGGGCGGCCTCGGTGAGGATGTCGCGGGATTCCCGCTCCAGCTCACGGCCCTGGTTGCGGGCCTTGACGCAGGCTTCCAGCGCGACCCGGTTGGCGGCCGCACCTGCCGCGTTGCCCCAGGGATGGCCCTGGGTGCCGCCACCGAACTGGAGCATCGAATCGTCACCGAAGATGGTCAGCAGCGACGGCATGTGCCACACGTGGATGCCGCCGGAGGCCACCGCGAAGACGCCGGGCAGGGAGCCCCAGTCCTGGTCGAAGAAGACGCCGCGGGAGCGGTCTTCGGGCACGAAGGATTCGCGCAGCTGGTCGACGAAGCCCAGGGTCGACTGGCGGTCACCCTCGAGCTTGCCGACGACGGTGCCGGTGTGCAGGTGGTCGCCGCCGGACAGGCGCAGGCACTTGGCCAGCACGCGGAAGTGAATACCGTGCTTGGGATGGCGGTCGATGACCGCATGCATCGCGCGGTGGATGTGCAGCAGCATCCCGTTCTTGCGGCACCACTTCGCGAGCCCCGTGTTGGCGGTGAAGCCACCGGTGAGGAAGTCGTGCATGATGATCGGCGAGCCGACCTCCTTGGCGAACTCGGCGCGCTCGTACATCTGCTCCGGGTCCGGGGCGGTGACGTTGAGGTAGTGGCCCTTGCGCTCGCCGGTCTCCTGCTGGGCCTTCTGGATCGCCTCGCCGACGAACTCGAAGCGGTCGCGCCAGCGCATGAAGGGCTGGGAGTTGACGTTCTCGTCGTCCTTGGTCATGTCCAGACCGCCCCGCAGACACTCGTAGACGGCGCGGCCGTAGTTCTTGGCGGACAGACCCAGCTTCGGCTTGATCGTGGCGCCGAGCATCGGGCGGCCATACTTGCTCAGCCGGTCGCGCTCGAGCTGGATGCCGGCCGGCGGGCCATTGCAGGTCTTGATGTAGGCAATCGGGAACCGGAGATCTTCCAGACGCAGGTGACGCAGGGCCTTGAAGCCGAAGACGTTGCCGACCAGGGAGGTGAGCACGTTCACCACCGAGCCCTCCTCGAAGAGGTCGATCGGGTAGGCGATGAAGGCGTAGAAGGACTCCTTGTCACCGGGCACGTCCTCGATCCGGTAGGCACGGCCCTTGTAGAACTCCATATCGGTCAGGAGCTCGGACCACACCGTGGACCAGGTACCGGTCGAGGATTCGGCCGCTACCGCGGCGGCGACCTCCTCGCGGGGCACGCCGGGCTGACCGGTGCACTTGAAGCAGGCCAGCAGGTCCGTGTCCAGAGGGACATAGTCGGGGGTCCAGTACATCTGGCGGTACTCTTTCACGCCAGCGTCGTAGGTCTTTACGCTCATGCTCAGCTCCTGTTGTCTGGTCGGTACGCTCTGGTCGGGGTCTGCTTCGTCTGCCGAAGCCGTGAAGGTCAGCCGGGGCTCGGTGGACCTTTGAGCCCCTGTGTTCTGGCGAGACGCCCGAGCTCTGGGGTGCCGTCGCCGAGGATGGGTTGAATTGACCGGTTGGCCATTGTAATTAAGCATAAGCGCTTAATGGTATTTGTAGAAATTTGTTGTTACTATTTCGTGTATAGATAAAGGTCTATGCATGTCCCCGCTGCGGGTGCCCAGACGCGTTCAGGCGCCGGGATTCTCGTCGCGGCTCCGGGAAGAGCCTCCAGGGCCGGAGCGTTCGCGTCTGCCCATCGTGTTCTCGGCGGGAGGCGGGGCGGTGGGCGGGGATTCGGACTGTTCTCGGGTCCGTGGCTCCCCGGAAGAACGCGGCCGCTCCGAGGCCGATTCTTGGGAACGTTTGTAGTCAGTGGGTTTCCCTTGCGGGCCGAGGGCGGGCGACGCGTGTGCGCGGCCGCCCAAGGGTTGGCCGCGATGGCGGGCCCTGCAACAGTGAGCAGAGCAGGGACTGCGCAGCGAAGCGGCCCCGCCAGTTTCCGGTGCTCAAAGCTTCTGAGAAACGAGTATGCGAGGACCCGCGCGTCTCGGGACGCGAGCTGACCGAACGCCATTCAGGGTTGGGATCTGGCCGAATGCTGGCGTGAGATCGGCTCTACGCGCATCGTGGGCGGGCGAGGCCAGTCACAAGCGAGCGGTTGGGAGCTCGCGTGGCGCCGCGCCGACATTGACGACCGGTGCCGTGCCGACTTCGCGGTCCGGGTAGACCGCGACGCACGCGGTCAGACCAGTCGATACCGCCTCTTCATATCCTCGTAGACCACACCGGATACAGCGCGGATGGCATTGCTGCGTCTCGTGATCCAGGTGCCGTAGTTCTTGGCGCTGGTGGGTCGCTCGATGATACCTACGAAGGTGTAGGGATAGCGCCGCCCGTTGCGCCCCCACGCCTCGACGATTCCCATGTCTCCGCACAGTCGCGCGGTGGAGCCCGTCTTGTCGTAGACGCGGACCGAGTCAGGGATGGAGTCAACCCCCACGGCGATCCGATCCCGCTTTGGCAGTGCCATCAGCGAGCGCAACTCGTCGCTGTAGGGGAGGCGATCGTTCCAGAGCGCCGTGAGGAACCGATTGTAGTCCGCCGCCGATGCGAGATTGCGATAGGTCTTGCCACCGGCCGGGATGGTCTCGACGATGCGGGTCTGCCGAAAGATCTCGGGCGCATTGGCCTTGAGCACCGCCTCAACATCCTTGGGTCCACGCCCATTCTGATTCCGGCTGACCATCTCCATGAGCGTATTGGTGGCCGTGTTGCTGCTCCTGCCAATCATCCGCTCCATAGTGCGGCGAACCTCGCTCGTGTAGCGCACCCGCCCGCGGGACCGCTTCACTTGAAAGAAGTATGCCTGGGCGACGAAGGGCTTGATCATGCTGGCCGCCTGCCTCTGGGCGTCCTCATTGATCGAGACCAGCGTCTTCTTGGTCGTGAAATCGTAGACGCTCCAAGAGTAGCGTTCACTGTCCCCGATCTGACCCCGACGGCGAAGCTCCAGCAACTTCTGCAGTACGAGGGTCTGCAGGGAATCGCCGGATCTCGCCTCCGCCAGCGGGGCAGAGGTGCCCAGCAGCACGCTTGCGGACAGGGCCGCGAGCCCCCCAAGGAAATGGCGCCGATCCGGGCGCAGGGGCGCATCGTCGTCCGCCCCGAGGACTATGCTTTCTACGCCGTCACTCATCATGCTGGATACCCCCCTCAGATCGCGTAGCACACCCGCAACGCCCCCTCGAGAGCTCCATCGCCAGCGCACCCCGCGGTCGGGGCTATGTCGCCCCATTGATCGGGAAGAATAAGCGTGTCGGGCACAAAAGACAAGTGCAGCCTATATCGAAAAGATCCTTAACTCAGCGACATCGCATTCCTTATTGATCCATTCTCGCATGCTTGGACAGGCTGTCCTCACCCATCCATCCTGTTTTCTCGTGGGGGTGTCGGCTTTCCTCTGGCGCGGACCGACCGTGCCTTGGGGACCTCCAATAACAGCGACGGCCGGCGAAGGCCGGCCGTCAGGTGCCCCGGGGTCCGCCCGGGTCTCCTTGGAATCCGTACGGACTACTGCACGCTCCCGAAGGACTTGTCGCTCGCGCCGGCGGGCGCCTGGAGTCCCGCGAATCGGCAACCTTGAGCTACCGGTCCCCCCGGGAACAGCTCGTAGAGATATTTGAGGCCGCCCTTTACGTGGAAGGCTTCCTCGAGGGCGTCATGGAGCTCCCGCACGTTGGGTCGCTCGTGACTGGCGAAGTAGCCCTGCAGGGCCCGGATCGCGACCCAATGATCGCCCGTCAGCTGGACGCCATCGGCCTGGGCGGCGGCCTCCGCGCTGGCGCGGGTCCACTCCCCAGGGGCCTGGGGAAACTCCGGGTCTTGGGTCCGCGCCCCCGGGTTGAGAATGTCAGACATGGTCTCTGCCATGGTTCGTACCTCCAATAGGTGTGGGTGCGGCCTGGCCGCGCGACCAGACTCCGAACACAGGTCGCAGGCAGCTCGCCCCGGGGGTCCCCGGAAGCTCCTTGGACAATTTCCCGCGATCCGCGGAAGCAGTGTCGATGCTGCCGCACAAGGCGTCAAGCGGTGCCGGCGGGCGGGCGCGCCTTCAGCTCAATAAGAAGTAGACCGTGGCTGCGGCGCCGACTCCGGTCAGGGCGGCGGCCAGGGCCGCCAGGTAGACGCCGGTCAGGCTCAACCGGGGCTGCCCGGTGGGGGGGGGCTGCGGCTCACGGCGGCTCACGGCCGTCTCGACCGCGGTCCGGGCTTCCCGCCGAGCAACCTCAGCGGCCTTACCGGCCATTTCAGCGCCCAGGGTAGCCAACCGCTCCTCGGTCATCCCTGTCCCGACCCGCGGTGCGAGCTCCCGCAGGTATTGCTCCACCAGTCCCATGATCTGACCGCGCTCGGCCTCGATCTCCACCTTCACGAGGCTCGGCAACACCTGTTGGCCCATCTCCTGCGTAAGGGCCTGCAGCTCCGCCCGGTTGGACTGGGCGAGGGTTGAGCCCTGGGCGCGAGCCATGTGATCGAACTGCTGCTCGAGCCCCCGACGCTGCTCGTCGAGGTGGACATCCACGCCACGGAGCTGATCCTGGAGGCGGCGGTCCAGCTCCTGACGTTGCGCCTCCAGGCGGGAGTCGATCTGGCGGTGGATCTCCGCCGTCAACCGCTCGCTCAGGTCACGCCGCAAGTCGTCGAGCAATCCGGTGAGCCGAGTGGCGATGCGCTCGTCGAGGCGGGCCAGGAGCTGGGCTTCGTCGATACCGCTCGCTCCCTCGGGCGATGCCGGTGTCGTCCGGGGCGACGGGGCGGGTTCGACCTGTCGCGAGCTCTGGTCTGGGGTGGAGACCGGCGGCGGGGCGGAGCCACGCGTGTCCAGGGTGGCCTGGGATGGGATCCTGATGGTGTCCCGCAGCTTGGCGAGGATCGCCGGAAGTTTCTCGGGCGCGCCAGACTTGGGTAGAATTCCCGCAACGCCCTTGCGCTCGGCGGTAGCGGCGAAATCCGCGTCCTCATGGGAGGTACACATGACCACGGGGAGGTGGGCGGTACGCGGGTCGTGCCGGATGGCCTCCAGGGCCTCGAGCCCGTTGAGCCCCGGCATCATGTGATCCATCAGGACTGCGTCCGGCAGCTCGCCCTTGAGCAGCTCCAGGGCAGTCTCTGCGGAGTCCGCGGTGTCCACCTCCACCCCGTGACGCTGGAGCTGGAGTCGCAGGGCGTAGCGGGCGGACTTGGAGTCGTCTACCAACAGGATCTTCATTGGGTCCATGAGCCTTTCGCCAGTTGGGGGCCTTGTGCCAAGTGCCGTCGCGAGTCTAAAGGGTGGGGGGTGCGAGCGCCATGACCGGAGGGCCGATCGAGGTCCGATGCCTCGTAGACGCTGACGCAGTGGCCGGCGCGATGGCCAGCGAGATACTCGCCGCGGCGGCGGAGGCCATCGGTGGCCGGGGTCGTTTTGCGCTCGTTCTTGCCGGCGGCCGGACCCCCCTTGCGGCCTACAATCTACTCGTCGGCGAGGACGCCGACTGGGATCGCTGGCACATCTTCCTGGGTGACGAGCGATGTCTTGCCGCCTCCGAGCCGGGGCGCAACAGCGCCTCTGCCGCGGAGGCCTTCGTCGATCGGGTCCCAATCCCGGCGGAGAACATCCATTGGATCCCCGCGGAGCTCGGGGCCGAGTCGGCCGCCGAGGCGTACGAGGCCGTGATCGCCCCGGTCCTCCCCTTCGACCTGGTCCTCCTCGGGATGGGCGAGGATGGGCACACCGCAAGCCTGTTCCCCGGTCACCCGTTGTCCGAAGGACCCTTGGTCGTCGCCGTCGAGGGTGCGCCCAAGCCGCCGCCTGAGCGGGTCTCCCTCACGCCGCGGGCCTTGGCCGCCTGCCGCCGAATGCTGATCGTGATCACGGGGGCCGATAAGCGGGGCGCGGTCGACGCTTGGCGTCGCGGTGCGGATCTGCCGGTCATCCGGGTCGCGTCCCAGGGGCGGGCGAGGGTGTTGCTCGACGAGGCGGCCGCCGGCGGCTGCGTCGGATCGGAGACCTTGCCGGGGCTGAATTGAAGGGGGCGAGAGACCGGCTCGCCTCAAGCGCCCGGCTCTCCACTGCCTGTTGCCATGCGCGTCGCCAAGCAGTGGCGCTGTTTACTCGGAGTATCGACTTGAGTCAGTCCCTGGGGATCTTCCTCGCCCTGCATCAGCTGGCCAGCATCGTCTGGATCGGCGGGATGTTCTTCGCCCACTTCGCCTTGCGTCCGACCCTGAAGAGGGCCCTCGAGCCCCAGGCTCGGCTGCAGGTGGTGCTCGGAGTCTTCAGACGCTTCTTTCCGTGGGTGTGGCTGTGCGTGGCGAGCCTCTGGCTGACCGGCGGTTGGATCTCCGTTGTCGTCCTCGAGGGCAACCTGAGCCTTCACGTCGGCGGCATGATCGCCATCGCTCTAGTGATGACCCTGGTCTTCGTCTATCTGTACCTCGTGCCCTTCCGAAGGATGCGGCTCGCGGTGGAGCAGGAGGTGTGGCGCCGGGCGAGCACGGAGTTCGACCGCATACGCCAGCTGATGGCCTTCAACCTGACCCTCGGCATCCTGACCGTGATCATTGCCGTCTCCGGGCCCCTCGCGCTGCCGCGCCTCGCGTCGTTGCTCGGATCCACGACCTGATCCGCACTCGGTCCCTTGTCTTGCAGGGCCCGAAATGCGTCTTGAGGTGAGCCACCTGACGACCTACAGCTATAGCGACCCGGTTGCCCTGGGTCCCCACACGGTGCGGCTGCGGCCGCGCCCGGATGGAAGCTTTCTGGAGCTTGGTTACTCGCTTCTCGTGGACCCCACCCCGGCGCTGCGCAGCGAGCGCCTGGACGCCGCGGGCAATCTGGTGACCCGCCTCTGGTTCGAGGGGGAGACCCGCCATCTGAGGCTCCATTCCACCTTCGTGGTCGAGGTCTACAAACCCGATCCCTTCGGGCTCGTCCTGGACAGCGGGTACCGGGTCCTTCCGGCGGTCTACCCGCCCGTGGAGGAGGCCTGTCTCGCGCCCTATCGGACGAGCGGCGATGTGGCGGGGGTGGTGCGCGACCTGGCGGATCAAGCGGCGGAATCGGCCGCTGGGGATCCTCTGGGCTTCCTGGCGATCCTCACCGACCGGCTGTACCGGGAGATCCGGCGGGAGATTCGCCACCAGGGCCGTCCCCAGACCCCGGCCGAGACCCTGACGCGCGGCCGCGGGGCCTGTCGGGACCAGGCCGTGCTCTTCATCGCGGCCTGCCGCGCGGCTGGGCTCGCGGCACGCTTTGTCAGCGGCTATCAGGATCGCTCGGCCATGGACACCCCCGAGCGGTACCTGCATGCCTGGCCCGAGGTGTATGTTCCGGGCCACGGGTGGCAAGGATTCGATCCGACCCGCGGGATGCCTGTCAACGGCGGCCACGTACCCGTGGCGGCGGCCCCGGAGCCCGCCGGTGCCATGCCGGTCGACGGCAGCTACCTCGGAGCGGCCAGCTCCCGGCTCAGCTTCGAGGTTCGCATCCCGGCCTGAGGGTGTCCGGGCGGGCTGGAGACGGTTCAGTGCCCCGCCATCTTGTGGTCGAGGCGTTATCGAGCTCCCCGTTGGCTTTCGATGTGCCCGGTCATCGAGTGCTCGGACGGCTTGGGCGTGGGCAGACACCGAGCAGGTTACGGACGCGTTTCCAGGGCTCCAGGGTCACCGGCGCCTCCCCCTTGCTACCTTCGAAGTAGAATCCGGTCGAGGATCCGCCGTCGAGGTTGAGCGCGCGATCGACCCGCCAGGGGGTCAGGGCGCCGGGGGAGGCGAGGCATTCCGCCAGCTCGGCGAGGGTGAGGGGGCCTAGCGTGGCCCCTAGCACCCAGTGCCCGCGCCAATCCGTCGCGACGAAGGTGCGACGGTTGGGAGCGGCCGCGGAGAGACCGCGAACGTTCCGTCCGCCCTCCACGAGGTAGGGTCCGCTCTGCAACAAGGCGGTGATCCCCGGGTGGTCCTCGAATCGAATGCGCCGCAAGAGGTGGATACCCCTGTCGTCGCTGTAGAGCACGCCGCTGAGGAGCTTCGCGGACTCGAATCGGTTGATCCGGCGTCCGTCGGAGATCACCAGGCCGGAGGGCCGCCAGTCCGGGTGGAAGAAGCCGCCATTGACACCAGCGACGCAGCCGTTGGCCCGGAAGGCGTCCGCCAGGGTTGGATGACTGGGCCTGGAATCAGCCCCGAGATCGACGACTGACAGCCGGAAGGCGCGCGACGTGAAGAAGGCCAGGTGGGCCGTGACCTGGAGGCCGTCGGTGGGACGAACGGCCGTTCTCCTCACGTAATACAGTTCCGGGCCCAGGTCCCGACGGTCCGCTTCGACCGTCGGCTGCCACTCCGCGGCAAGGGTGCCGGCGGCCGCCAGCAGCAGGGTGAATGCGAGAAAGCGAGGGGTCATCGATCCTGTGGCTCCAGACGCCCCGGCTCGGGAGGATTCGGCCATTATGCAATGGCCAGCTCCTTCGGGTCCGGTTGTCGCATGCGAAACGGGACCGAGCGGCGGGCGCGTCCGACGATTCAGGACCGCGTGGCCGGATCGTGAGTGGTGGAAAGTTCGATGTTGTCGGAGGGCCCCAAACGGGCCCGTGCCCAGGTGGCAAGCTCTGGCTTGTCGGCACCCGGCAGGTCCCATCGCTTGCCCCTCGTAGGAGGCCAAGATGGCTCGCCTTCGCTCCCTGGGCATCTGCCAGAGGTCCGTGGACCTCCGGGCTCAAGGCTCCGCCGTGGGAGGTCGTGTCAGGGCGCGGACGGGGTCGAGCAGCTCGCCCTGGTCCCAGTCACGCCCGCCGATGGCGCGGTAGGCGATGCGCCCCTGGGGGTCGACAACAAAGGTCGTGGGCAGGCCGCGAATCGGCCACGCCTCCGCGACCTTGGAGTCGCGGTCCATCAGCAGGGGGAATCCCACCGGATAGTTGGCGGTGAACTGGAAGATGGTGTCCTCGTCCTCTCCCACGTTCACCGCCAGCATCTGGATGCCGTCCGCCGCGAGCGTCTGCGAGGCCCGGTCCATGGAGGGCATCTCCTCCCGGCAGGGCGGGCACCAGGTCGCCCAGAAGTTGACGACCAGCACCTGGCCCCGGTAGTCCGAAAGCCGATGGGTCTGTCCATCGATGTCTGAAAGCGCGAAGTCCGGCGCCGGGGGGCGGTCCGGCATCGGCGTGAGACCCTTCCCCGGTGTCACGGCCTGGCCGGGGAGGGCGAATGAGATCAGCAGGGCAGCGGTAACGATGAGGCGCATGGCGGTGACCCGAGTCAGCGGTCGGCGGCGCACACCACCGACGGGATCTGGGCGGTGATCTGCTCGCCTGCAATGCGCACGACGATCCGGAGGTCGAGAGGCTCGCCAGGCGGCAGACCGAAGCTGGTCATGCCCCAGTTGTAGTCGCCTGGCTCGAAGCCCTGAACGGTGGGCAGCAGGGCCCAGCGAAGGGCAATGCGCGCGGGCTCGTCGATGGGGTGCGTCTGCCATTCGGCGTCCCAGCGCTCCCGCGTGCGCAATGGGCGGCGCTCACCGCGATTGAGCAGGGACCAATCCTCGAGATCGTACTCGACGGGTCGATCCCCATCGTTTCGAAAGATGGTCTGAAAGACACACGCGCGGGCAATCCGCTCGACCTCCTCGCCCTCGAACCCGCGCGCCAGGAAGAACGCGCGGATCTGATCCGGGAGCAACTGCAGCAGCTGGACGGAGGTCCCGGCGTGGCTCCAGGTCCACGAGCGCAGGCCGGTCTCCGGATCCTCGCCGGTTAGCACCTCCGCCGAGACCGGCGCAGCGAGCAGGGTCGCTCCGAGCAGCATGCCGACTCGGCGGATCTGTGGGTGACCGTTCAGACGCACCAGCGCGCCCCCCAAGGCTTGTAGGTCCCGATAGTATTGTCCAGTCAGCCGCAGCTCGCTCGCCTTCAGCTGCGATAGCCGTCGGAGCCTTTCTGACCAGGGGTCCAAACAATGTTCGCCGGATCGGCGCCTTTGCCGTCCGATGCCTGCTCGGGGTTGTGGTCGGGCAGGTGGGTGGTCGGACGGCCCATGCGTTGTCATGGTCGTCCGGGAGATTCCGCGCCCGGCCCCCGTTTCTGTGGCGGCAACGCACCGGGTGAGCCGGCAATTCACCTCCATGTGTGCCAGGATGACCTGGAATCGGTCTTTCCCGGGACCGGCAGTCCCGGTTCGGACCGTCTTTCTCCCGGCGGGCACAGGGCTCGGTCAGCCCGCCGACTCGCTTTCGGGCCCAGGGCCCTGCGCCGCCTCCTTACGAAGCTGCCGAGCCATCTCCTTGATCTCCGACAGGTCCCGCTTCATCGCGCTCCACCCGTACCATAGTGCATAGTCCGGGTTCATTTGGAAGGTCCCCTGGAAGGTGCGCATGCGGTGCTCCAAGTGCATGACGAAGAGCTTCTGCTCGATCGGCGTGGGAGCGTCGTGGAAGGTGAGGAGGTCGGGGAAGGGGTAGGCGTAGCTTTCTGGCTTCGGCAGTACGCCGTCTTTGTATAACCCGGCTACCTCGCGAATCGCCTCCGCCAGCAGGCGGTCGGCCTCACGGATCATCTGGTCTCCCTTCTCCAACTCGCCCCTGGCGAAGCGCTCCGCGTGACATTTCGAGCAGGCCCGGATCATCTTGGAGCGCTCGCGATCGAAGTCTTCCAGGGTGAGGCGGGCGATGTCCGCGGCCTTCACCGCATCCAGGCGAGCGGTGGGGTTCCCGTCGGGGTCCAGCACGCCGAGCGCCTGGAGGATGGTTACCTGGTCCGCCTTCCAGTCGGGGTCCTCGGAGAGCGGCAGGCGTACCGCCAGGAATCCCCAGGCCGTGCGCACCTCGTGGTCGCCGTCCTGCATGTGGCAGTCCTGGCAGGTGGGCGCCACCGCCGTCTCGGGAAGGGTCCCATTCTGCTTGAGCAGGTAACGCACGCCGTGCTTGGAGGCGGAATACATCTCCCATTGGGGGTGATCGAAGCCCATGTGGCAGGTCTGGCAGGCCTGGGGCTGTCTGGCCTCCTTCACCGAGAAGGAGTGGCGCGTTTGGCACGAATCGCAGGCCGCGTGCCCATAGACCGATCCCTCCGCGACCAGCTTCCGCAGCTCCTCGTCGGACTTCTCGCCGATCTTATGACAGCCCCCGCAGCCCTTCTGGCCCTGGATCGCCGCCATCGGCTGCCAATGGATGGTCGGCATGGCCGACATGGCGACCCAGCTCAGGGCATGCTTGCCCTTGCGGTACTGGGCCACGCGCTGCTCGTGGCAGCCCTCGGAGCCGCAGGTGGCAGGTGTCGGCCTTTCGGCCTTGTCGACATCATTGGCGTCCTTGTGGCCGTCCCCGTGGCAGTCCGAACAGCCCACGTTGGACGTGCGGTGCTTGCTGTTGAACCAGTCGGCGACCTGATTCGGTGTCTGCTCCGTATGACAGTCCAGGCATTGGTCCGCCTGCACGGGTTGCAACGCGAGCGCCCAGCCGATCGCCAGGAGCCCAAGAAGGGTGTGTCGTAGCATGGATAGTCCCCTCGTGGCGCTTGTGTTTGCGGCTCTAGCGGCATTGCCGCGGCTACTGCTTACCGCACAGGCGATCCAAGGCTCCTTGATGCAGGTCATTGCTGGCAGGGCCGTTGGCGGGTGGGTCGGTTCCTGGCGGGTCGCCAAGCAGGGCGCCGAAAAGGGTATGATCGGGGCGTGATTCCTGGCTGGTGATTCCCGCCGGCTCAGCGTCCGTGAGCCAAGCAGCGTCTTCGGGAGCCGTCCCTCCGGACTGGCGGCTGTCGACGCCGGGATCCGAGCAACGTCATCCGGTTTGCCCTTACATGGAATTCAAGGACTACTACAAGATCATGGGCGTGGCGCGCGATGCCACCCAGGACGACGTCAAGCGCGCTTACCGCAAGCTCGCCCGGAAGTACCACCCGGATGTGAGCAAGGAGGGAGACGCCGAGGAGCGCTTCAAGGAGGTGGGCGAGGCCTACGAGGTCCTTAAGGACCCGGAGAAGCGCGCGGCTTACGATCGGCTGGGGGCCAACTGGAGGACGGGGCAGGAGTTTCGACCGCCGCCGGATTGGGACGCGGGGTTCGAGTTCCGCGGGGGAGGCTATACGGAGGCCGACGCGGCCGACCACAGCGCCTTCTTCGAGGAGCTGTTCGGCCGCCGCTACGCCGGTGCCGGCGTTGAGGGACGGCGGCCTGCCTTTCGGATGCGCGGCGAGGACCATCACGCCAAGGTGCTGATCGACCTCGAGGACAGCTACGCCGGTGCGACGCGCAGCATCAGCCTGCGCGTTCCCGAGCTGACAGAGGACGGGCACGTGACGACCCGCGAGCGCTCGTTGAACGTGCGCATCCCCAAGGGCATCCGCTCTGGCCAGCAGATCCGCCTCGCGGGCCAAGGCGGTCCCGGACTCGGGGGTGCAGAGGCGGGCGACCTCTATCTCGAGGTCGAGTTTCGAGACCATGCCCTTTACAGCGTCGATGGCGCGGACGTATTCCTCAACCTGCCCGTCGCCCCTTGGGAAGCGGCGCTCGGTGCGACGATCAAGGTGCCCACTCCGTCCGGCGTCGTGGACCTGAAGATCCCGGCCAACTCCAACCAAGGGCGCAAGCTGCGGCTCAAGGGCCGTGGGCTTCCGGGGAAGGAGGCCGGCGATCTCTATATTGTGCTGCAGGTGACCCTGCCGCCTGCCGAGGGGGAGGCCGCCCGGGCCCTCTACCAGCGGATGCAGCAGGAACTGGGCTTCAATCCACGTGCCCACCTGGGTGCCACAAGCCGGGGGTGACCGGATCCCATGGCCAAGTCAGATCAAGAACCGATCCTGATCGGGGAGGTCCTCGACGAGAGCGCCGAGGTCACCATCGTACAGCTCTGCCGCTTCTGCTCCGTGCAGGCGGAGACCATCGAGGCGATGGTGGAGCACGGCGTGCTGGAGCCGTCCGGTCGCCGGGGTCCTTACTGGTGCTTTCCGTCGAGCAGCATCAAGCGGACGCGCGTGGCGCTTCGTCTGCAACGGGACCTGGGGGTGAACCTGGCGGGCGCAGCCCTCGCGTTGGACCTGCTCGAGCGTATCGACGAGCTGAGCGCCCGCTTGCAGGCGGGCCGCCACCGGGAGATGGAACATTCGTAGGCCACTCCATCTGATCCATTGCCGTATCCGTATCTCAACACCTCAGGTTTCGAGAGATGCCAGTTCTGGCAGGTTCGAGCGCTAAGGAGATGCTGATCGAATGCCATTCGGTATTCGATGAGCATCTCCTGAAGGCCCCCTTGCGTGGGTTTCTTCAAGAAGGCCTTCGAGAATGGCCGATGCTCCTTGGCCCGTGAGACGCGTCCCGCCGCTCTCGATCAACCGTATCGCCGCTGGGGGAGAAGTCCTGCATGCGCTGGTTGGTTTGCGACGTATCCCCTTGGCTCAGCCTTCGCGGGTTGCGAGCGCCCCGTAATCCGTCCAGCGGGTGTAGTGCCGCAGGTCCCGGCGCAGGTCTGCACCGAGGGCGAGGTGGGGGTCCCGGGGGTGGATGCCGATACGCAGGGAGCCGCGGGTCCGGGCAACGCGCCTGTTGAGGCGATTCCATAGGCGGATCAGCGGGATCCGGACTCGGGTGTCCGCCTCATAGCCGAGAAGCGGAATCGGCCGCAGACGACCGCTGGCGCGCTCGAGCACGCCGTTCAGGACCTCGTACCGAGCGAAGGGCAGGGCGGCGAGGTCCCCGCGCGGGAGCCTGCCCATGGCCCAGGCGGGTGGGACGTACAGGTCTGGCGGCTCGAGACCCTGGCGGACGAACCACGCGTGGCAGCGGCCGATCAGAGCGGCGACGGCCGGCCCATCCAGGGCCAGGTGCTCGGCGACGCGTCGGGAGATCAGGAGGCCGTGCAGCCGGTGGCCCAGCCCGCCAAAGCGCTCCACGCGATGGACCCAGCCGTGTCCGGCGAGGCGGTGTCCTTGGCCTTGCCAGGCCCGCAGGCGCTCGATCCCGGCCTGATCCCAACCGAGACCCGGCACGACCAGCAGGGTCAATGGGGTTGGATTGATCGCTGCACAGAGATCGAGGATGAACTGGACCCGCTCCAGGGTCTCGGGCATCACGTCATGCACCGAGACCAGGGCGCGTACCGGCTCAGCGCCCGGCATCGACGTTGCGCCCATGGTCCCCCGAGAGCACCGCGAGCCAGTGATCCAGGTTGCGGCGGTTGATCTCCAGGGCCGACTCCCGAGCGATGCGGGCCTTGCGCTCGCGCAGGGCCGGGTCCAGGTTACGAAGACGGCTCAGGGCATCCGATAGGTGCTCGTCGTCGCGGATCTGGAACAGTCCGCGGCTCAAGAGCTCCCAGCTCAGGATGCCGCAGGCAGGGGAGACCACGACCGCGCGGGCCCGCGCCATGGCCTCCAGGGCAATGGTACCGAAGGACTCCACCTGGGAGGGCAGGACCAGGGCGTCCACGCTGTCAATGAGGGCCAGGATACGAGTCCGCTTCACCCAACCCACCTGGGTCAGGTTCGGAAGGGACCGGCACTGCTCCTGGAGCCAGGGGCGCAGGGGGCCGTCGCCGGCGATCAGGAACTCCATGTCGGGGAGTCGGCGCGCCGCCTGCACCACCAGGGCCAGGTTCTTCTCGGGGGCCAGGCGCCCGGCAAACAGGACCCGGTCTACGGCGGCTCGGACAGGGACGGGCTCACGGTCGAGGAATCGCTTGGGGATCGGTGTGCCCATGAGTCCGACCCGCCGGGCACCGATGCGGCGGGCCTCCTCCACCATGGCGTCCGAGTTCGCCAGGACCAGGTCGCTCCGGCTGAACAAGACCCGGTGGCAGGCATTGAGATAGACGTTGTAGAGGGGGCCGCGCAGTCGCCATTCTCGAAAAAGCTCGGTGAGGCGCTCGAAATGGGTATGGAATCCCACGACCACGCCGGCGCCGAGGCGCCTGGCCAGGTGCAGCCCGAGCATCCCATAAGGCCCTGGGGTTGGAACCACCACCACATCCGGGCTCAATCGGGCGAGGCGGCGGCTCACCAGGGTCGGGGAGGGGAAGAGGATCTTCTGGGTGGGATCTCCCGGCAGGGGCAGGGCGAAGCCGCCGTACCACTGACCTGAGCGGAAGCGCGGTGCCACCAGCTCCACCCGCGCCCCGGCGGACTTGAGGTGCTCCGTGAGGTCGCGGTAATAGGCCCCGACCCCGTTGCGCTCCGGGGCCGCGTCGGAAACGATGGCCACCTTGAGGCCTTGGGCGCTCGCCGGCGGTAGCAGACCGTCCTCATGTTCCGCGTGGGAGTGGGTCAACATGGCCGGGCCTGTTCCCGTTGAGCTGCGTTAGGACAGGGCCTAGGTGCTGGCCCCGGGGTCTGTCGATGTGCCCGGTCCCGCGTGCTGCGATGGGGCCGGGGCGCGTTTGGCGAGTCTGCCGTAGACCTCCATCAGGGCCGGTCCCAGGGTTTCGGGGGAGAGCTGGAACTGATCCAGGCTGTAGCGGTGACCGCTGCGATAGCCGCGGGACTGCTGTGCCTCCAGGGCCAGGTACTCGCCAAATCCCTCCTCGAGCCCCAATCCCAACTGAGCGTAGACCGCCCGGAGGCGCTTGGCGAGGTCTGCGTTCAGTCCCGCCATGGTAACCCAGGCGCACCGATTGTCCGAGACCTCGTCGAGGGCGCGCTCGAGATTCGCGTAATAGAAGCTCAGCTGACGAGCCAAGCGCTCGCGAAAGTCGGGCGCCACATCCAGGACCCGAAATAGTCGCACGCCCGATTCCACGGAGCTGAGCTGAGAGGGCAGGGTTTCGGTGGGTGTCCGCAGACAGACCAGGAAACGCGCGTCCGGGAAGGTGTCCCGGAGACTGCCGGCGAGGGGCGCGAAGGCGGCATTCTTGGACAGCAGCCGCTTACCCGCTCCGTTCACGTAGAGATGGCGCTGGAGGCAGCCCCGGTAGAAGGCCATGAGGCGGCGCCGATCCGCCGGCGGCATGTCCCGATCGAAGGTCCCCATGCGCCAGAGGAAGGGGTCCATCGGGAACGGGAGAATCAGGATGAAGCAGGCGAGCACCGGCATCAGGGCAAAGTAGTCCTCCTCCGGGTCCCCAAGGCTCATGCGGTGCACGTGGTCCAGACCACCGAAGGCGTGTCCCTCCAGCCAGTCCAGCAACCGATGCAGGGGTCGCCCGAGCCGCGCGTCGAGCCAGCCGACGCCCAACCAGAGGCGCCGCTCCGTTACCGATGGGGCGAACAGGCACTCCCACGTGCTGAAGGTGGTGAACTGGGGATCCCGGGCCAGGACCCGGTGCAGGTGCGTGGTACCGCTGCGCGGTACGCCGAGGACGAACAGGGGCTCCCGGATCTCCACCCGACGGTAGCGAGGAAACAGGATCTCGTCGAGCAGCAGGCCGATCCAATGGACGAGCTGGAGCAGGGCGAAGGGCGGCAAGAAGACGGCCATGACCAGGATTCGGCCCAGGTAGCGACCGGGCCTCACCGGGGCTGGAGGAACCAGCGACCGCCAGGCGAGCACGAGCAGGCGGCCCATGCTGGTGAAGAATAGCTGCAGCTCGGACATGGGCCTCCGGGATGGGCCAGTCGACCTGGCCCAAGGGGCGGCTTCGCCGGGGGTGCCGACCCCGTTCGTTCGATCTCCCAAGGCCGTGAGGACGTGGGCACGGGGCCCGGGCCCGCCGAGCGCCTCACCCGGATACGTTGGTCTCGTCGGCGGGGGTACCGCTGTGCGCCGCGCCTTGACCGCTGGAGCCCGACCCATCCGCGTCTCGGCCCTTGGGTGCCG
>Ga0316578_10000075_pt1 | contig 22453 bp, 27 predicted proteins | sample J0NA_2_FD_203076 | JGI IMG/M metagenome (GOLD analysis project Ga0316578, IMG submission 203076) | Rhizosphere microbial communities from salt marsh grasses in Alabama, United States - J0-2_160517rDrC | ecosystem: Host-associated > Plants > Roots > Rhizosphere | place: USA: Alabama | collected... | reverse complement strand
GTGTGATGTCCGCACCCATGCGCTGGATTTCCTGAATGTGCATAAAACGGTTTTCGAACACGGTTTCGGTGATCACGGCATGCCCCTCGGCCACGGCATTAAGCACCGAGAACTGGGCTTGCATATCGGTAGGAAACGCCGGATAAGGTGCAGTGCTGATATCCACCGCCTTGGGACGTTTATCCTGCATGTCCAGTGAGATCCAATTGGAACCCGTCTCGATCAACGCGCCAGTCTCTTCCAGCTTGCCCAGCACCGAATCCAGCAAGCCCGGGGTCGTGTCCTTGAGTTTGACCTTGCCACCGGTAATCGCAGCCGCCACCAGAAAGGTGCCGGTTTCGATGCGATCCGGCAGTACCCTGTAGTTCGTCCCGTGCAGACGTTCAACACCCTCGATGGTGATGGTATCCGTGCCGACGCCATCGATGCGGGCGCCCATACTGATCAGACAGCATGCCAGGTCCGCCACTTCCGGCTCGCGGGCGGCATTCTCGATCACAGTGGTACCCTTGGCCAGGGTCGCCGCCATCATGAGATTTTCGGTGCCTGTCACGGTGACCGTATCCAGTACCAATTTGGCCCCGTGCAGGCGCTTGGCGCGGGCCTTGATGTAACCGTTTTCCACCGTAATCTCTGCGCCCATCGCCTGCAGGCCGTGAATGTGCAGGTTCACGGGCCGGGAACCGATGGCGCAACCGCCCGGCAGAGACACTTCCGCTTCGCCAAATCGCGCCAGTAGTGGCCCTAACACCAGGATCGAGGCCCGCATGGTCTTGACCAGTTCGTAGGGTGCCACCAGCTTGTTGATCGTGGAGACGTCCACCTCGACGCTCATCATTTCATTCATGGTAATGGAAACACCCATGCGCCCCAGCAGTTCCATGGTGGTGGTAATGTCGTTCAGGTGGGGGATATTACCTACTGTCACCGGATCATCAGCCAACAACGTGGCGGCAATGATCGGCAGGGCCGCATTCTTGGCGCCAGAAATACGAATTTCGCCGTTCAGCGTAATCCCGCCGGTAATCAGTAATTTATCCATATCTGGAGGTCTGGTTTGGCTCCGTGGATCGGCAGCGCCGCACGGCAATAAGTAATCAGGATGAGATCTGCAACTTGCTGGCCGTCGCCCATTCTGCCGGCGTATAGGATTTAATGGTCAACGCATGTAGCGCGCCGCTGGTGATCAACTCATTGATCGTGCCATAGACCAGTTGCTGACGCTTTACCGCCGTGAGTCCATCGAATACGTCACCGACAACGATCGCCTCAAAATGACTACCATCGCCACTTACGGTCACATCACACCCCGGTAGGCCAGCGCGGATGCGTTGCTTGATATCTTCCGGATTCATGGATTCCACCCTGGTCGCTGAAAGAAAAGGCGCTATTGTAGCGGAGGAGTGGCGGATTTGTCCCTGTCAAATGGGAGAATGGGCAACAAGTTGCTGATCCGGGCAATTTCCAGCAATTGGTCAGGCAAATGGCTGAAATGCAATGAGATACCACGGCGTTGCGCCCGCTTCCACCATTCTACCAGTAGAGCCAGACCCGCGCTGTCACTGCGGCTCACCTCGCCCAGATCAATCGTAATCTCTGCTTCATCGGCCGACAGCAGGTTTTCAAACACACCCTCGATACCCGGCACGGAATAGAAGTTCAAATCGCCGTGCAGTGCAAATACGCCGGGAGATACTCTGACAAGCTGGACGTGATTCATCGGGGCGCGGGCGGGTTGGCGTTATGCTGCTCGATACGACTAATCAGGGCATCCAGACCATCCTGCTTGATCTCGCCCGCGTACGAAGCCCGGAAATTAGCCACCAGACTGATGCCATCGATACTGACATCATAAACCTTCCATTCACCCTGCAGTTTGTACAGGCGGTAATTGACCGCCACAGGATAGCGTCCCTTGCCAAGGACTTCGGTACGGACGGTTACATCAACGCTGGCCGAATCATCGCGCAAGGGCAGATAACTGATTTTATTGTCGGTATAGTTCAGCAATGCCACCCCATAGGTTCTGACCAACAGGGTGCGAAACGCCTGGATAAAGCGCAGCTTCTGTGCCTGGCTTGCGGTGCGCCAGTACTTACCCAGCGTCCAGGCCGAAATGCGTACGAAATCAAAATGGGGCAGAACAATGTCTTCCAGCAGGGCGTTTATTTTCGCGGGATCTTTCTCCAGAGCCGGTCGATCCTGTCGCAGGCGCGTCAGGATTTCATTGCTGGTCTGCTCGACCAGCTGCTGGGGACCCAGATCGGCCGCGACCGCCAGCGGCGACAACAATCCTGCCAGCAACAACCAGGCCCACTGCCGATGGATCAACGTCACTTGTTCTCCACCTTCTTGTCACTCTTGTTGTTGATAAAATTTGCGACAAACTGGCCCACGAGTTTTTCCAGTACCAGGGAATCCTGGGTCAGCTGGATTTCATCCCCCTGCTTGAGGCTTTCCATGTCACCGCCGGGATCGAGCCCGATGTACTTTTCACCCAGAAGACCGGAGGTGTAAATGCTGGCCGAAGTGTCTTTTGGCAGTTTGTTATGCCGGGGTTCGATTTCCATCACCACCTTGGCTTCCAAGGTCTGATCATCAAACACGATCTGCTTGACCCGACCAATACGGACGCCAGCGACGGTCACCGGTGAGCGTTCCTTGAGTCCGCTTATATCCTCGAAACGGGCCACCAGCTCGTAGCCGGTTTCGCCCTGATAGGTCGACAGATTGCTGACCTTCATGGCCAGCATAAACAGCGCGGCCAGTCCGGCGGCAATGAATACCCCCACCCAGATTTCAATTGTACGCGTCGTCATGAGTCAGTCTCCGAACATTAGCGCGGTAAGTATAAAGTCGAGTCCCAGTACCGCCAGTGCGGCATGCACCACGGTACGGGTGGTGGCCCGGCTGACGCCTTCCGAGGTCGGCGCGGCATCGTAACCTTCAAAAACAGCAATCCAGGTCACCACCACCCCGAACACCAGGCTCTTGATGACACCATTCATGATGTCGTCATACACATCCACATGATCCTGCATTTGCATCCAGTATGCCCCATCATCGACGCCTAGCAGTCCCACACCAACAAACCAGCCACCCAACACGCCGATGGCGCTGAAGATCGCCGCCAACAGTGGCATGGAAATTACCCCCGCCAGAAAGCGTGGCGCCAGCACCCGCCGCACCGGATCCACCGCCATCATTTCCATCGCCGACAATTGCTCGGTGGCTTTCATCAGGCCGATCTCCGCGGTCAGCGCCGATCCCGCCCGGCCGGCAAACAACAGTGCGGTAACCACCGGTCCAAGTTCACGCACCAACGACAGAGCAACCATCGTGCCGAGGGATTCGGCGGCACCAAAATCCACCAGGGTATTGTAGCCCTGCAATCCCAGCACCATGCCAACAAACAGGCCGGACACCACGATGATCAACAGCGACAGCACACCGACCATGTAGGTCTGCCGGATCAGCAGTGGTAGTCGCGGCAACAGACTGGGCAGGCCCTCTACAATATGTAGCAGCAGGATATTGCCCCGCCCCAGGCGCTGGAAAAAATCCAGCCCCTTCTGCCCCAGCAGTTGCAATGCGCCCAGCATCAGCTAACGTTCCCGGACTGCATCACATCATCGGTAAACGTGTTGGCCGGATAGTGAAACGGGACCGGCCCGTCTGCCTCGCCGTGCAGGAACTGCTGCGCCCAGGCCGACTCGGAACGTCCCAGCGCCTGGGCAGTACCATGAGCGACCACCTTCCCGCCCGAGAGCAGATAAATATAGTCGGCGATAGCGCAGGTCTCTTCGATGTCGTGCGAGACGATGATGCTGGTCAGGCCCAGGGCATCATTCAGGCTGCGAATCAGGCGTACCAGCACCCCCTTCGAAATGGGGTCCTGGCCCGTAAACGGTTCGTCGTACATCACCATCATGGGGTCCAGGGCAATGGCTCGCGCCAGGGCCACCCGGCGTCCCATGCCGCCTGACAGTTCACTGGGCATCAGATCGCGCGCGCCCCGCAAACCAACTGCTTCCAGTTTCATCAACACCAGGGTGCGAATCAGGGTTTCCGATAAACGGGTATGTTCGCGCAGCGGGTAGGCGATATTGTCGTAGACATTCATGTCCGTCAGCAGCGCACCGTTCTGGAACAACATACCCATGCGTTGCCGTAGCCGGTACAGTGCTGCGCGTGGCAAACGCGGCACATTTTCATCGTCTACCAGAATCGACCCGCGCGTGGGTTTCAACTGCCCGCCAATCAGACGCAACAGGGTTGTCTTGCCCGTGCCGCTGGGTCCCATGATGCCGGTTATGCCACCACGCTGGATATCGATATCCACCCCGTCGAAAACTACGCGTTGCTTATGCGCAAAATGGAGATCGCGGATTTGAATCAGGGATGATTCGTTCATGATAGTGACAGCTGCAAAAAAGATGGCCGCATTGTGACCCAGGGAAGTGATGATGACAATGCCTCGCATCCTTCTCCCGGTAGCAAGTTCCATCTTGCAGCTGCCAGACATTAATCAGCATCCAAAGTGTCCGGGAAATCGTTACTGGTAGAGCACGTTACCGTGTGTAACGGGGGAGCCTGCGCACAGCAAACACCCGGCGAGTCCAGCCATGAGATTTGACAGCCTTGTCAATCTTCAAGCAAGGCGGCATGGGCAGCGGATAATCGCGCGACAGGCACCCGGGGTGCCGAACAGGATACATAGTCGAGACCCGCCTTGTGACAAAATCGAATGGAGGCCGGATGCCCGCCATGTTCGCCACAAATCCCAACCGTAAGATCCGGCCGTGTCTGACGTCCCCACTGGACAGCCAGTTCCATTAACTTGCCAACCCCTTTGACATCAAGCACTTCGAAGGGATTGTCCTGAAGAATTTCCTTATCGTTATACATCGGCAGGAACTTGTTTTCGGCATCTTCACGCGAGAATGAGAATGTGGCCTGAGTTAGGTCATTGGTACCAAATGAAAAGAATTCTGCCTCTTCTGCCAGGTTCTCGGCACGCATGCAGGCCCGCACCACCTCGATCATTGTGCCAAACTCGAACTTCAACGACAGGTCATAATGTTGTTCGACCTCTTCGCGTATCGTTTCAACATATTTTTTCACATACAGAAGTTCCTGGGCGGTACACACCTGCGGTACCTTGATCTTGGGATGGACTTCAATCCCTTGCTGCATACATTCTGCTGCGGCTTCCAGAATCGCGCGAATCTGCATCGTATAGATTTCTGGAAATGTAATACCCAGTCTGACACCGCGGTGACCCAACATCGGATTGGTTTCATAGAGCGCCCGGACGGTTTTCAGCATGGTTTCTTTTTTGGTAATCGCATCTTCAACCAGACGGGCTTCAACCAGATGCCTGATTGACTCAGCCTCTTTGGATACTTCATTTTGATCACCCAGCAACGACAAGGTTCCGGCCAGTACTTCCATTCCATACACGGTGTCCTTGAGACGTTGTAAATACTCAATTTCATCCTGCAACTGGTGTTCGGAGGGCAGGAACTCATGGATAGGAGGATCAAGCAGGCGGACAGTAACCGGGTAGGGAGCCATCACCTGAAACAACGCCTTGAAATCACTCCGCTGCATGGGTAACAGCTTTGCCAGTGCCGCCTCACGCTGTTCTTCAGTTTCCGCGACAATCATCTCGATCACCACTGGTAAACGCTCTGTGTCATTGAACATACGTTCAGTACGACACAGGCCAATACCACAGGCCCCGTACTTCAGGGCGCGCCGCGCATCAACTGCGGTATCTGCATTGGCCAGAACCTTGAGCCTGGCCGCTTCATCGGCCCAGCCTAACAGAGTATTCAGCTCAGTAGAGAAATCCGCTTCCACTGTTGGCACCTCACCGGCATAGACATTACCGGTGGTACCATCGATTGTAATCAAATCACCTTCGCGAATCGTTGTATCACCAACAAATGCTTCGCGAAGCTGCACATCCACATGAATACCCTCAGCCCCCGCCACGCATGGCTTACCCATGCCGCGGGCTACCACGGCGGCGTGGGAGGTCTTGCCCCCCCGGCTGGTCAGAATACCCTGGGACGCAAAAAAGCCATGGATGTCTTCGGGTTTGGTTTCCTCACGAACCAGGATAACCCGCTGCCCCTCTTTGCCGAGTTTTTCTGCCCGGTCTGCATCGAACACAACGTGCCCACTTGACGCGCCCGGTGAAGCAGGCAAGCCCTGCGCCAGGGGAACCGCCCGCGCGTCAGGATCGAGCCTGGGATAGAGCATTTGCTCAAGGTGGTCAGGCGCAATACGTAACAGAGCCTGGTCCCGGCTGATCAGTCCTTCCTTTTCCATTTCAACTGACGTACGTACCATCGCCGTAGCGTTCATTTTTCCATTACGGGTTTGCAGGCAGTACAACGTACCGCGTTCAATCGTAAATTCAAAATCCTGAACTTCGTGGTAGTGTTGTTCCAGATTTTGCCGCAGTTCTTCAAGCTGCCTTGCCAATTCCGGCATTTCATTGGCAAGACGATCGATTGGTTTCGGTGTGCGAATTCCAGCCACCACATCTTCGCCCTGGGCGTTAACAAGATATTCTCCGAACAATTTGTTTTCACCTGTGCCCGGGTTGCGGGTAAAAGCCACCCCGGTGGCGGAGTCGTTGCCCCGGTTGCCGAACACCATGGTGCAAATATTCACCGCTGTGCCATTTGCCATCTCCGGTGTAATGTTGAATTCACGCCGATAATCCACCGCCCGTTTGCCCATCCAGGAATTGAATACCGCCTTGATGGCAATCTCGAGTTGATCGAATGGGTCTTCGGGAAAGGGACGCCCGGTCTGGTTTTGCACAACATCGAGAAATCGTTTACTGATTTCCTCGAGATCACTGGCCGAAAGACCTACATCTTCTGTGACATGCGCTTTTTGTTTGATTTCCTGAAACTGCTCATCAAACAGTTCATCATCAATACCAAGGGCAACCTTGCCGAAAAGTTGAATAAAGCGGCGGTACGAATCATATCCAAAACGTGCATCCCCGGTTTGCTTGATTTCCCCCTGTAATGTCGTCGTATTGAGCCCCAGATTAAGAATCGTATCCATCATCCCCGGCATGGACATCGCAGAACCAGAGCGGACCGATATGAGCAGCGGATTGTCGGCGTTTCCGAAGCCTTTACCGGTGGCCTCTTCCACCGCCTGCATCTGTGCCCGCACTTCATCCATCAGACCAGCTGGTAACGCACCAGAACTCGATGCCAGGTATGCCAGGCACGCCTTGGTTGAAATCACAAAACCTGGCGGGACATTGAGGCCAATCTGGGTCATTTCGCACAAATTGGCACCCTTACCACCCAACAGGTGCTTGTTCTTACCGTCCCCCTCAGTGAATGAGTAAACCTGCCTGGTAGTGTCATCTAAAATTGTCATGAATCAAATTCCTAAGTTAAAAAGCATGCCCATACTGGGTTAACCGCGAACCCGTGATTAATATTTAAAATAATTCAGCAAAATAGGTGCCAGTTACCCCTGTAAACACCCGATATAAACTGCGCATTACAACAGCCCCATGATCACACCCGCTTTTTGAATGCGCTCTACCTCCGGCGGATTGCCATCAAACAAAAGAATTACCCATCTGTCGTCACGCACCGCTGCAAGACAGGTTTCCACCAGGCGTCGCAGTTGCCTGAGATCAGCGTCGTTGCTTGCGACACGGGCGATTGAAAGTGGCCCGATCTGCAAGCCAGTCGAATCATCATTACCGTGCCAACACCATCCGGTTTGACGCTTTCTTAACAGTGATCTTACTGCCTCATCGGGAAGTGCCTCACCAAAATCCACGCACACCGGTAATGCCGGACCTGCACCATTCAATAGCCCATTCAAGGCTGGTGCATCATTATGAAGCGTGGTTCGCCATAAAATACCGGTACAACGTTCGCCCAAAAGCCTAATTTGCCGAATCTGCATCTCTGCATCTGAGGGGTCATCAGCAGTCACTTCGCTCACAAACAACAGTGAACTATCGCTGTCCTCACACCACTGTTGTGGGTCAGCATCGGCACGCTCCCACTCGTTTCGGGTCACCAGGACAACGGGAAACTCGTTAGCATAGAATCCGAGACGCCAGTCGGACGGGAGATCATCCGGATAGTAGGACCCTGCCCACGCCTCATGCGTCCAGCCGCAGGCGCCTATTAGCATGGGATAGTCACGGGACATGAACTTGGTCAGGTCCGGTTGCCGCAAGCTGGTGCAGATATGGAATAATAGTCCGTCCGTTCAACAAAGGAATGCTCCGGTTATGGGGAATGTCATACCCTTTAAAAAACCCGCCGCCAGTGACCAGCACAAGGGCAAGACCCTGTGTAAAAGCGGCTTTCACAAATGGGAAGTTGTCCAGGGTAACCCGTTTGATGTCAAACAGGGCAAGATGGTAACCCGTTTTCGTTGCCACCGCTGTGGCGCAGTCAAAACCGAGGCCCGTTAGCTCGGCCTGTGACTGATACCAGACAATAATATAAAAAGAATACCTTGCTCACCAGAATTCTCAAATTCACAGGATACCGTTGGCTACCGGTCGCGGGCGTGCTGTTGCTTGGCAGTGGTTGTGCCAGTGTGCCCGGCCCCCCCGACAAGCGAGATCCCTTCGAGTCATACAATCGCGCAATGTACGACTTTAATACTGCAGCCGACAAAGCCGTGATCCGGCCGGTTGCTGTCGGCTATCGGGATTACACACCGGACCTGTTTCAGGATGCCGTCCGCAATTTTTTCAGCAACCTGAATGACTTTGTGGTGTTTGTTAACGACCTGCTGCAATTCAAACTGATCCAGGCGATGCAGGACTCCTCCCGCATCGCGTACAACACTACGTTCGGGGTATTCGGCCTGATTAATTTCACCGCCTATATGGATGACTTACCCAAGCACAACGAGGATTTTGGCCAAACCCTGGGGGTATGGGGATTTGAACCTGGCCCTTATCTGGTGATTCCATTGCTGGGGCCCAGCTCGACACGGGGCGCGGCAGGCCTGGTTGGCGATCTGTATATCAATCCCCTGACCCACGGCATCCTGCAGGATGACTACCAGCAATGGGGCGCGGTGGCGCTGGCCTTCATTTCTTTGCGGGCCGATCTGCTGGGCGCCACCGACGTCGTGGATCAGGCTGCGATCGATCCCTATGTCTTCACCCGCGATGCCTATTTCCAGTACCGGCGTAACCTCGTTTATGACGGGAATCCGCCCCCCGATGAAAACGAATTTAATGAATTTAACCTGGACAGCGAACAGGACGCAGATCTGCAATTACAACTCAAACTGGAAGATGAACGTGCACAAAAGAAGCAGGCCGCGCCCGCCGCACCGGAACCGGTCAAGCCGGACTCTCCCTGACATGATGGTAAGCTGAGCGGATGTCATTCCAACTTGTCTTGTCTGTCATCGCCGTCCTCGGCGGGTTTGCCATCCTGGTCTGGGGCGCCGATCGCTTCGTCTTCGGCGCCGCCGGTACGGCACGCAATCTGGGCATATCACCCCTTATCATCGGCCTGACCATCGTCGGCATCGGTACCTCAACACCGGAAATCCTGGTCTCGGCGATGGCCGCCTGGCAGGGGAATCCGGCCCTCGGGGTTGGCAACGCGATCGGTTCGAACATCGCCAATATCGCCCTGGTGCTGGGCAGCACTGCCCTCATCACCCCGTTGGTAGTGAAATCCGAAACCCTGCGCCGGGAGTACCCCCTGATGTTCATCATCATGCTGCTGTCCCTGCTACTGGTGATGGACGGTACGCTGAGCCGCCTCGACGGTCTGATCCTGCTGGCCGGACTGGTGATTATGATCTTCTGGATGGTCCGCCTCGGCCTGCGGCGTGACCACGATCCGATGGAGGCAGAATATGAGAAGGAGATCCCTACCCTGACGACCGGCCGCGCATTGCTCTGGCTCGGGCTCGGCATGGTATTGTTACTGGGCAGTTCACACATACTAGTGTGGGGCGCGGTAAATATTGCCCACGCGTTCGGGGTCAGCGATCTGATTATCGGCCTGACCATCGTCGCCCTGGGCACCAGCCTGCCGGAACTGGCTGCCTCAGTGATGAGCGCGCTACGCGGCGAACCTGACATTGCTATCGGCAATGTAATCGGTTCCAATATGTTCAATCTACTGGCTGTACTGAGCCTGCCAGGCATCATCATGCCCGTCAGGCTGGAGACGGCGGTACTGAACCGGGATTTCCCGGTCATGATTGGGCTCAGTATCGCACTGTTCATCATGGCCTATGGCTTCAAGCGCGACGGCCGTATCAACCGCTGGGAAGGTGGCCTGTTGCTGGGCAGCTACCTGGCCTACATGCTGATGCTCTACCATGACATCCGGCCTTGAAATCAGAAAGGAGAACGACCATGGCAACACTCGAACTGAAGGTCCAGAACGTGAAATGCGGCGGCTGTGCCAGTTCCATTCAGGATGGTCTTCGCCCCCTGCCCGGGATTGACACGGTACAGGTGGATGTTGAGACCGGCACCGTCAGGATCGAGGGCGACACGCTCAATCAGGCTGGCATCAATTCGCGGCTGTCGGAGCTGGGTTACCCCGTTGCCAACTGAATCTGACCTGATGAACAAGGACACACTTTTCAGCCTGGCGCGCGCCGTGATTCGGACCGAGGCCGCGGCTGTCGAGGGGCTGGCCGATCGGGTCGATGACGCCTTTGCCGCCGCCTGCGAACACATGCTGGGCTGCCGCGGCCGGGTGGTGGTCATTGGCATGGGCAAGTCCGGGCATATTGGTGGCAAGATTGCCGCCACCCTGGCCAGCACCGGCACGCCGGCTTTTTTCGTGCATCCCGGCGAAGCCAGCCACGGTGACCTTGGTATGATCACCTTGCAGGACGTCGTGCTGGCCTTGTCCAACTCCGGCGAAACGGACGAAATCCTGACCATTCTGCCCCTGATCAAACGCCTCGGTGTGCCGCTCATCGCCATGACCGGCAACCCGGCTTCGCGCCTCGCGAGTGAAGCCGATGTGCACCTTGACGTCAGTGTCGAGAAGGAAGCCTGCCCCCTGGGGCTGGCCCCAACCTCCAGCTCCACCGCCACGCTGGTAATGGGGGATGCTCTGGCCGTTTCACTGCTCGAATCGCGTGGGTTCACCGCCGACGACTTCGCCCTCTCCCACCCCGGCGGTCGGCTCGGCAAGCGACTGCTGCTGCACGTAGCCGACATCATGCATGCCGGTGACGCAATTCCCCGGGTCAGCGAAGACGCCAATCTGGGGGAAGCACTGGTGGAGATGACGCGCAAGGGACTCGGCATGACCGTCATCGTGGCTGACGACAACCGGATAGCCGGGGTGTTTACCGACGGCGATTTGCGCCGGGTACTGGATCACGGTGCTGTCGATGTCCAGACCCGGACGATCGGCGAATGTATGACCCGGCATTGCACCACTATCAACGCCCACCAGCTGGCCGCCGAAGCGCTGCAACTGATGGACAGCAAGCGCATCAATGCCCTGCCGGTGGTCGACGACCAGCAGCGCCTTGTCGGTGCGATCAACATGCACGACTTGCTGCGCGCCGGGGTGGTTTGACCACGGCCAGAACTGACCATAAGACGCGCCAACCAGGGCCCGACACCACAATAATGACACGGACACGATGAAAGACATTCTGGAAAAAGCCGCACAGATCAAGCTGGTGGTATTCGATGTGGACGGCGTACTGACTGACGGCAGCCTGTTCATCGGCGACGATGGTCAGGAGTACAAGGCCTTTCATTCACGGGACGGGCTGGGGATGAAAATGCTGCACCGCAGCGGGGTGGAAATCGGCATCATCACCGCGCGCAGTTCCGAAGTCGTACGCCACCGTATGGAGAGCCTCAACATCCAGCATGTTTATCAGGGCCAGCAGGAAAAGCTGCCGGCCTTCGAGGATCTGGTTGGCAAGCTGGGCCTGTCCTACGAGCAAACTGCCTACGTGGGCGACGACGTGGTGGACCTGCCGGTGATGCGCCGCGCCGGTCTGGCCATCGCAGTTGCCGATGCCCATCCCCTCGCCAGGCAACATGCCCACTGGCAGACTCCGCACGGCGGAGGTCGCGGTGCGGCGCGGGATGTGTGTGAACTGATCATGGAAGCACAACAGACCCTGGCGGCCCAACTCGAGTCGTTTCTGACGTGACCCGCCTGCACTATTTGTTGATTCTGCTGGCAGTGCTGCTGATTACTGCCTATGCCGGTTGGGTCAACAACCTGTTCAAGCCCGGTAGCGCCCAGGTGGAGAAAGTGGCAAGACATAACCCCGACTATTTCATGGCCGACATTAATGCCACCATGATGGACCCGCAGGGACGGGTTCGATATCGGCTCCAGGCCAGCCGGGTAAGTCATTATCCGGATGACAACAGCCTGCAGCTGACCCGCCCTGACCTGCACTACTTCCCGCCGGATGGCGCAACCTGGCAGCTCGTTTCTGAAGCCGGACGAATTTATGATGACGGCAAGCGGGTATATCTGGATGGTGCGGTCAACATGCAACGTCCGGCCAGCCAGAGCACCGCGCCACTGAACCTGAGCACCCGCGATCTGCTGGTGCGGCCCGGTGAGGACTATGCCGAAACTGCCGACCGCGTGGTCATTACCAGTGCCGACAGTCGGCTGGCCGGCACCGGCATGCGCGTCTATCTGGACGAGCGCCGGCTTGAACTACTGGCGAACGGGGAAGGTACCTATGTCATCGGCCGCTAGAATCGGGCTCCTGTTCCTGTACCTCACTGGCCAACCGGCCTGGGGACTGGATAGTGACCGCAAGCAACCCGTCAACATCACGGCCGACCACATCACCGTGGTAGAGAAAAAAGGCTATAGCCGCTATCAGGGCAATGTCCTGCTTACCCAGGGCAGCCTCAAGATCACCGGCGATGATCTGACTGTGTTCGTGGCGCAGAACAAGCTCCGCAAAATCATCGTGCTCGGTCAGCCTGCCAGCCTGCTCCAGCTTCCCGAAGGCCAGGCCGAGCCGATGCATTCACGGGCCCATAAAATGGAATATCGGGTGGATGAACAACTGATTGACCTCATCGGCAATGCCGAAGTCTGGCAGGGGCCCAACCGGTTCAGCGGTGAACATATTACGTACCATACGAACACGGGCACCATCACTGGCGAGAAAGGCAAAGAGGATGGTGGCCGCGTTAGCATTACAATTACCCCGCCGCCTGAAGACAACGGGAAAACCACTGCGCCATGAGCCGCCTGCAAATCCGTGATCTGGCAAAACGTTACAAGGGCCGCGAGGTGGTGCAGGGCGTGTCGATGGATATTTCCAGCGGTGAAGTGGTTGGCTTGCTCGGTCCCAACGGGGCAGGAAAAACCACCTCCTTCTATATGGTGGTCGGCCTGATCCCCGCCGATGCCGGGCGGATCGTCCTCGACGAGCAGGACATCACCCCGCTGGCCATGCATCAGCGCGCCCGGCTCGGTATCGGCTACCTGCCGCAGGAAGCTTCGGTGTTCCGCAAACTCTCCGTGACAGACAATATCCTGGCCATCCTACAACTGCGCAAGGATCTCGACACCTTCCAGCGAGAACAGAAACTGGAGGAGCTGCTCGAGGAACTACACATAAGCCATATCCGTAACAATACCGGAATTAGCCTGTCCGGTGGAGAGCGGCGGCGAGTTGAAATTGCCCGCGCCCTGGCCATGGAACCCCGTTTTATTCTGCTGGATGAACCTTTTGCCGGGGTCGATCCCATTTCGGTGCTCGACATCCAAAGCATCATTCACCACCTGCGGGAGCGTGATATCGGTGTGCTAATTACCGACCACAATGTCCGCGAGACCCTTGGGATCTGTGAACGCGCCTATATCATGAATGATGGCCGGGTCATCGCGGCGGGTGAACCGGATAGTCTGCTGAAAGACCAACAAGTCCGCCAGGTTTATCTGGGCGAGCAGTTCCGGATGTAAACCGGAGTCCTTTTCCACACACTTGTCAAGGCATGCAGCCATGCAAGAAATAGGCTAGAATTTTACTTGCCTGTCAACAATTTACAGGCATGCGGTAAGTCCATATAAAATTAATGAAACAGGCCCTACAACTCCGACTCGGTCAGCACCTGACCATGACTCCCCAGTTACAGCAAGCCATTCGGCTGCTGCAACTCTCGACCCTTGAACTACAGACCGAGATTCAGGAAGCCCTCGACGCCAATCCCATGCTGGAAGTAGAAGAGGACACAGAGACCGATGCCGACACCGCCGGCAACAACGCCGCCTCCGCCGACACCAGCACCAACAATGGCGACGATGGTTCCATCACCGAACCTTCCGCCGCTGGCGAATCTGACATTCCCGAAGATCTACCGGTCGACAGTACCTGGGATGACATCTACGACAATATTGCCTCGCCGGCCAGTTCGGCCAGTAACACCACCGACAACCGCGACTTTGAACCGGTCGGCGCGGCGGGTGAAAGCCTGCAGGCCCACCTGCGCTGGCAAATGCAGTTGACACCGTTTTCCGAAACTGATCGCGCGATTGCCGAATTCATCATCGACTCCATCAGCGACGACGGCTACCTCGCCATCAGCACCGCCGATATCCATCAGGCACTGGTCGAGGAACTGGGCATCGAAGAAGATGAAGTGGAAGCCGTTCTGCACCGCATCCAGAATTTTGACCCGCCCGGGGTCGGCGCTCGCGACCTGCGTGAGAGCCTGCTGCTGCAATTGCGTCAGTTACCTTCCGACGTGGACTGGCGGGAAAAGGCGCAGGAGCTGGTCGAATCCCATTTTGATTTGCTTGCCCACCGCGAGTACGGACAACTCGCGCGCCGCCTCAAGGTGGGCGAGGCCGAGCTGGCAGAAATCATGCAACTGATCACTTCGCTCAATCCGCGCCCCGGCAGCCAGATTACAGCCGAAATACCTGAATACATTATCCCGGATGTTATCGTCACCAAGGTCAAGGGGCAGTGGAAGATCGAACTCAATCCGGACGCGGCGCCCCGCTTGCGGGTCAATCCGCATTACGCCAGCCTGGTCAAACAAACACAGAGCAACGCAGACAACACCTTTTTGAAAAACCACCTGCAAGAAGCGCGCTGGTTCATCAAAAGCCTGATGAGCCGTAACGAAACGCTGCTCAAGGTCGCCAGCAGCATCGTCGAACGACAACGCGAGTTCCTGGAACACGGCGAAGAAGCCATGAAGGCCCTGGTATTACATGACATTGCCGAAGCCGTGGATATGCACGAATCCACTATCTCCCGCGTCACCAACAAAAAGTACATGCATACCCCGCGCGGGATTTTTGAACTGAAATACTTCTTCTCGAGTCATGTCTCAACCAGTAACGGTGGTGAATGCTCTGCCACAGCCATTCGCGCCCTGATGAAAAAGCTGATTGCCGCGGAAAACCCCAGAAAACCGCTAAGCGACAGCAAGCTTGCCACGATCCTGTCCGATCAGGGTATCAATGTGGCGCGCCGCACCATTGCCAAGTACCGGGAATCATTATCAATCCCACCATCCAATGAACGTAAACGTCTAGCCTGAAAGGAGGCTCCTATGCAGCTCAACATTACTGGCCATCACCTTGACATCACCCCGCCCCTGCATGACTACGTGGCCCAGAAAATAGAACGATTAAAAAGACATTTTGATCACGTTACCAACGTTCACGTTATCCTGAGTGTGGAGAAAGTCCGCCAGAAGGCGGAAGCAACCCTGCACATCGCCGGCGGCAACCTGTTCGCCGAATCACAGGACGATGATATGTATGCCGCCATCGATGCCATGATTGACAAACTGGACCGCCAGATTAAAAAGCACAAGGAAAAGCTCAAGGACCATCACCGTAGCGAAGGCGTTCAGGTTAAACACAACAGCGTTGAATAGCGGACCAGACTCAAATGCAGTTATCTGACTTTCTCTCAGTCGATCGCATTGTTTGCGATTTGGATATACAAAGTAAAAAACGGGCTCTCGAGCAGCTCAGTGAGCTCATTGCGCAAGATCAGGACAGTATCAGCGCCCCGGAAATCTTTGACAGCCTGCTGTCGCGGGAACGGCTTGGTGGAACCGGCATTGGTTTCGGCGTCGCTATCCCCCACGGCAGGCTCAAAAACAGCGAGCACACCACGGCGGCCCTGATTCAGCTGAAACATGGCGTGGATTTTGACGCCATTGACAATCAGCCGGTAGACCTGCTGTTCGCCCTCGTAGTACCGGAACAGGCGACCGATGACCACCTTAAAATTCTAGCCCTGCTGGCCGGCATGTTCCAGGATGCGGCCATGCGCAATAAATTGCGGGAATGTCACAACCCGGAAACTATGCTCAAACTGATACGGGAATGGCAACCTGGTCATTGATTCATCATGAGCACCGACCTCACTGCCCGGACTATTTTCGATCAACATCAGAAAATCCTGGAGCTCGACTGGGTGGGCGGACAACATTATGCTGATCGCCCCGTCGCAAGCGACAACCTCGGCCACCAAACCGGTAGTCTGGTTGGTCACCTCAACCTCATCCGGCCCAACCTGGTCCAGATACTGGGCAAAACGGAACTGGCCTATCTCGACCAGCTGGGTAAAAACTCGCATCAGGACGCACTCAACAGCCTGTTTTCCCACCCGCCGCTGTTACTTATTTTCTCCGATGCGATTCGTCCAAGTAAAATCTTTCTGGACCGTGCGGAACAACACGGTGTGCCCGTCGCTACCACGCCACAATCAGCCAGCCAGGTTATCGATCACCTGCACTACTATCTTACCAGTCAGATCTCGAAAAAGCAGATCCATCACGGCGTGTTCATGGAAGTCATGGGGCTGGGAGTATTACTGACCGGACCAGCCGGGGTGGGCAAGAGCGAGCTGGCACTGGAATTACTAAGTCGCGGCCACCGGCTGATCGCCGATGACGCGCCCGAGTTCCGACGCACCACACCTGACACCATTCTGGGCACGTGCCCGGACATACTGTCTGATTTTCTGGAAGTGCGCGGCCTTGGCATTCTCAACGTGCGTGCCATGTACGGCAATAATGCGGTAATCACGGAAAAGCGCCTGCATCTGATTATCCAGCTGCAACTCTCATCGGAGGACACGGAACCCCTACCACTCGACCGGCTAAGAGCCATCCAGCATCACCGCCAGATACTTGACGTTGATATTCCGGAAGTGATGTTACCGGTGGCGCCAGGGCGAGATCTGTCTGTTATCATTGAAGCTGCGGTGCGTAACCATGTCCTTATCATGAATGGTTACAATGCCACAGAGGATTTTATTGAACGGCAACATCACCAACTCAACACGAATAACGCATGAAACTGATTATCATCAGTGGCCTTTCAGGCTCCGGCAAGAGTATCGCCCTGCACCTGCTTGAGGACCTCGGCTACTACTGCATTGATAACCTGCCAATTGGCATGTTATCGGCGCTGGCTGATCAGTTACATCAGGATCGGGAGAATACCTACGACCATTTCGCCGTCGGAATCGACGCCCGTAACATGACCGGAGACCTGCAACAGTTTCCCGCTATCCTCAGTGACCTCAAAGCGTCTGGTCGGAGTTGTGAAGTATTTTTTCTGGAGGCTGATGACGCAACTTTGTTGAAGCGTTTCAGCGAAACGCGGCGACGTCATCCCCTGAGTGGTGATGAAGTGCCCTTGAATGAAGCAATCATCCAGGAACGCAGCCTGCTGGAGCCAATTATCAGTCATGCCGACCTGATTCTCGATACCAGCCAGACCAATGTGCACCAACTACGCGATCTGATCCGGGGCCGGGTTGCCAGTGTCGAACATACCGGTCTGTCTCTCCTGTTTGAGTCGTTCGGCTTCAAGCATGGTCTTCCGATCAATGCCGACTTTGTCTTCGATATCCGCTGTATTCCCAACCCGCACTGGGTACCTGAGCTGCGCAGTCTGACCGGTCGGGATCAAAAAGTTAAGGACTATCTGGAACAATTTGATGACGTGGATCGTATGTATAACGATATTCGCCAGTTTCTGGACAGCTGGATTCCCCGCTTTGAAGCGGACAACCGCAGCTATATGACCGTCGCTATCGGTTGTACCGGTGGCCAGCACCGCTCCGTATACATGGTGAATCGCCTTGCCAACTATTTCAACGCCCAGCGGGAAGGCATTCTCACACGACACCGGGAAGTAGCATGAAAGTCGGCTTACTGATCATCACCCACGGCAACGTCGGCAGTAGTATGCTCGACACAGCCATCTCCGTGCTCGGCACCTGCCCATTGAAGACCCAGGCTCTGGGCATCGCCATGTCCGGTGAACCGGAAGAGCAACTGGAGGAGGCCCGGCGTTATACCAAACGGCTGGATCAGGGCAACGGCGTTCTGATCCTGACTGATCTGTATGGCTCCACTCCCAGCAACATCGCCTGCAAGCTGCGAGGCGATAAGGTGGCGGTGGTGGCGGGTCTCAACTTGCCGATGCTGCTTCGGGTATTGAACTATCCGGAACTGGAACTTGAGGATCTAGTGCAAAAGGCGCTCACGGGTGGACGCGATGGTGTATTGTCCTGCCGGGATCTCCAACCATGATCGAATGCGAGCTCGAGATCATCAACAAGCTGGGCATGCATGCCCGCGCAGCCGCCAAGTTTGTCACCCTGGCGTCGCGCTTCAAGGCTGATATCCAGATTAGCCTGAATGATTCAAAAGTAAATGGCAAAAGCATCATGGGGGTCATGATGCTGGCCGCAGCACAGGGAAGCCAGGTCTGCCTGCACATCGAGGGTCCGGATGAAGTGGATGCCGCCGAACAGTTAGCCAGCCTGATCAAAAACCGCTTCGACGAAGCAAGCTGAACCCCGCGTTCAGGGCAACCCGCTCACCGGCGGCACACCACCGGCTTTTTACCACCTCTCGATCGCCGAGACTATGTGGTAATCCTGTTACAAATCAATCGCCTGGCAACCCATGCCGGACTGACTTCCTCCCAATTACCCGTTCGGCCTGTTACACTTTGCAACCAAACCAGGAGCAAGGGCAATGGGCGCTGCAGAAAACATAGAAGAACAAAAAGACACGCTGCAACTCTTTATCCACATCCTGCAGCAGGGCGATATCGACCAGATCGAACATCAGCTCGAGGAAATGCACCCGGCAGAAATCGCCCACCTGCTGGAATCCCTGCCCACCGATCAACGCCACGCCGTGTGGGAACATGTCCCTGCAGAGATGGAAGGCGAGGTGTTGACCAATGTCAACGAGGATGTCCGCGCCGCCCTGATTGAACGCATGGACTCCAGCCAGTTGCTCGCGGCCACCGAAACCCTCGACACCGACGACCTGGCTGACATCCTGCCGGAAATGCCGCAGGATGTTATCCAGGAGCTGCTACTCACCATGGAGCAGCAGGATCGTGATCGCCTGCGTTCCGCCCTGTCCTTTGACGAGGACTCCGCTGGTGGACTGATGAACCTGGATGCGGTGATGGTGCGTGCCGGTCTCAGCTTGGATGTCGTGCAGCGCTATCTACGCCGGCGTGGGGAAATTCCGGAAGGCACTGACAACCTGTATGTGGTGGACCGCGAAAATCATTACATCGGCAGCCTGCCACTCATCACCCTGTTGACGCGAGATCCCAGCGAGCTGGTTGAAGATGTCATGCTGAAAGGTGAAGAAGCTATTTCCGCCGAAACACCGGCGCGCGATGTTGCGTTACGATTTAAACAACGCGATCTCATCTCTGCTCCCGTCGTGGATGTCAATGGGATACTGTTGGGTCGCATTACCATCGATGATGTGGTGGACGTGATCATAGACGATGCCGAGCACTCCCTGATGAGTATGGCCGGCATGAACGAAGAAGAAGACATGTTCGCTCCGATCATCACAAGTACCAAGCGGCGCGCCATATGGCTGGGTATCAACTTGCTGACCGCGCTCCTCGCCGCCTGGGTTATCGGCCAGTTTGAAAACACCATTCAAAAATTAGTGGCACTGGCCGTACTGATGCCCATCGTCACCAGCATGGGTGGTATCGCCGGTACCCAGACTCTCACACTGATGATCCGCGGTATCGCACTGGGACAAATCAGCAGCAGTAACGCCCGACGCCTGCTCAACAAGGAAATCTGGGTCAGTGCCTGGAACGGTCTGCTGTGGGCGGTCGTAATCGGTAGTATTGCTTACTTCTGGTTCGGCAATTCAAAACTAGGCCTGGTCATCGGTGCCGCTATCATTCTCAACCTGCTTCTCGCAGCCCTTGCCGGCGCAACCGTACCCCTGCTGCTGCGCAGAATCGGCGCTGACCCCGCCTTGGGTGGTAGCGTGGTTCTTACTACGATTACCGACGTGATGGGGTTTTTTATGTTCCTCGGACTGGCAACAATCTTTCTGATTTAACCTTCACCGGAATATTCCTTTAATTCGGACTGCCTATTCCAAACGCTTCATTGATAACCGGTTATTTGCATCGCTTTACCATGAAAACGAATGTATTCCGCCAATTTAAGAATATATTATTGGCATAACATGCTTGAGACATGTTCAATACTTCCCTCAGGATTCATACGACTATATTAAGGATGACTCGTCATGACACTACGAATCTGCTCATACAATATCGAATGGTTTAATCACCTGTTCAACAAGGACAACAGCCTAAAGACCGGGAACAAGGAACAGGCCCGCTTTACAGCCCTGCAGAATGTCCTGCAGGGGCTCCAATCAGATCTGATTGGCATTCTCGAAGCACCCAATACCTCGGCCAACGGTACGGAGTCCACGGTCACCAAGCTGGAGAATTTCGCTGCCCAGCATGGCCTGCCCACCAGCAAGGCGCTGACCGGTTATATTTCCGGTGGCACCCAGGAGATCGCCGTACTGTATAACCCGAACAAGCTTCAGGTCAGCCATGCGCCTGGCGGCAATCCGGGCTCAAAAAGCAATCCCCCGTTTAATGGCGAATTCTATTTCGATACCGACGAGGATCGCATCAAGGAAGTCTATAAGCACTACCGGCCTCCGCTGGAGGTCGAGGTCGTCGTTACCCAGAGCGGCAACACGATGAAAATGATTGTCGCCCACCCTAAATCAAAGGGTATTTTCAACAGCATGGACATGCTGCATTGGGAACGTGAATCAAAACGTAGCCGGTTAAAGCTGTATGCCGAATGTGACTGGATCCGCCGCCGGGTCGATGAATGGCTGGATGATGATACGGATGTCATTGCGATGGGCGATTTCAATGATGGGCCGGGCATGGACTATTACGAATTCCGCTATGGCCACAGTGCGGTGGAAATTATTATGGGGGATATCTTCAGCCCGGAGCGGGTGCTGCGCAGCCTGTCCGGCAAGCCCACATGGACCTCGCGCGGTTGGAAACCCGCCTCCGCGCGTTTCAAGGACCGGATGACCGGCGACAATGTCAACGTGTTGATAGACCACATCCTTGTCTCAGCGGGCGTACCGGTTGTCGCCGGTCCCGCGTACCGGATCTGGAACCCCTACGAAGTTGTAGACGCCGAACCGTTAAAGCAGGATCTGCTGACGGCCTCCGATCACTTTCCGGTTACGTTGGATCTGGACGTGTAGCCCCAGGCTCGAACGCTTTAGCGATATTGATACGCCGGATAGCCGCGACGACCCGGATAGGGCTGCGCTGGACCTGGATACTGGGTGCGGGGTTGTATTTGTTCCAGCCTCTCGGCGAAGTACTGGCGGTAGTAACCGACTGCACTCTGACCATTGCTGGAAACATCGTATACCTTCCAACCGTTCGCGCCTTTGTACATACGGAAACTAACCCGGGTCGACTGTCCGCTTTGTGAATAGGCCACCAGGCTCAGGGTAATTTGTCCACTGCGCGGATTCCCACGCGGCCGCAGGTAGCGCACCCGTTCATAGCCAAACCCGGCAATTTGTCTGACCATCGCCCCCATGAACATTTCTTCCACGGTTTTTTCAAACGCGGCGCGCTGCGCCGCATCCATATACCGGTAGGTTCGACCGGCAATCCATTTGGCCATCTGGGTAAAATCAAAATAGGGGGCGATTTCCTTGTCGACAAAGGCCGCCAGCTCCTTTGGGTTGCGATTTTCGCTGGTGGCGAGATACGCGGTGATCTTGTCGATGCCTTCGCGCAGTTTACCGCCCGGCATGTCGACCCCGCTCCGACCTGGCGGGTATCCATACTGGTTCATGGCACTGGCGCTGGTGACAAAGGAAATCAGCAACATGCTTGCGAATATCAGGGCGGGAAATTTCATACGGGTCACCTTTCAGTCACGTTTGCGGATGTTGTCAGGATACTTGCATACTCTGTTGAAACTTGTCCAGGCATCAAGCCCCGGGAACATTGTCCTGCCGGTCATTCGCCGGCGACCGTCATTTGATCGATCAGCCATGAACCGGTACAAATATTGCCACGCCGATCCACATCACTGGCGATGGCTTGTA
>Ga0316578_10000074_pt1 | contig 22557 bp, 18 predicted proteins | sample J0NA_2_FD_203076 | JGI IMG/M metagenome (GOLD analysis project Ga0316578, IMG submission 203076) | Rhizosphere microbial communities from salt marsh grasses in Alabama, United States - J0-2_160517rDrC | ecosystem: Host-associated > Plants > Roots > Rhizosphere | place: USA: Alabama | collected... | reverse complement strand
AGCATCTGCAATGGTACCGGCACCCAGAATAATGGTCGGGTCCTCGGCAGCGAGTTCAGCGACCAGCGCACCCAATAATTCGGCATCGGCCGCATTTTGAATGCGCCACAGGATAGCCCGGGCACCACCGTCAGCACAGGCCCTGACGATACCGCGGGCTGCATTTAAATCATTTGCAGCAAACGACGGCACGACACCCCGCTCGTAAATGGTATTGATAACGTCAATCCTTGCAAACCGAGTCATCATCATTTTCCTTTCCTGTCCCGAGTCCGAAGGCCTATGCGTGCCTATGGATTGGTCTCAAAACCCACAGCGTCAAAAGGACAGACGTTATAGCACAGTTCGCAGCCGATGCAGTTCTCCGTTAGGGTGAGCACCTGCTCTTTGCTTTTTGCCATAGCCCCGTAAAAACAGGAGCGCACGCAGTTCCAGCACAAGGTGCATTTTTCAGGGTCGATCACCGCGTGCTTGCCTTTCTCTCCAAAGGACTGCTCGTAAGAGGCGGCCGCCTGGCGCGATGCCAGGCCATGGATTGCCGTTACGTCAGCATAGCCCTGTTCATCCAGGAACTGCTCGATGCCTTCGATAATCTTACCCAGCCACGCATGCCCCTTGAGCATCAGTACGGATCCCACCTGCATGATGTTGGCCCCGCTCATGATGAACTCGATCGCATCGCGCCAGTCATAGATGCCGTTGGAGCCCGCGATGGCCATGCCCAGTTTGGAGTGGATGTCATGCACCCAGCGCAAGGTAATGGGCTTCACCCAGGGGCCGCCCACCCCGGCCGGACCGCCGATGTAAGGTTTACCCGTCATAATATCCACGCAGAAACCGGTGAACCGGCTGTTCACCGTAACCGCCGAGGCTCCGGCCTGCTGCACGCTCTCGGCAATAACCGTCAGGTTGGCTGCCATGGGCGAAAGCTTCACTATGATGGGAATATCCACCGCTGCTTTAACCGCCGCCACCACCTCGGCCGAGGCTTGCGGGTCCTGACAGATGAGCGCCCCGCCCTTGGCTTCGCCCATCTGGGTTGGATGCGGGCAGCCCAGGTTCAGTTCCAGCATGGGCGCACCACAATCCTGGACCATGCGGGAGATCGCTTGCCAACTTTCCATAGAACCCGCGCCAACGCTGGTGATAATGTGGGCTCCGTTTTTCTGCGCATAGCTCTGGATCTCCTTCAGCCAGTCGGCCCATTCCCGATAATCCTCCTTGGCATACCCCGAGCGGCTGTAAAATGTAAAATGCCGGGGTACCTTGCCTTTGATAATGCGGCCTTCTTCGTTGAGGATGGCATAGCGCGAGTGCTGGGTCAGAGCGCTCATGGACGGAACGTCGGAGAGTGTCTTGACGATAGCACCGGCCGCACCGGCATCTATGCACTTTTTAAGATTATCCACACTGTTGGTGGGTTCGATGGAGGATACGATCACCGGATTCTTGAATTCAATTCCGCAAAAATTCACTTTTAAATTTGCCATGGTTAAATCTCCTTAGGGAATATCTGGTGAATACATTACAAACTCCAGCCAGGAAACTTCTTCGAACACGTTTTGCAAACCGGCCAGCTTTTCAGCATAGGGGGCGGCCTGGACTACGGCCTTCCACTGCGGACTCCGGTGAATGTCGGACTGGCTCATCTCAAAATAAGCCAGGTATTTTTGCTCTCCCGGGCCCCCGCCATAAATGTTGCGCTCGGCGGTCTTAATATTGGATATCTCTTCATCCACCTCAAACAGACGGGCACGGAACACGCCCGGCAGAGCCTGCAATGCGGGCAGCAGGTCAGAACCATACCAATCCGCAATCTCAGCCCCGGCCGGGATGTTGAAACGATATATCAGGGCATAAGGGGCCTCCTGGGGCGCCTGTTGGCCGCTGCAAGCCAGCAGACGATAGATGTTGCGCATATTGTTTTTGAAGTGGGTCAGCGCTTCTTTGGTCCAGGGGGTGGGGTTGTTGAGACGTTCCATGTAAGGCCCGCTCTTGAAAACCGCCGAGTCGATCGTCTCATAGCTAATGAAAAACACTGGCGCGTCGCCTATGCCTCGATAGCGCCGTCCCACCAGAAATCCCGGTACGCCGGTGCGCTCTACCATGTGTTCGCAGTTATGCCACTGCTGGCATCGCATCACATAATCCGCGTCTATATCGGTCCAAAATGCCATCATACCTTGTGCGTTGTTTACCGCTACCAATTTGCCTCCTCAGGCCCCATCAGGGGCTATCTGCTGGGGATTATTAAAAAACACCGGCCTCCTCTTCTCAATAGATAATGCCGGGCAGCCACAGGACCAGGTCCGGGAATAGAACCACCAGGGCCACCAGGATCAAGGTGGGTATCAACAGGGGCAGGGTGCCCATGAATATGGTGGTGATCTCATATTGCGGCACCACCCCGTTTAAGACAAAAAGGTTCAGACCATAGGGCGGCGTGACCAGCCCGATTTCAGCCAGCACCACATATAATACCCCGAACCAAATTCTGTCAAATCCCAGTTCGTTGATAATCGGCGCCACAAAAGGCAGGGTGAGCACCAGCATTGAAAGCGCATCGAAAAAGCAACCCAGCACGAGGTACATCGCGCAGATTACGGTCAGGATAGCGTACTTGCTCAGCGGCAGATTTGTCATGAAACCGGCGAAGGCTTCGGTGAGCCCGATGAACTGAAATACCTGACCCAGCAACCGGGCGGTGAAGAGCACGAAGGCGATCATGGAGGTGATGCCAACAGCAGTCCAGGCACTGTTCGCCACATCCTTCCAGGTAAGCCGGCGGTAAATGAAGGACATGACCAGGCTTAAAAAAGCGCCCAGGGCCGCGGACTCGGTGGGGGTCATGATCCCGCTGAAGATGGTGCCCAGAACCAGGAAGATGATGAACAGAAAGGGTAGCAGGTCTAATATCGCCTTGAGGCGCTCGCCGAAGCTGGCGCGAGCCACAACGGGCGCCAGTTTGCGGTTAAAAATCACCCGAAGTGTGATGGTGAGCACAAAAAGGCTGGCCAGGATTATGCCCGGCACAATACCGCCTGCAAAGAGCCGTGCCACCGATACGTCCTGCCAGCCTGCATAGACGATCAGGATAACGCTGGGCGGTATGAGGACACTCAAGGTACCGGATATGGCGATGGCGCCCAGGGAAAGCTTGACATCGTAGCCGGATTTTTCCATCTCGGGAAAGCATATTTTGCCGAAGGTAGCCACCGCTGCCAGGCTTGAACCGGAAATGGCTCCGAAAATGGCGTTGGCTACAATAACGCTGGAGGCCATGCTGCCGGGCAGGTTGCCGAATATTTTTTCGGCCCCCCTGAACAGGTTGCCGATAATGCCGGTATTTGAAAAGATAGCCCCCATGAATACAAACAAAGGTATGGCCGTAAAGGTAAAATTGTTCATGATCTCGAAAGCGGCCCTGGGGAAATAATCCAGGGAATGGCCCACGAAGACCAACATGCCGAAGGCGGCCACCGAGCCCATGGCCGGAGCGATCTCCATCCCTAGCGCCAAGAGCAAAATCAGGCCCCCCAGCAGAATTATGGACATCAATGCTAGGCTCATTTGGGTCGCTTCTCCACGCTTTCACCAGCCCGGATCTTACGATACACTTTCACGATGTCAGCGGGTAGGATCAGGGTCAATATCAAGAATCCGATAAAAACCGTCAGCTGGGGCCAGATCAGCGGAAAGGTCAGCCAGGTGTCTGAGCGCAGGTTGATTTCGTATGCATAAACCACCATGCTGAAGGCCGAGTGGGTAATGGCAACCATGAAGATGAAGATTATGATTAAAACTACCAGACGCAGCCATCCGGCCACTTTGACGGGAAGCCTGCTCACCAGAAGCGTGATGCGCACATGGCCTCCTTGCCGCCAGGTGACAGCCAGCCCCAGGTAGGAAAGTGCCACCAGCATATAGGCACTGAATTCGTCTGCTACCATCGGCGGGTTCTTCAGCACGTAGCGCATGAAGACCTCCACGGCCACCATAAACACCATGATCGGCACCAGGCCGCTGCCGATGAGGCCGCAGACGTATGCGATCTTGTCCATGATTTGACGATAGCGTTTCATTTAACAAACACTTGTTCAAGGTTCAGGGTCGGGAAGGGAGCAATCGCCATAGGATAGGCCTTGACAGCGTGGTTTATCGATAAAAGACTTCTGACAGTATCCGCCTACGGGCTTGCACAGCTCTCAAAAAAGGTCACCAGGCGGCCGGGAGAGGCGCGACACCCCCGGCCGCCATAGAGCGATTGCCTGCGCTTGTTAGTCCATCATTGCCTTGGCACCGCCGGCATACTTCGCCGCGGTATCCAGCACTTTCTTGCCTCTGGGACCGGCACGGTCCAACCATTTCTGGATGACCGGCTTGCAGAGCTTTCGGGCCTTTTCGATCTCGCTCTTTTCCGGGAAAACAATTTCCATGGGGGATACCTTGGCCCCGATAACGGATTCATCCTCTTCTATCATGGCGCCGAAGGTATTTTGCCCCTGCATTTCCCGGCCGGTGTCGATCAGGACCTTTTGCAGGTCTTTCGGCAGGGCTTCGAATTTTTCTTTGTTGACGATGAGCATGCCGCCAAAAATGGACTGCACGCTCCAAATGCTGACGTGGGTGGCGACGTCGGGCAGACCGAAGCCCATGCCCCAGCCACGGGAGGTCTGGATGGCGTCCACGGTGCCGCGCTGCAAAGCCTCCAGAATCTCGGTGGTGGCCATGGTGAGCGGTGAGGCGCCCATCAGCTGGAGGGCGTAAGTGGGGATGACGCCGGCCGTGCGGATCTTGAGTCCCTTGAAATCCTCCAGGGTCCTGATGGCTTTCTTGGCAAAGATGCCGTCGGTGGTGGCGCTCTGGATCTCGGCAATCTTGATCAGGTTCTGTTCACCAAAAGTCTCGCGGTCCATGGCGATCGTTTTGGGATCGTTCAGAAAGGCTTCATATTCATAGACGTTGTCCCAGAAGAAAGGCAGGGAAAGGTCCCACAGCGGAAAAGTGCCCGCCAGCCATGGCGTGCGCTCCCAACCGATTTCCACGTCGCCTTTCTTGACCGCGTGAATGACCTCTTTGGGAGGATAAAGCCCCACCTTGGTCTGCAATGTAAAACGCCCGCCGGAATTTTTCTCCAGTAGGTTCTGGAAGCGGGGATAGGGGTGGAATGACCAGGTGTTCGCTGCCGGTCCGGGGTTGGTCGCAAAGGTCCAGACCACCTTGTCAGCAGCTTGCACAGCGTTGCTTTGCAGGCTTAATGAGAAAAACATGATCGCACAAAGTCCCAGAATTACCAGCCAAATACGTTTTTTAGCCATTTTTTCACCTCTTAATTTCGTTTGTTGATGCCAGGGTTAATAGGGGAATCCGCATTGAATACGTATGTGGATATGACAGCCAAACATTAATAGATAAACACAATATCCTTCGATCAATTGCATCCATAGTAAAATCATCTGGTTTGGCGGGTGTCAAGGATAAATGCCGTCGGATCCCGACATCCTGTTAAAAATGAATCTGAGTCGATCAGTCGCCTTGATTGTAAACGACCACGATCTTTACCGTTTCATTGCCCGGCGTGGTCAAAAGGTCAAACCCCTCCTGGATTGCATCCGAAGTCAGGGTATGGGTGATAAAGGGGGATAAATCCACCGCACCGTTTTCAAGCAGCGCCAGCGCTGTTTGAAAATCATGACAGTACCCCTGGCTGCCGCTCAGCGAAATTTCCTTTTGGACAAAGATGTTGGCGGGAAGGGTCACCTCCGGCTCTGCGTTCAGCCCCACCACAACGGCATGTCCCCCCTTTTTGAGCACCTGCAGAGCCTGCACGAAAGTCGGCTGGATGCCGACGGCCTCAAAAGACACTTCAACACCGGAACCGCCGGTGCGGTCGATAATCTGCGCAACGGCTTTCCCGTCGGTATTGTTGAATGTTCCTGCCGCACCGAACGCCTTGGCCTTTTCGAGCCTGAAATCATGCACGTCCACTGCAAAAACGCTGGCGGCACCTTGCAATCGTGACAGTATCAGAATCATGAGCCCGACGGCGCCGACTCCAAAAACGGTAACGTAATCGCCCATCTTTATCCCGGCTTTTTTGACCGCATGTACGGCAACCGCCAGCGGCTCCACCAGCGCACCTTCTTCAAACGTGACATTATCGGGCAGTTTGAAGACCCGCTGCTGATCGGCAACGAAATAAGGTGTAAACGCCCCCTGCCCCTGACGGTGATAAAAGCTGACATGGGCGCAGAGGTTATAAAGGCCCTTGAGGCAGAATTCGCAGCTTCCGCAGAAGATCACCGGCTCTAGCACAACCCGGTCTCCGATCTGCAGGCGGTCCACTTTTTCACCGACACCTGCGATTTCACCGGCGAGCTCGTGACCCAGCGCCGCCGGCAGCGGCGCGAAAGGGTGTTTGCCTTTGAAAGTATGCACATCGCTGCCACAGATGGATACCGCGCGTGTTTTAATCAAAACCTGGCCGGCGGACAGTTCGGGAACCGATCGGTCCTCAAATTCAACTTTGCCCGGCGTCTTTACCATCGCCATTGGGTATGTTTCGTTCATTGCGCACCTCGCGAATTAACGAAGACGATCTATTTTGGGGGGTTTTCAACGCTTTAATCATTTTCTAATAACGAATAATATCGAACCTTTAACTCCTGACCGAGCGCATTCTGCTCAATCAGGATCCCAGATATTTGCGAGCAATGTATTCGAATTCCACCTCGGACACGTTACCCTTGACGAGATTGGACCGGTCCTTAACGATTTCCAGTAGATCTTTCAGCTGGTCATCAGTGGCAGTCAGACCCAGTTTTTCCAGAAAAACCCTGATGGTTCCGGTGCCATTGGCCTTGCCCAGCAAATATTCATATCCTTTCTTTCCGATCATCTCCGGAGAAAAGGCCGCCCACACCCGGTCGCCCAGCCCGGCCTTGCGGGCCTTTTCAATGGCATGGATCGAAATGCCGGCTTCCATCTGAAAATAGTAATCACCGGTAACCGGCTTGGTTCCGCCGGGTTTAAATCCGGTAATCTGCTGCGCCAGTTTGGTGACACGATAAAGCTGCGACAGATCGATGTTCGTTGGCTTTTTGAGCTGCAGCGCCATCATCATGGCAATCTCGTCAATGGGGATGTTGCCGTCACGTTCGCCCAGCCCAAGAATCGCACCGTGAACACAACTGACCCCGGCTAACACCGCTGCCATGACATTTGCATTGCCCAGCCCGAAGCCGTTGTGATTATGGATTTCCACTTTCAACCCCGGAAACCAGCTGCGGATGGTCTTGATCGTGTGGTACATCGACCAGGGATTCATCACCCCGAAGGTGTCCACAAATATGAGCGATTCCATTTCGGTCTGATCCAGAATATCGGTATAAAGTCGTTTAAGATAATCCAGGCTCGTGCGAGATGCATCCCAGCCCATAAAAGACGCTTTGATACCTTTTTCCCTGGCAAGCTTCAAGGCTCCAGCGCAGCGGTCCACCGTCGCTTTGTGGTCCAGATCGTAAACATGCTTGAGCATATAAGGGTTAACAATGTGCTCAATGATGGCGGTTTTGCAGCCCAGTTTAATGGTCAGGTCCAGGTCGTCCGGATGGGCTCTGCAAAAAGAAACAATCTCGGCCTGCAGTTTCATATTCAGCACTTCCTCGAATGCCTCATAAATGTCTTTGGACGCAATCGGCATACCGAACTCAATGCGGTCCACACCGAGTTCACTCAGCACCCGCGCCAGTTCGATGCGATCCTGGGTGGTGAACACCACCCCGGGGGTCTGCTCGCCGTCCCGCAGGGAAACGTCGTGCACCAGCACCTGGTCCTGAATATCGGATGTGTCCATGGCTTGGGGAATAAAATTCATGGGGGATACCCAGTATTTTCCCGACTCATAGTAAGGGACATTTTCCAGCGGGAATCCTTCGTAATTCAGATCTAACATATGCTACCTCCTATTCATAACCCGGCTATACCGGAAAATTTCGAAGTGATTTAGAGTTTGAAGTGTCTAAATGATCCGCCACGTCCCGCCGTGGCGGGATTCCTTGTTTTTATCTCATTTTAGTTCACTTTAGTCAATTTCAACGATTACTTTTATATTTTTTTGATCTGCGACGCGTTGACCCCGGTACATCGGTGCATTCCGCTGAAGTCAACCATGATCGATTTCACCTCGGGATACGCTTCCACCGCCACGGTGCCTGACTCACGCATGCCGCTGCCGCTGCATTTATATCCGCCGATGGGCACCCCGATTTCAACGCTCATGTTCGGTGAGTTGACATTGAAACGGTGAAGAAGCATCTTTTAAGTGAGCTATAATCTGTAAGGGAGCCATCATATGTCGAACCATGCGAAAAAAAATAATCGTGAAGCTGATGTTGCTTTGATCACCGGTTCACGCCGGGGAATCGGACTTGGCATCGCCATCGAGCTCGCGAAAGCGGGTTTTCGGTTGGTGCTCAACGGAACGTCGACCGTTGAGGACTCGAAGGATTCAATCCGGACGGTTCAATCGGCCGGCACGGACTGTCATTACATTCAGGCGGATATTTCAAGTCCTTCGGACCGCGACGGGATAATTGCCGAAATCCGCTCGAAATTCGGCAGGCTGAATGTGCTCGTTAATAATGCCGGTGTAGCGCCGTCACCACGGGAAGATATTCTGGTTGCCGGCGAGGAGAGTTTCGACCGCCTGCTGCGCATCAACCTGAAAGGGCCCTATTTTCTGACCCGTGATGTGGCCAACTGGATGATCGATCAGCAGCGAGCAGCGCCAAAGCAGAAATTTAAAATCATCAATATTTCATCGATCAGTGCCTTCACGGTTTCGCCATCAAGAGGAGAATACTGCATCAGCAAAGCGGCCATGAGCATGATGACCGCGCTGTTTGCCGTCCGGCTGGCCGAATACGGAATCGGTGTTTTCGAGATACGTCCGGGTATTATGAAGACCGATATGACCGCAGTTGTTAGAGATAAATATGACCAATTGATTTCCGAGGGTCTGTTGCCGATAGCCCGCTGGGGGTTGCCGGAGGATATTGGAAAAGCGGTCGCAGCGCTCTGTAAGGACTATTTTCCGTATTCCACCGGTGAGGTGATCAACGTTGACGGCGGGTTTCACCTTAAGACCCTGTAAAATGATTTTTCACTAGAACCCATCTCAAAAATGTCTTTTGGCCCAATATCTTTGTTGGTGCCTCGCTTTAAATCCTCGACATACAACAGTATGCCTCCGGTTTAAAGCTCGGCTCCGCCGCGATCTTGAACCAAAATCCTATTTTTGAGATGGGTTCTAAATTAAAAGTGGTTTCAAAACCTCAGATCACGTTCAAGGGTCCGCCGCAGGCGGATTGCAACCACTGCTAGTTGACTCCCGCCAGGGACAATACGGCACCCATTCGTGCTACCGCCAGCTCCGGGTTTCCAAGCAATCCAGCCTTATCAGCCAGCCTGAATAATTCGCTCAGATGAATAATCGATCGGGCGCTTTCGTAACCGCCAACCACTTTAAAATGAGATTGATGTCCGTTGAGGTAAGCCATAAACACCACGCCGGTCTTATAATAGTAAGTCGGCGCTTTAAAGATATGGCGCGAAAGGGGCACGGTAGGAGCAAATATCAACCGGTACTGTTCCATATTTCCGGCGTCCAGTGCCTGCATCGCCGCCGAGGCTGCCGGTGCAATCGCGTCGAAAATACCGAGTAAAGCGTCACTGTACCCCTGCTCGTCGCCGAGGATCAGTTGGGGGAAATTGAAATCATCGCCGGAGTACATGCGCACGCCTGCCGGCAGGCGGCGGCGCATTTCAATTTCGCGCTGGTCATCGAGCAAAGATACTTTGATGCCATCAACTTTGTTGGCATACTGACGGATAATTTGCAGGCAAACATCCATGGCGGTGTCCATATTATTGCTTCCCCAGTAGTCGACCAATGCCGGGTCAAACATTTCTCCGAGCCAGTGAATAATTACCGGCTGCGACACCTGCTCCAAAATTCGACTGTATACCTGGATATAATCATCTGGCCCGGCAGCGCAGGCGGCTAGCGCCCGGCTGGCCATTAAAATGACTCGCCCACCGACACCTTCGACGAAACTGACCTGCTCTTCGTAAGCAGATAATACCTCGTTCACTGAAACCTCCGGGTGTGGCGCCAAATGATCGGTGCCGGCGCCGCAGGCAATCTGCCCTCCCACAGCTCGCGCCTCACCAACGGATCGACGGATAAGCTCTTGAGCGGATTCCCAGTTTAGCCCCATCCCCCGCTGGGCGGTGTCCATCGCTTCGGCTACAGCCAGCCCCAGCCGCCAGATATGGTGACGGTAGGCCAGGGTCGCCTCCCAGTCGATTGCGGTTTCAAGGGTAGGGTTGATATCGGCCAGCGGATCAGACACGATATGGACAGCAGCAAAAGGGATTCGCTTTTTCAACGGCGTTGTGGGCGGATGAAATGTCGACGGCAGTCCGAGCGTGTAAGGTTGCAATGTGCCATCGACTTGCGGCAATCGTATTTCAAGCGACATATTGGGTTTCCTTTCAGCAATAAATTTGAGAGTATTATGCCGGTAAATCACTTATCGTGGTTGTCAAAAAAAACGTCCCGGTATTCGAACGTTTTATTCTACAACCCCTTATGCCGCGTTTCCTTAATTCGGAATAAAATTATGAAAAGCAGCATAAAGCGCAATCGCACTGTATCATGTAGCGTATTTCTTTGAAAGGCGCAAATGCTGGTTTAACTTCACAACCCTTCGCAAAAAAATGGTGCTAGCCCCTGTTTAGTATTTCAACAACATCATCACGATATTGTTGGCTCTCATCGTTGGCGGCAATCATCTCGATTTCTGATGGTGCCGCCGCCCCTAAACCAATTTCAGCGGCCCGGGCAATTTGTTCCTGCTCAAAAATTTTTGTATTCATGATCTGTGCGTTGCTGCCCAGAAATTTCAATATGGCCAGACCCACCGCATCAATGGCCACGCGATCAGTAGCTGCCAGAAAGGCATTGCCTTTGGCGCGTTTGCCGTTCGCCGGCCCGCCGTCCACAAAAGCGTCGATTCCGTCCAGAACGACCAGGTCGGGTTTGAAGGGCGCGTTTATTTCGGCGATCAGCTTGCGCTGGTGAGGGGATTGATGCAGTTCGCTCATATAGGCGTAACCATGCCGGCCCGTGGGAACCACGCCGACATGCAGTTTGAGCGACATCGTAAATACGCCGCCGAACTGATGGGTCTTCAGGCAGCAGGTGGAAACCAGACATTCCGCCTCCAGGATGGGTCGCGCAATCCTGAATCCATCCTGCCAATTAGAATCTTTGGGCCTGACTTTGACCCAATCCTTCTGGTCAAGATCATCGAAGTCGAGAATTTCGACGTTTAAGTCTTCCATGAGCGGCAGGATACCCTTCTGCTCCATGACCGCTCGTGTGCGGGGGTAACTTCGCTCTCCAAGGCGAATCGACCTGGCGCCCATTTCCCAAATCGTTTCTACCAGGGCAACCAGGGTATCATTGTGGGTTGACCCGGGAGTGCGATCGGCGGTATTGAAATTGGGTTTAATCAAAACATCTTTGTTCTTCACCGGATTAATGCCCAGGGTTTTTAAAGATAATGAAACCCCTGATTTGCGATCTTCGGTGCCGACGAACGCCACCCGACTTTTAGAACTCGCCATAACCTCATCCTCCTGCAGACCCAATAACAACGCGCCGCCGGCTGCTCCGGAACACTTTAGAAGTGGTTTCAAAACCCCATCTAAGGCTCAATGGCTGCGTTGCCCCGCTGGCGCGGGATTCGCATCTGATTTTTTAAATTAGGGTGCAGCACAGGCCTCCGGTAAATGCTCACATACCCTTGTATGCTGCGCTTTCCCGATCGGCCTGACGCTTGATGCATACCTTAATCTTTTTAAGATTAGATATGTAATCCCGCTGCAGCGGGGCCCTTGAACCTGATCTGAGGTTTTGAAACCACTTCTAGAAATCCCTGCGGCTTATCGCGGCTGCCGCGTTGTTTTGCCTGCCATTTTTATTAAAAGACGTTTTCATTTCTAAGAAAATCGAGAATGACTTCTGCGGTTTCATCCGGTCTTTCCATCGGAACGAAATGACCGGCATCTTCAAAACACCGCAAAGCAGCGCCCGGAACTTTTGCTTTAAATCTTTTCGCTGCAGAAGCCAGAAAGGTATCAGACTTCGCACCGTATAGAACTAAAGCGGGTTTCTGAAGCCGAGAAATGTGACGCCATATGTCGTGTGGACAGGCGGCAAAACATTTTGACTCCCAGACAGGCTCACAGCATAATCGAATGGTTTCGCGCCCGGTCTCTTCGGTGCCCTCTCTAATGTAAGCATCAAGAAATCCATCTGTCCAGGTCTGGAACACCGGTTTGACCTGATAGGCTTCCAGCATGCTTTTTTTATCGGGCCATTCGCTTCTGCGCCTGGCCGCCGTGGCAACGATCGGGACAAACTTGGCAAGTCCCGTTAATTTGGCTAAATACCACCACCACATCCAGGAAAAAGGCAGAATCGTGGGATCGATGAGAACCAGCGCACGAATCAAATCCGGCCTTTTGACCGCTAAAAGCAAACTGACGGTAGCCCCCCGGGAATGGCCCATGGCAATTACAGGCTGGCCTAAATTTTCCACAAAGCGCGCTAAATCATCAACAAAGATATCCCAATTTTTCAGTTCTTGCGGATTGGCAGGCGCTTTGGTTCTGCCATGTCCCCTGTCATCCATGCCCAAAACTTTAAGGAAAGATTTCAGTCTTTCTGCCAGGGGGGTATACATCCCGGCACAGAATCCAGTTGCATGGGAAAAATGGGCTAGTGGCCCTGCCCCGCCCCAGTCGATATAGTGATAATCACCGTCGCTTCTTCTAAAAATATGATCGGATCTCGCCATATGTAAACTATTATTTATTAAAGAACCTGTCTTATTTACGCTTCCATTGCGCCGCTCTTTTCTCGATCAAAGCCTGGATGCCTTCCTGGCAATCCTCGGTCCTGAGAAGCATACTTTGCAGGTTGACTTCCATATCAAGCTGGGTCATCAGATCAACGCCGTCGCCGCGTTTAATGATTTTTTTGAACGCGCCGGCTGCCAGCGGCGCGGCTGCGGTAATATCCCGTGCCATTTTTTCAGCAGCCGCCAACAGGTCCTGCTGCGGGTGCAGGTAGCTGATCAACCCCCAGTCAAGGGCCTGCTGCGCCGTATATTCGTTTGCGGTCATCAGAACTTCCATGGCCCGCGCCGGCCCCAGAGTTCTTGCAAGCCGGGTCGTGCCGCCCAGATCGGCAATCAAGCCCATTTTCGCTTCCGGCATCGCCCAGACACAATCGGCGCTCATCAGTCGAATATCACAGGCCAGCGCCAGTTCCACACCCAGCCCCAGCACCCTGCCGTGCATGGCGCAGATAACGGGGATTTCAACCGCTTCCAGGCGGTTTAAATACTGCTGATACTGGTAAATAAGCGCCCGCAAAGATGCGCCCCCGGCACCGGCATCTCCCAGAAAAGGCCCTACTTCAGCGCCCAGTGAATTAAAGTCCACACCCGCCGAAAAAATCTTGCCCTCCCCCTTGATAATAATCGCTCGGATTTCGGGATCGGCCACCTGACCTTCGGCCTGCTCGCAAATTCCCATCAGGATTTCTTTGTTAATGGCATTTCTTTTATCCGGGCGGTTGAGTGTAATGGTATAAATACTGTCTTTTTTTTGGCCGATTAAATCGTCAGCAGGCATATGGTCCTCTCTTTTAGATAATATTTCTAAAGCACAATACAAGATATAAACATCAGCGTCTGCCCGGCGCCTTATAGCAAAATTTCCAGATCCGACAATGGATAGGCGGCACAGGAGTGGACATAGCCAAATTGTCTATCGGATTTTCGAACGGGCACGCCGGCCGGTTGGAATACTTTGCCGGACAGGATTTTCAAACGGCACATGCTGCATTCCCCCGATCGGCACAGGGACGGCACGACCGTGCCGCTTTTTTCCAGAGAAACCAGCAACGGCTCTCCGGCCCTGGCCTTAAGCAGTTTGCCGTTTTTCACCTCAACGCTGAAGAGCGTGTCCGGTTTCACCTCCCGGGGCCAGGCGGGATCTTGCCAGATGTTGAGTGGCGCACCATACATCTCCTGCCTGATTTTGCGCCTGGCGATTCCCAGGCCTTCCAGTTCCGGCAAACAAAAATCATACATTCCCTGGGGGCCGCAGATAAAAAAAGATTTGCCGCTCATATCATCGATAACCGCCTTAACGAGCTCGGCTGTCATCAGGCCGCATTCTCCGGAGTAATCATCGGAGGGATCTTCGATGACCGGAATATAAATGAAGTTGGCAAAACGCTCGGATATGCGGCCCAACGCCTCATGGAAAATGATGTCATCGGTGGTTTTATTCCCATAAAAAAGCGTCAGGCTGCGATCCAGGCCACACTCGACGATTTCGCGTATCATGCTCATAAAGGGGGTAATTCCGCTGCCACCGGCAAAACAAATCATGGCTTTTGAGTGGATCAGCGGATTGAAGTAAAAATGACCGGCCGGCCCGGAACTGACCAGATCATTTCCGATGACCACATCATCCATTAAAAAATTGGATACCAGACCGTTTTCAACCCGCCGGACGGTAATGTCGTAGTAGTGGCTCGAATGAGGAGGCGATGAGATACTGTAGGGCCGGCTGGTCTGGATACCTTCGATCTCGAGAAAAAGGCTGATATACTGACCGGCCTGGAAAGGGGGCAGTTCGCCGTCTTTTGAAACCAGGCGAAAGGTTTTGGTTGATGGGGTTTCGGCGACAATATCCGCGACCTCAAGGCTTAACCGCTCCGGGTGCAGTCGGTTGATGAACCGGTCGGGAGAAAATTTTTCAGCCGTAAATTTTTCACCGGTTTTTTGGCCGGCTTCAATATCTTCGATTATCTTGCTGTAGCCGTCAAATTCCTGCCAGATGCCCTTTTTCATGATTTTTTCCTGTCCCGACCCAGCCGTTTGATAATCGATTTTGCTGCTGATATGCCGGATCGTAATGTAGGCTCGAAGCCACAATCACCAATCCAGCCGCCGGCGAAAAGCAGACCGTTAATCGGGGAGTAACGCCCGGGCTGAAAGAAAAGGGAATCTTTGGGAAGTTGCTCATAGCCGTAAATGGCGCCTGCGGGATGTCCCAGGTAGCGCATGTGGGTCAACGGTGTGGCGACTTCGATTTCTTCGATGTGTGCTCTGATTCCCGGAAAAATCTCTTCAACCCGCCTGAGCATACTCTCGGCACAGTCATATTTGGCTTCATAGTAGTTTGCGGGCGGGATCTGCAGCCAGGGATCACCGTATTTCAGCGTGACGATATTCGCCTGACAGGTACCAGGCGGAGAAAAATCAGGGTCGCTGACATCATAGCAGCTCATCACCATCAGCTCGTCTTCAATATCGATTTTGTGCATACGCTCCACAATGGCATCAGAGATATCGGTATTGGCCATCAAAAAGTTTGTCGATTGCGTAATTCCCAGTTCATGGGGTTCGCAATCAAATCCGACAAACATGGTAAAAGCAGAGGTGCTGAGGCGGCGCCCTCTCATTTCAGTGCTGACCGCATCGGGCACATGTTGCGGATCGAGCAGCTCGGTGTAGGTCGTCACCTGGGAAGCATTGGATATGACATACGCGGATTTTATTTTTTCATCCGCGGCCGTCATCACCCCTTTTACGATCCCGTCTTCAACCAGAATCTCTTTTGCGCCACAGTTGAAACGCACCGTTCCGCCATAAGATAAAAATTTATTCAGAATGGCATTCGAAAGCGCCTGGGAGCCGCCTTTGATGTGAAATGGCTTGAATTCGGCGTATTGAAAAAAAATCATGGCCATGTAAGCAAAAGCCAGACGGGTGGGCGGCACCCCCAGGTAACCCCAGTAGACCGACAAGACGGCTTTGAGCAGCGCATCGCTAAAAAAGGAATCGAGGATTTCCGACACAGGCTTAAATGCATTTTTATACAGGTGGGGGTATTTTTGGCGCGATGCCTCGGGATCGCGAAAAATAAAGGCGCCGATAAAATCATTGGCGAAGTTAGCCAGAAGGTCAAAATAACGTTGAATGGCTTCCTTTTCGCGGGGGAACTTTTCCTGCAAGGTGGCAATGGCCTCAACCCGATCCGGACTGATGGTCAGCCGAAACCCGTCAGGCGTGGCAACGTGGTAAAGATCGGAAATTTCTACAAATGCCAGATCATCTAATACGCCCAGACTATCCAGCGCCGTTCTGAGCAGGCCGGGTTTATCCGGGGTTCCCATACCGCTAAGCTGGTGCAACGCCACTTCGAATTCAAAGCGCCCGCGGCAGAAACTGGTGGCCGCGCCGCCCGGAATATTGTGCCTTTCCAGCAGCAGCACGCTAAACCCTTCTTTGGCCAGGGTTGCTGCCGCTGTAAGGCCGCCGTTTCCGGCGCCGATGACAACCACGTCATAGGTTTCCATCAAGTCCTCTTATTTGCGACCGGGTCATTATCTGAGAAGTTAAAAAGTTTTACCTTCAAAACCTCGCAGGAAGCTGGATGAGTGATTGTTTGCAAAGCCCGCGTCCCGCCATGGCGGGATCTGAGTGTATTAGGGATCGTTGCAAAAGAACAGGGATTGCCCGGCTGATGTAATTCGCGGGCAGACTCAATTTCCAGATAACGTATTGTTATCCTATCCCTTAGCTGTTCTTTTGCTACAAGCCCTTATGCACGAGTTTGCGCGGCTTCGTAAGCAATTATTCATCCAGCGTTTAAAACGAAAAAACTTTCCATTTCCTCGATTATCGGATTGTCAGGGTTTGTGACAGTGTCGAGATCTCGATTTGCTAAAATCCCATGAATTTTGCCGCGATATTTTTCATAATTTCGTTGGTTCCCGCAAATATCGACATCACCCGTACATCCCGCCAGGCCCGGGCAATCTGACAGGTTTCCAGGGTCCCGAAACTTCCGCAAAAATCAAGCGCGCGGTCGGCAATTCGTTTAACCATATCCGTGGTCCAATATTTGGCCATGGAGGTTTCAATCACGACATTTTCACCTTCCATATGATCTCTTACCAATTTTTCAACGAAGGCCCGGCCCAGTTTTATATCCGTAGCCATTTCGATCAGGCCAAATTGCACGGCCTGGGATTTCGAGAGGGGCCTGCCGGAAACCTGGGTATTCTTGCAGTATTCCGTCGTCCATTCCAGTATGCGCTCGGCACCCGCAACCGCCCAGACGGCACAGACCAGACGCTCCTGCTGCAGTTTTTCCATCAACATTAAAAACCCGTCTCCCTTTTTGCCCAGGCGATTCGTAACGGGGATGCGACATTTTGAAAAAAACAGCTCCGCCGTGTCCTGGCTCCACAATCCCATTTTTTTCAGGCGGCGCCCTTTTTCAAACCCCGGTGTATCGGATTCAACCACATAAAGGGAAATCGCCTGGTAGGGGTCTGCCACCTCCGGGTCCCGCGCGGCCACCACAACCAGATCGGCGATGATGCCGTTGGATATGAACGTCTTAGAGCCGTTGAGTACGACTTCATCACCGTCTTCGACCGCCGCAGTTGAAATGCCGGCCAGATCGCTGCCAGCACCCGGCTCTGTCATGGCCACCGCCGTGACGATGTCTCCGGAGACGCAACCGGGCAGATATTTTTTCTTGAGGGCATCCGAGGCGTATGAGGTAAGGTAAGGAACCACGATATCACTGTGCAGGGGTGCCACCAGGCCATTCTGACTGGTTCGGGAAAGCTCTTCGATGACAATCACAGAATACAGAAAATCTCCGCCAAGCCCTCCGTATTCGGCAGAGACTTCCGTGCACAGAAATCCGGCCTGGCCCATTTTTTCCCATACCGTTTTCGGAACGATGCCGGCTTTCTCCCATTCATCCGCATGGGGCGTTACTTCTTTTTCCAGAAAACGACGCAGCCGCTGCCGGAATTCACGATGGTCCTCGGTGTATTCTAAAATTTCCATCAGTCCAGCTCACCTTGTTCGCGCGTTAGGAGCACTTTGTTTTAGGAGCGCTCCGCTTTAAGAGCACGTCGTTTGAGGAGCGCTTCGCTTTAGGAGCGTCCTGCCGGACAGGACTTGAGGTCAATGTTGTCCGCCTCAATCATCAAGTTCCAAAGGAACGCTCCTAAAGGCTCGAAGAGCCGCTCCTAAAGGCCTCCTTTGGGCCGCTCCAAAAGGCCTGAAAGGCCGCTCGACTATTATTTATATTTGCCGATTATAGAGATGCTGCACACATTCATAGCCGGAAAGCCGCCCAGATTATGGGTTAAGCCGTATCTGGGATTATCAAGCTGGCGCTCGCCGGCCCGACCGTGAAACTGTAAATAAAGCTCATAAAGCATTCTGAGGCCGGATGCCCCGATGGGATGCCCGAAACACTTCAGTCCGCCGTCCACCTGGCAGGGAATTTTTCCGTCCCGGTCGTAAAACCCGTCCATAACATCTTTATAGGCCTGCCCTCTTTCGGAAATATGAAGGTCTTCCATCGTCACCAGCTCAGTAATCGAAAAACAATCATGGACCTCCAGCATGTTGATGTCTTCGCGCGGTTTCGCGATGCCGGCCTCCTTGTAAACCTCGGTGCTGCATTTGCTGGTGGTGATAAAATGATCGCCGTCCCAGTCGTTGTAGCCCATCTCCTCTCCGCTGCTCAATGCCAGTTGCAGGCCTTTGACGGTCACGAAATCTTTTTTGCCCAGCTTTTTGGCCATTTCAGGTGTGGTCACGATCGCACAGGCAGCGCCATCACTGACTCCGCAGCAGTCAAACAGGCCCAGCGGATGAGCGATAATGGGGGCCGCCATCACCTGGTCTTCGGTTACCGCTTTGCGCAGGTGTGCCTTGGGATTCAGGGCGCCATTGGCATGGCTTTTGGCAGAAACGTGCGCCATGGCGCGCTTGAGATCCTGATCGGGCACTTTGTATTTGGCGGCATAGGCGCTGGCCAGCTGGGCAAAAGCACCGGGGGCGGTCATATTCGGAAACCACTGCCACATGAGGCTTCCGGAATCCGATCCCGTGAAACTGGGCAGGCCGCCATAGCCGGTATCTTTGAGTTTTTCCACTCCCAGGGCCAGACAGATATCGTAGGCGCCGGATGCCACCGCATAACAGGCGCCGCGAAATGCTTCGGTTCCGGTGGCGCAAAAATTTTCCACCCGGGTGACCGGGATCATGGGCAGGCGAAGTGTCGTTGACAAGGGCAGGGCACTTTTGCCGACATTGATGCCTTCAAAGCAGGTGCCCAGCCATGCGGCGCCGATATCTTTTTTTTCAATCCCGGCATCTTCCATACATTCTTGAAAGGCCTCAACCATTAATTCTTCAGCGCCCATATCCCAGCGCTCACCAAAGCGGGTACATCCCATTCCAATGATGGCGACTTTGTCTTTAATCCCGGTTGCCATAGCTCTTCCTTTCAGTCAGAGGCATAGGGCATGGTGCATAGGGCATAGTGTTTGATCCACAATAACTTCAACCCTACCTCTAAGCGCTTTGCCCTTTGCCCTTTGCGTTATTTGCCGAAGGTAAATAATTTTTCGAGCAGCTGCGACTTCATGATATCGCCTTCGATTTTCAACTTGCCAGAGGTGTAAGCCTGCATCGCCGGCAGGGCGCCTTCCATCATCGCCAGAAAGTCGGCATCCGCCATCTTCAGGGTACAGCCCGGTTTGGGGTGAACCCCGGCTTCAATCTTGCAGGTGCTGTCTTTGATCACACTATGCCAGTCGCCGCCGCCGGCCCCTGAGATATTGAACTGAAATACGACATCAACACCGGCGGCTGCATCAGCTTTAAAAGTTTTAGACATATTTTCAAAGATAGCGGCAACATCGCCCGACCCTGCCGCGGCTGCAGCTTCTTCCACCGGCTCGGTGCTGGGCGGTGCAATCAGCGCAAAGATGGCGCTGTTGGCTTCTTTAAACTCCTGGGCCGCGTCGATGCTGTTTATTTTTCCCCAGTTTTCGTGGATCATCTCGGGGGTCGGCGGATTGTCCTGATCTCCCAGTTGAACGGCCGGGCCGGTCAGAACCGCGGCACGGTTAAAGTAACCCATACCGCAATTAAAGATACCGCCGCTTTCCTGACAGGCTTCACTGCAAAGAACCATTACCAGGGGCACGACAAATTCAGGCTTTGATTTTTCCAATATATCCGGCGGCATCACATCTTCGGTTAGCCGCGAAGCGGCAATGGGCGCAATCGTGTTGACGTGAATATTATACTTCATGCCTTCCAGCTTCAGGGTGTTCATCAACCCGACCAGGGCCGTTTTAGCGGCGGAATAATTGGTTTGCCCGAAATTGCCGTATAAGCCTGCAGCCGAGGTGGTCAGCACGATCCGTCCGTACCCGTTATCCTTCATGGCGGCCATCGCCGGGCGGGTAACAAAATAAGCGCCGTTGAGGTGGACATCTAAAACCGCCTCCCAGTTTTCAGGCGTCATTTTTAAAAAGCTTTTATCTCTGAGGATGCCGGCATTGTTGATCAGGATGTCAACCCGACCAAAGGCGTCCAGTGCAGCCCGCACAATATTTTCACCGCCTTCGGCCGTAGCGACATTATCGTAGTTTGCCACGGCTTCGCCGCCCGCGCGTTTGATCTCTTCAACAACCTGATCGGCCGGGCTTTTTGATCCTTTGCCGGTACCGTCGCGGGCACCGCCCAGATCGTTGACTACCACCCTGGCTCCGCTGCGAGCCAAAGCCAGTGCATATGCCCGGCCCAAACCTGCCCCGGCACCGGTGACAATCGCCACGCGGTCATCAAAACGCAGGCTGCCGCCTTCTTCAATGGCAGCGGGCAGCGGAACGGCCTTCCAGAAGTAGTTCACAAAACCGCGCGCTTTATCCACCCCTTTGCGTTTAAAGGCCATTTGCACCGGCAGCCCCACCTTCAGGTCATCGAGCTCACAATCGGTAAAATCAGCCACCAAACGCCCGCCGTCTTCAAATTGCACCATACCGTACATTGCCGGGGGGTCGACCGAGACCGAAAGCATATCGGCCGTAAAGGATTTAACCCGCGCCGGTACATCGGCAAATTCATAATCTTCCTGGCTGTGCAAAGCGCCGCAAGCGGGATTTACGCAGATATCCATCTTCGGGAACTGGGGGGTGCCGCATTCTTTGCATTTACCACCCACCAGACCTAAAATCATTTTATTTTTGCGCCACAAAACGGTGGTGGCGGTCTGGGTGGGTGCTTCGGCCCGAATACCCATCTCCGTCTGAATCAGATCCCTGAATTTGAGCCACTTCAGATAGTTGTTTTCGGTTTTTTTATTTGCCAGGGACCCGGCAACACCATTTCTTTGTGCCAACTGAGAGATGTTCTCGGTCACCTCGAACAACAGGGCATTGGCCCCCTGGCCAAACCCGATCATCAGAATCCGATCACCCGGCCGCGCCTTTTCCAGGGCCGATATGAACATGATAAACGGATGGGCCGTGCCGGTTTCACCGCAGACTTCATGCATATTGTCCACCAGTTTGTCGGAAGTGGCACCGAGCTGTGCGGCGATGTTGCGATGGTCTCGTTTAAAAATACAGGGATAAACCAGTTTGTCGACATCATCCATGGTGATGCCCAGTTTTTCAAACAAGCCATTGACCACCTCTGGAATGATACGGCTGTAGCCAGCATCTCTGGCCCAGCGTTCTTCCCAGACGTAGTCGTATTTCTTGTCGAAACCGCGGTAATGATCGACAAATTCATGGGCGACGGAATACGATCCCCTGTATTCAGCGATAACATCCGTATCGCCGACCATCAGAGCAGCCGCACCATCACCGAACCACATCTCGTAAAAATATGCGGCCTTGGTTTCGCGTCGGTCGGTGGCGGCCACCAGGATGCTGTTTCTATCGCCGCTTTTGACCGATTCCAGAGCGGTGATCATAGCAGTGGTCGAGGCTTTCTGGGAAGCGGAATAATCCGCCGTAATCAGGTTATCTTTGAGATTGAGCGCCGACGAAACGATCCCGGCATTTTGTCGATCGGCAAACGGCTGGGTTGTGGAGGCCAGATACAGGGCATCCAGATTTTGTTTGTCCTGGCCGCGCAGGCAGTCGCGGGAGGCGGCCACCGCCATCGTGATGGCATCTTCATCCCAGTTACACATGGACCGTTCGCCCTGTGCGACCATCATCAACGCGGGTGCAAACCAGCCCATGGCTTGAAAGATCGCCATGCGCTCCAATCTCAACCTCGGAATATAGGCTCCATAGGAAGTGATACCGATCATATTAAAATTCCCTCCTGAATTGCGGATTTTGGATTGCGGATTGCGGAATAAAAACAAATGAAAATTTTCACTAATATGCTTAAATTTTGAACTTAAAGAGTTTTTCAATAAGCTGTGATTTCATGATATCGCCTTCGATCTTTAGTTTGCCGGAAGTATAGGCCTGCATGGCTGGCAGAAGGCCGTTCATCATATTAAGAAAATCTGCTGCTTCCATCTTCAACGTGCATCCCGGTTTTTCGTGCAGGCCGG
>Ga0316578_10000073_pt1 | contig 22559 bp, 18 predicted proteins | sample J0NA_2_FD_203076 | JGI IMG/M metagenome (GOLD analysis project Ga0316578, IMG submission 203076) | Rhizosphere microbial communities from salt marsh grasses in Alabama, United States - J0-2_160517rDrC | ecosystem: Host-associated > Plants > Roots > Rhizosphere | place: USA: Alabama | collected... | reverse complement strand
CCAGGCGTGGGACGGAGGCCAGGAGCCCCATGGTATAGGGATGGCTCGGATTGCGAAAAATATCAGAGACCGGTCCCTTTTCCACCATTTGACCGGCGTACATCACACAGAGCTGATCGCTGACCCTGGCGACGACGCCCAGGTTGTGGGTGATAAAGATATTGGCGGCCTGAAAATCGTTTTTCAAATCTTCAATCAAATCTAAAACAGCGGCTTCAACGGTAACGTCCAATGCCGTCGTCGGCTCGTCCATGATCAGCAACGCCGGGTTATTGAGCATCGCCATGGCAATGACCACCCGCTGTTGCTGCCCGCCGGAGATCTGATGGGGATAACGGTTCATGACATCATCCGGATCCGGCATATGAACCCGCTTTAGCATCTGGATGGATTGCTGCCAGGCCTCGTCCTGGGAAATCGATGTATGGCAGGTCAACACTTCCGCCAGCTGTTCGCCGAGTCTGACCGAGGGGTTCAGTGCCTGCATGGGATCCTGAAAAACCATGGCGATTCGATTGCCGCGTAATTCTTTAAGCTCAGCCTCCGATCGACCGACAAGTTCTTCTCCCTGAAACTGCACCCGACCGTCCGTGATTTTGCCGTTTGGACCTAAGAAATTGACGATGCCGAAGGCGATGGTACTCTTACCGCAGCCGGATTCACCCACCAGCCCGATGGTTTCACCTTTTTTCACCTTAAATGAGACGTTGCGGACAGCTTCAACATCACCCTTGCGGGTTTCATAAGCAATGGTAAAATTTTCGACATCAAGAACGATGTTTGCTTGCGGTGAATCGGAATTATTCATGTGAGGATATTTACCTTTTTTATAAGAAATGGCATTACTGATAACGCATCGATTCTTCACGGAGTCCGTCGGCCAGTAAATTTAATCCCACCACCAGCGAGGCAATCGCAATCGAAGGCCACAGGGCGGCCCACGGGCTGCCCTCAAGGATAAATTCCCGGCCTTTGGCAACCATGCTTCCCCAGTCCGGTGAAGGCGGCGGCAGACCCAATCCTAAAAATCCCAGCGTTCCCATGGCAAAAATGGCATAGCCGACGCGCAGCATGGCATCGACGATAATCGGGCCGCGGGCATTGGGCAGGATTTCAACGAACATAATGTACCAGGGGCTTTCACCGCGGGTTTCAGCCGCACGGATGTATTCGCGGGTGCGGATATCCAGGGTGAGGCTGCGGACCAGGCGGGCAATACCGGGTGTCCCCACAATTGTGATGGCAATCACCACATTAATGGCCGAAGCCCCTAAGGCCGCCATAATGAGCATGTAAAGCAAAATGATCGGGACCGCCATCATGGCATCTAACAGGCGCATGACAATCTCATCCAGCCAGCCGCCATAATAACCACCAATGAGACCCAGGGTCATTCCGACCATTAGGGCGGCAAAAACCCCCCAGATTGCCGTGCCACCCGGCAGCCAGTATTTTTCCGATAGCGGGATGATAACCAGCACCACCCGGGCGCCGTAAATCAGACGCGTCCACAGATCACGACCCAACTCATCGGTGCCTAAAATGTGTGCCTTGGATGGACCTTGATTCGGCGCCTTCCAATCCTGCTCCAGAGGGGTGTAAGGGGTGAGCAGCGGAGCGAATATCGCCACAAAGATCCAAAAAAGAACGATGAACGATCCGATTAAGGCGACCTTGGAGGCAAAAAGGATAGAGACGCCCTGCCAGATGCGTTGAAGGCGGTTTGGCTTTGATTCCACCGCGATACCGTTTTCTGTGGAAACCGTCGCGTCCTGGGTACCTTCCATGAATTTTCCTGTTAAGTGTATCGAATCCGCGGATTTAAAAATGTATAAATGATATCAGCAACCAGCTGGGTGCCGACGGCCACGATGACCAGAATCATGGCGCCGGCTTCAAGGGCATTGATATCTTTGTTTAAAGCCGAATTCAGCAAGTATTTGCCGAGTCCCGGATAACCGAACACGACCTCGACGATGACAATGCCGCCCATCAGCCAGTTGACATGCAGCATGATGACGGTAATCGGTGCCATCAGGGCATTGCGGATGGCATGCTTGGAGACGATGCGCCAGTAGGGCAAGCCTTTCAGATAGGCGGTGCGGATATACGGAGAGCGCATGACTTCCACCATGCTGGCCCGGGTGATTCTGAGCACATAGCCCAGTTCGATCAGGGTCAGCGTGAGTACCGGCAGAATCAGCATATCCGGGCGTTCCCAGGGCGCTTTTTCTCCGAAAACCGTGGCGCCGGGAACCACGCCCAACCAGACGGCCAGGATCAGAATCAAAAAAATACCGGTGGCAAACTCCGGAATCACCGAAAACGTCATGCCGCCGATGGAAAGCGCACGGTCTCGCAGGCTGCCCTCTTTGAGCCCGGCCAGCAGACCCAGAAACAGCGCCAGCGGCATCACAAGCACAAATGCAATCCCGGCCAGAACCAATGAATTTCTGAGGCGTACGAAAATGCTTTTGGAAACCGGTCGGCCGGTGCGCAACGACACACCCGGATCGCCGCGAATAAATCCTTTTTTCAAAGGAATATACTTTATCGGCCCACCGGAGCTCTCCTTCCAGCCGGATCCCATAATAAAGGTCCAAACTTTGCGGTCGGCCCCTTTTTGCCACATGACCGCGTGGTTTTCATTATCAAGTCCCCAGAAGGCGGACACACCGTTTTCATCGGTTACCCAGCGGTCATTATCTTTTTCCCGGGTCACACTGCCGTCCGGGTGCCTGACCATGGCGATCAGGTCGTCGCCGACCAGTTTCCAGCGAACCAGTTTATCATCCTGGCGCACCGCCCACCATTCGACGAAATCTTTTTCGGTGACAATGCGTTTGAGCGGCAGACCGATTTTTTTTCGGGCCTGCCAGTCAGAGCCGATCAACCAGTAGACATAGCGCAGCCAGACCGGTTTATCCAACCCCATCTGAGCCAGAAAAGAGGCCTCCTGCTCCGGGGTCACGAAAGCACCGAGGACGTTGCGGGCCACGTTGCCCGGGGATGCTTCCGCTATCAGAAAAACCGCCATCGAGACCAGAATCATGGTCAAGAAAAGCAGCAGGACTCGTCTGACAATAAATTTTGCCATCGTAACCGACTGCGATTATTTCATCCCGGGGGGACCGGATTCAAGCGGTCCCCCCCAAGAATATATCCAGGTTTAAGTTTCCAGCCAGGCTTCGTTGAACAGGAAGATCAGGTTCGGATGCGAATCAACGTTCATAAGCCGCTTATTGGGACACATCCAGGTGTTCATCCAGTAGGCAATGCCGATGGACCCCCGCTCTCCCTGGATTTCTTCCAGCTTGCAGAAGATTTCCCGGCGTTTGTCAACGTCCAGGGTTCCACTGGCCTGATCCAGCAGCTCGCTGAATTCCTTATCCACCCAGCGGGTTTCGTTCCAGGGCACCGGTTTGCCTTCATCGTCGGCGACATAGGCCAGGTTGGGAACCATGGTGCCCAGCGGTCTGTGGGTCCACGGAGTGACGCCCAGATCGACTTCCGTCCATTTCTCCCAGTACTGGCTGGTGGGCATGGTCTGGATGTTGACCCGGATCCCGGCCGGTGCAGCATCCTCTTTGAGAACCTCGGCATAGCGAACGATATCGGTCCATTCGGAACCCACCGCTAAATTAACATCGATACCGTCGGCGTGGCCGGCCTCGGCCAACAACGCTTTGGCTTTTTCAGGATCGTAGTTGGGAATGGGTTTTTCGCAATACTCGGGGTGCTTGGGATATACATGGAAATCCTGTCCCTCCAGTCCCTCACCCTGGTAGGCCAGAGCCAGAATCTTTTCTCTGTTCTGGCAAAGCTTCAGCGCCTGGCGGACACGATTGTCGTTCCAGGGTTCCATGTCTACCCGCATGCGAAGCACCCGGGTTGTGGCCGTGGCCACAGGCAGCACGTTGATATGGGCATCCTCTTTGACAGCCATCATAATTTGCGGGCCGGGGTTGTCGGAGGCGTCAATCAGATCGATCTCGCCGGATTTGAGCGCGGCAATCTGGGGGGCCAGCTCCCCACCCATGTCGATAAATCGGATTTCATCCATATAGGGCAACGGTTTGCCGTCGGCACCCTGTTGCCAGTAGTCCTTGCGAGCCTTGACAACGCAGATTTCGCCCTCGTTATAGGTATCCAAAACGTAAGGACCGGTACCATGGGGTGCCTTCTTCATATCGCCTTCGAAGGTTCTATGATTGAGCACCTGGGCGGTATACTGGAAAAAATGTTCCGGGATGGCGATCTCCGGACGCTTGAGATTCAGTTTGAACTGATAATCGTTCACCTTTTCGACGCCGGTCTGGTCAAGATAAGAGCCCACCAGACCCAGCAGCGAGGACTTAACGTCTTTATCCAGCCATTGATTGATGGTGAAGATACAATCATCAGCGGTAAAGGGATCGCCGTTGTTGAATTTGATTCCTTCGCGAACATCAAAGGTCCACGTCTTCAGATCATCGCTGGCCGACCAGCTTTTGCACAGATACGGATGGGTGATGTTGTCGCGGTCGGTGAGTGTCATGTACTCAAAGATCATGCGCATGGAATTTGAGGGCATCAACCAGGAGTAACGGGCCGGGTGATCGATCTTTTGAATCTGCTGGGAGATTTTAAGCGTTCCACCGCGTTTAATCTCCGGAGCCATGGTTTCCTCGGCCTTTTTCTCGGCGACCGGCTCCTTCTTTTCCTCCTCTTCTTTACCACAGCCGTAAATGAGCAATTGAGCTGCCATGGTTGAAGACACCCCCAGCAAGGTGCTATACCTGATAAACTCACGGCGGGTGAGTTTCCCCTTGTCGACATTGTCCTTTAATTCGTACACAAGAGGATGAAGTTTCTCATCACTTTTCTTCATGCCTTCCTCCTTTCGTTATTGGTTAGACAGAAATAAAAATACCTCCGCTATTTAAGACAACCATAGCCGGAGGCATCAGTACAGTTCATGACAAGCAGGTATAAGAGATTGGTATGTTGTTAGTAAATCGATAACAAACTCAGTTTGTTGGCGATGTTTTGATAAAAGGTTGCGTTACATTTGTTTCCTTAAGACATTTTTGAGATGGATTTTAGACTGTTTTATGATTAAACCATCTCTCTTCTCACTGTCAAGTCAAATCCGGCAACAAATTTACGGCCTCCGTAATAAAATTCATATTGCGAGTTTAGCATTGAAGCGTTAAACAGAAAATACGTTCATTTTTCAGGCCGGCAGGACGAATTCTATGAAATATTGGCAATGAATTTTATAGTGCCTAAGAAGGTGTCAGTATGAATGGGACGATCGACCCGGAGAACCGAGGCAAGATTGCATTTCGATTGATTGTATTTTTTATCGGCGTAATTTCATTATATACAACGGGTTGCTCTACCCGGTATTTTATGTATAAGGATACACTGACGACAGAACTCGTTACCTTTGAAGAACTGCCCTATTACAATAAAATAACCGTCTGTCAGGGTCCGGCAATTTTACATCTCAATTCGGAACCCCTTTTTTGTATTGTTCGTTGTTACGATTCCAACAATGATGCTCAGATGTTAAGTCTAAAACATAGAGGAATTGACGTTTTTGAGTATAATCTTGCGGAAACTCGAAAAGATACGCGGGGGCAATTTTATCGTTCAATTGCGCAAGTCCCCTATACCTTAATTGTCGATATAGACTTTGACGGCATCGGCGACTTTATCTACATGTTTGAAATTGCCACCGATGAAGGCCATCTTCTTTATGAGAAGATCAAAATCGGTAAATATCATCTGGTCATGGATGATTTTGCGCCGGCACGCTTGCGGCTCTCAGATTTTAAGTAGATTATCCGATATGTGCTTCGGACAGTGCTCCGGGCTCGGCATATGCTTTTTGAATTTTCCGCTCACACGTATATAACCGAGCAAGACAAGGAGAAGTTATGATTCATGCGGGATTGAGTGAAAAACGCTCTGTTTCTTTGCAGGTTTTGAGCGAGGACCAGATTTTTGAAATTAAGCGGGCCGCGTTAGACATCATGCAAAACGTGGGTTTTAAGGTGCTGCACGCGGGCGCCCGTAAAATGCTTAAAAAAGCCGGTGCGGTGGTCAAGGATGAGTGGGTGCGGGTGCCGGAATTCGTCGTATCCGAGTGCTTGCGCACCTCCCCCAAAGGCTGGACGATCTTTGATCGCAACGGTGAGCGCGCTCTGGAAGTGGAAGGGCGCAAAAGCTATTACGGCACCTCGACGGCAAGCCCCAACACCATGGATGCCCTGACCGGTGAGATTCATCCTACCCGTGTTGTCGATATCGCTGTCGGTGCCAAAGTGGCTGATGCGTTGCAGAATATCGACTGGGTCATGCCCATGGGGTCATCGCAGGATGTCCCGGCCCTGGCAGCAGATGTGCATGAATTCGAAGCCGTTGTTACGCACACCACCAAGCCGATTATATTTATCGGCTATACCCCGCGCGGTGCTGAATTGGCATTTGAGATGGCAGCCGAAGTGGCCGGCGGCCTTGACAATTTGCGCGAACGGCCGTTTGCGCTGCTGTATCCCGAACCGATTTCCCCTCTGGTGCAGCCGGAAGACGTCGTTGATCGCATTTTTGTTGCGGCGGATCTGGGCATGCCGCAGGTGCCGGGACCGGCTGTATCTTTAGGCGCCACGGGCCCGATCACCCTGGCCGGCACCGTTGCGTTGCTGACGGCCGAGTCTCTGATGTGTATTGTACTCGCGCAGCTGCGCAACCCCGGCTGTCCCTGTTGCCTCAGCGCTAACGTCCAGGTTCTGGATATGGCCACCGGACTGTTCGGCGTGGGCTTTCCGGAAATCAGTCTGGGGATCTGTGCCCAGGCTGAAGTAGCCCAGTCCTTTGGGCTGCCGACCTGGGGCTATGCCGGATGCACGGATGCTAAAGTTCTCGACGCTCAGGCGGGGCTCGAAAGCGGACTGACGGTGCTGTCCCAGGGGCTGGCCGGTTTAAATCTGATACATGACGTGGGGTACATGGACAACGCCATGGTCTGTTCCACGGCGCAGTTGGTCCTGGGCAATGAGGCCATCGGCTGGACCAAGCGTTTTATCCGGGGCGTTGAGGTCAATTCCGAAACCATCGCCCGTGAAGTCATTGAAGCGGTCGGTCCCGGTGGCCATTTCCTCCAGGAGGACCACACGGTTGAGCACCTCAGACAGGAACTCTGGCGCTCAAAACTGTTGACGCGCCAGGCTTATGATGATTGGGAAAAAAGCGGCTCTAAAGATATGTCCCAGCGCATTCAGAAAAAATTAAAGGACATTATTGAAAATCACCAGGTGCCTTCGTTGCCCGACAAAACCCTGGCCGCTCTGCAGCGGATCAAACGTCAGGGTGAAAAAGAGCTCAGCGGGCAGCAAGCCTGAAGCCGAACAAAACGCTTCATCGCTGCATTTAAACATCATCGCTGGAGGTACGTATGACCGACAAAATGAAAGCACTGGTCAAATCCAGGCCTGAACCGGGGCTCTGGTTGGAAGAAGTGCCCGTTCCCGAGATCGGCATCAACGATGTGCTCGTGGAGATTTTCAAAACCGCCATCTGCGGTACGGATATTCACATTTATAACTGGAACGAGTGGGCGCAAAAAACCATTCCCGTGCCGATGCCGGTGGGCCATGAATTTGTGGGTCGGGTGGCCGAGATCGGCCGTAATGTCCATGATTTTAAACCCGGTGACCTGGTTTCCGGTGAAGGCCATGTGGTTTGCGGCCGCTGCCGTAACTGTCTGGCCGGCAGGCGCCACCTGTGCATGCGCACCAGCGGTGTAGGGGTTAACCGACCCGGCGCCTTTGCCGAGTATTTAAGCATTCCGGTAACCAACATCTGGTATTGCGATCCGCACATCCCGCTGGACATAATCACCTGTTTTGATCCATTGGGCAACGCCACTCACACCGCCCTTTCATTTGATGTTCTCGGTGAAGATGTACTCATCACCGGTGCCGGACCCATTGGCTGCATGGCCGCTGCCATCGCCAAACATGCCGGCGCCCGTTACGTGGTGGTCACCGATTTGATTCCCTACCGTCTGAAACTGGCAAAAAAAATGGGCGCTACCCTGACGCTGGACATCCGCACACAAAAGATCGAAGACGCCCAGAAAAAACTGGGCATGAAGGAGGGCTTTGACGTGGGTCTGGAGATGTCGGGCAGTCCGGATGCGCTGCGCTCGATGCTGGCCAATATGTGTCATGGGGCCAAAATCGCCCTGCTGGGGATCTTGCCCACCGATACGGCCATTGACTGGGATCTGGTCATTTTTAACGGTCTGACCCTTAAAGGGATCTACGGTCGTGAGATGTATGAAACCTGGTATAAAATGACCGCCATGATCCAGACCGGGTTGGATGTCAGCCCGATCATCACCCACCGTTTTAATTATACCGATTATGAAAAAGCCTTTAAGGTCATGCGATCCGGTAAATCGGGGAAGGTTATTCTTAACTGGACGGAAGAAAATGTCTAAAGTGTCTGAAAGCACAAAAGTGTCTAAACGAACAAGTGCCTAAAATGCCTAAAGTGACTAAAGTGCCTAAAATTATAGTGTCACTGCGCTCCATCTTTTATATATAAGAACGCCAGAATTCCTCAACTTTAGTCACTTTAGATCATTTTAGGCATTTTAGGCACTTGCCCATTTAGCCCCTAAGTGCAATAGGATATACCATTGATATTGCAGAAGCGTTGAGGAGGAGAAACCATGTACGGTAAAATAAAAAATCATCTGATCAAAGAGCTGGAGCAGATTCGCAACGGCGGCCTCTATAAGGACGAGCGTGTCATTGCCGGGCGTCAGGGTGCTAAGGTCGAACTGGCCGACGGCCGCCAGGTGATCAATCTGTGCGCCAATAATTATCTGGGCCTGGCCGGCACCCAGGAGCTGGTGGAGGCGTCCAAAGCGGGTCTGGAGCAATGGGGTTATGGCCTGTCTTCGGTGCGTTTTATTTGCGGCACCCAGCAACTGCACAAACAGCTTGAACAAAAGGTATCCGAATTTCTCGGGACCGAGGACACGATTCTTTATTCTTCGTGTTTTGATGCCAATGCCGGGCTTTTTGAAACCCTGCTGGGTCCTGAGGACGCGGTTATCTCCGATGAGCTCAATCACGCCAGCATCATCGATGGGATCCGGCTTTGCAAGGCCAAACGGTTCCGTTACAAAAACAACGATATGACGGATCTGGCGGCCAAGCTCAAAGAAGCCCGGGACGCCCGTTTCCGCTTGGTTGCCACCGATGGGTCCTTTTCGATGGACGGCATCGTGGCGGATTTGAAAGGCATCTGCGACCTGGCCGACCGCTACGAGGCGCTGGTGATGGTAGACGATTCGCACTCGACCGGCTTTATCGGAAAGACCGGCCGCGGCACCCCTGAATACCATGGCGTCATGGACCGGGTGGATATTATTACCTCCACCTTCGGCAAAGCGCTGGGCGGCGCATCCGGCGGGTTTACCTCCGGGCACCGGGAAATTGTCGATATTTTGCGGCAGCGCTCGCGGCCTTATCTTTTTTCCAATACGCTGGCGCCCGGCGTTGCCGCCGCTGTATTCAAAGCGCTCGAAACCCTCAGTGCCTCAACCGAATTGCGCGACCGCCTGGCGCACAACACCGCCTATTTCCGGGAGGGCATGACCAAAGCCGGTTTTAAAATCAATCCGGGCGATCATCCGATTGTGCCGATCATGCTGGGAGATGCCAAAGTTGCGGTGGAAATGGCCGATGGGATGCTGGCAGAGGGTGTCTATGTGATCGCCTTTTCCTATCCGGTGGTGCCCAGGGACAAGGCGCGCATCAGGGTTCAAATTTCAGCCGCCCTTTCTAAGGCTGAGCTCGATATGGCCATTGCGGCGTTTAGCAAGGTGGGCAAAAAATTAGATGTCATCTAAAAAGGTAAAAATCCGATAATTAAAATTCTTAACAAGATTCTATCTTAGGTTTACAAAACCGTCACTGTTGCTGAATTATGTAAACCGACTAGACAGGCGAACATTCAGAATGCTTGAATAATCCAACAGAAAGACAACATGATCTGAAGATTGGAAGCGTCGGAGTTAAAATCATGATTCAATCTCAATATAACCAATTGAAAACAATCTTGCGACACCGGCGGAGTTTCATCTTGCTAGTTGCAATCATCGCACTGGCAGTTACGGTGCCTTTGATTGTGCAGGGCGCCGAATCGGACTCAGTTTCAAAGAATGCTCTGGCTAAAGATGAACCATGGATTGGTAAATTTGATCAAATGGTCGCAAAGCGGCAGATCAGGGTGCTGGTGACCTACAGTAAAACATTTTATTTTTTAGATCGCGGCCGGCAGCGCGGGCTCTCTTATGATCTGCTTAAAGAGTTTGAGAAATATGTCAACCAGAAGCTTAATGCAAAAACATTGAAAATAAATGTTATTTATATTCCTGTCCGACGCGACGAACTGATTCCCGGTCTTGTGAAAGGTTTGGGGGACATCGCCGTCGCCAATTTGACCATAACTTCGCAACGCCAAAAATCCGTGGATTTTTCCAACCCTCTATTGACTGGTGTACGTGAACTAATCGTAACCGGGCCCGAAGCGCCATCGATCGTCAGTCTTGATGATCTTGCCGGAAAGGAAATTCACGTCCGCAAGTCCAGCAGTTATTATGAAAGTCTGGTTAAATTGAATGCGTCGTTCAAAAAAAACGATAAAAAGCCGATTCAGCTTATCTTAGCGGATGACTTACTTGAGGATGAGGATTTGCTGGAAATGGTCAATGCCGGTCTTATACCAATGATCGTCATGGACAGCCACAAGGCGCAATTCTGGACCCAGATTTTTGAAAAGATCCGGGTTCATCCAGAAATTAGCGTGAGAAACGACGGTGAGATTGCCTGGGCCTTTCGCAAAAACAGTCCGAAGCTAAAATCCGTAATTAATGGATTTGTGGCCGGCCACAAAGAAGGAACACTAATCGGCAATATGCTGTTTAAACGCTACTTAAAGAACACCAAATACGTCAAGAATTCTATATCCAAACAGGAGTTGAAAAAGTTCGAGGCCATGGTCCAGCTATTCAAAAAATATGCGGACCGCTATGAATTTGATTATTTGATGATTGGCGCCCAGGCCTACCAGGAGTCCGGTCTGGACCACAGCAAAAGAAGCCCGACCGGTGCAATTGGCATCATGCAAGTGCTGCCGACCACGGCTGCGGATCCTAATGTCAACATAGCCCATATTGAAAAGCTGGAAAACAATATCCATGCCGGCACTAAATACCTGCGTTTTATCATCAACCAATACTATAAAGATGAACCCATGGACAACGTCAACAAAATGCTCTTTGCATTTGCATCATACAATGCGGGTCCGGCCAAGGTGAATAAGCTACGAAAAGAAACCGCAGCCATGGGACTGAATCCCAATGTATGGTTCCACAATGTGGAGATCGCCGCGGCAAAAGTACTTGGTCGTGAAACGGTCCAGTACGTCAGTAACATATACAAATACTACATCGCCTACCGAATGGTTGCTAAACAAAGAGAAAAGAAACAAAAGCTTATGAAAGAAAAAGCAAAATGAAAAATGAAACATGCCTGAAAACGCACGCACAAATGAACCTTTTCTGCAAACCGTTGCCATCCTGGTCACCATTGCCTTAATCCACTGATTTCCTCTTTTACGGGTCTCCAATATAAAGGGTGTTGACTTCATATCGGGACAGTGCTTTTTCATCGAGTTCACAGCCGAGCCCAGGTTTTTCAGGGACATGCAGATATCCGCTGTCATCGATCATCAGACGATCTTCCGGGCGCAACATGTAATCCCGTCGTTGTGGCGTCCAGGCCGGTGGATCGAACGGGAATTCTAAAAAAGGGCATTGGCTCACCGCACAGGCCAGCTGCAGGTTGGCTATCAGGCCGATACCGTTGCTCCAGGTGTGCGGACTAAACCAGATGCCGTTGTGCTGGACCCACCCGGCGATTTGTCTGACCCCGGTAATGCCGCCGGTCAGGACGACATCCGGTTGATACACATCCAGGGAGCCGAGGGTGTTCATTTCTTTGAAATCGTGCCAGCGGCGGTTCATCTCGCCACCGGCAATTCGAATTTTTGTTTTCTGGCGCAGCCGGGCTAGGCCCCGGAAATCATAGTGCGGCAACGGTTCTTCAAACCAATAGACATTCAGGTCTTCGAGCGCTTTCGCCACCTGGTAAGCGTGCATGTAATTCCATGGCTCCTGTGTATCCCAGGGCATTTTCCATCCCTGGTTGGCATCCACCATGATTTCTAAACGGTTACCGACAGCTTTGCGGACGGATTCCACTACCTTAATATCTTTCAAGGAATCGGGGTGGTGGAACCTGATTTTTAAGGCCTTGAAACCCATTTCCAAAAGCTTTTGCGCCCGTTCCACCCGCTCGTGCGGCGCCAGCATCTCACCGCTGGAGGCATAGGCCAGAATTTTAGATTTTTGTGCACCCAGCAGTTTAGCGATCGATTGTCCGCCGGCTTTGCCCATGATGTCCCACAGGGCAATATCCAGCGGCCAGCAGCGGCCGTAATGAAAATCGATATTGTCGAGTATTTGCCAGTGGCGCTCGATTTCGAAGGGATCTTGCCCGATAAATAGGTGTTCATGCCCGGCCAGCCCGAGCATTGCATCTCCTGAACCGATTCCGCTAATCCCCTCGTCTGTGCTTACCCGTACAATGGTGGCAGGGAATTTCTTGCGGGGTGATGGATCCCAGGCGGCTTTAAATGGTGGATCCAGCGGCAGGAGATAGTGCTTTATTTCAATTGCGGTGATTTTCAAATTGTCTCCTTTTCAGCGCGATAAGAGCTGCCGGGCAAAATCACGAATATCTGCTGCGCTGGCGGAATAGCAATTGTTTTCACGCATTGGTGTGTTCTCATTTGAACGGATGGCATCCACCAAACGGTTTAAATCATTGCGGGTCAGACCATCCGGCTTGAGCGACATTTCGATGCCCGTGTGCCGGATAAAATTGCTAAAAGTCTGAGCTCCCATCTTTGCGTGCTTCTCAACCGGCGCATTTTCGGCCTGAACACCCATTGCTAGGGCAATCTCTGAATGAATTTCCGGTGCCGCCTCAGCATTTTTTAAAAATACGACGTCCAGCGCCAATGCAGCGGCCCTGCCATGATGAATGCCGGCCACCGTCCCCAGGGCATGTCCAATCGCATGCGCAATGCCCGTACCGGCAGCGTCGATGGCCATTCCAGCCATTGTTGAAGCCATAAGAAGCTTACCGCGTATATCCAGATCTCCTGGCCGGTCAATGCAATTGTTCAGGTTTTGAACCCCGAGCCTTATGGCATGCAGGCTGAATGCCTGCAACAGCGGATGACTGCTTTTAACGGTGCAGGCCTCAATCGCGTGAACCATGGCATCCAAACCGGTGGCAGCGGTCAGCGCTTTAGGCAACGTCAGGGTTAATTCCGGGTCCAGCATCACAATGTCCGCCGCGAGCTCGTTTCCCCAGGCCCAGACCTTGCGATTATCCGGGTTGGTGAACACTGCCGTGCGTGTGACTTCAGACCCGGTACCGGCAGTGGTGGGGAGCATGATGAGTTTTACCGTTCTTTGCGGCAGGGGATGATTCATGAGGGCATAGTATTCCGCTCCGTGATCACCGGCTGATAGGACAGCTGCCAATTTGGCAACATCCAGGGCGGAACCACCACCCAGACCGATTACCGCTGCCGGGCGGGCGGTTCGGATCATTTCGGCGGCCGCATCAATGGGTCCAGTGGAAGCCTCGCCGCTGAAGTCATTGAAAAGATCAACGCCAAACCCATTTTTTTTCAGAGAAACCGTGACGCCGTCCGCAAGACCCGCAGCGATGACACCCGAGTCACTGATGATCAGCACGCGTTTTTCGGTGCAGAGGGATATGAGTTCTTCTCCGATTTTTGATGCCAGGCTGCATCCGAATTTTATTGATGGCGTTAAATGATAACTAAAGGTTGGTATCATTAAATCTTCCGCATGAAAATTAATGGGAAAATGTAATTATATTTGATGGCAGCAGATTAAGCAAGTCAACGAAGTAAACGAAAAAATTGATCAGATACAACGGATGAAAATTATTTTATCCCGTTGCTATTTGGTCGTTTCTGATATAAGCTCGCAGATTCATTTTTCATCTTTAACTCGACAAAGACGCTTCTCACTCAAAAAAACCCTTGAGATTAATGGAAAGCCAGAATATCAACAATCAGGATTTCTCATTTTGGGCCGGCATTTTGTCGGCATTTTTATGCATTTTATTTGGTTCAAATGCGGTAGCGATCAAGATCTCTTTTTTCGGTATGGGAGTATTTACGACCGCTGCAATTCGGTTCAGTATTGCATCCCTTGCCATTTATATATGGGCCAGAGCCACCGGGCAATCCCTGGCGTTTAAAAAAGGCCAGTTTTATCAACTCCTGATTCTGGCGGCACTTTTTGCCGTCCAGCTTTCCCTGTTCTATCTCGGACTCAGTAAAGCCAATGCCTCCCGCGGGACACTGATCGTCAATCTGCTTCCATTTTGGGTTCTGTTTTTAGCCCATTTTTTCATACCCGGTGATCGTATTACACGATGGAAATTTTTTGGTCTCCTTTTGGGTTTTAGCGGCGTGGCTTTCATGTTCGCCGAAAAGGAAGGGGTGACGGCAGATTTTAGGGCAGGGGAGCTCATAATCCTTTCAGCCACCTTTATCTGGGCATGCAGTGTAATTTACCTGAAACGAATCATCAGTGCCTTTAGCGCGGTACATATCACCCTCTATTCCATGGTTTTTTCTGTCCCGGTTTTTTTTCTGGAAGCCCTTTTATGGGATAAACCCATGATATCCAACCTGGATTTCAAGATTGTGGCTGCCGTGTTATACCAAAGTCTGGTTACCGCTGCTTTCGGATTTTTGACCTGGAACACGTTGCTTCAAAAATACGGAGCGGTGGCCCTGCATTCATTCATTTTTATTATGCCGATTGCCGGCGTCGCTCTGGGCGGGTTGGTTCTGGGAGAACCGATTACCTTGAAGATTTTGATTGCCCTGGCGTTAATTGCGGCGGGCATTCTGGTTGTGCACCTGAAACCCCGCCAAGAAGTACCGGTATACCCGATTCGGAAAGGGATTTAGGTGTTCCGCCGAAGGCGGAGCAGCAAACAGAAGACAGATGTCAGATGACAGAGAACCGAGAACAAAAAATATTTGAATTCAATGATTATGTGATATTACGAAGTCATATCTGACGACCTTTATCTATCATTCTGTCGCTGGACGGTGATAATTTGACAACAGTCGAAAAGAGGAGCTGCTTGACTTGACAACCCTCTCTCATGATATCTGTAATTTAGCCAGAGTTGGGATATCATCTTATTTTTGTGTGTCGACTTGACTTCCAAAGCGTTATAATTATTATTGTATTATAAGCATATGCTTATTATTGATCGGCATTTGTTCTGATGGTTTTCCGAATTATCATTTTTCCTCCCTATCTCCGCTCTTTGACATCACTTCCTAAAGCCATCTTCTCCGCCGCAATTTAATGAAAGGAGGGTATGCCATGTATGCGTTGATTTACGACAATCAAAACCCTGCCCAGCTATTAAAACAGGTGATTTCCGTCCACAGAAGCCGTAAGACGGCTGAAAATGCACTGTTTAAGAGGATGAAACGTTTAAACAAGCGGGTTTGGCAATGCTACACGCGTATTGTATGGGTCGATGGTCAGGTTAAAACCAATGATCTCTTGAACCCCTCGATGTTTTCCGCCTGGCGTAAGGGAGAAAAAATTCCCTGGGGAGAGCTATACTCGGATTGTGACTAAAAAGACTGCCAACAGAAAAGTTTATGTGGAAGAGAATCAGTGGAATAAGTGACACACACTTAAATTAAAAAATTGGGTGATTCTTTCAGCCCTATAGCTTAATCTCGAATGAGGGCCGTTTCAAAAAAACCATACAATATTGGGGCTACACCGATTTGGACCGATATGGTGATGCCATTTCGATATTGAACATTTGAGTATCTGCTAGATATTATCGCTTTCCAATTCGTATATAAACCTGATGTTACTCCAACTGCCAATGCAGTTTAGTGGCGACTTTTTTATTATGATTTGACCCATTTTTTAGATTTCTTTTTCTTTAACTGCCCGGGCGGGTATTTTTGCTTGTAATACTCGTGCTCTAGATAGGGCTTGTCCGTATCCATTTCGACCACCACCGAATCACCCAATCTGATACGCAAATGGTTCGGCAATTCCACACTGACACGCCAGTTGTCACCTTCCAGATAAAAATAAAGGGATCTGCCGATATCAAAATAGACTGAGCATGAGGGGTAATAGCGATATTGATGTTTTGCCCGATACCCGTGGGCCGGTGCATGGGCAGGTGGTCCATTCTTTGCCACCGGCGGATGCTCGTATCCGTTGCGGTCTGCAGGCCGGGTTTCTTCCACTGCTCCGATGGTAGAGCATCCATTCAGTATGAAAAAAAATGAAAAAACGATTAAGCCAAGCGCAAGCCATTCTCGACGAATGCACTTCATTGGGTCACTCCTTATCTTCTATTGAATTTGCGGGGAACTTTCCTTAAAGTAATTGTCCAGCGTAATTCAATATCGGCATTTCTGGAATATTCTTGAGAATAATATGAATTGAGTGGCGGGTCGAATTGATAGGCATCGGCCGGCGGGCTAAAAGATAGGGCGAACTGCTAAAAAGGCAGCATCGCATTCCCCCCTAAAGCATCAGTTTAATGATTTTGTCCATTTTGCAAGACAGCGATTCAGTGTAAGTAGCATATGGCCTGCTTTGCCCGATCTTTACAATACCCGGCGTATATTGTAGGGTTTTACCTACCGAACAGGAAGGAGAAACAAGAACATGCCCACACCCATCGTGATTAAAATCGGTGATCTCGAGCTCAAGGGCGAATTCAACGATACCCTCGCCGGAAAGGCAGCGGCCGAAGCGTTGCCTTTCGAATGGAGCGGCAGCCGCTGGGGGGATGAATATTACGGCCCGCCAACTGTGGATTTCGGGGATCATCCAGGGGATAAGGGAACCGGAATGAATGTTGGAGATTTAGGCTGGCATGCGCCCAACCAGTGGTTCTGCCTTTTCTTTGGCCCCACGCCCGCCAGCAGCGGTGATGCCCCGGCAGCCGCAGTTCCCATCCTAACGGTGGGCCATGTCCAGGGGGACTGGGCCGCACTCGGAGAGATGAGCGGTTCCATTACCGCCCGGGTTGAAAAGGCTTAAAGTTGAAGTTTTTGCGGTGAAATAAACGCTGCCATCGCTTTCTCCTCATCATGTTGTCTGGACACGGATGTTTAGAGGATTACCTGGTACAAGATGAATCCGATTGCGCCTGCAGCTGCTATGACCGCTATTATGCCAACCTTAAACCACTGAATCGATGCAAAGGCCGCCAATCCGATGACGGCGGCAAACCAGTTGAAGCCTCCAGCGGCGGGCATGAGCACCTGGAGCCCGAACCACACGGCCAGATTAAGAACGACTCCCACCACCGCGGCGGTGATGCTGGAAAGGGCGGCAGACAACGTGGCATTGTCGCGAAATTTTTCGACGTAGGGGCCGCCTAGAAAAACGAACAGAAAGCACGGCAGAAACGTGAAGTAAGTGGCCACCAGCGAACCGACCATCCCCCCGACAACCGGGCTCCAGCCTGCGGAATGATTCCATCCGGCCATAAAACCGACAAACTGAACGACCATAATCAGAGGGCCGGGAGTGGTTTCGGCCAGTCCCAAACCGTCGATCATCTGTGGACCTGTCAGCCAGGCATACTGTTCGACCCCCGCCTGGGCGATGTAAGCCAGAACGGCATAGGCGCCCCCGAAAGTTAAAAAAGCAGCCTTAGTAAAAAACAGCGCTTCAGTGTAAAAAACACGATGCGGCAGAAAGACAGACAGCATCATCACCGGCGCCAGCCACAGCAGAACAAATACGGTGACCAGAACAATATTTCTTTTGGTGGACGGATTGATGTGACACACCTCAGGATCTTCGCAAATCTGCACATAACCTGCATCGAAATCCCGGGTGTCCTTGCCTTTGATGACATCAAATTTTTCCGGTAAGGCATAACGTCCGACCAGTCCAAGGAGGCCGGCGCCCAGAACGATCAGCGGAAATGGGATTTTGAGAAAAAAAATCGAGATAAACGACAGGGCGGCAATGCCAACCATGACACCGTTCTTGAGGGCCTTTTTGCCGATCTTGATCACTGCCGATAGGACGATTGCCATGATGGCCGCTTTCAGGCCGATGAACACAGAGACCACCCAGGGGATTGTGCCGAAGGCGGCATAGGTGTAGCTCAGAGCGAACAGGATGAATATGGACGGAATAACGAATAATGCGCCGGCAATAATACCGCCGGGAAGTCGATGCAGCAGCCAGCCGATGTATGTGGCCAGTTGCTGGGCTTCGGGGCCGGGCAGTAGCATACAATAATTGAGCGCATTTAGGAAGCGCTCGTTGCTGACCCACTTTTTCCGGTCCACCAGTTCGTGATGCATGATCGAAATTTGCCCGGCCGGCCCGCCAAAACTGATAAAGCCAAGCTTTACCCAGAATCTGAACGCCTCTCCGAATGTCGGATGCGGGATGGCGTGTGGATTGCTTTCTTTGTTATCGATTTTCCAATTCGCTTCAATCGGGTTCATCTGCACAATTATCTTTCTTGGAAACAGCAGTTCAGAAATTGAGTCAATATGATCAATGTAACCATTGGGAGTCAGATGAAAAGGGTAGCGGCGATAAGGGCCTGTTTGAAACTGAAAGATGTTGCCACCCGATAATTATTTACCGGGTCGTTTTTTAAACGTCTCGACCCGATCTGAAAACAGTTTGGTGCAGGTGGGGCAATAGGTATGATGAGATTTGGTGTCAATGTGAGTGGCGGTGCGCTTGTGGATATGCGCTAAAAACTTCGGGGTGGCGAACAGTTTGCCGCACCCTTCGCAGCGCTCCAGCGGATGTTTGCCGATGATTTCGTCCCGAATCGATATGGTTCTGATATTTTCAGAATCAACTGCGCTGATCGCATCGGTGGGGCAAATATTGGCACAGGTCATGCAGCCGATGCAGCGGCCCTTGATGGGTACCACAAAATCCCGTCCGTCGCGCTTTTCCATTTTCAGGGCAGCAGGCCCCACAATTTCTTTACACACCCGGATACACAGGTGGCAACGCACGCACCCATCCGGCGGCGGACCCGGGTCAATATCGTAGGCTTTTGCCAGATCAATGATGACTTTGGCCTGAGGTGCCATATTCAAAAGATTGCGAAACGCCCGCGTCCGGGCGCGCCGGACAGCTTCCCCCTGAGTCTTCACGACCAATCCATCTTTGACCTTTAAAATGCAGGACAACATGGTGATCTGCCGACCCGTGGCTCTTCCCGGCACCTCAACGGCGCATAATCGGCAGGATCCCGAGGGCCTGAGGGACGGGTGGAAACAAAGGGTCGGAATCGGGATCCGGTTGATTCTGGCCACTTCCAGGACGCTCATGTCCTTCTCAGCCTCATATTCGCAATCATCGATGGTAATTTTGATCATTTTGAATCCTAATTCACCGATCCCGGGCAAGCCGGTTGGAGCTAAGCGTAAATCTTGAATTATCGGTGCCAGAAAGTATCAATTAACCACGAAAGGACGAAAGGATCAAAACACGAAAAAGAAATAATTTAAATTTGGTGCTCACGCGGCGCACACGCCGCGCAAGCGCTGGCGCTGCGGGAGCACCAGCGCTGCGCGTTCCGAATTTCGTGTTTTCGTGGTAAATCTCCTCTTCTAATCCTGCCCCGCATGATGCAAGGCCTCAATATATTCTCTGAGGTGATGCAGTTCATCAGTCAGCATATCGATCTGGTGTTCGATGAGATCATTAAGCGTCAAAATTCCGATGATTTGATTTTCTTTCATCACCGGCATGTGCTTGATATCGGCCTGAATCATCATGGACATAACGCTGCTGATCTCGTCTTCGGTTTTGGCCACAAACAATCTTGGGGTCATCGCATCTTTTAGCCGGATATCGGAAAACGCAGCGGTTTTGTCGTTAATGTGGGCCCGGAAGACATCCCTTTCCGCAAATATGCCCACCGGATGGTCGGCTTCGGTGATGATCAAGGCACTCACCTTTTGGGCCGTCATCAGGTTGATGGCATCATCAACGGTTTGGTCGCTGCTCAGCGTATAAACCGGGCGAGATTTCTGTGACAATAATTCGTGCACTTTCATGGATCGTGTAATTGTATGTCGGTGCTTCTACGTCAGCTGTCAGTCCGCCAGTAGACGAATGCAATCCTGAGGGAAGCGGTGGGTTCCCTTGCCCTCCAGACTCACTTCTACAAGCGCATCCGGATCATTGATGGCGCTGTCCGGATCGGTGATGATTCCATGCAACCCCACATATTCATCCATGTAACTTTCCCAGCTCTCATCATTTGAGCGTTTGAATATTTCAACTTTCTGACCACGCCTAAAAACCATGTTTCTTCTCCTGAAAACCGGCTGAGCCGGGATTACGATGCCAAGATTTAGGCTTTTTTGAGCGGTGCCTCATCGGCGCTGAATTTTGCTGTTGACTTGCGTGCACATAGATCACACAGGTGACTGTCGGCGGCGACCCGCACCACCGATCGGGTGCGTTTTTTGACAAAATCCAGATAGCGATCCGGTCCCAGAACAGCACCGCACATCTGGCAGTAGATCAGCTTTTTGCGATTGAGGATCGTACCGCACAGGGACAAAATGCGCTCATCATCTTTGTCTTCCATCTTCATGGCACCGGTGGGGCAATTGGTGGCGCAGGCACCACAGAGAATACAGCGCTCTTCAGTGACTCTATAATCTGTTGCAACCGGGTGGTCAAAGTCAAAATAACCCATTTGCAGCGCATCGACCCCCATTTTATCGCGGCAGATTTCAACACACTTGCCGCAACGCAAACAGATATCACAACGCAAACAACGCCGAGCTTCCTCCCGTGCCATGTTTTCCGAGTAGCCCAACTCGACCTGCTGAAACGTCGTCCGTCGCCGATCGATATTGAGCAGCGGCATATCGGGTCGCTTCAACGTCATCTTTGTGCTGGAGGGCACTTCCAGCCATTCGATGCGTCCCCGGCGGGTCGGCACCGGCGGCATTTTCGGCTGGGGTATTCCGGACAGATATCGGTGGATGGATTCCGCTGCCCGCTTGCCGCCGCCAATGGCTTCGATAACGGTGGCCGGTCCGGTAACGGCGTCCCCGGCGGCAAAAATGCCAGATACGCGGGTTTCGGTGGTAGCCGTATTGACCTGAATGGTTTTGCGGCGGGTCCAATCCATTCCAGTCACAGATTCCAGGCAGCCGGCATCCACCTGCTGGCCGATGGCAGGAATCACCGCATCGGCTTCCACTAGAAAATCACTGCCCTCGATGACTTTCGGAAATTTGCGGTTCTGCCCCTCGATAGCCACCAATTCGGCTCGCAGGCATTTGAGGCCTGTCAGCCGGTCATTGCTACCGACAATTTCTTGTGGAACGACGAGAAACTCAAACCGGATACCTTCTTCCTCCGCCTGTTCAACTTCTTCTCTGTCAGCCGGCATTTCCGCACGTGTCCGCCGATAAGCCAGCAGGACGGACTCACATCCCAGGCGTAAACAGGTTCTGGCGGCATCGATGGCCACATTGCCACCACCGATGACAACGACTTTCTTTCCGGGGGGCTGTCGGTCCCCCATAGCCACCTGTCGTAAAAAATCGATGGCTTCAAGAACCTGTGGAAAATCCTTTTCACCGGGGATGTTCAGTTGAAACGAAAGATGAGCGCCGATTGCAAAGAAAAAAGCGTCAAAACCGTCTGTTTTCAATTGATCCATTGTAATATCGAATCCGAAACGCGTATTAAAACTGAACTCGACTCCCAGCTCTCTGAGCATTTGCACTTCGCGATCGATGACTTCCCGTGGAAGTCGGTATCGGGGTATCCCCAGCAGAAGCATCCCGCCGGCCACCGCATGCTGTTCGACCACCCGGACACCATAGCCCTTCAATGCCAAATAATAAGCGGCACTTAATCCGCCAGGACCGGCGCCGATGACGCAGACCTTTTGACCTTTAGCAGACTCCTTTGAAGGATTTCGGTAAGTGCCCTCCGACATGGCCCTTTCGGCCGCGAAACCTTTGAGGTTTTTAATAGCGATCGACGCATCGATTCTTCCCCGCACACACATAAACTCACAGGGTCGGGTACACACCAGCCCGCAGACCCAGGGGAAAGGGCAGTCTTTGCGAATGACATCGATGGCTTCGGCATCTCGTCCCATGCCGATCAGGGTCACATAGGTGGGGATATCCAGCCCGGCCGGACAGGTCATCTGGCACGGAGCGGGTGCCAGTTTAAAACAATCTCCGGTGGCACAATTGTGTGTTTTAATGTGGCTTTCAAATACCTCACGATGTTTGCTGAGCGTCTCCCGGATAAATGCAGCGGATTTGAGGGCGGGATCATCGGC
>Ga0316578_10000071_pt1 | contig 22826 bp, 17 predicted proteins | sample J0NA_2_FD_203076 | JGI IMG/M metagenome (GOLD analysis project Ga0316578, IMG submission 203076) | Rhizosphere microbial communities from salt marsh grasses in Alabama, United States - J0-2_160517rDrC | ecosystem: Host-associated > Plants > Roots > Rhizosphere | place: USA: Alabama | collected... | reverse complement strand
CCCGACCTGGTCACGATGGACATCATCATGCCCGAGATGAACGGCATCGACTCCGTCCGGGAGATCATGTCGGTCGATCCGCAGGCCCGCATCGTGATGTGCAGCGCTCTGGGACAGCAGGCGCTCGTGCAGGATGCGCTGGCCGCCGGCGCGAAGGATTTTCTCATCAAACCGTTCAACCCCTCGCGGGTCATCGAGGTCGTCACGAAGATCCTCGGCCAGAACACGGCCGTTTGACGGAGGACTGAAAGGATCCGGTATGCCCGAACGCAAGCAAAACGAGCGGGATGTGCTGCTGAGCTTCGCGGCGAGGGTCGATCGCAACGATCCGGGAGCGCTGAACAACCTCGGCGTACTGTACTACCGAAAAGGAGTGTACGACGAGGCAATCAAGCAGTTCAAGGAGGCGCTCAAGATCGATCCGCGGTTCGAGCTCGCCCGCGAAAATCTCCAGTATCTCTTCGCCGAGACGAAGATGGAAGACCCCGACGTCAGCCGGTGGCGGCAGGAGGTCGATAAGGATCCCGACAACGACGAGGCACTGCTGCGCCTGGGGATCAGCTATCAGAACATGGGCAGGCTCGAAGAGGCCAGCGACATCCTCGGGCAGGTCGTGGCCCGGAATCCGGAGCATTACATGGCGAGGATCCACCTCGGTGCGGTCCTCAAGGCGAGAGGTCTGCATCAGCAGGCCCTCGAGCACTATCTGTGCGCGGAGGAGAACGTCGGGACGTCTGCCGTGTTCCACACGGACCTCGGCGAGATCTACTACAACCTCGGTCGGACGGACGAGGCGATCTCCGAACTGCGCACGGCGATCAAGCTCGACGCCGAATTCTGGCGGTCGCACTTCCTGCTCTCTTTCGCCTTCGGGGACATCGGGCATTTCCAGGAGGCGCTCGAGGAGAACAGGATCGCGTCGAAGCTGAATCCGAGCTTCCAGAACACCGAAGCGAACCTCGCGCTTTCGAACGACGAGCAGGGCGGCCAGCAGGGGATGGGGATGGATATCCCGAGCCTCGAGAGCACGTCGTTCACGCTCGGCACCGCCTATCGCGAGCGCGGATATCTCAAGGAGGCGCTCAAGGAGTTCCGGAAGGCGTTGCAGGACATGCCTGACAAGGACCGCGTCCATCTGGAGATGGGCAAGGTCCATCTCGCCGAGGGCGACAATGACGAGGCTCTTTCCTCTCTGCTGAAGGCTCTCCAGGAAAACCCGGAGAACCCCGACGCGTACCGGCTGTGTGGCACCGTCTACCATGTGCTCGCCGACAACCGCAAGGCGGCCGTCTGCTACCTGCAGTCGTTCAGGCTCGATTCCGCCGACGCCGACACGATGAACAACCTCGGCGTGCTGCTCTACCAGGTCGGGCTCGTCGAGGAAGCGGAGCGGATGTTCAAGAAGGGCCTCAATCTCAAGCTGTACAACCTCGAGCTGAACTTCAACTACCTCGCCAGCATCCTGTTCCGCGAGGAGTACATGATGGCGGAGAACCTGCTGCAGCGGCTCGAGGCCTTCACCGGAAAGAGCGCCGTGCTCTATGAGAAGCGGGCGCTGCTCCATTACAAACTCAACCGGATGACGCTTGCGTTGTTCGATATCGAGAGCGCGCTCGCCTGCGACAAGCGGCACGCCGACGCGCTGTACCTCAAGGGCATGATCTTCCTACGCGAGGAGAACTTCCGCAGCGCGATCCAGTGCATCCTCGAAGCGGCGGCGATCCGTCCCGAGTATACCGGGCTCCACTTCTTCCTCTCCCACGGAGAGCAGCTGATGCCCGACCCGGTCCGCGTCGAGGCGAAGCTCCCCGAGGATCCGCCCGACGAGCTGATCGAGTTGCTCCAGGCCGGCGTCAACAGGCGTTTCGATACGATCAGGGGACATCTCGTCTCGGTCGTCGAGGAGGGGATGGCCGAGCTGGCGCAGCGGCGCGAGCAGGCCGAGGCGGACACGGCGGCGAAGGCGGCCGACGCGCCGGTTGCGAAGGAGTCGAGGCCCCGTGCGGGCGGAAAGGGCAAGACCGCCGCGGCGGACGCCGCTCCGAGAAAGAAACCCAGTGGCGGCGACGAGAAGCCGGGATCCGTCGATCTGCTCGAAGAGCTGAAGTTCGATATGTAGCGGGGAAAGGAACACGCTGATATGGCCATCCAGTCATCAATCGAGGAACTCGGGCTGTTCGACCTGTTTCAGGTGCTTCACCTGAACGAGAAGACGGGGCGGCTGATCATCACCGACGAGGGAGGCAGCCGCGAGGCGCAGATCCTGTTCGAGAGCGGATCGGTCTGCATGGCCTCGATCCACGACCGGGCCCCGAAGACGATAGAGATCCTGCTCGAGGAATGGGGCGTCATCGATCCGAGGTCTGTGGCGGCGATCGAAAAGGCGCTGCCCAAGTACCGCAGCCTCGTCGAATGCCTCGACGGCGAGGGGATCTCCTCACGCAGCCATCTCGAGAACTTCTTCGCCGCCCGCATACGTGAGACGGTCTATGACATATTCAAGTGGGAGAAGGGCGACTGCCGCTTCATCGAGGAAGAGCTCGACGAACGACGCGAAGTCATCGTCAGGCTCAACACGGAGAACCTCATCCTCGAGGGGGCGCGCCGCATCGACGAGTGGTCGAACATCAAGAACAAGGTACCCTCGCGGCACTCGACCTTCCGTCTCTGCGACGGGAACGAGCAGGACCAGGCTCTGAACCTCAAGCCGCGCGAATGGGAGATACTCTCGCTGATCGACGGGAACCGCTCGGTCAACGAGGTGAACGACATGGTGGGCGAGGACCTCTTCACCACGAGCAAGCTGATCTACGGTCTCGTCGTCATGGGCGTGATCGAGCTCGTCGCCGACGAGGAGGAGGCGGCAGGGGAAAGTGCGGCGAACGAGGAGCGTATAGAGGAGCTGATCCGCAACGGCCGCAACTACTACAGCAGACTCAATCTCGAGAAGGCAGCCGCCGAATTCGAGAAGGCGCTCCAGATCGACCAGGACTGCTTCGAGGCTCTGCGGATGCTCGGAGAGATCTACTACAAGATGGACCGGCTCAGCGAGGCGCTCGTCTACCTGCGCAAGGCGCGCGGCCTGAGGCCGAACAACCAGAAGACGATGTTCATCAAGGGGTACCTCCACGCCCGCCTCGGCGAGGTCGAAAACGCGATCAGCGAGTGGGAGGAGCTGCGCGAGAAGTCGGCCAACGCCAAGATCCTCGACCTGGTTAAGCGGCGCATCTCCGTCGCCCGCGAGTGGGAGAAGGTGCTCCAGGAGTACTGATCGGTCCCGATCCCCGCGGGAACCGCCCCGAATCCCTTCTTGACGCACCCGGTGCCAGCGGCGAGAATCACGCCGTCGGGCTGTCCCGACGGTCGCCATGGCATATTCGCGTGACATACATCCGGCCCGCATACGGCTCACCGGCGACCGCCGGACGCCGCGGGGGCGCTACGTCCTGTACTGGATGCAGCAGTCCCAGCGGGCCGCCGACAACCACGCCCTCGAGTTCGCGGCGCAGCAGGCGAACGAGCTCGGCCTGCCGCTGGTCGTCGGCTTCGGCCTGACCGGCCGGTACCCCGAGGCGAACCTCCGCCATTTCCGCTTCATGCTCGAGGGGCTCTCGGATCTCCACGAAACCCTGCGCGGGAGGGGCGTGCGGCTGGCTGTGCGCCTCGGCGATCCGGCCGACGTCGCCCTCGATCTCGGCGCGAAGGCGGCGGTGATCGTCTGCGATCGAGGGTATCTGCGCCACCAGAAGCGGTGGCGCGCGAAGGTCGCCGCCGGGGCGCCGTGCCCCGTCTTCGAGGTCGAGAGCGACATCGTGGTGCCGGTGAGGACCGCCTCGCAGAAGGCGGAGTACGCGGCCCGCACGCTGCGGCCGAAGATAGAGCGGCTTCTCGACGAGTACCTCGTCGAGCTGCGTCCGACCCCCCTCGAACACGAGTCGACCGGCATGCGCCTCGCGGGGGTGGAGATCGGCGGCGTCGACACTACACTCGCGCGGCTCGACATAGACCGGAGCGTGCCTCCGGTGCCGATACACCGGGGGGGCGAGGCCGGGGCCCTGCGGGCGCTCGAGCGGTTCGTCGCCGGCCCGCTCGACGGGTACGCGGCGAACAGGAACAGGCCGGAGCGGGACTACGTCTCGTACCTCGGTATGCATCTCCACTTCGGACAGCTCTCCCCGGTCAGGGCCGCAATGCGCGTCGACCGCTCGGATCGCGGCTCCGCCGATGACCGCGCCGCATTCCTTGAGGAGCTGATCATCCGCCGGGAGCTCGCCTGTAACTTCGCCGAGTACACCGCCGACTACGACAGGTTCTCCTGCCTGCCCGACTGGGCGCGCGCGACGCTCCAAAGGCACGCCGCGGACGCACGGTCGCCCCGCTACACCGCCGCTCGGCTCGAGGCGGCCCGGACGCACGACCCATACTGGAACGCGGCGATGCGCGAGATGCGCTGCAGCGGATACATGCACAACTATATGCGGATGTACTGGGGGAAGAAGATCCTCGAGTGGAGCGCCAGCCCCGCGTACGCTTACAGGGTGATGCTCGCCTTGAACAACAGGTATTTCCTCGACGGCCGCGATCCGAACTCGTATGCGGGGGTCGCCTGGGTCTTCGGGATGCACGACCGCCCCTGGTCGGAGCGGGATGTCTTCGGAACTGTCAGGTACATGTCGGCTGGCGGACTCGAGCGGAAGGCCGATCCGGCGGCGTATGTGGAAAAGGTCGACGCGCTGGAGGCGTCCATCGCCGCGTCCGACCGGAACACAGGGAACCGAGGGAGGTAACGATGTCGTTGCGAGACCGGTTCATGCGGGCGGCTGCCGCGGCGGCCGTCCTTTCGATCGCATCAGGCGCGGCGGCGCAGGAGCGCGCGGCGGGGCGGCCGGGGGCGGACGAGGTGCGCACACCGCCTCCGCCTCCTAAGGAGGAGCGTGTCGAGAGCGTACACACGGCGAGGATCGGCGGGACCGATATACGCTACCGCGCGGTCGCGGGGACGATGGTGCTCCGCGACGAGAAGGGGGTGCCCAAGGCCTCGATCTTCTACGTATCGTATGAGAGGACCGACCGGAAGGACCCCGCAGAGCGTCCGCTGACCTTCTCGTTCAACGGCGGCCCCGGTTCCTCGTCGGTCTGGCTTCATCTGGGCCTGCTCGGACCGAAACGGGTGGAGCTCGCCGAGGACGGGACGGCCCCTCCTCCGCCGTACCGTCTCGTCGAGAATGCGTATTCGCTTCTCGATGTGAGCGATCTCGTCTTCATCGATCCGGTCACGACGGGGTACAGCCGTTCCGCCGAAGGAGAGGACCCGAAGCAGTTCCACGGAGTCGACGAGGATGTTCGCTGGGTGGCCGAGTTCATCAGACTGTTCACCACGCGCGCCGGCCGGTGGGGCTCGCCGAAGTTCCTCATCGGCGAGAGCTACGGGACGACGAGGGCGGCGGCGCTCGCCGGTCACCTGCAGGACGAGCACGGGCTCTTCCTCAACGGCGTCATCCTCATCTCATCGATACTCAACTTCCAGACCGCCGATTTCAATACGGGGAACGATCTCCCTTACGCGCTTTTCCTGCCCTCCTACACGGCCACGGCCTGGTATCACGGCGCGCTCGGGGACCGTTACCGTGACGACCTCGGCGCGGCCCTGTCCGATGCGGAGGCGTTCGCCATGGGGGAGTACAGCACGGCCCTGATGCTCGGGGACGTGATATCGGACGAGATGCGGACCCAAACAGCGCGGCGGCTCTCCGAGCTGACCGGCCTGTCAGAGGATTTCATAGAGAAGTCCGATCTGCGGGTCCGGATGGGGCGTTTCACGAAGGAGCTCCTCCGCGACCGGCGGTTGACCGTCGGCAGGCTCGACAGCCGCTTCACCGGGCACGACCGAGACGCGGCCGGCTCGCGCCCCGAGTTCGATCCCAGCTACGAGAACATCCTCGGACCGTTCACCGCCTGCATGAATGACTATGTCAGGCGGGAGCTCGGGTTCGAGAGCGACCTGCCATACGAGATCCTCACTGACAAGGTGCGGCCGTGGAGCTACGGCCGGTTCTCGAACCGGTACATCGATGTAGCAGAGACGCTTCGCGCCGCGATGACGCGCAATCCGGCGATGAAGGTCTACGTGGCGAGCGGGTGCTTCGATCTCGCCACGCCGTACCTCGCCACGAGGTACACCTTCGACCACCTCGCGCTCCCCGTCTCGTTGAGGGGAAACATCACGCACGGATTTTTCGAGGCGGGGCACATGATGTACATCCACGGCCCCTCGCTGGCGAGGCTGAAGGAGGAACTCGCATCGTTCATAGGGGAGGCATCGGGACGATGAAGGCGATGATCCTGCGAAGACTCTGCGATCTCGACAGGTGCCCTGAGCCCCTCGAGTGGGTCGAGCTCCCCGATCCCGAGCCGGGGCCGGGGGAGGTGCTCGTCCGCGTGGCGGCCTGCGGGGTCTGCCACACCGAGATCGACGAGATCGAGGGACGCACGCCGCCGCCGTCCCTGCCCGTCGTGCCGGGCCATCAGGCGGTCGGACGGATCGAACGCCTCGGCCCGGGCGTACGGCTGCGCGCGGTCGGCGACCGCGTCGGGGTGGGATGGATACATTCCGCTTGCGGCGAGTGCGCGTACTGCCGGTCGGGGAACGACAACCTCTGCGCCGCGTTCCGGGCGACGGGACGCGACGTGAACGGGGGGTACGCCGAGTTGCTCACCGTCCCGGATCGGTACGCCTTCCCGATTCCCGGACGGTTCGGCGACGCCGAGGCCGCTCCGTTGCTCTGCGCCGGTGCTATCGGATACCGCTCGCTCAGGCTCGCCGGCATCGAGGACGGACAGCGGCTCGGTCTGACCGGGTTCGGGGCATCCGGCCATCTCGTGCTCAAGATGGCCCGGCACCGCTACCCCGGTACGCCCGTCTCCGTCTTCGCCAGAAGCCCCGCAGAACGCGCCTTCGCCCTTGAGCTCGGCGCCTCATGGGCCGGCGACACTGGGGACGAGCCTCCCGAACCGCTCGATGCGATCATCGATACGACCCCGGTCTGGCGTCCCGTCGTCAGCGCCCTGGGGCGGCTCGCGCCCGGCGGGCGCCTCGTGATCAACGCCATCCGCAAGGAGGATGTCGACAGGGACGCCCTGCTCGAGATCGACTACGAGCGGGACCTGTGGATGGAGAAGGAGATCAAGAGCGTGGCGAACGTCGCCGGCAGGGATATCGGGGAGTTCCTGCGCATGGCCGACGAGATCGGGATCAGCCCCGAGATCCAGACCTTTCCGCTGGCGGACGCGAACCGCGCCCTGCTCGAGCTCAAGCAGCGCCGCATACGGGGGGCGAAGGTGCTCGTCATGGACGGATGAGAGGCACGCGGGAGCTGGGGATCAGGTGACGGTCACCGTCTCCGCATCGAGCGCGGCCTGACGGGTCATAGATGTGACGGCCAGTCCGCCCACCTTCACGTCGATCCCGCCGGCCTCGCCTTCGCGCACGTCGATGTGCACGCGCGAGAGCTTGTCGTCCTCGGGACCCTGCTCCATCACCATCGCCCGCGCCGACGCGACACCATGGCGGAGCATGTAGGCGGCGATGCTCGATGCGCCGGCGCCGGAGCCGAGGTCCTCCCACATCCCCATCGCCGGCGAGAAATGGCGCGAGTAGCAGGCACATCCCTCGTGCAGCGTGTCGAGTGAGAAGACGTCGGTCGTCTTGACGCCGAGCCTCTGGTTGAGCAGCCGGAGCTTGATCAGGTCCGGGCTCATCCCCTGCACCTGACTCGCTCCGTCGACGGGGACGATCAGCTGCCGGACACCGTTGAAGACGATCTCCGGTGGAAGCCCGGTGCGCAGGATGTCGTGCTCGGTGATTCCCAGTATCGAGGCGATCTCGGCGGGCGATGCGTCGACCGATTCGAACTCGCTGATCGTGCGGTTGATCATGATGCGCCTGAGCACTCCCGAAGTGCCGTGCGATGACATCGGCACCGAGTCTGGATCTGATCGCCGGTAGAGGTCTTCGCCCGCCTCGAAGTGGAAATCGACAGGCATCACGCCGGCGTTCGTCTCGATAGAGACACGGGTGACGCCGTCGACCAGGCTGACCAGGCCGTCCTCGACAAGGCAGAAGCAGGTGGCTATCATCGCGTGTCCGCTGAAATCGTATTCCTCGCTGGGGGTGAAGAACCGGACGCGATACTCCGAGTCTATCGATTCGGGAGGGGTGACGAAGGTCGATTCGAGGATGTTCATCTCGGCGGCGATGCGTTTCATCTCCTCCACGGAGAGACCCCCCGCGTCCGAGCAGACAAGCGCCGGGTTGCCGCAGAACGGCTTCGTGGAGAAGACGTCTATCTGTTTAAGCGTCAGTTCGCGCATACCCGCTCCCTTGATGGGCGGAATATGCATAAATAATACCAGAAGTTACGTAACCGCCCTGTTTTCAAAAATTTAAGATGTTGTGTCATAATAGGTTGACGGATATCCTCGGGAATGCCGGACCTGCGTCCGTCAGCCGGACGGGCGTGGCGGCCGGAATCTGCACGAGGCGGGTGGTGTAGATCGAGATGAGGGAAAAGGTCCTGAAGCCCGATGATCGCGCCTTCCGGTGCCGCGTGAGATCGTTCTACCGCGCCCACGGGCGGCACGACCTCCCGTGGCGCCTTACGCGCGATCCGTGGCTGATCCTCGTCTCCGAGATGATGCTCCAGCAGACGCAGGTCCCGCGGGTGCTCGACGCCTGGGATCCGTTAGTCGCGCGGTTCCCGACCCCTGCGGAACTCGCGCGGGCTCCGCTCAGGGAGGTGCTCGCCTCCTGGAGCGGGCTCGGGTACAACCGCAGGGCGAAGTTCCTCAGGGAGACGGCGAAGATCATCGCCGGCCGTCACGGCGGCCGCATCCCCGACGAGCCGGGGGAGTTGCTGCGCCTGCCGGGGATCGGTCCGGCGAGCGCAGGCGCGATCGCCGCATTCGCATTCGGTCTCCCCGTCCCCTTCATAGAGACGAACATACGCGCCGTCTATCTCCACGAATTCTTCCCCCGCAGGACGGGGGTGAGAGACGGGGAGATCATGCCGCACATCGAGCGGACACTCGACCGTCGCGACCCCCGCGTCTGGTATTACGCGCTGATGGACTACGGCGTGCACCTCAAGCGCGCCGAGGTGAATCCCTCGCGCCGCGGCGCCGGGCACTCGCGGCAGGCCCCGTTCGAGGGTTCCTCGAGACAGGCGCGCGGCACGGTCATACGGGCGCTCACCGCCGGCGCGCTCACGAAACGCGAGCTCGCCCGGCTGACGGGGATGAAGGCGGACCGGCTGGACGGGATACTCGATGCGCTGGCGAGGGAGGGGCTGATCAGGGAAGGACGGGGGACGTATCGCATCGGGTAGGACTCCCGTTTGTGCTTGCCGCGGCCGGCGCAGAACAGGTAGTGTATATGCACGCAGATCGCTCTGCTTCGGAGGATGTCGACGATGTTCGAGGCCCGGTACATGGACGATATCGCCGTGATAGACCTCGGCGAGCGCCGGCTCGTCGGCGAGCAGGACGACTACGACCTCTGGAAGGAGATCGAGCGGATCCTGCACGGCGGCACGAAGAAGATCGTCCTCGACCTCTCGAAGATCAAGTGGACGAACAGCACGGGGATCGGGATCCTCGTCTCCTCCTGGACGATGGCGACGAAGGAGAAGGCCGAGCTGGTCCTCGTGAACGACTCACCGCGGCTCGAGAACATCTTCAAGGTGACCAATCTCAAGTACATCATGAAGATATTCGCCACCCTCGACGAGGCTCTCGCCTACCTCCGCTCGTTCTGGTGATCGCGGCGGTTGTCACGCCACCCGAATTCTGATATACTTCCACGCACTAGGGATACCATCGGAGACAGAACGAATGGAAGCGCGCGCCGGGGCGGGCCGTCCGGGACGGTCGCGCGGCCGCCGGCGATCCCGCCCCAGACGCGCACACATCGGGGAGGTTCCCGCATGAGATCTATCGTGATCGCATTCATCACGGCGGCGCTCGTCCTGCTCTGCAGCGCCGTCCTATTCGCACAGGAGTGGAACTTCCATGTCGTCGACGACGCCGGCGACATGGGCTACTATTCGCGCATCGCCGTGACGAGCGGAGGGATCCCGCACATCCTCTACAAGAGCTCGTCCGGGAACGTCCATATCGCCTGGTGGGTCCCCGACGGGATGGGGAGCGGCCACTGGGAACGGCGCTCTATCACCGGCAGCAGCAGCACCTCCGACCTCATCAGGCTGGCGATAGACTCGTACGACCAGGTGCATGTCGCCTATGCCACCTACAGCACCTCGCCCGGTATCTGGTACGGGATCTACGATCCCTCGACGGAGAGCTGGACGCTCGGTCCCGTGCTCGCCACCTCGCACCGCGGCCCCTTCGACATGACGCTCTACGAAGACGCGGGCGACGTCACGGTCGTGCTGGCGATCACGTATTCCAATGTCCTCTATGTCTCCCGCCGCGATCCGGACACGGGGACCTGGTCGGATGAGACGGCATACAGCAGCAGCGCGGTGAGCCAGACCCCCTCGGTCGCCGTCGACTCGGGGGGCAGGGTGCACGTGAGCTTCTACGAGACGGCGGGAAACAACCTGATGTATGCGACCGATTCGCGCGGCGGGGGGTGGGCGGCCGAGTACGTCGACATCCCGGGGACGGTGGGGTACTACAGCTCGATCGTCATAGACACGGGGGACGTGCCGTACATCGTCTACTACGACTCGACGAACGACGACCTCAAGTGGGCCCGCCTCGTGACGGAGTGAGGGAGGATGTCATGAGACGATATTCTCTCGGCATGCCTTCCCGGGGCCCGGTGACCGTTGTCCTGCTCGCCGCCGCGGTCCTCGCAGCGCCCGCGGGGACGGCCGCGCAGGTCTGGCGCACGGGGATCATCGACGCGGAGGGGAACTCCGGCACATGGTGCGAGGTGGTCCGCTCCCCCGCGGGCGGGCTGCACGTGGTCTACCTGCGTCCCGACTCGGGATGGGTCATGACCGCCGCAGGGCTCGACACGATCTGGCAGGCCCCTGTCCGTGTCGACACGACGGCAGGAAGCGAGATCCATTGCTCTCTCGCAGCCGAACCCGCAGGGTCCCTCCGGTTCTCGTGGAGAGACGCGTCGATGACGCTGCTCGCCTTCGCCGGTCCGGAGACGCCCCGGGAGTGGGAGACGGGGACGGCGGTCGCCACCGCCGACAACGAGGGCCATTTCATCACCGCCCGGCGACACGGCCCGGACAGCGTCTCGGTCTCGTACCGGAATGTGACAGGCGGCTCGATCGAGCTCGCCATTCGCGATGGGGCGGGGACCTGGTCTGCACCCGTGACGGTCGATCCTGGACCGGACCGCGGGGAGCACATCGACCATGCGTACGGACCCGCGGCGGGATTCGTCTTCAGCGAGTACGACGGTACGGGGACCGCGCTGCTGATGGTCGACTCGGTTCTCGTTGCGCGCGAATGGGAGACGGGGACGGCGGTCGCCACCGCCGATGACGAGGGGCAGGGCCTGTCGGCGAAGCGGCGGGGGACGGGGGTCGTCTCCGTTTCGTACCGCAACTCTACCGGCGGATCGCTCGAGCTGGCCCTGCGCGACAGTCTCGGCGCCTGGGCCGCGCCGGAGGTCGTCGACCCGGGACCCGGGCGGGGGACTAACAGCGACCATGCCTGGCGGCCGGGGGTCGGTTACGCGCTGAGCGAGTACGACGAGACCGGCACGGCGCTCATCTTCGCCGATCCCGAGCTGGCCGGGCGCTCCTGGGCGACCGGGACCGTGATGTCTGCCGGCAACTCGGGCAGGTTCGTCTCCTCCGTGCTCGCCCCCGACGACCGGGTCGCCAGCGTCTTCTTCCACTGGGACGAGGGGACGCTCGGGGCGGTCTACTACACGGCGCTCGACGCCTGGGGGCACAGCATCGTCAAGGCGGTCGAGGATTCGGTCGCCGCGGAGCAGACGAGCACGTCGATCGCGATGGACCTCGCCCTGACCTCCGCGTGGGACTGGCATGTCGCCTTCTACAGTCCCCTCGACGATGTCCTGTACTACGCGTACAATCCCGGGTACGTCATAACGGGGACCGATGACGAGGACGATCCCCTGCCGCCCGTCCCCGGATCGATCGCCTTGCGGGGGGTCTGGCCGAACCCGTTCAATCCTGCCGCCGTGATCGAGTACGATATCGGCGAGGCGGGACGCGTTGTGCTCGCCGTCTACGATGTCGGGGGCCGCAGGATCAGGACCCTCGTCGACGTGCACTCCCTCCCGGGGAGGTTCCGCGTCGGCTGGGACGGCCTGAGCGACCGGGGCGCCCCCGTCGCGTCGGGGGTCTATTTCCTCCGGCTCGAATCGGCCGGCCAGACACGGACGTGCAAGACGGTGATGCTGCGCTAGCCGCCGACCCTTCTTGACACGGCCGCCCGGTGCGTATACCTTTCCAGAACGCCGCTCGGCGCAGCGGCAGACGTCTTTCCACTACTTGCCGGGAGGTCTCTGCATGAAGTTCGTGAAGCTGACCGTGCTTATTGCCGTGCTGTGTGCCGCCGCGCCTATCGCGGCGGAAGAGGGGATGTGGCAGCTCGACACGTTCGACGCCGCTCTGTATGCGAAGATGCAGCAGCTCGGCCTCGAGCTCACCCAGGAACAGCTCTACGCCCCCGGGGGGAAGGGGATCGCCTACGCGATCGTCAACCTCGGCGGCGGCACCGGCTCGTTCGTCTCGCCGTACGGGCTGATACTGACCAACCATCATGTTGCCTACGGCGCCATCCAGAGGGCGAGCGGCGAGGGGCATAACTACCTGCAGGACGGCTTCTATGCGGACCGTTCCGAGAAGGAGGTCCCGGCCGAGGGATACGAGGCGAGGGTCCTCGTCTCGATCACGGACGTCTCCGACCGCGTACTCAAGGCGGCGAAGGGAAAGACCGGCGCCAAGCGGTACAAGGCGATCGAGGATGTGGTGAAGAAGATCACGCAGGAGGCCGAGGAGGGGACCGACAACCGCGTCACCGTCGCGAGCTTCTACGAGGGTATGCAGTACAAGATGTTCACGTACTTCGTGATCAGGGACGTGCGTCTCGTCTACGCCCCCCCGAGCTCGATCGGCAAGTACGGCGGCGACATCGACAACTGGATGTGGCCCCGTCACACGGGGGATTTCTCGTTCCTGCGCGCCTACGTGGCGCCCGACGGCAGCTCGGCTGACTATGCCGAGCAGAACGTCCCGTACGAGCCGGCCGTCCATCTTCCGATGTCGGCAAAGGGCGTCGGTGACGGCGATTTCATGATGATCATCGGATTCCCCGGCCAGACACAGCGGTACCGTTCGTCGTATTCGGTCGACTGGGCGCAGAACTGGCGCTTCCCCGAGCGGATCAAGATGTTCCGCGATCTGCTCGATATCTATGCCAAGGCGTCCGAGGGGAACGAGGCGGTCGCGATCAAGACGGCACAGTTCGACGCGATGCTGAACAACTCGATGAAGAACTACGAGGGACAGCTCGAGGGCTTCCGCAAGGCGGGACTGCTCGAGCGCAAGATCGCCGAGGAGAAGCAGTTCACCGAGTGGGTGAACGCCGACAAGAAGCGCGCCAAGAAGTACGGCGGAGCGCTCCCGAGGATCAAGGAGCTCTACGACGGCCAGGCGAAGATCCGCGACAAGCAGGCGATCCTCCAGCTCGCCGGGTTCCTCGACCAGATGACGAGCGCCGCCGGCACGATCTACCGGTGGAGCGGCGAGAAGGAGAAGAGCGACCTCGACCGCGATCCCGCCTTCATGGACAGGAACATCCCGCGCATGAAGATGCGGCTCGGCATGATCGACCGCAGCTATGACGAGGGCGTCGACCGGCAGGTCCTCGCCTACTTCATGCACCTCGCGCACCAGCTCCCCGACGGGCAGCGGATCAGGGCTCTCGACGAGATGCTCGCCGCGATGCCGGGCGAGAAGCCGTGCGACAGGATCGACGCGCTGGTCGAGAAGCTCTACAGCGGGACGAAGCTCGGCAGCGCCGAGGAGCGCGCCCGCATGTTCGACCTCTCGCGCGAGGACCTGATGAAGGAGGGGGATACGTTCATCGAGTTCTACGCGAAGCTGTACCCGGAGGTCAAGGAGCTCGAGGATATCGACGAGGCCTTCGGCGGCGACATCTCCGCGGTCCGTCCTGTCCTGATCGAGGGGATCAGGGAATGGAAGGGCGGCTCGTTCTATCCCGACGCCAACGGGACGATGCGCCTCACCTACGGCACGGTGAAGGGGTACAAGCCCCGGGATGCGGTCTGGTACGAGCCGATGACCGTTCTCGGCGGAGCGGTGGAGAAGAACACCGGCGTCGATCCGTTCGACTGTCCGCCGAAGCTCATCGGGCTGTGGGAGGATCGCGACTTCGGGAAGTACATGGACAAGGACCTCGGAGACGTGCCGATCGCGTTCCTCGGCACCGGCGACATCACCGGCGGGAACTCGGGCAGCCCCGTGATCAACAGCAGGGGCGAGTGCATCGGCGCCGCCTTCGACGGGAACTGGGAGAGCGTCTCGTCCGACTGGCTCTTCAACGAGGACCTCACGAGGACGATCAGCGTCGAGTCGCGCTACATCCTGTTCGTACTAGACAAGTTCAGCGGCGCCTACGAGCTGCTCGGCGAGTTGACTATCCAGTAACGGCGCCCCGGCGCCGACCGGATGCTGGATGAATCGAGGGCGGGGGCTCCCCAGTGGCGCCCCCGCCCGTTGTCTGCAATACGCGGGAGTTCGACGTGGGAGAGATGTTCGCCCTGTTCACCTCGGTGGCGTGGGCGTTCGCCGTGATCCTCTTCAAGCGCTCGGGGGAGACCGTTCCCCCGTTCGCGCTGAACTTCTTCCGCGTGAGCGTCTCGACCTTTCTCTTCATCGTCCTCTTCGCCCTTCTCCGGCAGCCGCTCTGGGGGCGGGCGCCGCTGCGGGACTACCTGATCCTCACGGCGAGCGGGGTGATCGCGATCGCGATATCCGACACCCTCTTCCACATGTGCCTCAACCGCGTCGGCGCGGGGATCAACGCGATCATCGACTGCCTCTACTCGCCGTCGGTCGTCTTCTTCGCGTGGCTGCTGATCGGCGAGCGGCTCGGTCCGTGGGACTTCGCCGGGATGGGCGCGGTTCTCTCTGCCATCCTCATCGCTTCCCGGCACTCGCCGCCGGCTGGGGCGACGCGCCGCACGCTCGCCCTGGGGATATTCTTCGGCGTGCTCTCGATGCTCACGCTGGGGCTGGGGATCGTGATCGCCAAGCCTGTGCTGGAACGCTCGCCGGTGCTCTGGGCGACCGCAATCAGGCAGATCGGGACCTTCATCGCGATGCTCCCCGTCGCGCTGATCCTTCCATCGCGCCGCGAGATCCTCTCACACTTCAGGCCGGCCCTCTCGTGGAAGTACATGCTCCCCGGCACGGTCCTCGGTTCGTTCCTCTCACTGATCTTCTGGATAGCGGGGATGAAGTACACGCAGGCCGGCGTGGCGGCGATCCTCAATCAGACGAGCACGATCAACATCCTGATCCTCGCGGCGATATTCCTCGGCGAGCCGCTCACCAGGCGCAAATACGCGGCTGCGGGGCTTGCGCTCGCCGGGATCCTCATGGTGTTCAGGTCACGCGGGATACTATGAACCTCGACTTGCCCGAGCGGGTGAGCGGGATCTCCTCTACCGTCTCCACGCTGACGCCGAAATCGGCCCCGCACGCCTCCCGTATCTTCGCCTCGAGTACAGCGGCGTGATCGGAACGCCAGGACTGCCCCGGCACGATCCGCATGATCACCCCGGCGCGGTCGCGCTGCTCGACCTGGAAGCGTGCGATCCCCGGTACGGCCCGCGAGAGCCAGGTCCAGAAGAACCCCCCGACACGCCGCCCGTCGGGGGTGACGACCGCGTCGAGCGTGCGGCCCTCGATCCGCTCGAGCAGGGGGAACCCCCTCCCGCACGGGCACGCATGGTCGGCCCGCACGGCCAGATCGCCTGTGCGGTAGCGGATGAACGGCATGACGCGGTTGAGCGGATCGGTCACGACGATCTCGCCCTCCTCGCCGGGGCCGGCCGGCGAGCCGTCCTCGCGGATCAGCTCGACGTGCAGCAGGTCGGTGAAGATGTGCAGCCCGTCGTGCTCGGGGCATTCCTGCGCGGTGATGGAGAACTCCCGGCTCCCGTAGCGGTCGAAGACCCTGCAGCTGAAGACTTCCTCGATCAGCTCCCGCTGCCAGGGATAGAGCTGCTCGCCGCTCGTGACGACGGCGCGCACGGGCGGGACCGGTGAGTCGCCGGTCCGGCAGTGCTCGGCGAATATGGCAAGCGCCGAGGGATATGCGACCATGTATTGAGGGCGGAAATGTTTGAGCCTCCGGACGTATTCGTCCATGCGCCGCGGCGAGAGGTCGAAGGTCGAGAGGGAGAGGATGTTGTTCACGTAGTCCTGCATCGCGTGCCTGAGCCGCGCGGCGCGCGAGGCCCCGAGCGCGAACCCCCAGAACAGCGCCTGCCGGTCTCCCGGCTCGATCCCCGCCCAGCGCAGGGCGCGGATCGTCGCCGCCCGCCGCCACGCGCTCGCCGCGCGATCGTTGCGGAAAAACAGCGGCTCTCCCGTCGAGCCGCCGGTGCTCGACGGGTACCAGGCGAGCGACCTGTCGTCCGTCCACATCCGGTCTCCCTCTGCGCGGATGATCGCCTTGTCGAGAAGGGGGAGCGGGGAGGGATCGGCCGAGCGCGCTATCTCCCCGGCGCTCATCCCGAGACGGGCGACGCAGTCGCGGTAGTACGGCACCCCGGTCAGCGCATCGCCGAGAAAGCGGCGCATACGTTCCCGGCGGAGCTCCTCGATCTCCTCGAGCGGGCGCCACTGGTCGCGCTCGAGCCCTGAGAGCGCCGAGACGATGCCGTCCCTCCTGAGCGTCCGGTAGATCGGATAGGCGAGGTCCCTGAGCAGTCGAGGCGGAAGCGGCGGAAGCATTGCCTGTCGTTCTCTCCCCCGGCGGGTGTACGGTGCGTCGGCCGTCGCCCGATCCGGCGACGCCGTCGATGGGCGCCGGACGGCGCCCGTGTGAGAATACACCACGACGGTCCGGTAAATGCAAGGGAAATGCCGCTTCCCGGGCCCTGCGACGTTGACGGCCCGGCCCTGTTGCTATATCGTATGGCCTGGCCCCGGGCGCGATGAGGTGACATGACCGTATGATCAAAGTGCTCTTCCTCATACCGAACCTCGTCGGAGGCGGAGCCGAGCGCGTCTTCGTGCATCTGATGAACCGGCTCGACAGAGACCGGTTCGCCTGCGAGCTCGCCCTGCTGCGGCGGCGCGGGGTCCTTCTCGAGGATCTCGCCGGGGACATCCCCGTCCACGATCTCGAGACCGATCTCGCCGGTGCGTTCCGGAAGATCCCCGCATGCGTCGACCGGGTCCGCCCCGACATCGTCATAGCCACGATCTGCTATCTCGACATGATGCTCGGTCTCTCGCGCATCGCCGGCGGGCGTCGGGAGACGGTCTACATAGGTCGCGAGACCGGTATGCCGTCGCTGCGCGGACGGGTCACGTCGAGCATATGGAACATGCGCTGGCTCTACCGGATCGCCTATCGCCGCCTCGACAGCATCGTCGTCCAGTCCGCCGGGATGCGGGAGGATGTCGGTACGGTCTATCGCGTGCCTCCAGAACGCATGGTGACCATACCCAATCCCGTCGACACCGCCATGGTGCGAAGCAGGGCCCGGGACGGCGCCGCTGAGGGATTCGACACGGGCAGGACCAATATCGTCACGGCGGGGCATCTCAACCGGATCAAGGGATACGACATGCTCCTGCGCGCCTTCGCCCGCACATCGGACGGGCTGCATCTGCATATTCTCGGCGACGGCGAGCTCGGCGGCGAGCTCGAACGGCTCGCCGCGGACCTCGGCATCGACGGACGCGTGACCTTCCACGGCTTCCGGGTGAATCCGTTTCCCTTCCTGCTCGCCGCTGACGGGTACGTGATGAGCTCGTGGTATGAAGGGTTCCCGAACGCCGTTGCGGAGGCGCTCGCGCTCGGCTGCCCCGTCGTGGCCTTCGACAGTCCCGGCGGGATCCGCGAGCTCGTCGAGGATGGCGTGAACGGGGAGCTCGTCCCGTTCGGCGACGAGGCGGGGCTTGCCGCTGCGCTCGATCGATCTCGGGGGCGCTCGTACGACAGGGATGCGATCGCGGCGCGGATCGCGGCGCGGCTCGACGTCTCCGTCGTCACCGGGCGGTACGAGGCGCTGTTCGAGGAGCTCGCACGCGGTCAGGGGAGGGGGACGCGGTGAACATCCTGATCTTCGAGGCCTACTCCGACGCGAACATCGGCGCGTGCGCGCTCGTGGAGAACGCGATAGCGCTGCTCCGCAGACGGTATCCCGCCGCGGCGATCAGGGTCATGGCGCGCGAGCCCGGGGTATTCCGGAATCTCTACGGCGTCGACGCCGTGCCGGACGTCTTCGAGTACCCCTTTCTCCAGCCGAGATGGCGCCAGGTCATCTGGCTCGTCCGGGCGCTCCTCTGGATGGCCTCGTGCTGGATCGCGGCGGGGCTGCACGACCGCGATCGGTTGCGGACCACCCGCGTGCCGTTCCGATCGAAGATCGAGGATTTCCTGTGGGCCGATCTCGCCGTGAGCGTCGGCGCCGAGCGCATCAATGACAAGTTCTTCAAGAACATCGTCTTCTCGCTGTATACGTACGCGCTCCTGAGGCGTATCGGCGCTCGATGCGTGATCTTTCCCGCCACGATCGGGCCTTTTCTCTTCGGATGGTCGCGCCGGCTCGCTCGGCGCGTGCTGAGCGGTGTCGATCTGATATATACCCGCGACGAGGCGTCCCTCGAGATCACCCGCGGCCTGCTCGGTCCCGGCACCGGCACTGTGCACGGGACGTCGGATATAGCGCTGATGCAGGAGCAGATCGGACGCGACGAAGCGCTGACGATCATCGGGGCCGCCGGGGAGGAGTCGATCGTCGGCATCTCGGCGATGAGATGGAGTTACTTCCGCAACCGGATAGAGACGCCGTACAGCAATTTCGAAGCGTACGTGAGGGAGATGGCCCTGCTCGCCGACACCCTGATCGACGAGTACGGCGTGCGGATCGTGATGTATCCGACCAACTATCCCGTGCACGGGTGCCGCGAGGACGACCTGGGGGTCTCGCTCGAGATCCGCTCGCGGATGAGCCGCGGAAAGGATGTCACGGTGATCGAGGAGCTCCCGACCCCCGCCCGGCTCAAGGGGATGCTCGCCTGCTCGCAGATCAACGTGACGACGCGGATGCATGCATGCATCCTCTCGACGGGGGCGGGGGCGCCGACGATATCGGTGAACTATCTCTTCAAGGTGCGGGAGCACATGCGTTCCCTCGGCCTCGAGGAGTTCTCCATAGACATCGAGGAGTTCAACTCGCAGTGGGCACTCGAGACGTTCCGGCGTATGTGGCCCGAGCGCGAGCGCTGGCGCGCTCATCTCGAGCGCGCGGTCGAGGAGAAGCAGCGCGGCATCCTCGATGCGATGAAGTATCTCGACGGCGTTGCCCGATGAAGGAGAGTCGATGACGGCGAGGGGCGTCCCGGTCCTGATGTACCATTCGGTCGGCCCCGACAAGCCGGGATGGGTATGGAACCATCTCGTCATGCCGGCCGCCGTCTTCGAGCGCCAGATGCGCGCCCTTCGCGACCACGGATGGACGACGATATCCCTCGCAGACCTGCACGCGCACCTCGCGCACGACGTGCCCCTTCCCGAAAAGCCGGTCGTGCTGACCTTCGACGACGGATACCTGGACAACTACGTCTTCGCCTGGCCGATCATGAGACGGTACGGCCATCGCGCCGTGATCTGGGTCAGCACCGATTTCGTCGATCCCTCGGCGGAGCCGCGCCCGACGCTCGACGACGCGCGGGCGGGACGGGTGAGTGAGGGGGACCTGCCGGTGAACGGCTTTCTCTCGTGGGCCGAGATGCGCGCGATGAGCGCCTCGGGGACGATCGAGATACAGAGCCATGCGGTGACCCATACGTGGTATCCCTGCGGCCCGGAGATCGTCGATTTCCACAGGCCGCGCGGCATCGACGGGTACGAGCCTCCCCCGTGGCTTGGCTGGAACCGGTCTCCCCTGCGGAAGTTCGCGTACATGGACGAGCACCCCGAGGACGAGGTCCCCCTCGGTACCCCCGTGTACCGTCACGGCAAGTCGCTCGCCGTCAGACGCTGGCTGGAGGACGAGTCGCTGGCCGATCTGCTCGTCGGCCACGTCGCGCGCTCGGGCGGCCCCGCCTTCTTCGAGCGTCCCGGCTGGCGCGCCGATCTCGAGCGCATCGCCGCGGAGCACGGGTCGCCTGCGGGGCGTATGGAGACGGAAGAGGAGTACCGCTCGCGCGTCCTCTCCGAGCTCGTCGTTTCGAAACGGACGATAGAACGCGAGCTCGGCTTGCCGGTCGACTTTCTCTGCTGGCCGGGGGGCGGGCGCAATACCGCCGTTCTCGATCTCGCCGGCGAAGCCGGATACCTCGCTACGACGACGCACTACCGCGACCCGTCGAGACGGAACCTCTTCGGCCAGGACCCGCGCGAGATCAACAGGATCGGATGCGGCTCGCCGTGGATATGGCGCGGAGTGACGGTGCGCGATACCACCGCGGGGTTCTTCCTGGCGATGCTGGACGAGTTCAACCACGTGCCCGGCGCGCGCTGGCGGATGAGGTTCCACAAGGGGCTGTTCCTGATGCGCGCGCTCTTCTCGGGAGAACGCGCCGGCGCCTGAAACGGAGACCGCTGATGAACGCATCGCCGACCGACATCTCGTACGCGGCCCGCCTCGACGCGCAGGACCCGCTCGCCCCGATGAGAAGCCGCTTCAGTCTCCCCCCGGAGACCGTCTACCTGCTCGGCAACTCGCTCGGACCGATGCCCCTCGGTGCGGAGGCCTCCGTCGTCCGTATCCTCGAGGAGTGGCGGACGATGGGGATCGGCGGCTGGCTCGACGGCGCCCCGCCGTGGTTCTGGCTCGCCGAACGCCTCGGAGAGGCGATGGCCCCGCTGGTCGGCGCCGATGCTGACGAGGTCGTCTGCACGGGGACCACGACCTTCGACATACACGCCCTGGTCGGTTCCTTCTACCATCCCCAGGGCCGCCGCAGGAAGATCGTCGCCTCATCGGCCGATTTCCCCACCGACATATACGCCCTGGGGAGCTGGATCGACCTGCACGGTGGGAGCCATGAGCGTGACCTCGTCCTGATCGGGCCGGGAGAGGACGGGTTCGTCGACGAGGACGAGATCATCGATGCGATGACCGACGAGGTCGCCCTCGTGCACCTTCCCTCGGTGTTCTACCAGAGCGCCCAGCTGCTCGATATGGAGCGTCTCGCGGCGGAGGCCGGCAAGAGGGGCATCCCGATAGGCTTCGACTGCTCTCACTCGGCCGGGGTCGTGCCCCATCGTCTCAGCGAGTGGGGAGTGGACTTTGCGATGTGGTGCGGGTACAAGTACCTCTGCGGCGGGCCTGGCGCCCCGGCGTTCCTCTACCTGAACCGGCGACATTTCGATCGCGTTCCCGCCCTGAAGGGCTGGTTCGGTTTCGTGAAGGAGCGCCAGTTCGACCTGCTCCCCGAGTTCGAACACCAGCGCGGCGCCGGCGGGTGGCAGGTCTCCTCTCCGGGGATACTCGGCGCCGCAGCGCTCGCGGGGGCGCTCGAGACCGTCGGCGAGGCGGGGATCGACAAGATCAGGGAGAAATCGCTGCGGCTGACCTCGTACCTGATCGATCTCGCCGACCGGCTGCTGGCCTCCGAGCCGTACCGGTTCCGCGTGGCCACGCCCCGCGAGGATGCGCGGCGCGGCGGGCATGTCGCGCTCTCGCGCGGCGCGGACGCCCTGCGCATCAAGGAGGCGCTCGTCGGACGGGGAGTGATCGTCGATTTCCGTCCCCCCGACGTGATACGGCTATCCCCGTCACCGCTGTACACCTCGTTCTCGGAGGTGCGCGCCGTCGTGCGGCACATCATGGAGATCGTCGATACGAAGGAGTACGAGCGGATCCCCGGCGGGCGCAGACCGATCTCCTGAACAGGAACGACCTGACCGGACTCATATTCGGTGCGCGGGACACGCCCTACCGCAGGTACACGATCTTGCGCGCCTGACGCACTTCGCCAGCCGTCATGCGAAGGAAGTAGACCCCCGAGGCGACCGGCCTGCCCGCGTCGTCGCGCCCGTTCCACACGGTGCGGTACGAGCCCGGACCATGCTCGGCGCTCACCACGGTCCGCACGAGGCGCCCCGCCGTATCGTAGATCCGGATGTCGACGAAGGCGTCTTCGGCCAGTGACCAGGCGATCGTCGTGTGGCCGTTGAACGGGTTCGGGTAGTTCTGCAGCAGCGCCGTCGCCGCGGGGATCTGCCCGTCGCCTGTCGCCGGTTTCTCGATGGCGAACAGCCCGGCCGAGACGTCCGAACCGGCGTTGTGGGAAGGATCCCACGCTGTCACCCGCACGAGACACGAGTCGGATTCGGCGTCGGCCGGGATCACCCAGGTGCAGAGGGTGTCGTCGGGCTCCGGCGAGGAGAGAAGCGTCCACTCCGCACCGGCGTCGAGGGAGAGCTCGACCGCCACGGAGTCTATCCCGACGTTGTCCGTCGCCGTCCACCGGACGTGCAGCGTGTCGCCGCTCTGGAAGGTCTCGCCTCCCGCCGGATCGGTCAACGTGACCGAGGGCTCGATGAGATCGGGTCCGCTTACGCAGGCCGAAGACTCGTTCGAGTACCCACCGGCG
>Ga0316578_10000070_pt1 | contig 22868 bp, 16 predicted proteins | sample J0NA_2_FD_203076 | JGI IMG/M metagenome (GOLD analysis project Ga0316578, IMG submission 203076) | Rhizosphere microbial communities from salt marsh grasses in Alabama, United States - J0-2_160517rDrC | ecosystem: Host-associated > Plants > Roots > Rhizosphere | place: USA: Alabama | collected... | reverse complement strand
GTGGGTGAATTTTCCTTAACAGACAAAAGATTCTCAAGGATCAACACCTTTATGGCAAATACGCTTTTTGATGAAAACTACGGCGGCAAGTACGGTAACTGCCATCTGGCAGTGGGTTCTTCATATGCCGATACATATAACGGCGATCCAAAAAAATTAACAAAAGAAAAAAAGAAAATCCTTGGTTTCAACGACTCAGCCCTCCACTGGGACCTCGTCAATACTGAAAAGAAGCGGGTTACCGCCCATCTTGCATCCGGCAAAAAGGTAACCATCTATGAAAACGGCAGGTTTGCAATTTAAGTCTCAATGATTTCAGGAGGGGGGGTATTTGTTGAATCGGGCCATTGATAATACTTTTTTTTCAAACCATGTAACCACGTTCTAAAAAATGACTCTAAATAGCTTCATCGATCTTCATGATAGATCCTGGCAAATGATTTTATACCTTATATTTCCCAAAGTCCTCAGGATCGAGGTTTTCAAGATATTCAGCCCATTTTTTTCCGTCTTCGCTTTTATTTAAGACTTCATAATCACCTTCGACCATCTGAGAATTTTCAAAAATTTTATCATCTACATAAATCGGTGCTCCAAACCGAAGGGCGATGGCAATCGCATCGCTTGGACGGGCATCCATGTCGAAGCTTTTATCTTTTGATACAAAATATATTCTGGCATAAAATGTGTTGTCTTTTAAATCACACACTTCAACCTTCGATACCACCATCTCCAGATTGTCGATAAAATTCTTGAAAAGGTCATGGGTCATGGGCCGGTCGAATTTGATATCTCTGAGTGCTGAAGCAATGGATGTCGCTTCCAGTAAACCGATCCATATCGGCACTGCTTGATCACCCTTAACCGACTTTAAAATAATTATCGGTGTGTTTGAAGTTGGATCTATTGCCATGCTTGCGATGTTTACTTCATGCAACATAACTCTTTTCTCCTCTCAAACCAAAAAAAGTTGGTTCTTTTCCGTTTGCTTCGCCCCATAGTGAATGGGAAAATGTTTTCAAAATTCTGACATTAACCAATCGACCCATCACGTCTTCACCACAAGAATCCGCATCATTAAAATTATAGAAGTTTACAATTTTGTTTGTTGATGTACGGCCTGTCCACTGAGTTTCCTGTCTGCGGTTTTGCTTACTGATTTGGTTCTGTTTTTTACTGAAGCCTTCCACAAGGACCGACTGTATCGAGTCTTTTAGTATTTTGTTTTTACGGGTTGTGAATTGATCCTGCAGGTCCAGAACCTGCTGCAGCCTGTGTTTCTTTTCATCTTCCGTGATCTTGTCCGGAAATCGGGCGGCCGAAGCATTTGGGCGATCAGAATATTTAAAGGCAAATAAACCGTCGAATTCCACCGTCCTAATCAAATCCAGGGTTTCTTGAAAATCCGTCACTGTCTCTCCTGGAAAACCTACAATTATATCAGACGTAATTGCAATATCAGGACAAGTATTACGCAGTTTATCAACTTTATCAAGATATATCTCCCGTGTATATTTTCGGTTCATTCTTTTTAGAATCCTGTTTGAACCCGATTGTACCGGTAAATGAATATGATGACACAATTTGTCAAGATCCTTAAATTCAGCGATCAGGTCTTTTGAAAGATCTTTCGGATGTGATGTGGTAAAACGGATTCTCAAAAGTCCGTCAATGTCGTTAATACGTTGTAAAAGCTCTGGAAATTTCAAAAGGCCTTCTTTTATTCCATAGCTGTTAACGTTCTGGCCAAGCAAGGTCACTTCCCGCACCCCTGATTCGACAAGGTTGTTGATCTCGTTGATAATATTCTCCGGTTCCCTACTTGTCTCCCTACCCCGAACATAAGGAACGACGCAGTAAGTACAATAATTATCGCACCCTTGCATTATGGTCACAAAACGCGTTACCTCTTTCGTATCATACATGTTTAAAGTGACATCCGGCTCTTTAATCCTATCCGATATTTGGGTATCGACAATACGGCATTTTTTCGACAAAATAGCCTGTATGGCGTTGGGCAAACGGCCAATTGCATGGGTGCCGAAAACAAGGTCAAGATGCGGAACGCGCTCTAAGATCTTTGCACCTTCCTGCTGTGCCACACACCCACCCACTCCGATGATCAAATCAGGTCTCTTTTTCTTCAAGCCGGATAGCCGTCCTAAAAAGCTGAACACTTTCTGCTCAGCCTTTTCCCTTATGGCACATGTATTGACAATAATCAGATCCGCTTTCTCTAAAAATGGGGTCATTTCATATTGCAGAGGTTTTAGTCCCCTGGCGATTTGTTCGGAGTCGTAAACATTCATCTGACAACCGATGGTATTGATGTATAAGTATTTTGTTTTCATCTTTTTTATAAATGATATTTCACGGAATCATCTATGATCATATCTTTTTTTAAGCCTTGCAAAACTGCCTCAACGTCACCTTCGCAACCTGGCGCAATTCGAAGCATTACGATACCTTGATGGGCATCGATGGTGGTCAGGGTAGCGATGCCGTCATACGCCTCTAAAATGAATTTTATAAAGCAGATCTCTCTTCGATCAACACGAAGGATTTTTTTTATCGTTTTCAATTTTGATACTTAAAACATAAAGATTTTTCTCAAGTTTTATACCCTTGATTCCCGGTAAAACCGGCATGGTTTGCTATACTGGGGATCTTTATGAGAACCATATTATAGTTTCTATCATCTAGCCCTCTACAATTTCAATAAAAAAACCGGACGAAAAAATTTCGCACCTCATAGCATCAGCAGCGTATATTCAGCATAGCAGGTTGAAACCCATGATATATTTTCGGAAGTTCCACAGAAATTGCGCGTTGACATTGCATATAGCCTTAAGTATATGATTTTTAATTAGTGTCCATCCAGAAATATCCCTTTTTCCGCCGTGCGACGTTCTCCGCGGCTTACCGGCTGCGACGTACCTTGAGTACGCCTCACCGCAAACCCTTGTGCGGTCTTGCACGACGAAAAAATTAATATTTCTGAATTGGACACTTAATGGCACCTCCACAATTCGCGGATGGGCAGTAACTAAAAGGCTAAACGACTTTGCCCCTTTAAAGAAATACCATCGCTAAATGATGCCGATGTAATGGGTTTATGCCGTAATCGAATAAGTTGAATATGGACGGATAATGAAAGCCGATATCACCATTTTATTTGTTGATGATGAGAAAGCCTATCAGAAGGCCTTTGTACGGGCCATGCGAAAAGAAACGCAATTTAACCTCATAACGGCATCCAGGGGCATTGAGGCCCTGCAACTGCTTCAGACCACACCAACGGATGTCGTGCTCACCGATATAAAAATGCCTGAAATGGACGGTTGGACACTGTTGAAGAAAATTCGTGAACACTACCCGGATATCTTTGTTATCGCCATAACAGGATATGGATCTATCGAAGATGCTGTTCGCGCAATGAAATTGGGCGCCTATGATTATCTCCAAAAGCCTTTTGATTTTGATTTAATCAAGATGTTGCTGGGAAAAATTGTAGAACACAGACGACTAATTAAAGCATGCGTCGTTCCGCGTGAAGATCAACGGAAGCGATACCGGTTTGAAAATATTATCGGGCAAGATCGAAAGATGTTTAAAATTTACGAAATGATTAACACGGTGGCCAAAACATCTGCCTCTGTCCTTATAACCGGGGAAAGCGGAACAGGAAAAGAACTTATTGCCGAGGCCATTCATTATCGCAGTAATCGACGTAACAAACCGTTTCATCAGGTAAATTGTGCCGCCCTAACTGAATCAATTATTAACAGTGAATTATTTGGCCACGAAAAGGGCGCATTTACGGGAGCCGACTCTCAAAAAATCGGGCTGTTTGAAAAAGCCCATGAAGGTACACTTTTTTTAGATGAAATTGGTGATATTCCACTTCAAACTCAGGTATCGCTTTTGCGGGTACTTGAAACAGGTACCTTTCAGCGAGTGGGTGGTACCCGAACAATAAAGGTCAATACCCGTATCCTTTGCGCAACCAACCAGGATCTTTCAGGCTCTATTCAAGATAAACGCTTTCGAGAAGATCTCTTCTATCGAATCAATGTTGTATCCATAGATGTACCTCCGTTGAGAGAACGGAGTTTGGACATTCCGCTTCTTGCACTCTATTTTGTTGAAAAGTATTCTCAAGAAAATGCCATGAATATTAAAGGGATATCAAAGTCGGCTTTAAAAATATTGACACAACACCACTGGCCGGGCAATGTGCGGGAATTGGGTAATGTCATTAACCATGCACTAATATTCTGCAAAACGAGTAAAATTCAACCCACCAATCTACCGGACAACATTAAACAAGCATTTCAGAACAAACAATTTCGATTAACCCTCACGTCGCCTTCTCTTCCTTTGGCAGAAGCCACTTTAATTAAAAAAGTGTTGAATGAAAATCATTGGAATTTGAAACAAGCCGCCCTGGAGCTGGAAATCGCCAGGGGCACACTCTATAGTAAAATTAAAAAATACAAGTTGAAAGAAATCGAATGAATGTAAAAGGCGTTGATAAAATCTTTAGAAAATAAACCCTTATATCCTTGCCCCCTTGAATCCTCGGGCCCTCTTCTTCAACCAACTTGAAGAAGAATCCGTATGTATAGATATCCCCTGATGTTGGATTTTGAACGTTTCCCTTTTCCCGTTTAATTCAATATCCTTCCGGAACTTCGTATCCGCTTCAAATCGAGGATTTTTTCTGAGACCTCCTTGTTTTCAATGGGTTTGCGATTTATATATTTAATGATTTCAAGCATATCAACGAATTGAACCCAATTTTATTCTTCGTTTCCTCAATCCGATCCCCCTTCAGATTGCCCAAAAACAAACGTGCCACAGCTGAATTCCAAAAGAAGATGGTCCTTAAAGATGTTGGATCTTGAACATTTTGTATAAATAAGCCTTGATCATCGAAGCGTTTTTCTTGAGGGGTCGGAACCATCCTTTAATACAACATTTTATATTTATTGCATATTTTAACTTTATTTCAGTCATGGCACACGAGTTGCTCTTATCATGATTAAAATGCAAACAACATTATCTCGGAGATGGCAAAAAAAATAGAAAATCATTTAAATAGGAGTTGTCATGATGAATAAAAAACAAAAGAAGTTACCCGCTGATATCTATTTGAAATGTTTTGTATGCCACGAGCATGAAGCACGTCATATCTGTAATTTTGAATGGAATGGAATAGATTTTAAGCTATGTCTGTGCCCGAAATGCGTCACGTTGAGCGCAAAACGTCCGGCTACCGACATGATTCAAAAGGTTGCTTAACACCTGTAGCATATTAATATCACTTTCAATTTCCATTTTTCAAGTGAGGAAAAGAAATGAGAAGTTGCTTGAATAAAAGAAAAAATTTATTCATATTATTCATTATTACCAAATCCGTTATGTTGCTGATCCTCTTGTCCTTTATTATATGCCTAAATGGATGGAATCAGGATTTTTGCATTGCCGTAACGAATGATCAACCAGACAATAATGGTAAGATTCATCTCGTCAATTCAGATCCTCCGATCCAGCCATTTATTGAAGTTAAGATGACGTCTAAACAAAAAAATGCCGAAAACAGATATCATTCACTCATCGTTAAGACAGCTTACCGGTATAAAGTAGAACCGGCAATTATAAAAGCCATCATCATGGCCGAATCAGGGTTTAATCCCAAAGCCGTATCGAAAGTCGGGGCCAGGGGACTTATGCAGCTAATGCCTCGAACCGCAAGATCCCTGGGTGTTGAAAACATCTTTAAACCGGCCCATAATATAGACGCTGGTGTGCGCTATTTCAAGTACCTGCTGGATAAGTATGACGGAGAAATTGAGCTGGCACTGGCAGCTTATAATGCCGGAAGCGATAATGTAAGAAAATATGGGGGGGTTCCACCATTTAAAGCAACCAAATTTTATATCAATAAAGTATTAAAATACTACGAAGCATATCGAACGATATAACCTCTTAAGGTCATTATGGCTTTACGCGAACATTTCTTCATCGATTAATGTTCCTTAAATAAGTGTTCACGGGATGCCCTTTCCCGTGAACACTTACGTTCCGCCTGTTCATGCCTTTTCAATTTCTGATGAAGCTTTAAAAAAATTGCACATTGACATAGCACATTGTCCCCAGTATATGAATTTTAATGAAAAAAGAGTGGCAAATACGTCAACCTGATATTTCTTTGGTAGAAAAACTTTGCGGAATGTTGAATTGTCACCCTGCTGTTGCCTCAATCTTGATCAATCGTAATATTTATTCCACAAAAGATGTATCAGACTTTTTCAACACATCCCTCAACCAGTTAAGCCCGCCCTTTTCCTTAAAGGATATGGATGTTGCCGTTGACCGAATTATAGACGCCATAACACGCAAAGAAAAAATTTTGATTTTTGGCGATTATGATGTTGACGGGATTACCGCAACAGCCATCCTTATGGAATTTTTCCGTTCAGTCGATGCGGATGTGTCTTATTACATCCCCCACAGGATAACGGAAGGCTTTGGTCTGAAAAAAAATCATATTTCAGATGTTGCAAAGTCCAACGGTATACAACTCCTTATAACCGTAGACTGCGGGTCCGATGGTCAAGATGCGGTTAAAGCCGCAAGAAACGTTGGAATTGATGTCATCATTACAGACCACCATATGATATCGGACACGATACCTCATGCCGTCGCGGTGGTAAATCCCAAGCGAAACGACTGTCCTTCCTGTTTTCACGATTTTGCCGGAGTCGGTGTCGCGTTTTATCTGCTGATTTGCCTTAGAAAAAAGCTTCGAGACATAAATTTCTGGGGAAACCGTCAGGAACCCAACCTAAAATATTACTGTGATCTTGTCGCCATTGGTACACTCGCCGATATGGTTCCTTTAACCCGTGAAAATCGGATACTTACCACGGCAGGAATTGATATGATTCGTTCAACGGATCGACCCGGTCTGAATGCGCTGATGGAGGTTTGCCAAATCAATAAACATACCCTTGATGCCGACGATATTGTTTTTTACCTGGCTCCCAGATTAAACTCAGCAGGTAGATTAGAGCACGCTTCAATCGCTCTTGAACTTCTTCTTACCAAAGATATCAAAACAGCACGGACGATTGCACATTCACTCGACCGTCTAAATCAAAATCGGCGTAGCATCGAAAACAAAATACTTGCCGAAGTCGACGATCATTTAAAAAATAATCCCCATCTGCTCCAAAAAAATACCCTTGTCTTGACACGCCATGACTGGCACCTAGGGATTCTTGGCATTGTTGCATCAAGACTTATGAAAAAATATTTTCGTCCGGTTGTCCTGATCACAACATCAGACGGAATTGGGAAAGGATCGGCCAGAAGTATTCCCGAGGTCAATCTGTATGAGGGGTTGTCGGCTTGTGCCGATAACATCGAAAACTTTGGCGGACATCCAATGGCAGCAGGACTCAACATCAAAACCGAAAATATAGACCGGTTTAGAATTCACTTTGAAAAGGTTGTAAGCCGTATGGCTAACCCAACCGATTTTATACCTAAAATCGTCATCGATTGCAGACTCGATTTCGTTAACATTTCAGATAAATTAATCGATGAACTTGAAACGTTGAAACCCTTTGGCAGTACAAACCATGAACCGCTTTTTATGACAAAAGATGTTCATATTGTATCATCAAAACTTGTCGGTAATCATCACAGGCAAATGACCTTAGAACAGAACACAGGAAAGACGTTCAAAGCAATTCAATTTAATGTGGATACCCGAATCCCTTTAAAAGACACCTTTGATCAGATGGCTTACCGTCTTCGGTGGAACCGATGGAACGGCAGGAAAAGTGCTCAAATTGTTATCGAAGAGACATAATATCGCGGTTTCGGAATGGTCTGGTCCTTTGAAACAAATCGATTTCAAAGAAGCTTCAGGTATGATTAAATTATTGACTGGAAGCTGTCTGAGTGGATTAGGAATCGTTTTGAAAGAACCATCTGTGATTTAACTTTATGGATGAAACCCCCTATTAAAGCAGAGACCTTTATGAATAGCCTATACTGGTTTTTTCATTACGATCCTTTATTCACGAGTTTTATCCGCCTTTGGCGTGGTCTTTCAGCAAAAATTTAATTATACCTGAAGCGGTAATGTTTTCAAAAGGCTAAAGTGTTACGCGGTTTAAATTTTTTCTTGCAATAGACAATGCTCGGCATTATTATTGCGCTTGATATATAACAATAAAAATGGATGTTAGGTGACAATTATGGCTAAAGTATTTCGACCCAGCAGTCGTGAAGCAAAAATATTGTCGAGAATCGAGTCTTCAAAAGAATATGCCCGTAGAAAAGCAATACAAAATGCAAAAGATTATATCGAACCCCTCTCTAATGCCATTGCCATGAAACTTGTTGAAGATGATCTTGTCGAAACAACGAACAAAAATGTACTTGAAGAACAGATAACAAAATGTATAGACAGGTTGAGCCACAGTGATGACTTTGAGGTCGACTATAAGATTGCGCCATTTAGACACATCGTGCAAAATCCAAATGTCGTGAGTCTTTACATTACCGCATTCGTGATAGAGACCCTTATCAATCATAAAGTCGTGGTCGATATTTACGGCTCAGACGAAGAAATATATTTTTGCATCAATCGGCAAGTTTCAAAATTACTGACCTAACCATGCGCCCTTCCTTTCTTCCCAGGTTAGTGAATGAACCTTTTGACGATCCAAGTCTGTATATCCCCTTTCTTTATGAAAACCGTGCCGTGATTTTTGATCTTGGAGATGTTTTTTCACTTTCAACCAGAGATATTCTAAAAATCAGTCATATCTTTATTACCCATACGCATATGGACCATTTTATCGGATTTGACAGGCTGCTGAGACTTGTCCTTGGCCGTGACAAAGATATTTACATTTATGGTCCTGAAAATTTTATAAAAAATGTTGAGGGAAAACTCGCCGGATATTCTTGGAACCTTGTCAAGAATTACACGAATCATTTGATCTTGCATGTCACCGAAGTGCATGAGGATCATCTAAAAACAAAGGATTACATCTGCCAAAATAGTTTCATTCCTACTTCAAAAGCGGTTGAACACCCGTATAACGGACCCCTTTATTCTGAACCGTCTTTTTCCGTTTTTACCCAGATACTTGATCACAGTATTCCCTGTCTCGGGTTCACCTTAAATGAACGATTTCACGTTAATATCATGAAAGATGCTGTTGCTGATCTTGGGTTGGAAATCGGTCCCTGGTTGGCGGAATTCAAGCAGGCGCTCTTTAATCATCAAGACCCCGATTCGGAATTTGAGGTTAACTATGGTAAAAAACAGCATAAAAAGAAGTTCATCATAGGTGACCTTGCGAAACAAATCGCTCTGATAACTCCGGGGCAAAAAATTTCTTATATTGCAGATGTTGGGTACAACAAATCGAACATCCAAAAGATTGTTGAACTGGTAAAAGATTCCGATCACCTTTTTATTGAAGCGTCTTTTCTTGAAAAAGACAAAGATGTTGCTGAAATAAAATGCCATTTAACGGCCCGGCAGGCTGGCCTCATTGCAGGCAAAGCCAAAGTAAAGCAGCTGACACCTTTTCATTTTTCACCCAGATATCAAGGGCAGGGCCTTCTTCTTGAACAAGAAGCCATGGAAGCATACGATTATGCCTTGAAGCAGTAAAGATATGATTGGTTGAAGGCTCCTTATCTCCTGTAACCTCAATCGAGGAAAAACGCTTTTATCTTCTCTACCACGTACTCTATCTGATCATCTGAAAGTTCAGGATATATGGGAAGGGCCACGGTGTGTAAGGCTGCATGTTCGGCTTGAGGGAAATCCCCCTTTTTGTAACCCAAATCAGAAAAACAATCCTGAAGATGCAAAGGTACCGGATAATATACTTCCGTGCCGATGCCGGCATCACTTAAATACCCGCGAAGGTCATCTCTCCTTTCCTTTACACGGATCACAAACTGATTGTAGATGTGGCGGTCTTCTTTTTCAACGGGAAGCTCAACCACATCTTCAAGGCGTGCATGTGAAAAAAGCGCTCTGTACTTTTGAGCATTTTCCTGACGCGCTTTTGTCCATTGGTCAAGATATTTCAGCTTGACGGATACCACGGCTGCCTGAAAGGCATCCAGTCTGAAGTTGCCACCGATAAGTTTATGATAATATTTGGGGCGGGAACCATGTGCCCGGAGTGTACATAATTTGTCATAGAATTCGTCTGAATTTGTTGTGACAATTCCGCCGTCTCCAAAAGCGCCCAAGTTCTTGGACGGAAAAAATGAAAAGCAGCCGAAATCTCCCATAGACCCGGCTCGTTGTCCTTTATATTCCGCCCCAATAGCCTGTGCTGCATCTTCAATAACAACCAAATTGTACTTTTTGCAAGTTTCCAAGATCGGCGCCATATCGGCACATTGGCCATACAGGTGAACGGGAATGACCGCCTTTAGCTTCTTAAGTTCAGTTTGAGTCATGGAATCGACAACGCTTTCAAGGCACTCAGAAGAAATATTAAAAGTTTTAGGATCAATATCAACAAAAACCGGTCTGGCGCCTGTTCGTGCAATACTTCCGGCGGTGGCGAAAAAAGTATATGGCGTGGTGATCACCATGTCCTTAAAACCGATATCAATTGCCATCAAAGAAATCAGAAGGGCATCGGTCCCGGACGAGACACCCACGGCATGCTTTGAAGAACAATAATCGGCAATTTCTTCTTCCAGATCCGTCACCCTTGGGCCCAGAATAAAATATTGGCTTTCAAAAAGTTCTTCAGCAGTTTTTAAGACTTCTTCTTTTATGGTTTTATACTGCTCTTTTAAATCCAGCAAAGGTACTTTCATTGTGGCCATCTTTTTCTCCGCCTCTTTCCATTATTATATCCATTGAAGGTTGAAGAAGGCTCGACCGGACGACAAACCGTTTCAGCGGCGTTGTATCCAACAAGTCGGTTCACCTCACGAATGAGTGGCGAGCCGGCTTTTAATTTTAGCGTGTCGGACAGCGCAATAACCGTCTCCGTTTTTTCAGGATTCAGCAGGTGAACGTAAGCTTTGCAGGAGCCCGGATGTCTTTTGAGGACAGTATTGAGCTTTTCAAGTAACGCTTTATCCGTGTGGGTGATGTCCAGATTAAAATGGATACTTGTGGTCCAGGTTTCCTCGGCTTTATCCATGGAAATGACATTTTCCGCCAATAGTTTTATCGAATTTTCTTCCTTTTGAAGGTGTCCTTGAACCAAGATGGCACTATCTTCAGTCAAAAGTTCATATACTTTTGAATAAAGCGACGAAAAGATGGTAATCTCAACTGCACCATGCAGATCCTCGAGTGTAACAAAAGCCATTAAATCGCCCCGTTTGGTCTTTATGATTTTGGTGTTTCTGACCATACCACCAATCCTAACGGCATCACCGTCATTTTGTTCTTTGAGTGTCACCGAGTTTGTGTTGGTAAACTTTTCCAGAACATTTTCATATCTGCTCAATGGATGCCCGGTGATATAGAACCCGAGTGATTCTTTTTCAAGGATCAAAAGCTCTTTTTCATTCCACTCATCGATTTGGGGCATGGACGGCAGATTGATAGATTTTTGTTCTTCAGTTAAATTGAACAACCCCATTTGAGGATCCGTTCTCTCCCTTTGAACGCGCTGTCCGTAATCGATGCAGTTCTCCAAAGATGCCATCATTTGTGAACGATGATTTCCAGTGGTATCAAATGCACCACATTTAATAAGGCTTTCAACAACACGTTTGTTTACTTTTTTCAGGTCGACCCTCTCACAAAAATCAAACAAAGATAAAAATTTCCCATCATGCCGGGCCTCAATAATAGATTCGATGGCACTTTCTCCGACATTCTTCACGGCAACCAGTCCGAACCTTATCTTTGAACCGGTAACGGTAAATACTTTCCCGCTTTCATTGATGTCCGGAGGCAAAACTTCAATACTGTTGCTGCGACATTCAGCGATATATTTGACAACACCGTCTGTTGAATGCATTTCACTGGTCAGTAATGAAGCCATAAACTCTACCGGAAAATGCGCTTTTAAAAAAGCCGTCTGATATGCAATTAACGCATAGGCCGCACTATGGGATTTATTGAATCCATATCCCCCGAATTTTTCCATGAGATAAAATATCTTCCCGGCCTTTTCGGATGGGATGCCGTTTTTCAACGCCCCTTGCATAAAGCGTTCTCGATGCATGGCCATAATCTTAGGAATTTTTTTCCCCATCGCCTTTCTAAGATCATCGGCTTCGGCCATGGAATAATTGGCCAGGTCACCGGCAATTTTCATCACCTGTTCCTGATAAACGATAACCCCGTATGTCTCTTTCAAAATCGGCTCAAGCTGGGGAACAATGTATTCCACTGCTTTCTTTCCGTGCTTTCTTTCTACAAAATCATCAACCATTCCACTGTCTAAGGGGCCTGGTCGGTATAACGCAACCAGCGCGATGACATCATCAAAGTTTTCCGGTTTCAGTCTCACCAACAAATCTTTCATGCCTGAACTTTCCAGCTGAAATACACCTGTTGTTTCACCGGAAGCCAGTAGATGATATGTGTCAGAATCGTTAAAATCGAGGTCCGAGATATCCGGTGGAGAACCTCCTTGATCTGCAATAAGGTTTAGGGTGTTTGCAATCACCGTTAAATTGCGAAGACCCAAGAAATCAAACTTGACAAGGCCGATCTTTTCAACACATTTCATGTCGAACTGGGTCACGACTTCGCCTTTTTTACCCTTATAAAGCGGCATATATTCTACCAGTGGCTTGTCAGCAATGACAACACCCGCAGCATGTGTCGACGCATGTCTTGGGAGACCTTCCAATACGCGACAAACACTGATAAGGTCGGCAACTTCAGGCTTCTTTTTTGCCAGATCTTTGAGCCGGGGCTCTTGTTCAAGGGCGTCATCAAGGCTGATGTTCAACACGTCGGGCACCATTTTAGCGATGGCATCCACTTCATTAAGGGGTATATCCAAAGCACGGCCGACATCACGAATAACGGCCCGGGTTTTCAGTTTTCCGAATGTGATGATCTGGGCGACAAAATCCCCTCCGCCGTATTTTTCAACCACATATTTAAAGACATCCTCTCTGCCATTGATACAAAAGTCGACATCAATGTCCGGCATGCTTTTTCGGGCAGGATTGAGAAAGCGTTCAAAAATAAGACCGTGCTCGATGGGATCCAGGTCGGTAATTCCAAGAGAATAGGCCACAAGACTTCCGGCAGCCGACCCTCTTCCAGGCCCAACAGGAATACCGTTGTTTTTGGCGTAGCGGATAAAATCTGCCACAATCAAAAAATAACCTGAAAAGCCCATGCTTTTAATGACATCGATTTCATTTTCAATTCGCTTATTATAAAGCCTCTTATCGGCATTCGGATTTTTCTTCTTTACGTTTTCCATGACGATTTTAAATCCATCCCTGACCTTCTTCTCAAAAATCTCATCAACAGTATAGTCTGATGAAACATCAAATTTAGGAAAGTGATAGGATTTAACGTCGAATCCCAGATTGCAGCGGCTGGCGATATCCACGCTGTTCTCAAGTGACCCCGGATAATCCTTAAAGGCGTCATACATCTCTGCTTTAGATTTTAAATAGAGCTGATCGGTTCTGAATTTGAGCCGATCCGCTTCGTGAATTGTCTTTCCGGTCTGAACGCATAACAGGACATCGTGTGCATGGACATCTTCCTTATTGAGATAATGACAATCGTTGGAAGCAACCAGCCCGATGGAAAGTCGTTGACTCATATCCAGCAATGCCCGGTTTACCGTCTCCTGGATATCTATACCGTTGTTTTGAACTTCCAGAAAAAAATTGCCTTCACCAAAAATATTAAGGTATTCGCGTGCAGCTTCGTCGGCTTTATCGATTCGACCTTCCTGGATCAGCCTTGGAACTTCACCGTGAAGACATGCTGAAAGACCAATAAGCCCTTTGCTGTGGTGTTTTAGAAGTTCTTTATCAATTCGGGGTTTGTAATAAAATCCATGAAGCTGGGCTATGGTCGCCAGGTTGCATAGATTTCGATATCCTTCCTGATTTTTCGCCAAAAGGATGATATGTGAAAGTCCGCCTTTATCAAGGGGGGTTTTGTCGGTATGACGTCTCGGCGCCAGATAGCATTCACAACCGATAATCGGTTTTATTCCGGCCTTTTTTGCCTTTTCGTAAAACGTAAATGCACCGAACATGGTGCCGTGATCGGTAATCGCCACCGTGTCCATGTCAAAATCAGCAACACGCTTTAACAAGCGATCGATCCGAATAGCGCCATCCAACAGGCTGTATTGGGTATGAACATGAAGGTGTACAAACTGGGGTAATGCTTGAGTCATTTTATGCGTTCATAAGTTTTTTGGCCGGATATATCCATTACCGTTTATGTTTTTTTTAATAAATGGTTATTGACTGATTGAAATTCCAAATCCCAAAAAACAAACAAATAATAATGACCGAAATTCAAAATACCAAAGATAAAACTGTCGTTTTTAACTGTTTTGAAATTTGCAATTTGAAAATTATTTGTAATTTGGTGCTTGGAATTTGTGATTTAAGACGGCAAGCTCCAAAACAAGGGCTTTTATCTCTGTCCCTATCCGGAGGCCAGGATCCCGATGTCAGTTAAACCCTAGTCCAGCCGGTAATTGGGCGCCTCCTTGGTTATGATCACATCGTGAACATGGCTTTCACGCATACCTGCTGCGCTCATTTGTATAAATCGGGCTTTTTCCCTGAGTTCCTCCAGATTACGGCAACCCACATATCCCATACCCGCCTTTAATCCGCCGATGAGCTGAAAAATATTGTCCGACAACCTGCCCCTGTAAGGCACACGTCCAACAATCCCTTCCGGGACCATTTTGTCACCAGCGAAATCTTCACCCTGGTAGTATCTGTCTCCGCTCCCTTTCTGCATGGCTTCTATGGAGCCCATACCCCGATAGGATTTGTAACTGCGGCCTTGATATATGACGAGTTCTCCGGGACTCTCTTCAGTTCCGGCAAAAAGACCTCCGATCATCACCACATGGGCACCTGAACCAAGCGCCTTTGTCACATCTCCTGAAAATTTTATACCACCGTCTGCAATTAAGGGTATGCCTGTTTTCTGGGATGCCTCAACGCAGTTCATGATCGCCGTAATTTGCGGAACACCGACACCCGCCACAATACGGGTCGTGCAAATGGATCCAGGCCCAATTCCGATTTTGACACCATCCACACCCGCCTTAATCAGCGCTTCTGCCCCTTCCGCCGTACCCACATTCCCTGCAATCAGTTCGATATTTTTGAAATTGCTTTTTAATATTTTAACAGCCTCAATTACATTTTTAGTATGTCCATGGGAGGTATCGATGAGAATAACATCCGCACCTGCCCGCAAAAGTGCCTCCGCACGTTCTTCCATATCCGAACCCACTCCCACGGCAGCCCCTACCCTGAGTCTTCCCAGCTTATCTTTACAGGCATTGGGATATTTTTTCACTTTTTCAATATCTTTAATCGTTATCATGCCGATCAGACGATCATTGCTATCAACCACCAGGAGCTTTTCGATCCTATGTTTATGCAACAGACTTTTTGAATCTTCCAGGGTAATCCCTTCTGAAACCTTAACAAGATTTTCCTTTGTCATGACCTCGGAAATCTTTTTATCGAGATTTGTCTCGAATCGCAGATCTCTGTTTGTCACAATGCCGACCAACTTGTCTCCTTTTGTCACTGGTACCCCTGAAATACGATATTTATTCATTAGGTGTAACACTTCATGGACGAGTTGATCCGGATGAATGGTTACCGGATCAACAATCATACCGCTTTCAGATTTCTTTACCTTATCAACCTCAATGGCTTGACCCTCAATACTCAGATTGCGATGGATAAAACCGATTCCGCCCTCGCGGGCCATGCTGATGGAAGTTTCAGATTCGGTTACGGTATCCATAGCTGCACTAACAAGAGGAATGTTCAAAGCAATATTCTTTGTTAAATAAGAGCGGGTATCGACATCTTTCGGCAAAACATCTGAATAGCCCGGGAGCAATAAAACATCATCAAAAGAAAACGCTGTTTCAAGCGGTATTTTTTTCATGGGCCCTCCATCATTCGTTTTTTCAAATAAAGCTTTTTAGCCGTATTCGGATAAGTTATTATCGCATAACAAATAGATTTATCTTTTGCAATCTTTATTAAAACAAGCGGCCTTAGATATCATAACTATTTGAATTCATGTTATTTCATTAAACATATAAATTATTAATGAGAATCACGACTTCACTTCCTTGACATTATACTCGTGTCTGTAATAAATACATCCATTCATATTTCATGATAATAGTTTCGTCCTGTGAAACAGATAGGTTCCAAAGTAGCTTCAGGTATAATTAAATTCTTCCTGAAGCAGTAATGTTTTCAAAAGGATTGCCGTGATTTTTAAAATTAATCCCATAAACCCTCAGGAACGCCTTCTAACAAAGGTGGTTGATATACTACAAAAAGGCGGCATCATCGCTTATCCAACCGATACATATTACGGAATCGGTTGTGATATTATGAATAAAAAATCCATAGAAAAAATTTACCAGTTAAAACAACGAAAAAAAAGGAAGCCGTTTAGCTTTATCTGTTCGGACCTAAAAAATATCAGCCATTACGCAAAAGTATCAAATTATGCCTATAAAACAATGAAACGGTTACTGCCGGGGCCCTACACATTTGTTCTGGAGGGGTCCAAACTGGTTCCAAAAATAATGCTAACCAATCGAAAAACAGCTGGTATTCGCGTGCCGGACAATCGGATCTGTCTTTCTCTGGTTCAAGCTTTGGGAAATCCCATTATCACAACAAGCGCAACAATGCCGGATGGAACAATCCTTTACGACCCCTCTCTTATCCACGATACTTTTCATCATAGAATAGATGTGGTTATCGACGGAGGTCCTGTTACAGGGAACCCGTCGAGTGTCATATCCCTTATCGGTGATTTTCCGGAGGTCATCCGAAAAGGTTTGGGGGATGTGAGTATTTTTGAATAGAAGCAATCTCAAAATAATCTTTTGGCCCAACCCGCCAGAGGCGGACAAGCCTCGGCGTTGAAGCCTCGTTTTAAGTCCTCGACATACTTGAGTATGCGTGTCGAAGATCCCATCAGCAACGGGGCGGGTTAAAACTCGGCTCCGCGTTCTTGTCCCGCCATTCTCGGCGGGAGATCTTGAACCAAAATCTTTATTTTGAGATTGCTTCTAATAATTCGGTTTCGACGGCAAAATGAAAAAGCGCCCAAAGGAGGGCGCCACAATGAATATCTATCTGCTCTTGGTGTTTCGTAATGAACCCTATATTGGTTATTTTTACAACGATAGGGTTTACCCTAGCGTTACAAAAGCTTAGGATGCCGTAAGTCCGAGGCGCCCAAGGGTGACGCTGTAGTAAACTACCGCGAACCCCTTGGCAACGAAGGAATTACGGTATCATGGGCTTTTGTAACGTTAGGGATTATTCCGGTTTATATATATAGTCTGCCGATAATTTCGGATTAAGAATATGGTTTAAAAAAGTTTTGGCTGATGAATCCGAAATATATTTAAAAAAGGAAAACTTTTTCTCCTTTGCATAAACTGTCGCGATCTTCCCTTTTATTCCGCCGAGTCGGCCTGCCCATTCAATTGCATCTTCTAAATTTCCGAGACGGTCCACGAGGCCATATTTTTTTGACTCTTTGCCGGTAAAAATCCGTCCGTCAGCAAGCGACTCTACCTTTTTCATATCCATCTTTCGCCCGTCAACGACATCTTCAATAAATTGCCTGTGGATTTTATTTGCAAATTGCTGGAGGATTTTTTTCTCTTCAGGTTTCATCTTTCGAACGGGAGATCCGATATCCTTGTACTTGCCACTCTTTACAACAATTGGAACCAACCCAATTTTATCCAGAAGCTCCTCATAATTTGTAAACCCCATGATAACGCCGATGCTTCCGGTGATGGTCCCGGGATTGGCTACAATTCTATCTGCTCCGGCAGCGATATAATACCCGCCTGATGTGGCAATGGTGCCCATGGATGCCACCACTTTCTTTGTGGCGGATGTCTTTCTGATCTCCCTGAAAATTTCCTGTGACGGGCCAACAGCGCCTCCTGGTGAATCGACTCGAACGACAATCGCTTTTATCGCATTATCTTCACGGAAACGCTTGAGGTAATTAAGGACGTTTTTAGAATCTGAAATAATACCGTTTATCTCTATGACGCCGACTTTTTCTCCAAACTCAAACTCAGTATCTCTTGCACTGAAAACGATAAGAAGCGTCATTAATATCATTGCAGTTGCAACAATTGAAGAAAACGTCAGTACGAAAAAAAGATATGGATGTCTGCGTGAAAACATAAAACTGTATTTGTCATTTATACTATTTGATACTAAAAGACGCTTTTTGGAACCCTATCGGTAAAAGCACACTTTTGGAAACTGGTTGCCGTATTCATTCCCCATTTAACTTTTCTTGAAGGTTTTCCCTCAAAATTTCTCCAAAAGTTGACGTCGTGGAGCTGGAGTTATTGACATATTCACTTAAAAAGCTTTGTTCGTTTTCGATTTCCAGTCGCTTGATTGAAAGCCCGATTCGCCTTTCCTGGCTGTTGATATTCATAACCTTAGCTGTAATAACATCGCCGATAGTGAATTTGCCAATGGGGGTCTTTATTTTTTCTTTACTAATTTCAGATACATGTACAAGACCTTCTATCCCTTCCTCGATTTCAACAAAAACGCCGAAGTCGGTCAGATTGGTCACTGTACCTGTAATCTCTTTTCCAACCTCATACCGTTCAGCAACCGTTTTCCACGGGTCTTCCTGTAATTGTTTAATTCCCAGCGAAAATCTTTCATTCTCTTTTTCAATATCTAATACAATAGCCTGAACCACGTCGCCTTTTTTATATAACTCCGATGGATGTTTTATCCGTTTTATCCAGGAAATATCTGAAATATGTACAAGCCCATCAATCCCTTCACCAATGCCGATAAAAAGACCGAAGTCGGTGATGTTCTTTATTTTGCCTTCAATGGTGGTTCCCACCGGATACTTTTCACTAATAACATCCCAAGGATTGGGAACAACCTGTTTCATACCCAAAGAAATCCGTCTGCTTTCAGGCTTGATATCCAGCACAACCGTTTCAACCACGTCGCCCACGGAAACAACCTTAGAGGGATGTCGTATCTTTCGGGTCCACGACATTTCAGAAACATGAATCAGCCCTTCGATACCCTCCTCCAACTCAACAAATGAACCATAATCTGTTAGACTGACGACCTTTCCATTAACACGGGAACCTATAGGATATTTTTCTGTTGCTGCAAGCCAGGGGTCTTCGGTGAGCTGCTTCATTCCTAAGGAAACTCTCTCCCGTTCAATATCAAAACTTAAGACTTTCACGGTTATCTTGTCACCGACTGAAAAAAGCTCCGATGGATGTTTAACCCGTCCCCATGAAATGTCTGTAATATGAAGAAGACCATCTACACCGCCAAGGTCGACAAATACACCATATTCGGTTATATTCTTAACAATGCCGTCAATAATTTTTCCATCTTCAATGCTTTTCAATGTTTCAGATCGCTTGGAATCGCGTTCTTCTTCAAGAATGACTCGCCTGGATAAAACGATATTACTTCGTTTTCGATTATACTTTAAGATCTTGAAAGAAAATGTCTTCCCAACCATTTCATCAAGGTTGCGAATGGGACGCAAATCCGCCTGCGAACCAGGCAGAAATGCCTGAACACCAATGTCTACGGAAAATCCTCCCTTGACGCGGCTGACGATAACGCCTTTAACGACTTGATCTTCGTCGTAAGATTTCTTAATATCTTCCCATACTTTTACTTTAGTGGCTTTTTCTTTTGAAAGGACGACACGCTCTTCTTCATCATCCCACCATTCCACCATTACATCAACCAAATCTCCTTCATTGGCGATTAAGTTTCCGTCTTCATCTTGAAATTCTTGAATCTTTATTTGCCCTTCTGATTTGTACCCAATATCAACAAGAACATAATCCTTATCTACGGAAATTATTCTTCCGGTAACAACTTCACCTTCAGCAAATCGATTAAAGCTCTCCTCGTAAATATCCATCATGTCGTCCATGGTCTCACTCGGCTTGTCTTCTGCTTTAGAACCTTCGATAATGACAGGTTTTTCTTCCGATTCGCCAGTTTTTTCCGCAACTTTTTCCGAAGGTTGGCTTGTTTCTTTATCTTCTTTAGCGTCTGAAGTTATCTCCTGAGCATCTGCCGCAGCATGATTCGGTCTTTGTGTATCCTCAGATGGTTTTTCTTTTTCAGATGAATCTGTATTCAATACGTCTTGCTCCTTAATACCTTCAACATCTGATTCTTCACTTGATGTCTCATTCGTTAAAATTTTGTTTGAGTCGTTTGTTTCAAAATTTTCCATTAAATACAATACCCCCTAGGCCAGTTTTATTTTGCTATAACCCATAAATATAGCATAAACTCTTCTGCTATCAGACTCATTTCCAAAAAACAATGATTATTTTTAATAAGCTGTAAAACTCAAACAACTCGCCTGGACTTGGAATGACGGAAGAATTAACAAGATCAGAAAAGAAATTGGCAGCTTAGAACTTCGAATCGGTTATGTAGATATTGTCATTATATATTTTGCTGTTTTAAAAAATCAAAGCACTAACTCAGATTTCCGATAACGGTCACCATTTGCTCAACAACATCTTCAATAGAAAGATCGGTTGAATCTATTCGAATCGCATCTTCTGCCGGTGTTAACGGCGCTAAATCTCTGGTGCTGTCATTTTTATCTCTACGGGCCATGTCCTTTTCAACCGTTTCTAATGGTTGGGGGTTTATCGATTTTAATTCATCGTATCGCCTTTTAGCCCTGATTTTTGGAGATGCATCAAGAAAAAACTTCACATCGGCACCTGGGAACACCACGGTTCCCATGTCACGCCCCTCAAATACAACCCCCTTTTCGCTTCCCAAATCTCTTTGCAAGTTTAAAAGGAAATTCCTCACAACCGGCCTTGCCGAAGCAGCCGAAGCAAACATGGTTATTTCAGGGGTCCTGATACGATCGGTAATATCTGAATCATTTAACTTTAGCCGCAACCCTTTTTTTTCCAATACAAAATTTATTTTTAGCGTATTACACAGCTTTTCGAGACCGTCATCGTCATCCGGATTTAAACCTGTTGATATGGCTGCCAAAGCGACCCCCCTGTATAGGGCTCCCGTGTCGATATACCTGTACCCGAGACGATCAGCCAGTATCCGGCTAATCGTTGTTTTGCCTGCCCCAGAAGGGCCGTCTATGGTAATCAGCAGTTGTTTCAAATGGTTATCCCATTTTTTGATAGTCGCTGAAGCGCGAGTCTGACTCGTCCCCCCCAACTATCTAAGAAACCGGGGTATTTTTCTTCTAAATCCTAGAATATTGGCCCACGCTTCCGAGAGCGGAATGGATGATCTTTTTTTTAAAAACGGGTGCTGTCTGAGTGGCTTAGGGATCGTTAAAAAGAACAGGCGAATGCCGACATCACATCGTTAAAAGAAATTGCGGATTGTAAAACAACTATTGTTTCCCAAAGATTGGTTCCTGTGCTTTCTTTACGAACCCTTACCGCGAGTCTTTTCCGCCTCTGGCGGGTTTATCCGCCTCGGGCGTGATCACGCGTTCTAAAAAAAGATTATCCATGAAGCGACGAGTTATTAAAACTATCCGATGCTTCAATAATCTGAAAACAAGAATGTTGTTTACGCCAGACTTTTCTCGATCGCTTTTAAAAACCGTACATTTTCTTCATGAAGTCCCACATTGATTCGAATATAGTTGGGATACCCATACGACTTCATGGATCTGACAATTACCCCTTGCCGGAGCATACTTTCGTAAACTTCATCGGCATCTTTGCGAACGTCGATCAGGAAAAAATTGGTCTGAGTAGGAAAATATCGTATCCCCAAACCATCCAGTGCATCATATAAAAAATCAAGACCTTCGTGGACCAAAGAAATGACCTTCTCAAGGAAAATTTTGTCATCTAGTGCCGCAGCTGCGCCTGCTTGTGCCAACAAATTGGTATTGAAGGGGAGTCTTATTCTGTTTAAAATATTTGCAATCTCCGCCGGCATAACACCATAACCGATACGAAGTCCGGCCAAACCATACACTTTGGAAAAGGTTCGAAGGGTAACCAGCGGCCTTTTGTTATCCATATATTCGAAACTTTTAACACAATTTTGATCACGTACAAATTCAATATACGCCTCATCCATAACGACAATCATCTCAGGTGGCATCTCATGCAAAAAATTCTCAAAATCTTTTTTAGAAATAACAGTCCCTGTAGGATTATTGGGATTACACAGAAAGATCATACGGGTTTTCGAAGTCATCTTTTCCTTTATCTCTTCCAGATCGATTGACAACGATATTAAAGGCACAAATACCGGTGTCGCACCAGCGCTTCGGACCATTATTTCATACATGAGAAAAGAAGGAACAGGCAATATGACTTCGTCACCCGGTTGAAGCATGGCAACGGCAAGCATACCGATAATTTCATCCGACCCGTTTCCCAAAACGATTTGTTGTGGTGAAAATCCGATATGATTCGAAATTTTTCGAATAAGATCATATCCGCTTCCATCGGGATATCGGTTCAATTTATTGATGGATTCTTTAATGGCCGCAACCGCCATCGGAGACGGACCTATAGGATTCTCATTAGAAGCGAGCTTTATTGAAT
>Ga0316578_10000069_pt1 | contig 22871 bp, 19 predicted proteins | sample J0NA_2_FD_203076 | JGI IMG/M metagenome (GOLD analysis project Ga0316578, IMG submission 203076) | Rhizosphere microbial communities from salt marsh grasses in Alabama, United States - J0-2_160517rDrC | ecosystem: Host-associated > Plants > Roots > Rhizosphere | place: USA: Alabama | collected... | reverse complement strand
CCCGACGAGGAACCCCTGGGACACCGACTGCGCGCCTGGGGGGTCGAGCGGCGGATCGGCCGCCGCTGTCGCCGCCGGCATGGTGCCGGCAGCCCTCGGTTCCGACACGGGGGGGTCGATACGGCAGCCCGCCTCGTTCTGCGGGGTGACGGGGCTCAAGGGGACCTGGGGGCGGGTCTCGCGAGCCGGGCTCGTCGCCTTCGCCAGCAGTCTCGACCAGATAGGCCCTGTCGCGGCAGACGTCGACGGATGCGCTCGCATCCTGTCGGCGATCGCCGGGGCCGACGGGATCGATTCGACCGCTCTCGCTTCTCCCTGCCCTGTCCTCGATGCCGGGCCGTCGGCGTCGCTCCAGGGGCTCCGCATCGGGATGCCCCGCTCGACAGGCGACGCCGGTCTCGATCCGGCGGTCGAGGCGGCGCTCTCAGGGGCGGTCCGGATGGCCGGCTCGGCAGGGGCGGAGGTAGCCCAGGTCGACCTCCCCGATCTCGGTCTGTCGATCGCCTGCTACTACGTGATCGCCACCGCCGAGGCGTCATCAAATCTCGCCCGGTATGACGGTGTCCGGTACGGGATGCGCGTCGGGGCTCCTACAACGGCCCGGATGTACGCCCGCACGCGGAGCGCGGGATTCGGTGACGAGGTGAAGCGCCGCATACTGCTCGGCACCTTCGTCCTCTCGGCCGGTTACTACGAGAGTTACTACGGTACGGCATGCGCCGTGCGGAAATGGATCGGCGAGTCATATCAGCGGCTTTTCGAGTCGGTCGACCTCATCATGCTGCCGACAGCGCCCGGTCCCGCCTTCCGTCTGGGAGAGCGGCTCGAGGACCCCGTGTCGATGTACCTTTCGGACATCTTCACGACACCGGCGAACGTCGCAGGGCTCCCCGCCGTCTCGGTACCTGCGGGCCTTTCCGCCGACGGGCTCCCCGTCGGCCTGCAGCTGATCGCCGGCGAGGGGCGCGAAGACCTGCTCATCAGGGGAGCGGCGGCGCTCGAGCGGGAACTGGGATTCCGCGAGCGGTGCGTGCCGCCGGGACCGGGGTCGAGGAGCGGGATATGAACGATAGGGGATACGAACCTGTCATCGGCCTCGAGGTGCACGCCCAGCTTCTCACGCGGACGAAGCTGTTCTGCCGCTGCCCGGCGCGCTACGGCGCCGAGCCGAACACACTCGTCTGTCCAGTATGTCTCGGTCTGCCCGGCTCGCTCCCCTCGGTCAACGCCGCAGCGGTCGCCATGGCAGTGCGGCTGGGCGTGGCGCTGGGCTGCCGGATCGCGCCGGTGAGTATCTTCGCCCGCAAGAACTACTTCTACCCGGACTGCCCGCGCAATTACCAGATTTCGATGTACGACGCGCCGCTCTGCGAAGGGGGTGCCCTCGAGTATCCCGTCGACGGGCAGGCGCGCCGTGTGGAGCTCGAGCGGATCCATCTCGAGGACGATGCGGGAAAGCTGCTGCACCGCCCCGGCGGGAACAGCCTCGTCGATTTCAACCGCTGCGGCGTACCGCTCGTCGAGATCGTCACGCGCCCAGTGCTGCACGATCCGGAGGACGCGGCCGTCTTCCTGCAGCGTCTGCGGCAGCTTCTCAGGTGGCTCGGGATCTGCGACGGGAACCTCGAGGAAGGCTCGATGCGGTGCGACGTGAACGTATCGGTACGCCGGCCCGGGTCGACGATGCTGGGGACGAGGACCGAGATCAAGAACCTCAACTCGTTCAAGGCGGTCGAAGCGGGGATACGCCTCGAGGTCGAGAGGCAGAGCCGCATCCTCGACAGCCAAGGCGTCGTCGAACAGCAGACGAGCCTGTGGGACGCGCGGAGAAAGACGCTCGTCGTGATGCGGGGGAAGGAGGAGGCGCACGACTACCGGTACTTCCCCGAGCCCGACCTGCCGCCACTCGAGGTCGATGCGGGCCTGGTCGAGCGCGAGCGGTCGCTTCTGCCCGAGCTTCCGCTCGCGCGAGAGGTCCGGCTGCGCGAGGAGTATTCGCTCTCCGCGTACGATGCGGGTGTGCTCTGCGCCGAGCGCCGGCTCGCGGAGTACTACGAGCAGGTGGCCCGGACGAGCGGAGAGCCGAAGGCGAGCGCCAACTTGGTGATGCGCGAGGTGCTGACCGCGCTGAAGGAGCGGGGAGGAGGGATAGAGGGGTTCCCCGTCGCTCCCGATTCGCTGGCGCGTCTGGTGCGTCTGGTCACCGAAGGGACGATCACCGTGACGGCGGGGGCAACCGTCTTCGAACAGATGCTCGCCGTCGGGGAGGAGCCCGACGCCGTCGTCGAACGGCTCGGCCTGCGGCTGATCAGCGACGAGGGACGGCTCGCGGAGATCGTCGAGGCGGTGATCGCGGCAAATCCGCAAGAGGTCGAACGATATAGAAGCGGGAAGAGACAGCTGCTCAAGTTCTTCGTCGGGCAGGTGATGAAGGAGAGTGAAGGGGCGGCGGATCCTCGTCTCGCGCGCGACCTGCTCGAACGGCGGCTCAGGGGGGACGCCCCCGGCCGGTAATCCCGGCTACCGTCTGACGATCCGCAGGGCGGTGAGGGAGAGCACCGCGCAGGCGATCAGCATAAGGGCGCTCGCCGTGGCGAGGATCAGCGGATCGAAGCTCTCCACCGAAGAAGACGAGAGGGCGCCGACGGCGCCGGCGATCTCCGAGAGCCAGCCGGTCAGCGCAGCGGTCATTCCTTCGAAGATGCCACCGATGAAACGCCATGTCGCCAGCACGACCGCAGTGATCCCCAGTGGAAGCGCGAGACGGTCGAGCGGGATCCGGCGCAGCAGCGCGGTGGCGCGCGAATGCCTCACCAGCCCGAGCCTGCCGGTCACCGTCGCGGCGACGGCGGCGCCGTCCGGGACGAGCGAGGGGAGAGCCCCGAGCTCGCGCTCGAGTCCCGCCAGCGCCTCGTACGACCGCCGGCATCCCGGGCAACGCCCGATGTGATCCCGGACCTCCCCGGCGAGGGCTCCGGAGAGGGTGCCGTCGACAAGATCGGGTATCAGCTCTTCGTAACGTTCACAGGACCTGTCGTCTCTCATCGTCTCTCTCCTCATCGCGGCTCTGATCGATCAGAAGCGCCTTCATCCGCGAACGCGCCCTGTGCAGGAGCGTCTTGACTGTCCCCATCGGCACGCCGAGCAGTTCGGCGATCTCGTCGTACCGGCGCCCGGCGAGGTACCGCAGCTCGACGACCTCCCGGTACCGGCCGTCGAGGCAGGCGAGGGTCTGTTCGATACGGGCGAGCGCTTCGCGCCGCTCGAGCTCCTCGTGCGGCCCCGGATCATCGCTCGCCAGGGGAGCGGCCGCGTCGAGCGGAACGGTCTCCGGTCTTCGCCGGGAGACGGTGTTGATAGCGTGGTTCCGCGCGACCGAGTAGATCCATGTCGAAAGCGCGGAGCGCCCGCCGAACGAACCGAGGTTCCGGTAGATCCTGATGAATGCCTCCTGGACGATATCGTCGACGTCGTCGCCGTCACCGGTCACCGCGCGCACGGCGGCGTACACCAGCCTCGTGTGGCGTTCGACGAGCGTCGCGAACGCCCGCCCGTCGCCGTCGAGAGACCTCCGTGCCAGCTCGTCGTCCGTCGGTGCGTTCAACAGATCATCCTCCATCCACATATGACCGTTCCGGGGCTCTCTTTGTTTCAGAGAATAGGGGCTTTTCGGTGGAATCACAGGGAAATCAACCCCGAAACGGATTTTTTCCGCCCGGGGTGAAACAAACGGCGGCGCCGCCGGTCATACGATGCGGACGGGGGACAACCGATGCGGTCCCCCGGGGAACTGTCACACGAGGCAGGGAGGTCTCAGATGTTCGGAATCAATGCAGGGACTATCGCGATACTGATCCCGATTGTCGCCGTGCTCGGCACCTTCGCCGTCATCACCGTCGCCATCATCATCGAGTGGCGCGAGAAGGAGCAGAAGCACCGCGAGCGACTGATCGCGATGGAGAAGGGGCTTACCATCCCCGACGAGCCGGTAAAGAAGAAGCCGCCCCGCTATCTCGCCATCAGGGCCTGGGGGCTTGTCTTCCTCCTGCTCGGCGTCGGCACCTTTGCCGGGATCACCGCCGAAGCGGGGATCCGGCACGGCCTGTGGGGGCTCATGCCTCTCGGGCTCGGCCTCGCCCTTCTGATCGCCGCCTATCTCGAGCGGAAGGACTACCAGGGCTAGGCGCGCAGCAGCAGCTGCAGCGCCCGAACGATCCGGCGGGCCGGCCGTTTGACACGGCCGGCCCGCTGACGTATGCTTCACTCATGGGAACACCGTCTTCCCGCTCGCAGGTCTGCTTCGGCGCCTGCCTCGCCATGCTCGCCTTACTGGTGGCGCCTTCCTGCGTGCGGCTGTCCTCGAGGGACGCAGGCCGGGAAACTCCCGAACATCGCGCCGGGAGCGGAATTCCCTGCTGCGTTCTTCGCGCGCATCCCGGCCGCGTCATCCGCATCGCCTTCGCCCCGAAGAGCAACCGTCTCGTCTCGCTGAGCGAGGACGGGGTCTCTTCCTCGACGATAGTCTTCTGGCACGCAGCGGCGGGAGAGACGCTCGACGTCTTCACCAACCGGGACTTCGTCGACCGGGACATCGTCTTCAGCCGCGACGGGTCGATACTCGGCATCGGGGGAAGCACCGGATTCCTGCTCGACGCGGAGAGCTACCGCCTGGAGAGGGCGTTCGACGCGGAGACGTACGAATTTCACAAGGTCATAGACGTCGAACGCGCCTTCATCGTGCAGGAAGCGATCAAGAACTACCTCGTCCAGCAGCGCTTCCGGTACGTGACGGCGATGTCGATCTCCTCCGACAACCGCTGGGCCGTCACCGGCCACGACAACAGCCAGATCAAGGTCTGGGAGGTCGGGACGGGGACGCTGCTCAACACGCTCTGGACCACCCGCGTCTTCGGCGGGGTCCTCGACGTGGCGTTCAGCCCCGACGGGAGGTTCATCGCAGCCTGTCAGGACGACGAGAAGATCTGGGTGTGGCGTTTTCCCGATTACCGCGAGCGCGTGCTCGCCGGCGACGACGGGGCTGTCTATGCCCTCGCGTTCGACCCCGTATCGGGTCTGCTCGCCTCCGGAGGCTCGTCGGGGAGGGTCCGGATCTGGGATGTCGAGGAAGGCAGGGAGGAACGAGTCATCACGGACCTGCCGCCGGGGATACTCGACCTGGTCTTCACCGAGGACGGCAGGTATATCGTGGCGGGCTGCAGGGACCATACGGTGAGGATACTCGACGCGATCTCCGGAGAGCCGGTCGCCGCTCTGACAGGGCCCGACGAACGGGTCAACTGCGTGGCCGTCAACTCGAACGCCACGCTGCTCGCCGCGGGGAGCGACGACCGCACGGTGAGGATCTGGGACATCTCGTCGCTTCGCCTCTGCGACAATCTCGCGCTGACCCCGGTGCCGCTGTACCCGGCCGAGCTGAAAGGTGAAGGCTCGTTCTCCGATACGGACGGCGATGGAACGCTGTCCCCCGGCGAGACGGGGACGATCGTCGTCTCGCTGGCCAATACCGGACGGGGGGCGGCCTACAATCTCGTGCCGATGGCCGTCGCCGACAGCACGGCGGCCGGCCTGGCAGTCGATCAGGCCTCGCTGGTGCCGATGCTCCTGCCCTCACGGACGGTGGAGATAGAGATCGGCGTGCGCAACACGGGAACGGAGCGGCTCGTCCCTTTCGAATGCACAGTCCGGGTCTTCGAATCGAACGGATTCCACCTGTCCCCGCCGCTGAGGGTGCGGATCGGGCCTGAATGATCACCGGGCAGAGCATCTGCGTGTAAGTCATCGACCTGCATTGTTTTCAGAATCTTAACTGGATTTTTCGCGGGCGGTATGGTACAATGCGATAAATGGGAGGGTTGTTTCGCGACACTCCCGCGACTCGTTGCGGGTACCTCTTGTCCGCTGCATCGAGTGCCTAAACAAGATCAACAGGAGGGGATCCTCATGATCCGAACCGCTACCGGTATTCTCACCGCAGTGCTCGTGCTCGTTCCGGCGGCGCTCGCCGCCCAGGTCTCGACCGAGCATATCGCCACCGACGCAGAGATGCTCGAATACCTCTCGGATACGATGTTCGTCGCCGAGGGAAGGATCGGGGACCGCGGAGGAGCGGCCACCTTCGAGCTCGATCTGGGCCAGGACACCGGGGCGCCGGGGACGACGGCCCAGTATGACTGGCAGAGCGGCGTCGCCGAGCCGTTCACCCTCACATATGACCACTTCACCGGACAGGTGACGTTCAGCCTCGGAGGCATCGTCCTGAACTACACGACGCCGTATTTCGATTTCGATCAGGTCTTCGTCCGCACCCGGGCGACCGAGGAGGGGACATCGATCCTCGTCGACGACCTGGTCATCGACGGGGATGGGATCTCCGATCAGTCGGCAGCCGTCGGCAACGGTCTGGACATCCTCTGGATAAAAGGGGCGAACCTGAACAACGGCTTCGTCCTCACCGGCGTCGCGACTCTCACGTGGACGGGTACGCCGCCCACTCAGTCGCGCCTCGCCTTCCAGATCAAGATCGGGAAGGCGGCCATCGTGGCGACCGAGGAGAGCACATGGGGCCGCATCAAGCGGCTTACCGACTGATCCGCCGCGCGGCACCCGATCAGGTCCTGCGACCGGGGCTCCCCAGGAGCCCCGGTTTTTTGTTCCCATCACGCCGGGAGAGGCGTATACTAAGCGCACGCGCCGGCGGCTCCCGCCGCCGGACGGGATGGAACGTGTTCCGGGTGGATGACGAAGGGAGGATGACGATGAGAACGACGTTCCGAATCGCCGCCTTCGCGGCGGTCATTGTCTTCGCGGCCGGCATTTCCGGCCCTTCCAGCGCACAGGTGCTGATCAACGAGCTGATGCCCGATCCGGCGCGCGACTGGGACGGCGACGGCTCGTACGATTACCGCAACGACGAATGGATCGAGATCGTCAACAGGGGGGAGGAGGTCGTCGATCTCTCCGCGTACCTCCTGCGCGACGCGGGAGACTCGTGGAACTGGCGTTACGGATTCTCCGGACTCCTCGCACCGGGCGAGGCGCTGGTCGTCTACGGGAGCGATTCGCGAGCCTGGGAGGAATCCGCGGGGTTCCCCGTCTACGGCCTGAGCCTCAACAACACGGGGGACGAGATACTGCTGTGCCGGACCGGGGAGGGCGACACCGTCACGGTCGACTCCGTCGTCTTCGGAAGGCACGCGGCGGACGACCGTTCGCTGGGACGGGTGGACGCGCCGCCCGGATGGGCGCTCTTCGACGCGCTCAACCCCTGCGGCGACACATGCGATCCCCCGGGAAACGGATGCCTTCCCACTCCGGGAGCGGCCAACGGCTGCACGACCTCTTCGACCCGCGGCAGCTGGGGCCTGATCAAGCGGATCGCTGACCGCTGAGCCCGACGGGGCGGCCGGATGCGCTCGAAGCGGCGTTCCATCCCGCCGCCGGCCGCCCCGAAATCGCTTTACCGTCCAGCGCCCCTGTGATAGCGTTTTTCCGCTATGGACGAAAGCCGTACAGAGCAGACGGAGAAGACCGGCGGGGCCGAGGGGCGGCTCAACCGCTGCTGGGAGTATCTCAGCTGCGAGAAGACCGACTGCCCGGCGCACTCCGCCGAGGGGAAGCCCTGCTGGGAGATCACGGGGCACCGGTGCGGCGACCGGGTCTTCGCCCGTATAGAGGAGAAGCTGATCCAGTGCTGCTTCCGCTGCCCGTTCTTCAAGCAGCTCAAGGAGCGGATCAAGGGGCGCCGCTGGGCCGACATCACCCTGCTCGAGACGCTCGAGGACGCCCTGATCAGATCCTCGAAATACTCCACAAAGGTCGAGGACCTCTACATGGAGGTCATACGCCGCAGCAAGCTGATGAATCTGCTCGGCGAGGTGAGCAAGATCATCGCGCGCCTCGACAAGGAGGAGGACATCATACTGGCGATCCTCACCGTCACCACCGCGCGCGAGGGCCTCGGCTTCAACCGCGCCTTCGTCTTCCTGCGGGGCGACGAGTACAACACGCTGCGGGGCAAGTACGCCCTCGGCCCCTCCTCGGCGCAGGAGGCGGAGACGATCTGGCGCGTCCTCGACCGCGAGAGCGATACGTCGCTCGAGAAGCTCGTCAGCAAGGGGCAGAAGCTCCGCTATCTTCGAAACAGCTCACTGACGAAGATCACGAGCAGTCTGGCGGTCACCCTCGACGATCCCGAGGGGCAGATCGCCCGGGGCCTCGACGAGATCCGATTCGTCCACCGGAGGGACCTGCGCTCGGCGGGGGACCTAGAGATCGCCGCCGCACTCGGCCTCGAGGAGTTCTGCGTCGTACCGATCGCCACCGTCGAGGACCGTCTCGGCCTGATGATCGTGGATAATATATTCACCGGGAAGGAAGTCACGCCTGAAGACGCCCATCTTCTTGAGATGGTCGTAAGTCATGCGACGACATCTCTTAGGGCCGCGCAGCTCAAGGAATCTCTCAAGAGAAACGTCGAGAGTCTCAAGGCGACTTACCGCAAGCTCAAGGCAAACGAGGAGCGCATGCTCCGCGCAGAGCGCCTCGCGATACAGGGCGAGATGACCGCGGCGGTGATCCACGAGCTCAAGAACCCCCTCGTGGCGATCGGGGGATTCGCGAGGAACCTGATGGAGCGCAGTGATCTCGTCGGCCTGGATCGCGAGAAGCTCGAGATCATCAAGAACGAGGCGGACAGACTCGACAGCTATCTCGGCAACCTCCAGACGAGCGTTACCCGCCTGAAGCTCGAGAAGGGAAGCCTCAACCAGACAGTCGAGGATGTCTGCCAGCTGCTGCAGCACGAGCTCGAGGAGCGCCGCATCGAGCTGCGAAGGCATTTCTCTCCGAATGTCCCGCTGTGCCAGTACGATCAGGTCAAGATCCACGAGGTCTTTCTCAATATACTGCAGAACGCCATCGAGGCGGTCCATGAGGGCGGGACGATCCGCGTGCGCACATGGGTCGATACGGTCGGGTATGTGAACATCGAGTTCAGGGACAACGGTATGGGGATCTCGAAGAAGTCCCTGGCGCGGATCTTCACACCGTTCTTCACGACCAAGGAGGACGGCTCGGGACTCGGGCTCGCCTTCGCCCACCGCATCGTGCGCGATCACGGGGGGGAGATCTCCGTATCGAGCGCGAAGGGAGAGGGGGCGACCTTCCTCGTCAGGCTGCCCGTCTTTCTCGAAAGGGAAGAAATGCCGGAGGAGATCGACTGATCCCCGCGGGCTATCCCCGTGCCCACGCTTCAGACCCCGATATTGACAACAGAGCCCCGGTCGTTTACGCTACATATCCTTGCGGTTACTGCGGCTCGGCCGGTCGGCCGGGCCGCGGCGCGCCGCTCAGCGAAGGAGGACCCCGGTGCCCGGCGCAGGGATCGTCATGCTCTTCACCGGCGACGGGAAGGGGAAGACCACGGCGGCGGTCGGCGCCGCGGTGCGCGCGGCGGGTCACGGCCTGAGGGTCCATGTGATCCAGTTCATGAAGGGGAGGTTCTACGGGGAGCTCGACGCGGCGCGCCGCATACCCGGCCTGACGATAGAACAGTACGGACGCGACGAGTTCGTCGATCCGAAGGACCCCGAGCAGATAGACAGGGACCTCGCCGCCAGGGGCTGGGCGCGCGCGGAGGAGATAGCGAAAGACGGTCTCGCCGACATGCTCGTCCTAGACGAGATCAACGTCGCCGTCTCGTTCGGCCTGCTGCCGCTCGAGCTGGTCGTCCGGTTCGTGCGCGAACGCCCGGCAGGGATGGACCTGATCCTCACCGGCCGGTACGCGCCGCCCGAGCTGATCGAGCTGGCCGACACGGTCACCGAGATGAAGGAGATCCGGCATCACTACAACGCCGGCGTTGCGATGAGGAAGGGGATAGAGTACTGACGATGGTCCGCCGCGGCGACATCCAGGCGCTGCTCGAGCGGTTCGGCCGGGGCGAGGTCGCCGCGGCCGCGCGTCTGATCTCCGTGCTCGAGGACGGGGGCGAGGACGCGGAGCGCGTGCTCGACGCGATATTCCCCCGGACGGGGAACGCGTGGCGCGTGGGATTCACCGGCCCGCCGGGGGCCGGCAAGAGTAGCCTCGTCCACCGTTTCACGGGGAGGATGCGCACGCGCGGGCATCGCATAGGCATCATCGCCGTCGATCCGACGAGCCCCTTCACCGGCGGCGCCCTGCTGGGCGACCGGATCAGGATGCAGTCCCTCTCGGCCGACCCGGAGGTCTTCGTGAGGAGCCTTGCCAGCAGGGGGAGCCTCGGCGGGATATCGAACTGCACCGACGAGACCGCCGACCTGCTCGACGCGTTCGGCAAGGACCTCGTGCTGATCGAGACGGTCGGCGTCGGACAGTCCGAGCTGGAGATAGCCGAGAAGGCGCATACGGTCGTCGTCGTCCTCGTCCCCGAATCGGGAGACGGGATACAGGCGATGAAGGCGGGACTGATGGAGATAGGCGACGTCTTCGTCATGAACAAGGCCGACCACGAGCAAGCCGCCGGTGCGGCCACTGAGCTCGAGGAGACCCTCCGCCTGAAGGACGTAGCCGAGGACTCGTGGACCCCGCGCGTGGTGCTCACCTCGGCCAGAGAGGACACGGGGATCGACGACCTCGTAGAGGTCGTCATCGAGCACCGCAAGTACCTCGAGGAGCGGGGTCTGATAGAGAAGATGAGGCGGCGCATACTGCACGCACGCGTGAGGAACGCGATCATGGACCGGATGGAGCGGCGGCTGCGCGAGAGCCCGAGCGTCCGGGAACTTCTTGAGAGGCGCATGGAATCGGTCTACCGGGGAGAGATGTCGCCGTACCGTGTCGTCAGGGAGCTCGAGGAGCTCGTCACGATACGCTGAGCGCCGGTGCGGGAGCCCGGGAGATACCACGGAGAGACAGACAAGGAACGGCCAGTGATGGACAGGAAACGGTACGACGAGGAGAAACGGAAATATCACGAGACGCTCGCCGAATGCGGCTGCCAGGAGATCGACTTCACGACGGTCTCAGGGGCGGCGGTGCGGCCGCTCTACGGGCCCGACGACGTCGAGGGTCTCGATTACAACGAGGACCTGGGATTCCCCGGGGTGTACCCCTTCACCAGGGGGGTCTACCCGACGATGTATCGGGGACGGTTCTGGACGCAGCGCCAGTTCTCCGGGTTCGGGACGCCGAAGGACACGAACAGGCGCTATCATTACCTGCTCGACCACGGGCAGACGGGGCTCTCGGTCGCCTTCGACATGCCGACGATCATGGGGTACGACTCCGACCACGAGCGATCCGAGGGAGAGGTCGGCAGGTGCGGGGTGGCTATCGACTCTCTGCGCGACATGGAGATCCTCTTCGACGGGATCGACCTCGGCGCGATCACGACCTCGATGACGATCAACGCCCCCGCCTCGATCCTGCTCGCCTTCTACCTCTGCGCCGGCGAGAAGAAGGGGACGCCGTTCGAAGCGATGGGGGGGACGATACAGAACGATATTCTGAAAGAATATATAGCCCAGAAATCGTGGATCTTTCCGCCCGAGCCCTCGATGCGGATCATCACCGATATCCTCGCGTTCTGCGCCGACCACGTGCCGCGATGGAACACGATCAGCATCAGCGGGTATCACATCCGGGAAGCCGGATCCACGGCGGTCCAGGAGCTGGCATTCACACTCGCCGACGGATTCGCCTACGTCGAGGCGGGGATCGCCGCCGGGCTCGACGTCGACAGGTTCGCCCCGCGGCTCTCGTTCTTTTTCAACTCGCATCTCGACTTCTTCGAGGAAATAGCCAAGTACCGCGCCGCGCGGCGGATATGGGCCCGCCGTATGAAGGAGAAATACGGCGCGAAGGACGAGCGCTCTCTTCTGCTGCGCTTCCATACGCAGACGGCCGGCTGCACGCTGACCGCCCAGCAGCCGGAGAACAATATCGTGCGCACGGCTTTCCAGGCGCTCTCCGCCGTGCTCGGCGGGACACAGTCGCTCCACACCAACTCGATGGACGAGACGCTGGCGCTCCCCACAGAGAAGGCCGTTCGCATCGCACTGCGCACCCAGCAGCTGATCGCTCATGAGACGGGGGTCGTGAACACGATAGATCCGCTCGGGGGGAGCTGGTTCGTCGAGTCGCTCACCGACGAGATGGAGGAGGCGGCCGAGGCCTACTTCCGCAAGATCGACGATCTCGGGGGAGTGGTCGAGGCGATCGACAAGGGGTTCTTCCAGCGGGAGATCCAGCGCTCCGCCTACGAGTACCAGAAGGCGATCGAGCGGGGCCGAAAGATCATGGTCGGGGTCAACCGCTTCCAGCTCGAGAACGAGGAGATAGAGATACCGCTTCTGCGGATCGATCAGGAGGTCGAGCGCCAGCAGGTCGAGGCAGTCCGTGGCGTGCGCGCCGGGCGTGATAACGACAAGGCGGCGCGCCAGCTCGAGCTGCTCAGGAGCGCCGCTGAGGGGACCGACAATCTGATGCCGGTGATCGTCGAGTGCGCGCGGTGCTACTGCACCGAGGGGGAGATCATCGATACGCTCAAGAGTGTCTTCGGAGAGTACAAGGAACCGCTGTTTATATAATTCAGGCCGGAGAGACGCAGAAACACCCGGGGATGGACAGACACGGTACACTGAGGAGGATCCCGAGATGGCACGAACAGTCAGAGTGCTCATCGCCAAGCCAGGGCTCGACGGGCACGACAGGGGCGCCAAGGTGGTGGCGAACGCCCTCAAGGACGCCGGGATGGAGGTCATCTACACGGGGTTGCACCAGACCCCCGAGATGATCGCCGAGTCGGCGGTCCAGGAGGACGTCGACGTGGTGGGATTGAGCATCCTCTCCGGCGCACACATGACGATGTTTCCTCGCGTCATGGGATTGCTGAAGGAGAAGGGCGCCGGGGATATGGTGGTCTTCGGAGGCGGCATCATCCCCGCCGAGGATGTCGGGGAGCTCGAGAAGATCGGTGTCGCGCGGATCTTCGGTCCGGGCACCGACACGAACGACATCATCGAGTTCATCCGGGAGCGGTTCCCGGCGAAGTGAGATCATGAAGCAGCCCGGGCCGCCGGGCGGTCCGGGCGCGTCCGACACAACGCGGAAGGAGCGGTACATGGCAGAGATCGTCATCACCGGAGCAGCGAGAACGGCCATCGGCAGGTTCCAGGGCGGACTGTCCCCACTCAAGGCGACCGAGATCGGCGCGAAGGCGGTCACCGAGGCGGTCAAGCGCGCGGGGGTCGATCCGAAGGCCGTCACAGAGGTGATCATGGGGAACGTGATCGGCGCGGGGCTCGGCCAGAACCCGGCGCGCCAGGCGGCGCTCGGGGCCGGCCTGGACTTCGCCGTCTCGGCCCTGACGGTCAACAAGGTCTGCGGCTCGGGGCTCAAGGCGGTCGTGCTCGGCGCCCAGGCGCTCAAGCTCGGCGACGAGGAGATCGTCGTCGCCGGGGGGATGGAGAGCATGAGCAACGCTCCGTACATCCTTCGCGAGGCGCGCACGGGATACCGACTCGGCGACGGGAAGATCGTCGACACGATGGTCTACGACGGCCTCTGGGACGCCTATAACGACTTCCACATGGGGAACACGGGGGAGATCACCGCCGAACGCTGCAAGGTCTCTCGCGAGGAGATGGACGAGTACGCATACAACAGCCATCGCAAGGCGGCCGAGGCGATCTCCTCAGGCGCGTTCAAGGAGGAGATATTCCCCGTCGAGATCCCGCAGCGCAAGGGAGACCCGGTCGTCATAGACACCGACGAGGGGGTCAGGGCCGAGGCGAGCCTCGAGTCGATGGCGAAGCTCCGGCCGGTCTTCAAGAAGGACGGGGTCGTCACGGCGGGAAACGCCTCCCAGATCAGCGACGGGGCGGCCGCGATGGTCCTGATGACCGACGCGAAGGCGAAGGAGCTCGGGATCAAGCCGATGGCGAAGATCACCGGGTACGCTACGGGCGGCATCGAGCCGGAGCTCGTGATGCTCGCCCCGACCGTCGCCGTGCCGAAGCTGCTGAAGAAGACGGGGATGAAGCTCGAGGACTTCGATCTGATCGAGCTCAACGAGGCGTTCGCCGTCCAGCCGTGCGGGGTGATGGAGATACTCAAGATGGACCCGGCCAAGGTAAACATTCACGGCGGCGCCGTGGCGCTCGGCCATCCGATCGGATGCTCGGGGGCCCGGATCCTCGTCACGCTATTGCATGCTCTGAAGCACACCGGCGGCAAGCGCGGGCTGGCAACGCTCTGCCTCGGCGGCGGGAACGCCGTCGCGCTGAGCGTCGAGATGCTCTAGACGATCATGGCAAGGCGGCTTCGCCGCCGGGAAGGGAGTTCGGGAATGGCAATCGAGAAGGTCGCCGTGATCGGCGCCGGGACGATGGGAAACGGTATCTCACAGGTCTTCGCGCACAGCGGATTCACCGTCGTGATGATCGATATCAAGGACGAGTTCGTGCAGAAGGGGCTCGCCGCCATCGACAAGAGCCTCGGCCGGCTCGTAAAGAAGGAGACGATCACAGAGGATCAGAAAAAGGAGATCCTCGGCAGGGTCTCCGTGTCGACGAAGCTCGCAGATGCCGCGAAGGCGGACCTCGTCGTCGAGGCGGTCTTCGAGGCCTTCGACGTGAAGACGAAGATCTTCACAGAGCTCGACAGCCTCTGCGGCCCCGGGGTGATATTCGCCAGCAATACATCGTCGATCTCTATCACCGCCCTGGGGGCGAAGACGAAGCGACCGGAGAAGTTCATCGGGATGCATTTCATGAACCCCGTGCCGGTGATGAAGCTCGTCGAGATCATCAGGGGACTCGCCACAGACGACGAGACGACGAAGAAGATCGTCGAGATGAGCGAGAAGCTCGGGAAGACGCCGATCGAGGTCAACGACTACCCGGGATTCATCGCCAACAGGATCCTCATGCCGATGATCAACGAGGCGTGTTTCTGCCTGATGGAGGGAGTGGCCACGGCGGAGGCTATCGACGGGGTGATGAAGCTCGGTATGGCCCACCCGATGGGGCCGCTGACTCTCGCCGACCTGATAGGCCTCGACATCTGTCTCAATATCCTGCGTGTCCTTCACGAGGGTCTCGGCGATCCGAAGTACCGGCCGTGCCCTCTGCTGGTGAAGAAGGTCGAAGCGGGATACCTGGGGCGCAAGACGAAGAAGGGGTTCTACACGTACGAGTAGATTCGGCCGGGGGAAGGCCTGACGCGAAACAACAAGACCGGGGCGCTGCCCGCGCGGCGCCCCGACGCACGTCAGGGCTCTCTGTTCTCCTCGATCTCTATCAGCACGCCGAGCGACGACTTCGGATGGAGGAAGGCGACGAGATGCCCCTCGGCGCCGGGGCGCGGCTCCCTGTCTATCAGCTCGAAGCCGTCGGCCCTGAGCTCGTCCATCACGCGCCTGATGTCATCCACCGCGAAGCAGAGGTGCTGGATCCCCGGTCCCCGCTTCTCGATGTGCTTCGATATGGCGCTCTCCGGGGTCATCCCCTCGAGGAGCTCTATCTTCGTATTCCCCGTCTCGAGAAAGGCGACGCGCAGGCCGCGGTCGGGGAGGACCTTCTCGCCGGTGACGGTGAATCCGAGCACATCGCCGTAGAGGCGTCTGGCCTCATCGAGGTCGCGCACGGCGATGCCGATATGCAGCAGTCTACCGAGACGTTTGGGCATCCTGACCTCCATGCAGCTGGTACGGCATCCGCGGGTGTGGTGCGCCGCCGATCGCTATGAGCTCACCGGCGCATACCGGCCGAAGACCTTCTCCATCGTCGCCGAGATCTCGCCGAGGGTGCAGCCCCCCTTGACCGCGTCGATGATCGGCGGCATGAGGTTCCCCTCGCCGCGTGCTGTCTTCTCGAGATCGCCGAGAAGCCGCTGTGCCGCCGCGGAGTCCCGCGAGGACCTGTGAGCGGCGAGACGTTCCACGTAGCGGTGCTCGATCTCCGTGTTCACGCGGAACTGCTTGCCGACCGTGTAATCGCCACCCGTGTAGATGTTCACGCCGACCACGGGGATCTCGCCTGTCTCTACGCCGCGCTGGTACTGGTAGGCGCTGCGCTCTATCTCGCGCTGCGGAAACTGCCGCTCGATCGCCTTCGTCATCCCGCCCATCTCATCGATCCGTTCCATCAGCGCTGCGATCCTCTCCTCGATCTCATCTGTCATGCGCTCGACGAACCAGCTCCCGCCGAGGGGATCTATCGTATCGCAGATCCCCGATTCCTCGGCGATGATCTGCTGGGTGCGCAGGGCCGTCAGCGCCGCCTCCGTCGAGGGGAGACTCAGCGCCTCGTCCTTCGAGTTGGTGTGAAGCGACTGTGTGCCGCCCAGGACGGCGGCCAGCGCCTGCAGGGTCACGCGCACGACGTTGTTCTCGAACTGCTGGGCGGTCAGCGAGCATCCGGCGGTCTGCGTATGGAAGCGCAGCAGGCAGGACCTGTCATCCTCAGCTCCGAACCGCTCGCGCATGATCCGCGCCCAGATGCGTCGTGCCGCGCGGAACTTCGCCACCTCCTCGAGGACGTTGTTGTGCACGCAGAAGAAGAACGACAGACGGGGGGCGAATTCGTCGACGGCGAGCCCGGCCTTCACCGCCGCGCCGACATACTCCACCGCGTCGGCGAGGGTGAAGGCGACTTCCTGGACGGCGGTCGATCCCGCTTCACGTATATGATATCCGCTGATGCTGATCGTGTTCCACCGCGGGGCGTGCTCGCGGCACCAGGCGAAGATATCGGTGATGATCCTCATCGAGGGAGCGGGGGGATATATATACGTCCCCCGGGCGTAATATTCCTTGAGTATGTCGTTCTGGATCGTCCCGGAGATCTTCACGACCGGGACTCCGCTCTCCTCGGCGAGCGCCGCGTACATCGCAAGCAGGACCGCGGCCGTGGCGTTGATCGTCATCGAGGTGCTGACTCTGTCGAGCGGGATCCCGGCGAGCAGCCGGCGGAAGTCGTCGAGCGTGTCGATCGCCACACCGACGCGCCCGACCTCGCCGGCGGCCATCGGATGGTCCGAGTCGTACCCCATCTGGGTCGGCAGGTCGAAGGCGACCGAGAGCCCCGTCTGGCCCTTCTCGAGAAGGTAGCGGAATCGTTCGTTCGTCTCCTCCGCGGAGCCGAAGCCGGCGTACTGACGCATCGTCCACAGGCGCCCCCGGTACATCGTCGGGTAGACGCCGCGGGTGAACGGATAGGTCCCCGGCATCCCGTTGCGTTCCGCTGTCTCGGCGTCGGGGGCGTCGAGCGGGGTGTAGACAGGGGCGACCTCGATGTCCGATGTTGTCGTGAACCTGTCGCGACGCTCCCCGCCCTTCGCTCGGAAGGGCTCGTAGACGTTTTTCTTCCAGTCGTCGACCGGTCCGGAGATCTCTCTCTTCGCGGTCATGCGGTACCTCCGCTCACAGGGGGATGTTGCCGTGCTTCTTCGGGGGCAGGGTCTGCCGCTTGTTCAGGAGGTTCTCGAGGGCGTGGATCATCATCGGGCGCGTCACGTCCGGCATGATCACGTCGTCGAGGTATCCCAGGGCGGCTGCGATGTACGGGTTGCTCAGCCGGTCGGTGTACTCCTCGATCCGCCGGCGCCGTTCAGCCTCCGGATCCTCTGCTGCGGCGATGTCTTTCCGGTACAGGATGTTCGCCGCTCCTTCGGCCCCCATGACGGCAAGCTCGGCGGTCGGCCAGGCGACGTTGTAGTCGCTTCGTATATGCTTGCTCGACATCACGCAGTACGCGCCGCCGTAAGCCTTGCGCGTGACGACGGTGAGCTTTGGCACGGTCGCCTCGCAGTACGAGTAGATCAGCTTGGCGCCGTGACGGATGATCCCGCGCCATTCCTGGTCGGTGCCGGGGAGGAATCCCGGCACGTCCTCAAAGGTCAGCAGGGGGACGTTGAAGGCGTCGCAGAACCTCACGAACCGGGCCCCCTTGCAGGAGCACTCGATGTCGAGGACACCGGCGAGGTGATTCGGCTGATTGGCGACGATCCCCACCGAATGGCCGTTGAGGCGCGCGAACCCGACGACGATGTTCTCCGCGTGCAGCGCCATGACCTCGAAGAAGAAGCCGTCGTCCACGATAGCCCTGATCACATCCTTGATGTCGTACGGCGCGCGGGGATCGTCGGGGACGATCTCGTTGAGCTCGGGCGAGCGGCGCATGGGGTCGTCGGCGGGATTGACGTACGGCGGGTCCTCGAGGTTGTTCTGCGGGATGAACGAAAGCAGCGTCTTGATCATGTCGATGCAGTCCTCGTCGTCCATCGCCATGAAATGGGCCACCCCGCTCTTCGAGTTGTGGGCGAAGGCGCCTCCGAGCTCCTCGTGCGTGACGTCCTCGTGGGTGACCTGCTTGATCACGCCCGGGCCGGTGATATACATGTGGCTCGTCTTGTCGACCATGAAGATGAAGTCGGTCAGGGCGGGGGAGTAGACCGCTCCGCCGGCGCTCGGTCCCATGATCGCCGATATCTGGGGGATGACCCCGGAGGCGAGGGTGTTGCGCAGGAAGATCTCCGCATACCCGGCCAGGGCGGCGACCCCCTCCTGGATCCGGGCGCCGCCGCTGTCGGAGATCCCGACCACAGGCGCGCCGTTGTCCAGGGCCATGTCCATCAGGCGGATGATCTTGCCGGCATGCGCCTCGCCGAGAGAGCCTCCAAATACAGTGAAGTCCTGCGCAAAAGCAAAGGTCAATCTGCCGTTTACGAGGCCCTGTCCGCAGACAACGCCGTCTCCGACCATCTCGTTCCCCGCCATCCCGGGCCATGTGCAGCGGTGCGTGACGAATACCCCCATCTCCTGGAATGTCCCCTCGTCAAACAGGATATGGATCCGTTCGCGGGCCGTCAGCCGGCCGGATTGATGTATTTTCTCGATCCGTGCCCTGCCTCCGCCGAGCAGCGCCTGTTCGCGTTTCTTCTCGAGCAGTTCGAACTTCTCCGAGCGTTTCTTCACGGGATATTCCTCCGATGGGGGACGCGGCGCCTCCCCGGTCCGACATCCGTAACTGACGGATGTATAGTATTGAACGAGGCCGTGATGGTCAATCGGAATATGCCGAAATCGTTTGTCCCCCGGGCCGGGGTTGCGGTATCATGCTCGGCGAAGGTCCCCGGATGGCATGGGGCCGTGCCGGCGCCGGAACGGATTGCCCTTGCGGCGCCGCGCTCTGAATGTGCATCTTCAATGCAGGAGGGAAGTTTCATGAAGAAAGTCGTGTTCCGCATCTTTATCGTGACGGTCCTCGCCGTATCGTTCCTGTCCGCATCGTGCTCGAAGAAGGAGGAGCAGCCCGGGACGCAGAAGGAGACCGGCGGAGAGGAAGTGATCTCGTACATCAACGAGGACGTCAGTTACGGCCTCTATTTCGACGAGAAGGGGACCCAGCGGACGCTGACCCTGGCGCCGGGGCAGAAGCAGTTCGATCTGTTCATGATCCTCACCTGTCCCGAGTACATGGAGATCGCCGCCGTCGAGTGGCGCCTGGTCACCCCCGATGGGGTCGCGCTGGTCAACGACAAGTACCGCATGGACCGCGTACTGTCGATGGGGACGATAGACAGGGGCCAGAGCGAGCGGATCGCTCCCTGTGTCGCGGGGCCGCAGATCCTCCTGCATACCTTTACCTTCGCCGTCACGGGCGAGCTCGAGAACGCCGTCTTCTCCGTGATGCCCTCGATGGACAACGAGAACCTGGTCGTCTCCGAGTGTACGGAAGGGTTCCCGATAGTGCGTGCGGCCGCCTACAAGGCCGTCGTCAATCCTGCGGAGTAGCTCCGCATTGAAGCCGGACCCGGGCTTCGTCATATGCGCTCATTCAGTATCCGCATTCTGCTGCCGGTGGTCATTGCACCGGCAGTCTTTTTCGGCGCGACCGGCGTGAGGGCGATCGTCCCCCCGCGCGATGGCGGGCCGATGCCGGAGGGATTCAGGGCGGCGAAGGAAGGCCGACCAGACGCATTCACAATGGGCCATGCCTGGATCGCTCGTGCCCGCGCCGCGGGCGAAGCGCGTACGGGCGGCGGCGCCGGCCGGACGGCCGACGGGAGGACCGCGCTGATAGGGCCGGGCCCGCTGGCGGGAACGCTGCGCGTCCCCGTCGTCGGCGCGCGATACAGCAATTATCTCGAGCCGCCGTACGATCTCTCCTCCCTGCAGATGGAGCTCTTCGACGGGCCGTGGTCGACAGGCACGCTGAGGCAGTATTTCACCGAGGCGTCCGGCGGGCTCTTCGCCGTGACGGGGACTGTCAGCGGGTGGGTTCCGCTGGCGCAGCCCGAGAACTACTACACGGGGGTGTACGCCCAGGGGCTCGTCCCCGGGGTCTCGAAGACCGACGAGATGATAGCCGAGGCGGTTGCCGGCGTCGATGCAGAGGTCGATTTCGGCCAGTACGACAACGACGGTCCCGACGGCATACCAAACTCGGGGGACGACGACGGCTTCGTCGACGTGCTCATCGTCGTGCATCCGAGCGTCGGGGCCGAATGCACCAACTCGCTGCACATGTGGTCGCACTCGTGGCAGTACAGCCTCTGGCAGGAGGGAGGTCAGCCGCTCCCCACAGATGACCCCGCCGCGGGGGGCGGCGTGATACTCGTCGACGACTACATCATGGCGCCGCTGGTCTCGTGCGAGGGACACCTGATCGAGATCGGCGTCTTCTGCCACGAGCTCGGCCACGCGCTGGGCCTTCCCGACCTCTACGACTACAACGGCGGCTCGAGCGGGATCGGGCACTGGGGCCTGATGGGGAGCGGGAACTGGAACCGCCCCGAGTCCCCCGCGCACCCGACCGGCTGGACGAAGGAGCGGCTCGGATGGGTCGATGTCGTCGACATCGGATGGGAGCCGACCGACCTGACCCTCGGCCCGGTGATCGGCTCGCACACCGTCGCCCGCATGCTCCTTCCGACGAGGCGTTTCCGCCGGATGCTTCCGCCCGCCTCGCCGACCGGCGAGGCGCTCGTCTGCGGGTACACACTCGCCGAGGCTGCGGGGCGCGGCTGGCCGGGGGAGGCGGGGTACGGCAACGAGTGGGAGGAGTCGATCGCGCGCGAGTTCGTCTTCGACGGGAAGCACCCCGTCTCGCTCGAGTACGACATCCAGACGGACCTCGAGGAGGCGTACGACTTCGCCTACACGCTCCTGCGCATCGGTTCGGGCCTCCCCGACACGATAGCGTCGCTGAGCGGCGTCAATCCCCTCTCGACGGTGAGCCTCGATCTCGACCCCTTCTTGCCCTCGGGGCCCGTCGACGTCGAGATCTCGTTCGTGCTCAGGTCGGACTACAACTTCAGCGACGAGGACGGGCGGTACCGCTCTGAAGAAGGGAGGGCCCTGCTCGTAGACAACATCCGCATCACGGGGGGCGGGATCGACTACTTCGCCGACTTCACCGATCACGCCGGCGGCTGGCACGAGACATCTTCCCCGGCCGAGTACTTCATCGTCGAGCGCAGGACGAAGACCGGATTCGACGCCTATCTCGAGGGCCAGGGGTTGATCGTCTGGCACGCCGAGCCGAGCACGGCCTTCTCGTATGTCGGCAACAGCGGCGGCGTCTCGAACGTCCAGGCGCGGGGGCTCTTCGTCGAGGAGGCCGACGGCGGATTCGACCTGCTGAAACCGTCGTACGACGGGGGGAACCAGGGGGATGCCGGCGATCCCTGGCCGGGGAGCTCGGGGAACCGCGACTTCACCTCCACGTCGGTCCCCGCGAGCCTCGACAACGCGGGGGGGACGACCCCCGTCTCGATCACCGGCATCAGCGCGGGATCGGCCCTCTTCGCGGCAGGGATGAGGATACCCCGGGTAGATTCGATCACCCCCGACTCGGTCGACGTCTTCGGCGGCGGCCGGTTCGAGCTCGCGATCGCCGGAGCCGATATGGCCTTCCACCCGACGTGCGCCCTCTCGAGGTCGAACGCGACGGTGCCTGCGAGAGAGGTGCAATGGTACGGCGAGAACTTGGTCGTCGCGCGGTTCGACTCCGAAGAGCTGTTCGCCGGGGACTGGGACCTCGTCCTTACAAACGGCGACGGCCGTCCGGTGACGGTCGAGGAAGGTCTCGCGGTCCGCTCGCGCATCCTGCTCGCAGACGTAGAGCGGGGGCGGAGCTGGCTCAGACCGGTCTGGATCGTCGAAACGCAGGCCGGACTTCGGGGGAGCCTGCTGTACCGCTCGGACGACGGTGGACCGTTCACGATCCTCACGGCCGATACCCTCCGGAACACGGCGGGGAACTTCATCTATACGGACGAGACGGTCGTCCCCGGCGTCATCTACCGCTACCGTACCGAGGTCTTCTACGACGACGACAGCACGGAGCTGATCCTTCCCGGCGAGCATTCTATCACAGAGTATCCGTTCATCGCCTTCAATCCCTACCCGAACCCCTCTAACGGCCGTGTGACGGTGAGCTTCTTCACCCCAGAGCGGCGCGCGGTGAGCGTGCGGATGTACGACGTCGCAGGCAGGCTCGTCGACGAGGCGGCCGATGGCGCATTCCCGCGGGGCACGCACGAGATCGTCTGGGAACCGGAACCGGGAAGCGTGGTGAGCGGCGTCTATTTCGCCGTCGTCGACTGGGGGAGGGGTCGGAAGGTCTTCAAGCTCGTGATGATCAGATGACGCCCGCCGGGGCTCAGAAGGAATAGCTCGCGCCGATGGTGAAGGCTCCGTGCAGGAAGTGCTCCTCGCTCGTCTCTACGTATTGACGGTAGAAGTGGTAGATGCGGTAGCGATAGGGGGTGACGAGCAGGTCGACCCCGAGCTCGAGCTGCAGGTACTCCTTCAGCGACCAGGTGATCCCGATCCCCGTCACGAAATAGATGATCGTCTGTGA
>Ga0316578_10000068_pt1 | contig 22928 bp, 24 predicted proteins | sample J0NA_2_FD_203076 | JGI IMG/M metagenome (GOLD analysis project Ga0316578, IMG submission 203076) | Rhizosphere microbial communities from salt marsh grasses in Alabama, United States - J0-2_160517rDrC | ecosystem: Host-associated > Plants > Roots > Rhizosphere | place: USA: Alabama | collected... | reverse complement strand
CTGGAAAATCTTCCCCGATGCGGTTGAGTTCCTCGGCCGTTTTCTTCAGAAGCTGAATTTTGTCATTGATTTCATATAAATCGATTTGCTGTGCCATGGCTTTTCCTCATCATTTTTTGATAGATAGAACCTTAGTTTTTGTTCGAGGGCAAGGCGCGATTCGCTTCAAAAGCGGAGCGTACAAGTTGGTACGAGAGCATTTTGAAGCGGATCGATGAACCCTTTAATATTCATATAAATAGGAGTGAAATCCCGCCAGACTTAGCGGGGCAACACAGCCATCGGGCAAAAACTAAGGTTTTAATTCTTTTTTGCGTAAGTCTTTGAAACGCTTGGCTTTGACTTCATAACGCGGCAGCGTTTCGCAGCCGCAGATTTCAATATCATAACGCAAATTGGTCTTCAGCCTGAGCTGATCGACCAGCTCGTTTTCAATCAACGTGCATTGGTCCTCGGCTTGCGGCAATACCTCCACCCTGAGCTTGATCCGATCAGCATCGCCCGCTTTTTCCACGATGACCTCATATTCATCACCTAACCCTTCGATGCTGCGCACCACTTCTTCAATCGCCGAAGGCGCCAGCAGCACCCCTTTGACCTTGGTAATATCATCAGCCCGGCCCACCACGCCGCCCTTGATCAATCGCGAGGTCCGGCCGCAGGAACAGGGTTCGGCCGCCCATTCAATTACATCTTTGGAGTCAAACCGCACACAGGGCTGGGCCATACGGTCCAGAGCGGTAATCACCATTTTGCCCCTGCGCCCGGGCGCTTCGATGATTTCGCCGGTCTCGACATCTTCGATTTCAACCAGAAACAGCGCTTCATTAACATGCATGCCGCCAGGCTGATCGGCACACTCAAATGACCAGGCCCCGATTTCGGTTGCGCCCGCGTGATCATAGACCTTGGCCCCCCAGGCCTCCTCCAGCCGCTTTTTGGTGCTGGGAATGCTGGCACCACACTCACCGGCACAGGTAATTTTACTGATCGGCAATTGGGCCGGGTCCATATCCAATTTCATGCGGGCGGTTTCGGCCATCCCCAGAATATAGGTGGGGGTGCCCATCATGGCGGTCGCCTGCAGTTCCTGGATTTTTAAAATCCGCGCCTTGGTATCCAACACCCCACCCGGTATCACCTCGCAACCGATCTTTTCAGCAGCATAATGACCGGCCCAGAAAGCCACAAATATATTGTACCCGAAGGGGATAAATACCCGATCCTGCGGGCGGTATCCCTGGGCCCAGAGAATATACGACCAGCACTCCATCCACCATTCCCAATCCTGCCAGGTGTCGGGTTGGTAGACAGGCTGGCCGGTAGTGCCGCTGGTCTGGCGAAATATGGTGACCTCATCCAAAGGTACGCAGAGGGCCTCGCCGTAAGGAAACGGCTCTTTGCGCTGGATGTCCCGCATCATGGATTTTTCCACTCTGGGAACGCGTTTAATGTCCTCAAACGATTGCACGTCTTCCGGCTTTATGCCGGCATTATCGTAAATGCGCCGGTGGAATTTGGAACGTTCGTAAGCCCATCTAAAGATCTTTTTAAATTTGCTCAGCTGCAGTTGTTTGATTTTTTCAGGCGGTGTGGTTTCCAGAATCGGATTCCAATATTTTTGTGTGTCAAGCATAACAAATCCCCTTGTTCACCTTATAAAAGCGGTTGCAAAACACCAGATCAGATTTCCCGCTTGAATACGGGATTACATGGCTTGCTCCTGCACCATTAGGGTCTGCACCAGTGCCCCGCTGAAGCGGGAAGATGGGGTTTTGCAGATATTTCTATTCATACTGTGCCCACTTTGGGCTTGCTTTCGGTTTGGGTTTGCGCCCGTAGAATATATCATCCATCAGCTGAAAGAGTTTTCTTGAAAGGTGGTTACGGGTGATTATGGCCCGGATGACTTTATGGGGAAAACTGTTGGCATGGCTCCAGGGGCAGACACGCATACAGACGTTGCAATCGGTGCCCACTTTGCCCCAGTAGTCAAAACAGGTTTCCGCATTCAGCTTCCACCGCAGGGTGCCGTTGACTTCGGTCCGGTCATCCATGGGGATCGAGCTTGAAGGACAGCAACTGGCACACTTTTTACACATGTTACAAAAGTCTTCAACACCGATATCAACCGGGCGGTCCGCCACAAGGGGAAGATCGGTGGTAACCGCACTGAGCCTTATTCGGGGGCCATAATCTTGGGTCATCAGATATCCCAGCCGTCCGACTTCGCCCAGACCGGCATCCACCGCCAGCGGAACAAGAAGGGTATCGTAATGCCGCAAGTGATTGGCCGTGGCCGAATAGCCCAGATTCGCAATATAGGCTGCCAGCTGAGTGGCAATAAACGCACCTTCGGCATAATTGCTCATACTGGCAATCGTTGTGGGAGTATGCGGTGCAGTCCCGACGAGTTCAAATGCCATCTCGGTGGCAAAGACAACTGCATATTTATGGTGAACTTCAATCGCTTGGCCCCAGTCCTCCCAGTTTTCACGAAAAATCTCTCCCCGGTGGGAGTACACCCACAGCGGGTTGATTTCAGTGATACCCACCAGCTTGGCGCCGATATTCAGGGTATACCCCTTTACCCGCTGGCTGGCTTCCTGCGGACTCATCTCAACCTGCTGGCCCTTACATACGGGGTGGGCAGCGGGATGGTAAGCTTCCGGTAAAGACAGATGCATGGCAATGCCCTGAGAAGAAAAGGTTGCCGCAATATTGGGCCGGTCTTTGGGCTTGTCGACTGTACCGGGTTGTCCCAGCGGCCCGCCTTTTTTCCTGCGCGCGGCGTCAAATTCCTCATATTCCGGACGCATCTGATAATAGGTTTTATACGCTTCAGATCCTGGCCGAATCGTCCGGTTTCTGGCAAACACAATGTCGCGCTCGTCAAATCGTTTTACATCTCCGGTGATCAGACCTTTGGCACCTTCCAGCGCTTTTTGATTGGCAGGCGTTTTGCGGATGAGCAGGACAGCAACGGCAATCCCGCCGACCAGCAAACAAATGACAATGCCGCTCCCGGCAGTGGTTTCCAGAAAACCGCTTGCCCACCAGTAAACAAACAGAATCAAGGCACCCGCCATCCCCAATAATTGCACGCCGGCAAAAAAAGATGCGCGTTTTTCCCCCTCCCAAATTGATGAAATCAAATAGCCCAAACCGATCGCTGCCTGCCCGATTAACCCGATCAGCACCAGAGAACTTAAAAAATCAACCATTTTGTTTCGACCCCAATCCCACCAAATTTTATGCGATAAGCCCGGTTACTCAAAGTGCGGCAAATCACTGAGGAGATACCATCTTTTCTTTTCTTTGTCATATTCCCATTTTTGGCTATCGGTGGTGGTTCTCACCGTTACATTCCGCATCCGGTAGTACTGGAATTCGACAATTTGCATAACAATCATTTCGTCTTCTGCGATAATCGTTTGTTTGACCCGGTAAGATGTTACCCTGACGTCACTGAGATCCTGGAAATCCGGTACTTCATCATTTACACCGGGAAGCCTTTTAAAACCATAGGCCGCCTCAAATTCCCCCCAGCGAAGTGCCAGAAGATAAGACCTGGAGGTCTCGTCAAATTTCATCCAATTTTCTTTTTTATCAGCAAGGCCGGCACACCCCATCAGCATCAGCATCAAAACAACCCATTTAACCGTAATTTTAACCATTTCAGTTTCCTTTTTTAGCTGTGTAACGAAAATCACAGTAATCCGCTCCTTCCATAATCGTCTGGGTTCTTTTCAAAGTGATTTTCTTGTTAAATCCTTTAATCAGGGCAAAATCACGCCCACATGAAAAAATGGTCCCGTGTCCGGAAACGCCTAATTTCTTATAAAGATCTGCATAACGACAACGGGTAACATTAAATAATAACGCCTTTTCGGTTTGCTCAATAACTTCAATCTCCAGGGCGTTATCCTGCGTCCAGTATTGAAGCGAATCGGCGAAGTGTTGCAAAGAATTGCCGCCCATGTGGTCAGCCAGTTCAGCCCCCTGATCAGTGGCAATTTCAGCGATAGTCTCGCGGACTACGTCCAGTACCTTATCCTGTTCGAATTTATGGCTTAACGCATCAATGATAGGTGCAAGAATCCTGGCTTCAACCTCTCGCCGGGTCAACACACCAATTTTGGCGTTGAGGTCATCATCCGGCAGCTGAATCTTTTCACCGATGTTACCGTTTCTATCTTTTTCTGTCATCTGGATAATCCGTAAGGTTGCTTATCATGGATTTTCAACTTTATTGCCGTCCCGTTCTTGTTGCAAGGATAAAATCAAGATGGGGGAGCATCGTTGATTGAAAAATATATGCAATGCGCCGGACAGACATTATCCGCACAGGCGGGCATGAGGCCGCTTTCAATCCGATGATGACAAAGATTACACTTTTGCGCAATGCCTTTATCATTGTCAAATTCAATGGCATCGTAGGGACACGCCGTTATGCATGATTGACAACCGGTACACAGGTCATAATCCATGACCACCATACCATCGGGTCGCTTGGCAATCGCTTCTTCGGCGCAGGCGTCGGCACAGGGCGGGTCATCGCAGTGTCTGCACAGATTCACCCGGAAAACAAAATCGAGCTTTCCATCGATCATCCCGGGTCCCTCTTCTGAAACCGAAATGAGTTTGACCCCGACAGCTGCCCTGTTTTCCTGTTTGCAGGCAACTTCGCAGGTCTTACAACCCCAGCAGGCTTCGTGGTCGATTTCGAGGGCATAGGTTTTCATGAGTCGACTCCCTGTTTTTCAGGATATATTCTGCACAGGAGTGTCCTGACATGGGTTGCGCCCATAGCGGGATCGCAGGTCTCGAAAGCATTGTCGGTCAAAATATTGATATTGGATTCATCCCATCCGTGAGCGGCATCTTTTTTCTCAGGAAACCACCAGGCATGCTCGGCGGAAACAACTCTGGGGTCCATGCCTTCAAAAAATTTGGCGCGCTGTCTGACCTTACCCCGGGGCGATTCAATAACAACCCAGTCACCCTCATTGATACCTTCGTTTTCGGCGGTCCGGGGATGGATTTCGACAGTTGGGTCTCTGTGGAGCTCACGCAGCCAGGAGATCTGTCTGTTTTCCGTATGAAAAAAACCGGGCAGCCTTCGGCCGGTAATCAGGATATAGGGATATTTTTTGAAGCGTTGCGGGGTACTGTAAGGGCTTTCCGGTGGTTCCCGGTGCTGCGGGAGGGGGTCATAGCCCCATTTTTCAAGCAAGGTTGAATAAAGCTCAAATTTCCGGCTCGGTGTGCTGAATCCCTTTACTTTGTATTTCTGGTTGACCACCTCTCCGCGGATGTAGTCCATCTGCTTGAAATCCTGCCAAGATATCCCCAGCGGTTCCAATATCCAATCCAGCGCCTGCTCGAAATCGTCCCACCAGTGCTCTCCCTGGCCCACCCGATGTGCCAGGTTATTGAGCATTTCATGATCAGACCGGCATTCCCCCACCTGAACGACTTTACGCCTGGGCAAAATGTAACCGTGGCGTTTCCAATAATCTCCGATGTAGTCCATTTCAAGCCAGGTGGCTGCCGGCAGCACAATATCCGCCAGTTCGGCCGTCGGGGTCATAAAAAAATCAGAAACCGCCATGAAATCCACTTTTTCAAGCGCCCGGTAGACCTCTTTAGCATTGGCCCGGGTCATGACGGGATTTGAGCTGATAAAAAAAAGCATTTTCACCGGATAGGGCTTTTCTTCAAGGATTGCGTCCCAGACGCATTTTGGATTGATGATGGCAAAATTCCCGGCCAGGCGAAACCGGTCACCGCCCAAACGTTTTTCACGCTGTGTGTCCGCTAACATCCGGTGGGCACCGAAATAGCCCACATTCCGGATTCTCGGTGTCTGAAACAGGACCTGCCCGCCGGGCACATCGATGTTTCCGGTAATTCCCATAAGCGCCATCAGCAAGCGATCATTGTCGGCACAATTGATCTGCTGCTCAATGGCCACCCCCCACTGAACGGCTGCCGGTTTGGTGGTCGCAAACAGATGAGCGGCCTGCCGGGTTTTCTCTTTGGGGACCCAGGTGATTTCTTCAACCCTGTCCAAAGGGTATTCGTTGACCCGCTTGACAAAAGGTTCCCAGCCGTACACAAAATTTTCCACAAATTCCCGGTCGTAGAGTTCTTCATTCACAATCACATTCAGAATTCCCAGAGCGAGGGCGGCATCCGTTCCGGGTCTGAGCTGCAGCCATACATCAGCGCGGGCCGCGATGCGGGTCAGGCGCGGGTCAACCGCAATCAGTTTGGCGCCTTTATTGAGACTGACCGAAAACGGTTCGCCCTTGTAACAATCCGGGTTGCTGATCACCAGATTGTTGCCCCAGACCATGATGCACCGGGGGTGGTTCTCATAATCCACAATGGGGTTGGTCCCGCAGGTGATAATGCTGGTCGCAATTCGCGGGCCATAGCAAAAGTGGCCGGCAGTCAGAACGTTTGGGCTCCCCAGCAGATTGGCAAAACGATAGATGGCTGCCTCGTTCTCCCTGCCGGTCCCGTATCCCATTACGATAGATTCAGCGCCGAATTCGGCCTTATAATCAAGCATCCTTGCGGCGATTTGATCCAGCGCTTCATCCCAGGAAATTCGTTCCCATTTGCCGCTGGCTTTGGGTCCGACTCTTCGAACCGGATAGGTCAATCGATCCGGATGATATACCAGCTGGGCGGATGCAAGCCCCTTGCTGCACAGCGTCCCGTGATTTATGGGACAATCCGGATCACCGGCGATCTTGGCCACTTTGCCGTTTTTGGTATAGACCAGAACACCGCAGCCGCCATGACACATTCGGCAATGGCTTTTGACAACCCCGTCAAATCCGTAGGCTTGTATTTCCTTTTCGATGTTGGAATATTTAAATTCAGCCATTTTCTCACTTTTATTAGAAGCCAGCTCAAATTTGAGATGGCTTCTACTTTGAAACGCTTATTTTACGGCGAATAATAGCCCCCCTGTCAAGAAATTTTGATTATCGGGTAAAACAAAAGCACTCAATTTCAGCGCTTCGGGTCCTTCATCGTCCTGTTTTGGCTGATTTTTTCAGAACCCATTTCAAAAATAGGATTTTGGTTCAAGATTGCGGCGGGGCCGAGCTTTAAACCGGAGGCATACTGTTGTATGTCGAGGATTTAAAGCGAGGCACCAACAAAGATATTGGGCCAAAAGACATTTTTGAGATGGGTTCTAAAAAAGCTTGCTAAACCTACCCCAATTATTTTAATACCTTAGTCCTGCATAAACGTTAATGAAAAGTTCAAATTATCTTTTATGGCAGCGTGCTCGCAAGACCATAACATAGGAACAATTACCGGTCAGGTAAACGGAAAATCGCGAAATGAAAGAATGGCTGTTACCGGCAAGTATGACAATGATCTGTTGGGGCATCTGGGGCTTTATCCCGAAGATTACCACCCGATACATTAATCCGCTGAGCGCTTCGCTTTTTGAAGGATTGGGCAGCACCCTTTTTGCGCTCATTATCTTAGTTTCCCTGAATTTTAAACCGGATATCCATCCCAAAGGGGTGTCGCTGGCTTTTGTTACCGGGCTGCTGGGCATGCTGGGAGCCCTGTTTTACCTTTTGGCCATGCCGAAGGGCAAGGTTTCCGTTATTGCCACCCTTGTGGCCCTGAATCCGGTGATCACCATCGGTTTGGCTTATTTCATTTTGAAAGAGCCCGTCACCTTGAAAGAAGGAATCGGGATGATATTTGCCTTTATTGCGATCGTGTTATTCACCGTATAATCAAAATCTCACAAAAATTTGAAAGGAATTTTAACATGCCAAAGCATATTGGAATTGTGGGCTGCAGCGCCGAGGGCGCTGCCCTGTGCTATCGCACCATTTGTGGCGAAGCGCCGCCTATAATGGGTGAGCATATGCATCCGGAGGTCAGCATGCACACGTATCCGTTAGCAGAATACATGGTCGCCATTCGCGCGGGAGATTGGCAAAACGTTGCGGCTCTCATGATTTCGTCAGCTCAAAAGGTATCTCAGATCGGTGCCGAATTTGCGATTTGCCCGGACAACACTATCCATGAAGCGTTTGAGTTTGTAAAAGAGAAATCACCCATACCCTGGCTCCACATCGCAGAGGCAGTGGCCAAAAAGGCGATAGAAGACGGTTTTAAACAACTGGCGATTTTAGGCACAAAATACCTCGTAACGGGCCCGGTATACCCTGTTACATTACAAAAATTTGATATTGCCAGCCAGATACCGGAAGAAGATGATCGTGAGCGCATCGATGAAATTATCTTTAAAGAACTTGTAAACGGTGTCTTCACCGAGAAATCACGCCACTATTTCAATGAAGTTATTGAAAAATTAAAAAGCCGCGGGTGTGATGCGGCGGTTTTGGGGTGCACGGAAATTCCATTGCTGGTTGATCCGGACGATTGTCCCCTGCCCGTGCTGGACTCAACGCGTTTGCTGTCCCGCGCTGCCTTAAAAGAGGCTCTGGCATAATTTAAATGCTCAGGCAATCGCCTCTTTACAAAGCGAGCTGGCCTCAATTGAAACCGTGTCGCCCAACTGATAAAGGAAATGGAGGCTTCCATTAAAGAGGCGGACTCATTCATCAGTTCTATGGAAAAAGGCTGAAGAGATAATGCATGGGTCTCACGCTAAGCCGCGAAGATGGCAAAGGTTTTTTAACTTAAAATGCTTTGCGCCTTGGCGTCTTTGCGTGAGCTATCATAAAATAGACAGAATTCTTTAACTTTAGTCACTTTAGATCACTATAGGCACTTTAGTCACGCTTTAAACTATTAAATTCATTGACTGAGAGGAAAGAAAATGAGCACCGGACTGATACTGGTTGATATTCAAAATGATTATTTTGCGGGCGGCCGCATGGAATTGGTCGGGATGGACGCTGCCGGCGAGAAGGCGGGCGAGTTGCTTGCTTTTTTCCGTGACAAACGGTGGCCGACGTTTCACATCCAGCACATTTCAAATTATGAAGGCGCAACTTTTTTTCTGCCGGACACAAAGGGGGCAGAGATTCACTCTGCTGTTAAGCCCCGTCCGGATGATCCGGTGATAGAGAAGCACTATCCAAACAGTTTTCGTGAAACACCGCTCTTGGATGCGCTTAAAAGCACCGGCGTTGAAAACATTGTGATCTGTGGCGCCATGAGTCATATGTGCATCGATGCAACGACCCGGGCAGCTGCCGATTTTGGTTTCGGGTGTACGGTTGTACACGACGCCTGCACAACGCGCAATCTTGATTTTGGGAAGAAAAAGATATTGGCCCAAGATGTTCACGCGTCGTTTATGGCAGCTTTGGGTTCTGCATATGCGAAAGTCGTAACGCATAACGAATTTATTTCGAAAGTCAGTAAATCATGAATGCATTTAAAAAATGCACGTTGTGCGGCCAGCAATGGCACTCGCGCAACGATTTTCTGGAAGACCCCTCCACCGAAATGATTGGTTACCAGGTCAGCTTTGAAGACCTAAGTCTGGGATTGTTTCTATTCAATCATTTAGAATGTGGCACTACCCTCGGCATTCCTGCCGGCAATTTCAAAGATCTTTACCATGGGCCGGCTTTTTCGGAACGACTTTTTGGCACAAAAGAATGCCAGGAATATTGCCTGCACGAAGATCAACTTGATCCCTGTCCGGCAAAATGTGAATGTGCCTATGTCAGAGAAATCCTGCAAACCGTCCGGCGATGGCCAAAAAAATGTTCGAATTTTTAAGTGCCGGTACGCTGCTGGGTCTGGCGGCGGGATTTTCCCCCGGACCGCTCCAGGTCCTGGTGATATCAGAGACCCTGAGGCACGATATTATGGCCGGCATAAAAGTGTCCATCGCGCCCCTGATCACTGACGTGCCTATCATTCTGATATCACTGCTGATACTAAGCCGGCTGGCTGGTTTTCAACCCGTATTGGGTTGCATCTCGATTTTCGGAGGCGTGTTTATTCTTTATTTAGGCTATGAAAGCCTGAAAACCAGAGGGGTGGAATTAAATTTATCTCCAGCCAGCTCAAGCTCCTTCAGAAAAGGGGTGATCACCAATGCCTTAAATCCCCACCCCTATATCTTCTATACGACGGTCGGTGCACCTATCATTTTTAAGAGTCTTAATCAAAATTTCCTGTCAACCGTTTCATTTGTCGGCAGTTTTTTAATTTTTCTGGTGGGGTCGAAAATCCTATTGGCTTTAGTGGTTGAACGATCACGATCGTTTTTGCAGGGCGCTGTTTATATTTGGGCCATGCGAACCCTGGGTGCCCTTTTGCTTTTTTTCTCACTCATTCTTTTTCGAGACGGTTTACGGCTAATCGGCGTAATATAGATTCGGATAGATTAAAACAGATTATTTTTTATGACAGCAATATTCAAATATGCAATTACGCGAAGACCGGGCAAAACTTTTGACCGGGGAATAACGACATCAGATCTGGGTGCGCCGAGTTATGAGCTGATTTTAAATCAGCATGCTGTTTATCAAGAGACCCTCAATTCAATCGGGCTCGAAGTCATTGAACTCGACCCGCAGCCGGATTATCCGGACGCCCATTTTGTGGAGGATACCGCCGTGGTTATTTCGGAGGTTGCCGTCATTACCAGACCCGGTGCCGTTTCAAGACGGGGCGAAGAAGAATCGATTGCTGAAGTTCTGAGGCAATATCGCGAGATTGAACACATTCAAGCACCCGGCACGCTGGATGGCGGTGATGTTCTGATGATCGGCAACCACTTTTTTATCGGGATCTCGGAACGAACCAACCCGGAAGGCGCTAAACAATTGGGCGGGATACTGGAAAAATATGGAAAGACCTGGACTGCCATTCAAGTCGCCGCCGGTTTACACTTGAAATCCAGCGTGAATCATGTCGCTAAAAACAGCATACTGGTTACACAAGATTTTGCAAGCCACCAGGCGCTTAAGGCCTACGATAAAATCATTGTGGACGAGGAGGCGCAATATTCTGCCAACACTCTCTGGATAAACGATCATCTCTTAATGCCCAGGGAATACCCGGGTACCAGAACAAAACTAAAAAGCCTGGGCATGCCGATTATCGAACTGGATGTAAGTGAAATGCAAAAAATGGACGGGGGCTTGACGTGTCTGTCGATCCGGTTTTAAAACAGGTTTCTATACCGCCATCAAGGAGTCAATCCATTTTAGTATTGCTCACGAAGGGTTGCTAAGCCGCAAAGAATGACAATCTAAATAAAAAGAGGTGGTAAATGATGATCGATTTTAACATCCAGGATTTACGAAATTTTGCGGAAAAATATGTTGCAGCCGAGCCGGACCGTATCGGCACTGACGGCTTCTGGCAGACGCCGCTGCTGGTTAGTGCAGCCATTGATGCGCGCTTCGATATTTTGCCAAAGGTGGCATTTAATGAGCACATGCACCCCCATGATTTATTGCCGTCCGCCAAATCACTGGTTGTCTTCTTTATCCCGTTTAAACAGGAGCTCGTAAAAGAAAATAAAAAAGGCGACCGACCCTGCCGCAACTGGGGTCTGGCTTATGTTCAAACCAACGATTTAATCAACCGCTTGAGCCGGGAAATGGAAAAATTACTCGCTGCCGAAGGTTTTAAATCCGGCTTAACGCCGGCCACCCACAATTACGATGAAGACGTATTAATGGCGCGCTGGTCACATAAGCATCTGGCTCATCTGGCGAATTTAGGGCGCTTTGGCACCCATTGTTTGCTGATCACACCGGCAGGCTGTGCCGGTCGCCTCGGAAGCCTGGTAACGGAGGCCGATTTGGGGGATCACCCGCTGATTGATACGGACGAAGCCTGCCTGTTAAAAGCCGGCAAGAAATGCGGAAAATGCATCGAAGCCTGTCCGGTGGACGCATTGGCTGAGAATGGGTTTGAACGAAGAACGTGCTGGACGCGTCTGAATGAAAATCAGGACATCCTGAATTATTTCTCGGATTTACCCCAGACCACCCATGTCTGCGGCAAGTGTGCCGCATTAGTACCTTGCAGCTTTTTGAATCCGGTTGCAAAACTAAAATGAGTCTGCTACCCAAAGACCGGGAGGCAGCATTTGCGAATGTATTCTGTCGCTTGATAAAGCAGGCGTAATGGGTTATGAAAAGCGCAGATATTAAAGCCTTATAAGGAGCTTGTTTGAAATATTATGTTAAGGGAGGGATACTGCTAAATGGGCAAAGGTGATAGACGCACGAAACGGGGAAAGTTATTTCGCAAGTCCTATGGAGTCAAAAGACCGCGCAAAAAAAAGAAAAAGACCGAACAAAAAAAATAATTTAAGCTAAAATAAACTTTAAAGATCTTGCCGGTAAGCCCACGGTATGGAATTGTGTCGCCGCAGATTTGAAACCGCTGAAGGCAGTTTTTCGTGGGAACCCACAATCAGCCATCCCGCTGGCGCAAGGGCCGCGGTAACGCTTCTCAGGCCTTCCGATTTCAAATGTGCCTTGAAGTAGGTTAATAGATTGTTTCTTAAAAAGATAATATCAAATGCGGAACCGGGCGGATCGCTGAAAATGTCCTGAATCTTCCATTCAATGTCTCTTTGAAAAGCTGCCTTTATTTCGAAACGATTGCCGCTCTTTCCAATATCAAAATAATGGTCCCGTATTTCCGGGTGAACTTCCTTTAAACTGCTTTGGGAATATACCCCGGTCCTGGCCTTTTCAATATAACGCGGATGTATATCCGTTGCCACAATCTCAATTTCAGGCAATTGCTCATATTTCTTATTCAGGCGGTCCCAGACGATCTTGAAGCTATACACCTCTTCTCCACGAGCACAGCCCGCTGACCATACCCGCAACACCTTCATTTTGCTTTCAATCATGCGGGGCAAGAGATCGTCTTCCAGACCCTGCCAGAGTTGTCGATCCCGAAAAAACCGGCTGATCGAAACGGCCATCCGTCTTTCGCATTCTTGCCGCAACTCAGTACTTTTATTCAGCAGATTCAGATAGGCATTGATATTTTTACATTTTAATTCCTGCATATGCCGCGATATACGCTTTTTAACGCCTTTTCTGACTTTGCGATACCCGGACCAGGAAAAATCAAACAAATCCAGCAGTTGTCGAAATTGATCGTCGTCCATAAGTTTAAGTTTAAGTTGCCAGGATCTGTTATTCAAGGAAATAAATTTGGACCGATGGTGGAGTAATGAAGTTACGGAGTTTATTGGCATAATAACGTATTGAAAAGCCTTGCACGAAAACACTGATCCCGCTAATACGTATATGGCGCTTTGTGCGCATTTTTTTGACTTTGTTTAGAACAACAGTTAATTCAATATTGGAGACCGAAGATGGATCAGAAGGTAAAAAATGCGATTTACAATGCAGTAGCGAATGAACCTTTTTCAAAAGCAATGAACATCCGTTTGGTGGAATTGGATCTGGGTTATTCAGCTGTGGAAATGATTTATGATCCGGCCTATATGAGCAACATCTATGAGCGCGCCCATGGCGGCGCCTTATTTGCGCTAGTTGACGGGGCTTTCGAAACTGCCAGCCAGACTGATGGCACTATTGCAGTAGCGTTAAATGTGAACGTGACTTACGTTTCCAGTCCTGAAGCGGGTGCTTGTCTGCGGGCGGTGGCCAGAAGGGTCAGTCAGACCAAAAAGACGGCCAGCTACGACATTAAAGTAACCGATGAAAAGGGCAACTTGATTGCCACCTGCTCAGCTCTGGCGTATCGAACTGGCAAGCCCATTCCTTTCCTTTAAACCGATAGAGAGCGTCTTGTTGGAAAACATCTCGCTTAATATTTTTCTTTACAGACTTTATCTGGCACGGAAATAATAAAATCAGCTTTACATAGGAGGTGACGATGACCGGCGGATACATGGGAAGGATTTTATTTGTGAATCTGACAACATCCGAAATTATGGAAGAACCGCTTGATGAGGAAATTTGTCGTCATTTTCTCGGAGGCTATGGAATGGGTGCACATATTCTTTTCAACCGCCAACTGCGGGGGGTTGACCCGTTAGGGCCTGGGAATATTCTCGGCTTTATAACGGGCCCTGTAACCGGAACGACGGTTCCTTTTTGCGGAAGATTCACCGTTGTCGCCAAGTCTCCGCTGACAGATACCTGGGGTGATGCTAATTCTGGAGGAGATTTCGGTCCATACCTAAAGTTTTCCGGATACGACGCTGTTTTCTTCAACGGCGCATCAGAAAAGCCCGTATATCTTTTGATCGATGAGGGGAAAGCCGAGCTCAGGGACGCGCAATTTATCTGGGGCAAGGACACACACGACACTGAGGATTTATTGAAAGGCGAGCATGGCAAAGACCTTCGAGTTGCCTGTATTGGCCCTGCTGGAGAAAAAATATCCTTAATATCAGCCATTATTACGAATAAGGGCAGAGCCGCGGGGCGCTCAGGAATTGGAGCCGTCATGGGTTCGAAAGGTCTTAAAGCATTGGCGGTTCGAGGGAAAAAAAAGGTGCCCGTCGTTGAGAAAGAAAACCTGGATCAGTTACGCAAAAAATACTTACTCGAAATGAAAGAAAACCCCTGGTTTTCATTCTTCCATGATATTGGAACCAGCGCGATGATTCCCGGCTCGGTCATGAACGGGCGGCTTCCGATTAAGAATTGGGCCGGAAGTATCCTTGACATGCCTGACCTGGAGGAAATTTCGGGTGAAAACGTTATTAAAAGGCAAGAAAAACGATATGGATGCTGGAACTGCCCCATGCACTGCGGCGGAATCATGAAGCAAAGCATAGGAGAGTACAAATATGCTGCAGGTGTCCACAAACCCGAATATGAGACGATTGGGGCATTTGGCAGCATGTGTCTGAATAGCGATATTGAATCTATTATTCTGGCCAACGATATTTGTAATCGTCAAGGGTTGGATACCATATCAACCGGTTGCACCATTGCTTTTGCGATCGAATGTTTTGAAAATGGAATTATTCGTGGCAAAGATACGGATGGTATTGAACTCACCTGGGGAAATCATCGAGCCATCATAGCCATTGCTGAAAAGATGGCAAAAAGAAAAGGCTTTGGAGATATATTGGCCGATGGCGTCAAACTGGCCGCTGAAAAAATAGGAAACGGCGCAGATCAGTACGCCATCCATATCAAGGGCCAGGAACCTCCAATGCACGATCCTCGGTCCCAAATTCGTCTCGGGCTGGGGGCGACGTATAAGGCTGCTCCAGCACCCTCGCGCCATACCCGTGCTTCCGGAGAGGGTGAATTCCGACACCCGGACCTTGGAATGCCGCCTTACGATTTAGATTCCTTTGAAAAAAGAGGCGGCGAGCAAAAGCGTATCATGAGCCTGACAAACGCAGCAACAAGTGCGGGGTTCTGCCTGTTCGGCCATATAACGATTCCGGTAAATGCGACCCACGAGTTTATCAGTTGTGTAACTGGATGGGATATCGATTTCGATGAATTAATATTAATCGGCGAGCGCATTGCGAATGTCCAGCAGGCATTTAATATCCGGGAAGGCTTAAACCCACTCGAATTTCATGTTCCCGATCGTGTATATAAAACGCCGCCGCCCGAAAAGGGGCCGCTTGCTGGAAGACACTGCGATATCGACCTTTTGGTTAGAGACTGGTACAAGGAAATGGATTGGGACATTCACTCCGGGAAGCCTAAAAAGCAACATCTAGAGAAGTTAGGTCTCAAGGATGTTGCTGAAGTGCTGTATGGATAATTTTTTTTTAATTGTAAATTATTTTTGAATGATCAAAAAAAAATTAACCGCCGGAAGCAATTGCCGCCTTGAACACTTGTAAGGCCTCGACATCTTCGATGGCGGCAGCGACGTCTTCGAGTGGATAAAACCTCGAAATCAGCCGGTGCCAATTGAACCGCTTTTTGTGCAGGGCCATCAACTGGACGCTTTTATAAAAATGGCTGTAATCGATGCCCCAGACCCCTCGAATGTCCAGGTGCTTTTTATTGATATGCAGATGGGGATTGATGTTGACATCACCCGCGTCTGTATACTGCCCGACAATGCAATATGTGCCGTTGTCTCGGGTCATCGCGAGTCCTTCCGGCACAGCCTTCGGATTACCGGAGGCTTCGATAGTGACATCGGCGCCCCTGCCTCCGGTGAGCGCTAAGACAGCGTCTATACGTCCGGCGGAAGTCTCTTCGGCAATCGTATGATCCACCCCCACATTTTTTGCTGTGGCGAGCCGGACCGTTGACGGATCGACAACAACCACTTGACCGGCTCCGCTCAGCATCGCAAATACAGCTGCAAAAAGACCGACTGGACCGCTGCCTTGAACCACCACCGAATCGTTGAGCCTTATGGTGGCGCGCTCTACCGCATGCAGGGCAGTAGGTGCACCGCAACCTCCGGCGATGAAATCCTTGGCTGTTAGATCAGCTGGCAGCCGCAGAATTTTGACGCCCGGTTTGAGGTAAATCTTTTCACTCCAGCCTCCCAGAAGCCCTTCATCGGCAGAATAGGTAACACCGTAAACCTTGCGGCTGGGGCAGCGGGTGCTGGCCTTGGCCACTAAACAATACCAGCAGCTATGGCAAGTTTCGTGCACATCTAAGAAAACCACCTTGTCCCCGATTTGAAAAGAACGGCCCTCAAGGTCGCGAACCGTTCCGTTTATTTTTTCGATCACACCGACGTTGATATGCCCCGGAATGATCGGATACGGCACGCCGGCCAGCTGCCCCCTGAGCAGGTGAACATCGGTTCCGCAGACCTCGCTGTACAGCGTTTTGAGCAGAACGGCGCCCGGTTCCAGTACGGGTTCCGGAAATTCTTTTACCGTCAGCCCAATGGCATTACCTTTCTTTTCCATGACCACAGCTTTGACAGCATCCATAATTATCTCCGATAATTGCCGTTTGATATTTAATCGCTTACGAGTTTTAAGGGGATTCTTAATCGAAAGGTGGCGCCCTTGCCTTTTTCACTTTCCAGCTCGAGGCTGCCCCCCAGACAGCGGGAAATAATGTTGGCGCCGGCCAGGCCGAGGCCGTGGCCCTTGCGCGGCACAATGGAGCACTCTTTTACCTGGGCATAGCGTCGAAATACCATTTCATGATTTTCCGGATCGATGCCGGGCCCATCATCGGTGACGGCTATGACCAGATCATTTCCATCCAGTTCCAGCCGGATGTCCACCCTCTCTTTGCAGTGATGAAGTGCATTTTTAATCAAATTGCCGATAATCTGGCGAAATTTAACTTCATCTTGAAACATCTCCAGGCCTTCTACCGCTGATGCCACAGCAAAAGAAATACCACTGGCTGCCAGAAACTCAAGCGCTTGCGTTTGATTGTCATAGGTGCCAAATTTTTCAAATACATTCCAGGCATGGGTCTCGAGCGCATCTTTTAAAGCTTGAAAAGCCGATTCTGCCGGTTGAAAGCGCTCGCTGATAAAGCATCCGGATTCTGAGCGTCCAATCTCCAGCAAGTTATGAAGCAGCTCCCTGGCTTTTTTTGAATTTCTTAAGGTGCGCTTTAAAGTGCTTTCCTGGCGGGCAGATAAAGCCCCGAACTTATCCTGGCGCTCCAACAGGGTCCGCAGACCGGTTTCAATAATGGCGATGGGGTCTTTGAGCTCATGGACCAGGAATTCGATTTCAATTTCTCTGAAAAATTGTTCGGCCTTTTCTCCAGCCGGCTGAATATCATCTTTATGTTCGTTTTGTTCGCTCATGGTACGGGCCTGTATAGTTCCTTTAAATGAATGATTATCGGTTCAATCCCAATGTCCAGAAGGTCTGCGCCGCGTCTTGACTGTATAACTTATTGCAAAACTATCTTTTGGTAAATCGTTCCGCCGGGTAGAATTGAACCGTCACCGTTGTTCCGCCGGTATTCTGGCAATCTTTCATATCCGCATCCGGCACGCAATCGTCGACATTGCCCGGACATTCAATTCCTTCTGTGTCGATTAGATGACAGGGTCGGGATGTCATCTTAATTCTGAAGTTATACCTTTCTGAAAATATTTTCATGCGCAGCAAATCAAATCCTTTACCGCCCGCTTTAAAATCATAGGGCTGACGGGTAGAATACTGCATGGTATCATAGGATGTAAAATAATTTTCAAAGATTAACCGTAGATTTTCCTCACTGATACCGATACCGCTGTCTTTGACTTCAAATTCAGGACCAATTTCACCCTTGCGCACCCTTAAAGATATCTTTCCGCCATCGGGCGTATTTTCAACAGCGTTGCGAACCAGACCTTCCACAACCTTTCCCAAAACGTCCGGGGGAATATAGATAGCTGCGGTCTCCGATACATAGGTTCTCAACCGGCACTTTCGATGCGCAAACTTGGGACGCAGGGCTTTTATTTTGTCCTTTACGAACAGCCCCAGCTCAATCACCTCTGATTTGGATTTCCGGGGCCCATAGGTGTCATCAATGTGCTGCCGGATTTTTTCGATAATATCCTTTTCTCCCAAACCCAGTGAAATCAGTACCTCCAGTTCATCCACCGACGCATCCAGCAGGGCCGATAGCATGTGATGGGTTTTATAATCCTTTTCGCGCAGGATATCTTCCAGCTGATATTGCATCTCGAGCAAACGCTGCAAATTTCTTTGAGCCCGCTCAAAAATCTGGTCCCAGCGCTGATCAGCCATATCTGAAAGTCGTTTTTTGAGGAGATTCAAAGATGCGGATAAAATTGAGATCGGGGTTTTTAATTCATGAGACAGATGATGAATTACACGGTCTTTGGTGCGGTTGAGGCTTTTGACATCTTCGTAAGACCGTTTGAGTTCTTCGTTAATGCCGGCATTTTCAATTGGCAGTGCAACCAGATTCCCGATCGTCGTCAACAGCTCAATATCGGACTGATCAAACTCACCCTCCTTTTTGTTGACCGCACACAGCACGCCGATCATTCGTCCTTCAATTTCCAGTGGCACATCCGCCATGTCTCGAGTACGATATTTGGCCTGCCGGTCGATCTTACGGACGAAATAAGGGTTCTTGTAAGCATCCTTTACAATCTGAGGCTTTCCGGTGCGGTATACCAGGCCGGCAATGCCTTTGTCCGCCGGGTAGCGAATTTCTTTAAAGTTGGTCCCGGTTTCGCTTTTATCAAATACGGCCTCGCGAAAAAAGAATTCCTGATTGGCTTCGTCCAGCAAGATAACCATAGCGCCTTCAACCTGAAGCAGGTCCTGAACTTCTCTGGTGATTAAGGCCAGGCGCTGATCCAGGCCCCGGTATTGATACATGGCCCTGGCGATCCGGAAAAGCGCCTGGTTGACTCTGGTGTTTCGTTTTTCCTGGGTGACATCGCGCAGGGTGACGACCTGACCGGCCGGCCGGCCTTTTTCATCATAGAAAATCGCACCATCGACAATGATATCCAAAAGCCGGCCGCTTTTGGTCAGCCGCCTGGTCTCAAACCCACGAATAACCTTGTCTTTGTGCAGCCGCCGGATGCCCTCAATCGTCTCCTCCTTATAATTTTCAGGCACGAACGGTATTTTTTGGCCTTCCAATTCTTCAAAATGCCAGCCAAATACTTCCTCAAAAGCCGGATTCAGATAGGATACCGTATTATCCAGGTTAAAGACAAACACCGGTATGGGCAAAAATTTTAAAAACGCCCGATAGCGCTGCTCCGCACGTCGGCTTTGCTCTGACAGCTCCAACGCACAGGTCTCAGACTCACTCAATGCGAGTTGAGCGATAACTTTATCGGTAACATCCCTGGCAATCCCTCTGAAACCGATGGGATTGCCGCCGTTATCTCTTATCAGATTGGCGGAAATTTCCAGATGGCGCTTTTCTCCGTCCTTGCGAATGATCTCCCAGCCGATATCAACCACACCCTTGCCGGTACGATATATCTTATTAAAGGCGTCATATGCGATGGCGGCATTGGCATCATCCATGAATGTCTGAAAGTTGCAGTTTTGTATTTTTTGGCGTGAATATCCGAAAATTCGGCAGAGCGCATCATTAAAAAATTTGAAATTCCCTTTTAAATCAACCTCGTAGAACCCATCAGCCACATCCTCTATCAGAACGCGATACCGGTCCTTCTGGATTTTCGTTTGCTCTCCCCGCTTCACTTTCAAGCTGGATTTTTGGGAAAGGTTTTTGGGTTTGCCTGACATCAGTTTAAGAATTGTTATTTTTGGATGCAAGGATTCCGAATGCTTCTGAATCCAGCAAATATGTGCCATTGGACTTCAACACGTCTATGGCCTTATCATTATCGCTGAACCGAAAGATCATAATGGCATTTCCCTTTGCAAAGGTGATAAAAGCATACATAAATATGACGGTGACACCAGCTTCAGTCAGCGGTTTGAGCAACTCTGCCAGGCTGCCGGGTTTATCCTTGATTTCGGCGGCCACGACTTCATTGACATAAGCCGGAATCTGCATTTCCATAAGAATCTTGCGGGCTGTCACCACATCAGAAACCAGCAACCTTAGCTGCCCAAAAGCGCCGGTATCAACCAGGTTGAGCGCGCGCAGATTAATTTCGGCGTTGCCAAGCGCCTCGGTAACTTCGTGCAACCGGCCGGGAGCGTTTTCAATTGATACGACGATCTGTTTTAATTTTAAACTCATCTGAGCCTCCCTGTGATAAAATCTGATTGATTCGGTTTTAAACCTGAGCAACGATAAGAAATGACATTATGCCAGATAGATAGAAAAAATACGGCTCACGTGTCAAGCAAGAAACCGGCGATTTACGGTATACATCCCATTTCCGATTGACACCCCGTCGCCCATATTTACAATGCTTGTGGGATTCGGCAATTGCAAAACAGATGCCCTGTGTTTTGCTGCGATACGGGTTGCTATTAAATCCAAAAATAATCACATTTTTCATTAAGTCATTAAGTGTTGATTATCACGCATCAGATTGCAATGAGTGTGTTTCTAATCGTTAAGCGGCCAGCGCCCTTTTTCCTCCAGGACCGACTTTAAGGTTTTTAAAGCCTGATTGGTGGCCGGCATACCGCCATAAACAGCGGTTTGAAATATGACTTCGGCAATTTCCCGCGGACGACATCCCACATTCAACGCGGCATGAATGTGCAGCCGGAGTTCATCCAGCCGGGAAAGCACGGTAAGCGCCGCCACCGTGATTAACTGGCGGGTTTGATGCGGAATTTTTTCGCGTGCATACATCTGGCCGGTAATAAAAAGTGATAGGTCTTTGGCCAGGTCTCTGTCAAAAGAACGCCAGAGATCATATGGCTTTTCACCTTCAACATCTTTAAAATAAAGTTCGGCCGTCTTTTTTGTTTTTTCTACGATCTCATTTGCCATTGCAATGCCCTTTCTTTCAATTCAAGAAAGATATTTTAACAAGTTGATTATTTACCACGAAGTACACGAAGTTTCCAAAAGATGATAGCGTCTTTCATAAATTTGTGTTCTTTGTGCATTTCGTGATCTTCGTGGTTGAGATTCAGACGGGTTAGAGCCCAAAAACAATCAGCCCCGCCGATGGCAGGGCTGATCCGAAATGCACACATCTAAATTCGATTTCGTTTGTGAGCCGATTGAAAATTCGGTGTCTATCCTTTTACTTTCTTAACTTCTTCGGTAAGCGCGGGAACCACATCAAACAGGTCGCCGGCAATACCGAAATCAGCCTTCGAAAAAATCGGGGCTTCCGCATCTTTGTTAATCGCGACAATATATTTGGAAGTCGACATACCGGCAAGATGCTGAATCGCACCGGAGATTCCGCAGGCGACATACAGCGTCGGCGATACGGTTTTGCCGGTCTGGCCCACCTGATCGCTGTGCGGCCGCCAGCCCTCGTCCACAGCTGACCGCGAGGCACCGACGGCGGCGCCCAGTTCTGCGGCCAGCGCTTCAATTACCGCATAATCGCCACCCGTGCCGCGCCCGCCGGAGACAATGATATCAGCCTCGGTGAGCTCAATTTTATCACCGGTATCCATTGTCTTTTGGATCACTGCGGTCTTGACCTCCCCGACCTCAGCGGCCGGCTTCTCAATCGCGCTGTCCTTGGCGGCTTCGGTAATATCCATTACATTGGGTCGAATGGCAACAATTTGAAGCGCCCCCTCGATTGCGACATCTGCAACGATTTTTCCGCCAAACATCGGTCGGGTATAAGTTAAACTGCCGTTATCCAATTTTATCGCGGTGCAATCCATGGCGACGCCGGCGTCCAGCCTGGCGGCCAGGCGCCCGGCAAGATCTTTGCCCTGGGCGGAGGCGCCGAGAATAATAACCGCCGGATCAGCGGTCTGAATTAAGCCAGACAGTATATTGGTGTAAGCATCGGTGGTATAATCAGCCAGTGCCGGATCGTCGACCACCCATATCTTATCGGGACCGTATTTTTTGAGTTCTTCCGCAAGGCCTTCTATACCGGTGCCCAGAACCACCGCCGTCAGATCGGCTCCTAAACCGTCAGCCACCCGCCGGCCCTCGCTCACAGCTTCAAGGCTCACTTTTCGAAGTTCCCCGTCTCTTTGTTCTGTTATTGCAAATACACCCTGTGCCATTTTAGTTCTCCCCTATATTATTTTTGTCTCTTCATGTAAAATTTTTACCAGCGCTGCTGCTTTATCTGCAGTGGCTTCGCCTTCAATCATTTTGACCGCCTGCCGTTCAGGAGGTAAATTAAGCGCTTTTATCTTGACTTTGCGGTTGGCGGCGCCCACCATTGCGGCATCGACACCCAGATCGGCAACTGTTTTAACATCCACGGGTTTTTTCTTGGCTTTCATGATGCCGGGCAGAGAAGCGTAACGCGGCTCATTAAGCCCGCGCTGAGTCGTAAACAGAGCCGGCAGTGATGCTTCCACGACAACTGTGCCGCCTTCAACCGTCCGATGGCAGGTGATCTTACCTTCAGCAATTTCGGCTTTATTGACCATTGAAACCTGGGGAATGCCCAAGAGTTCT
>Ga0316578_10000067_pt1 | contig 22933 bp, 20 predicted proteins | sample J0NA_2_FD_203076 | JGI IMG/M metagenome (GOLD analysis project Ga0316578, IMG submission 203076) | Rhizosphere microbial communities from salt marsh grasses in Alabama, United States - J0-2_160517rDrC | ecosystem: Host-associated > Plants > Roots > Rhizosphere | place: USA: Alabama | collected... | reverse complement strand
CGAGCTGGGCTGACGGCCGGTCCCGGGACCGTCCGGATCGCCGCCTACTCCTCCGCCCTGAGCAGGTCGTCGATGTAGTGGGCGACCGCGTCGATGTCCTTGTACTTCAGACCGACGAGTCCCCACGAAGGCATCGCGCTCTCGTGGCCCACGAAGATCGCCCTCCGGATGGCGGGCACGTCCCCGGCGAGGGCCCAGTCCGCGGCGACAAGGTCCGGGACTTCCAGGTTCGCCTGAACCGCGATCTCGCCCTTTCCGCGGCCGTCCGGCCCGTGGCACTTCTGGCAGCTGAAGGACCATACGACGCCGCCCCGCTCCCACCTCTCGTTGTCGCTCGCCCAGGTGATCGTGTCGAAGGCCGCCGGATCGAACGCCGCCGCGGCCTGAGCGACCGAGTCCGCCCGCGCGGCCCGACGGGCCTCGACGGACTGCGCCTCCTCCTGTGCCGCGTCCGGTCCGCCGCACCCGATGGCGAACAGGAGAAGCCCCGTTGCCGCACACCCCGAGATCCGCATCCACGCCCCCTTTCGCATCACGTTCCGGGATCCAGCTGTCCGATTTTCCGGCTCAGCAGCTCCCTCTCCGACAGATCACGCGCGTCGCCCGTGACCGCAGACTCCCACGAGCCGTAGGTCGGATTCGGCAACGCGAACCAGGTGCGTCCCCAGCGCTCGGCGTGCCGCTCCCAGAGCTCCCTTCGTTCGGCCAGGCTCTTCCGGGCGGGAACGAAGTCGTTCATGTCGTCGCCGAGCAGAAGGAGGACGCGATGCCGTCGGGCCACGTGCTCCCGACGGCTCGTCTTGTCCGATCCCCATTCGGGTCGCTCTCCCCGCATCAGAACCACGTCCTCCGTCGTGTCGGGCGGAAACCCGATCCGGCGGAGATTCCGCCGCGTGGCCTCCTCCAGCGCCGAGTCCCTGTTCGTCACGAAGAACACGGTGACGCCGCGTGCCCGCGCCGCCCGGAGGAAGTCGACCGCCCCCGGCACCGCCGGCGCCGACGCCTCCTCCACCCAGGCGGCCCACGATTCGGCCGAGTACCGTCGACCGGCCCGAAGCCTCCGCGCCGCATAGGCCGAGTTGTCGAGCACGGTCTCGTCGACGTCGAGGATGACCGCCGGCGGGAGCGCTCCGGTGCCGTGGGGACGCTCCACGACGGCCGTCCAGGAGGTGTCGCCGAGGGCCGGCTCGAGCTGTCGCGTCGCCGACCGGAAGCCCTCGACCGTGACGGAGGCGTACTCGACCGACGTCTGCATCCAGAGGACGGCATCCAGCGTCTCGACGGGCCGCGGCGACGTGGCGCAGGCCGCGGAGAGGACCACGCAGAGACCGAGGAGAGGACTGTTCCGGGAGGCGCGCGCCACGGTACCCTCCGGTACCGGTTCCGGAGTCGCCGGCGAGTCCGGCCGACCTTCCACGATGGCAAAGTCGCACCCCCCCCGGGGCGCGGGCAAGACCCGAGGGGAGCGCGAGATCCGGCCCCCGCGGCGAGCGGGCTCACCCCGCCGCGGGCCGGATCTCGCCGCCCGCCCGGCGCTCCGATCCAGACCGGGTGGTACCGTCCGATTCGACGTCTCCCCTTGACGCCAGACGATGCCCGTGGATCTTGAGAGATCGCGTTCCGTCCGGGGTCCGAGGCCACCGGGCGACGAAGCCCCGTAGCGCCCCCGGGAGCCGCCTTGGACCGACTCGTTTCCCTGATCCGCTGGATCCTGGCCGCGCCGTTGGCGGTTCTCGCGGGCTGGCTCGTGTGGATCGTCGTCGCCGCCGGCCTCGATGCCTTCGGCGTCGAGCCGCCCGACTGGCGTTTCTTCCTCGTGATGGCGTACGGGTATCTGGCGATCGGCTTCCTCGCCGCGGGCGTGGCGACAAAGATGGCGCCCGGGCGGCGCGCGACGGTGTCACTCGTCACGGTCGGCGCCTCTCTCGGCGTCGCCCTCGTCGTGGCCCTGTCCAGCCCGGTCGGGCTCGGCGCGGGTCTCGTGTTCGGGCTGTCTCTGCTGGCCGGGGCCGTGGGCTACGCGCTGCGATTCCGCGGGTTCACCGAGACGACCCGCGCCGACGCCTGAGCGTCGCGCGCCTCCCGTCGCGCCCGGAGTCCCTTCCTCAATAGACCGGCGCGAACATCACGGCGTTCCAGACGAGCCGCGCCGAGCCGGGCCACGAAGCCCGGAACGCCGGGTCGGCGTGGATCGCCACCACCCGCCCCCGCCCGAGCCGGGCGACCGTGACAGCCGCGGCGCCCGCCGCCTGCTCCCTCTGCGACTGCGCCAGCCAGCCGGAGAGGACGGGGACGTCGGCGAAGCGACCGACGGTGGCGCCGGGCTCGGTCGCGGGGGCGTAGAAGGGCCCGTTCGAGACCATCACCGGAAGTCGCTCGCCGATTCCCCACGCCAGCGGGTGGCTCGAATCGAGCCGAAGATCGAGGATCGTGCCCGGGACGCCTTGCGCCGCGCGGAATCGGCCGAGATCCGACCAGGCGCGGGAGGCGGCGATCGAGTCGAGAGCGACCGGCCGCTCCTCCAGCGAGAGCCATCCCTTCTGCACGGCCCACCGCACCGCGGAGCCGAGGACCAGCAACCGGGCCCCGGATCGAACCCGTTCCTCGAGAGCGGTCGTCACCTCGGCACCCGGAGAGCCTCCCGGAACGAGGAGCACGTCGTAGGGCCCGAGGTCCGTTCCGGAGAGCTCCGCCATGTCGACGCGGGAGACGGGGATCCCCGTCTCCCGCGAGAGGAGGTGCCAGATCTCCCCCGCCCGGCCCACCGGAACCCCGTCGCCGACGAGGAGCGCGACCCGCGGCGCCGCGAGGAGGCGGGCCGACGGTCCTCCGAGGTCGGGACCGGAAGGCGTGGCGGTCGAGAGCACGGCCACCGGTACCGCTCCGTCGACACGGACGACGCTGTCCAGCACCGACACCGGGTCCGCTCCGCCGCCGGGCCCGGGACGGGACGGACGGCCGAGGAAGATGGTCCCGGCGGGATACGCGACGATTCCCCGCTCCGTGCGGGCCTCGAAGGAATCCGAGACGACACGCGCCTCGAGGCCGGCCCGGAGCCAGCGGGCCACGGCCCGCGCCCCGGAGGCCTCCCCCCACGACAGCAGCCAGCCTACGCCCCCCTCGCCCGGGGTCGTCGTCGACCGCCGCTCCGCCCCTCCGGCGATCTCGCCGGCCCACGCCGCCTCGGAGGCGCGGACGCGTACGGCGTCGACGTCGAAAGCGAGCGGAAGGGTCCAGGCGGACACGTCGTAGAACACCGAGTCCGGAACGACCTCCGTCGTCCGCATGACGGCGTCGAGGAGACGCCCCTGGGGCTGAGCGACCGGCGCCAGCCATGCCGCCCCGGGCTCGAAGAGCCGGCCGTCCGCCTCCACGGCCCGGGCGAGCTCGTGCACCCGGATTCCGTGGCGCCCGAGCAGGGCCACGAGTTCCGCGCCCCTCTCCGGACTTCGGCGCCCGTCGATCAGCCAAGCGCCCCGGCCCTCGGCCGCCTCGCGGTAGAAGGCTCGCTGGTGTGCGAGCAACTCGGGTCGAAGCGCGACGGCCGCCTCCAGGGTGGACAGCGTGGCGGTGAACTGGTTCCGGACCGTTCGCGCGTACCGGAGCGTGCCGCGATCCGTCTCGACGGCCAGGGCGCGGCTCGAGGCCTGCTCGAACAGGATGCCGACGGCGCCGTTCACGTCCGGATAGGTGCTGCCCTTGCCGTAGAAGTAATCGTCGAACGACTCACCGCTGAAGTACGGCTGTCCCAGCCGATCGAAGGCCGCCGCGTGATACTCCGCGATGCGCGCCGTGAGCTCGCGGGTCCGGTCCGGGGTCGCCGGGTTCACCCGGCCGGGCACGCCGGGCTGGAAGAAGAAGGTCGACCCGGACCCCATCTCGTGGAAGTCCGCCAGTACCTGCGGGCGCCAGGCGTGATACAACGCCAGGCGCCCACGCGACTCCGGCTGGGTGGCGGCCAGCCAGTCGCGGTTGAGGTCGAAACCGTAGTGGTTCGTCCGCCCCCCCGGCCACGGCTCCCGATGCTCGCGGTCCTGCGGATCCGTGACCGCGGCGGCGCCCCGGTTCCCATTGACCCAGTCCACGAAGCGATCGCGGCCGTCCGGATTCAACATCGGGTCCACGACGACGACGAGGTCGTCGAGCACGGCGTCGACGCCGGCCCCCCGGCCGGCCGCCAGATGGTAGAGGGCGAGCATGGCCGCTTCGGACCCGCTCGCCTCGTTTCCGTGCACGCTGTAGGCGAGAAAGACCACGGCGGGCATCGACGCCAGGACGACGTCGTCCACCTCTCCGGGCGCCAGACTGAGGCGCAGGTTCCGCGTCCGGATCTCGTCGATCCGGGCCAGCAGGTCGGGCCGCGCGACGATCGCGTGGACCAGCTCTCGTCCTTCGTGCGTCCGGCCGTGGCGCTCGACCCGAACCCGTTCGCTCGCCTCCGCCACCGCGTCGAAGTACCGGACGACCTCCTCCGGGCGCGAGTGGGCCGTTCCGATCGCGCGGCCGAGCACCGCCTCCGGCCGCGGAATCGACGGGTCGTACCCGATCACGCCGGACAGGACGGGCGGATCGTCGAGCGGAAGGTCCTGCGACCGGGCCACGGGCGGAAGCGACGCCAGCGCGCCCAGCGCGAGGAATAGGCCGATTCGAGTTCGGCGATGACGCATCAGGTCTCTCCCCGTACGCGCCGGATCAGATCGAGCGTGCTGTGGGACGGCGAGGCGGCATATTCGACGTCGAGGCGGCGCGCGAAGTGCTCGAAGGCGCGGATCGCGCCCCCGCGGTCGCCGAGCCGGTCGAGGAGGCTCAGGAGCCGGTGCAGCGCCGCCTCGTCGTAGGGGGTGAGATCGGTCGCGACCCTCGCCCAGCGCGCCGCCCCGGTCGGGTCGCGCGCCTCCTCGGCCCCGGCCGAGAGCGACCACGCGCAGTCCGCCGCCAGGCGCCGGAGGCGCAGCCGCTCGCGTTCCATCCAGCGCTCGAATTCCACCGCGTCCGAGACGTAGAATCCCGGAAGAAGATCTCCGCCGTACCAGCGCATCGCGGTGGCGGGGTCCCCGGTCGACGCAGCCCGTTCGAACATCCCGACGTCCGACCGGAGGCGCGTCGAATCGACGCGGACGTCGTCGTCGCCGTGCGCGAGCAGGACCTCCGGGCCGAGCGCGCGGCGCAGCACGTACAGCGCCTGCCGCAGCGCGTGCCGGCCACGATCCTGGTCCAGCTCCGGCCAGAACAGGCCGACGAGGGAGTCCCGCTGCACGGGCAGCTCCCACGCCTCCGCCGCCAGGTACACGAGAAGTGCGCTCCGCTTGGGCTGAGAGAGGATGCCGCCCACCGCCGTGCCGTCCGTCTTGCGCAGGTCCAGCCCTCCGAGCGCGCGCAGCTCGAGCACGCCCTCTCCGGCAGGTGGCTGGGCGGCCCGTCCGTCAACCCCGTTCACGGACGCGGGGCGCGTGGGGCCCGCCGCGTCCGCGCGCGCCCCCGCGGCCCGGGCGCCGGAGAGAGCGCGCGCGAGGTCGCCGGCCGACGGTCGCTCCACCGGATCGCGCCCCAGACAGCTGGCGAGAAGGACAGCCGCCTCCGCGGGCAGGTCCGCGCAGTGCGCGGCGAGGTCGTCGGGCTCCGACGAGAGGGTGGCCCGGACCTGGTCGCGGACCCCACCGGCGTCGAACGGGCCCCGGCCGACCAGCACCTCCCAGGCGAGAACGCCGAAGGCCCAGATGTCGGCTCCGGGCGACGGATCCGCGCCCCGCAGCTGCTCCGGGCTGAGATAGCGGAGGTTTCCGATCACGCGTCCCTGGGTGGTGAGGCGATCCCGCTCCCCGTCCTCCAGCAGGAGTGCGAGCCCGAAGTCGGTGAGCAGAGCCTCGCCCGTCGCCTCGTCGAGAAGGACGTTTCCGGGCGTCAGATCGCGGTGCACGATATCCCGCGCGTGGGCCGCCTCGAGCGCGGAGGAGACGCCCGCCAGGATCGTCAGGGCCTCCGGAACCGGAAGCCGGTCGCGCTCGGCGAGGCGCTCGGCGAGGCTCGGCCCGCGGACGAATTGCATGACGACGTAGGGGACTTCGTCAGGGAGGGTTCCGATCTGGTACAGCGCGACCACGTTCGGATGAGAGATCCGGGCCACGGCCCGGGCCTCACGGAAGAAGCGCTCCCGCGCCTTCTCCTGCCGCGCCCTCGCCGGCAGGAGGACCTTGACGGCGACGAGGCGAAGCAGCGCCGGATCCCGGGCCGCGAAGACCGCGACGCGGGACGTGCCGCCGAGGCGACGCACGACCTCGAGCTCCGGCGCCAGTGCGTCCCGGACGGACGCCTGAAGGGGGTCGGCGGTGGACCCGGCTTCGGAGTTCGGGGGGCTCGAGCTCACGGAGGCCTCGCGATCGGGGAGAGCCGGGATGCGCCCGAACGGCGTCTCTCGCGCGCAGAGTAGAGATCGGCCGCGAGCCCGGCAAGCCGCGCGCCGCGCCTCGTTCCCGACACCCGGACGGGGCGGCGCCGTCCGGTCACCCGTTCCGGGGGGGCTCAGAAGGGCGACGCGTCGAGGATCCCCCGGACTTCCTCCCACGCTCCTTCGTTCCAGCGCGGCGGCGCCGGCTCACGGGCCGTCTCCCAGCCGGTCCAGAAGGCGAGACGCGCCACGCGGGCCAGCTTCTCCGCGTCGATGGTCTCTACCTCGTCCGACGGCCGATGATAGTCCTCGTGGAGCCACGTCGTGAGGAACAGGGCCGGCACGCCGTGTCGCATGAAGCTCACGTGGTCGCTCCGGAAGAAGGCCTGCTCCGCCGGGTCCGGGTCGGGCGCCGCCACCAGGCCCACGTCCCGACGCTCCGCGCCCACGCGCCGCACGAGAGGACCGAGCGTCGTGTACTCGGCCCCGATCGCGATCACCGTATCGGGGTGATTCCGGCCCACCATGTCGAAGTTCAGGTTCGCCACCACGCGCTCGATCGGGACGGTCGGGTGCTCCGCCCACCAGCGGGAGCCCAGCAGTCCCTTTTCCTCCCCGCTCACGGCCAGGAACACGAGGGATCGCGCGGGCGCCTCGGGGAGTCGGCCGAACGCGCGGGCCACCTCGATCAGGACGGCGGTTCCCGAGGCGTCGTCGTCGGCGCCGTTGTAGATGGAGTCCCCCTCCGCGTCGGGGGTCCCGACTCCGACGTGGTCGAAGTGCGCCGAGAAGAGCACGTACTCGTCGCGGAGCCCGGGGTCCGACCCGCGAAGGACGCCGACGACGTTCGGCGGGGTCGACGTGGTCCGGAGAGCGGGCACGTGCAGCTGGAGCTCTCCCGGAATCTCGGCCGGAGCTCCGGCCGAGGCGAGCGCCTCAGGGTCGACGCCGGCCGCGGCGAGGAGCTCCGCCGCCGCCGAGGCCTGCACCCCGGCCACGGGGATCGGTTGCGGGAACCTCTCGACCTGGGCGGCCACGGTCGGGATCGCCTCCGGCGGGATCGCCGGGTCCAGCAGCAGAACCATGCCCAGGGCTCCCGCGTCCGCCGCCGCCCGCACGAGGCCGAACAGCTCCATACCCAGCTGGGGTCCGGTCGCCGCGACGACGATCCGGCCCGAGGCTTCCGCCGGGAAATCGGTCACGAGATCCTCCGCCGGACCGAGGAAGAGCGGGCGGCCGCCGACCACCTCCTGATCCGACGGAAACGCGAACCATTGTTCGCCGATCGCGAGCGACGCTCCGCCCCGCGGTCCCTCGAGCCGGAGGGCGGCGCCCTCCCGGTCGAGTCGGACCTGCTCGTACGTCCACCTCTGGAGCCACGCCCCGCCGTCACCCCCCGGCGCGAGGCCGGCGCTCTCGAACCGCCTGGCGATATAGTCGGCGGCGGCCTCGAGCCCCGGACTCGGGGTATCGCGTCCCGCCAGCTCGTCGCTCGCGAGAAACGCCACATGGCGTCGTGCCGACTCCGCCGTGATCGCCGAGGCCGCGCCCTCGGCGGACGCCATTGGATCGGCCGGCGTGACGGTCCGCGGCGGGCTTCCGGCGCAGCCGGCGGCGACCGGGCCGAGGAGGGCCAGCGCGAGCAGACGGGACGGGATGCGGGTCATGGATCCTCCGACGTTCGGGTCGTCGCCAACGTCGAGCCCGGGCCTCGCCGCGGCAAGTCGAGCGGCGCCTCGCCGCCGCCGCCCCCGGATCGCATCTTTCCTGCATGGAGCGCCTCCCACTCTCCGGTCTGCGCGTGCTCGAGCTCGCGGGGGTCCTGGCCGGCCCGGCGGTCGGGATGTTTCTGGCCGAGCTCGGGGCGGACGTGGTGAAGGTGGAAAATCCCCGCACCGGGGGCGACGTGACCCGGGGCTGGCTCCTTCCCGGAGAGACGCCCCTGGCGCCGGGTGTTTCTTCGTACTTCTCGTGCGTGAACTGGGGAAAGCGCTCGGTGGCGATCGACCTCGCCACGCCCGCGGGCCGCGACGTCGTGCGGGCGCTCGCCCGGCGTGCCGATGTGCTCCTCCAGAGCTTCCGCCCGGGACAGGCCGTCTCCCTGGGCCTCCCCCCGGAACGGCTGAGGGCCGAGAACCCGGGCCTCGTGGTCGCCGACGTTACCGCGTACGGCGACGACGACGACAGACCCGGATACGACGCCCTCCTGCAGGCGGGGACGGGGTTCATGGCGATGAACGGCACTCCGGACACGGGGCCGCTGAAGATGCCCGTTGCGCTGATCGACGTCCTGGCCGGCCATCAGCTCAAGGAGGCGGTGCTCGTCGCCCTGCTGGAGCGGGCGCGAACCGGACGGGGTCGCCGGGTCTCGGTGTCCCTGCAGCGGTCGGGACTCTCTTCGCTCGCCAACCAGGCGTCGGGCTGGCTCGTCGCCGGCCGGGAGCCGCGTCCCCTCGGCTCCGGGCACCCGAGCATCGTGCCGTACGGCGAGGTCCTGCGCTGCGCCGACGCGCGCGCGATCGTGCTCGGCGTGGGAACCGACCGTCAGTTCAGCGCCCTCTGCGACGCGCTCGGCGTCTCCGGGCTCGCGACCGACCCCCGATTCCGGCGGAACGCGGACCGGGTGCGGAACCGGGACCTGCTCGGAGAGCTACTCGGCGAGCGCGTCGGGCACCTGGAGAGCGGTCCCCTGCTGCGCGAGCTGGCACGGCGGGGCGTGCCGGCGAGCCCCGTGCTCGGAGTCGGAGAGGCGCTCGGAGAGGCGGGCGCGACGCCCCTGATCCTCCGATCCGGGGCCTGGCTCGGGCTCCGGACCGCCGCGATCGACACGGGAATCCCTCTCGCCGAGACTCTCGCGCCTCCGCCCCCCCTGTCCCGCGACGCGAGGACGGTGCTCGCCGACGACCTGGAGCTGGACCGCGAAGAAATCGAAGCCCTGTTCGCCTCCGGAGCCGTGCTTGCCGCGGAGACGCCCGATGCCTGATGCCCCGCCCACCGCCCCCGACCCTGCGCCGTCGCTCCCCGGACTTCCCGTCGTCGACCGCGGGATGCGCTTCGTCGTGGGCCGGATCTGGTGCGTGGGCCGGAACTACGCCGCGCACGCCGCCGAGATGGGTGCGGGCCCCGTCGCCGAGCCTCCGTTCTTCTTTCTCAAGCCGACCAGCTCCCTCGTCCCGGGAGGCGGCGACGTTCCCTGGCCGCCGGAAACGACCGACCTCCAGCACGAGGTGGAGCTGGTGATCGCGCTGGCCGGCGGCGGACGCCGCATCCCCGAGTCCGAAGCCGATCGCCTCCTCTTCGGCTTTGGCGTGGGAATCGACCTCACACGGCGGGACGCCCAGTCCGAGGCGAAGCGCGCCGGCCGCCCTTGGACTCTCGCCAAGGGCTTCGACGGCTCGGCGCCCTGCTCCGTTCTCCTCCCGGCGCACCCCGACCGTCCGCTGCGTGCCGGCCGACTCCGGCTCCGCGTCAACGGACGTCTGCGCCAGGAGGGAGACATCGCGGACCAGATCTGGTCCGTGCCCGCGCTGCTGGCCCGGCTCTCGTCTCTGGTGGAGCTCCGGGCCGGCGACCTCGTCTTCACGGGGACGCCCGCGGGCGTGGGGTCCCTCGCGCCCGGGGACCGGGTCGACGCCTCGTTCGACGATCGGGTCTCGCTCTCGATCCGGATCGCGCCCCCGCTCTGAACGGGGACGCCGGGAGCTCGGGACCCGGGCCGCACGACGGGACCCGACACGGCGAGGGTCAGGCGAGAAAGCGGTCCCGGATCTCCGGAGGCGGCAGCGGGCAGGCGTCGAGCCGACCGAACCAGCGATGCCGTCTCCGTGCCACCAGACCGTAGACCGCGTCACGGAGGGCACGCGGCACGAGTCGCAGCGGCACGAGCCACCGCCACGGGGCGCCGAGATCGGCGGCGACGCGGAGGATGGCGTCGCTCCGCTCCCAGGCCCGGCGGTCCTCCACGAGCACCACGGTCTCCGGTTCGGCGCGCGTCGACCGCGCGCCCGCCTGCGCGAGCAGCGCCCGTCCGATGGCGGAGTCGAGAGGGGCGAACCGGAACCGGCCCTCCGTGTCATGGCGGGCGATCCAGCGCACCGCGGCCTGACAGAGCGGGCAGACGCCGTCGAACAACACCACGGGGGCGGACGGGGATCCTGGCGACATGACCGCAATCTAGCCCCCCGCCGAGGCCCGCCGCTCTCCGATTGACGCCGGACGCCGGTCCCGTCACCTTCGGACGTCCGCCGACCCCGGAACCCGGAGACCGGAGCCACGATGGCACGTCGTTCTCTTCCCCCCTCCGCGTACGAGCCCAGGCCGGGGGAGACCTTCGTGCCGCTCACCGCCGGCGAGACGCTCGCCGAGTTCACCCTCAAGGCCGTGCTCACGGGAGCCGTACTGGGCATGGTCTTCGGAGCGGCGAACACCTACCTCGGCCTCAAGGCCGGGCTCACGATCAGCACGTCGATTCCGGTGGCGGTGCTCACCGTGGTCGCCTTCCGGCTCCTCAACGCGTTCGGGCTCCGGCACTCGATCCTGGAGACGAACATGTCGCAGACCGTGGGCTCGGCGAGCTCGTCGGTCGCGTCCGGCGTCCTGTTCACGATCCCGGCCCTGTTCATCTGGGGACTCGACCCGGCGTGGCTGCAGCTCACCCTGCTCGCGATGAGCGGCGGCCTGATCGGGGTGCTCGCGATGGTGCCGCTCCGCCGGTACCTGATCCAGCGCGAGCACGGGGTCCTCCCTTACCCGGAGGGCATGGCCTGCGCGGAAGTCCAGGTCGCGGCCGAGCAGGGCGGCGAGCAGGCATCGGGCGTGTTCTGGGGGATCGGCGTGGGCATGGCGTTCAAGCTGGTGACGGACGGGCTGAAGCTCGTGCCCGGCAAGTTCTCCCTCGCGCTGCCGCTCAAGGCCGGGCTCTCCATCAGCGTCTCGCCAGCCCTGATCGGGGTCGGGTACATCCTCGGCATCCGGATCGCCACCGTGATGGTGGCCGGCGGTGCCCTCTCGGCGCTCGTCATCATCCCCGCGATCGCGCTGTGGGGCGCGGGTCTCGCGACGCCGCTGTTCCCGGAGACGGAGCTCCTGATCCGGGAGATGTCCGCCCAGCAGATCTGGAACCGGTACGTCCGGTACATCGGGGCCGGCGCCGTCGCCACGGGCGGCATCATCACCCTCGTGAAGTCCGTGCCCACGATGATCGAATCGTTCCGGCTCGGGCTCCGGCAGATCACCCGCGGCCGGAACGGGGGCGCCGAGGGGGTCTCGCGGACAGACCACGACCTTCCGTTCCAGATCGTCCTCCTGCTCGTGGCGGCCGTGCTCCTGCTCCTCACCCTCGTGCCGGGAATCCTGGGGGACCTCGACTCGATCCCGGTCCGAGCCGTCGCATCGGTCTGCATCGCGGTCTTCGCGTTCTTCTTCGTCACCGTGAGCTCCCGGATCGTGGGTCTCGTCGGCGTCACCTCGAACCCCACCTCGGGGATGACGATCGCGACCCTTCTGGGTACGAGTCTCATCTTCCTGGCCCTGGGCTGGACCGACCTCTCCGGAAAGGCCACGGCGCTGATGGTCGGCACGGCGGTCTGCATCGCGGCCTCGATCGCCGGGGACACCTCGCAGGACCTGAAGACGGGCTTCATCCTCGGGGCCACGCCCTGGCGACAGCAGGTCGGAGAGCTGATCGGCGTCGTGACCTCCGCCGGCGTCGTCTGCCTGGTGGTGATGCTCCTCCACGCGAACGTCGAGGGCGGCCTCGGGGGGGCGGAGCTCCCGGCTCCGCAGGCCGTCCTGATGAAGCTCGTGATCGACGGCGTCCTCGACCAGAATCTGCCCTGGGCCCTGATCCTGGTCGGGATCGGGATCGGCGGCGCGGCCGCCCTTCTCCGGGTCCCGGTGCTCCCGTTCGCCGTGGGCGTGTACCTCCCCCTGTACACGATGGCCGCGGTGTTCGTGGGCGGTCTGCTGCGCTGGTGGCTCACGAGGAGCGTGCCCGAAGAGGAGGCGGAGCGCCGCCGGGAGCGCGGGGTGCTGTTCGGGTCCGGCCTGGTGGGGGGGGGAGGACTGACCGGGGTGCTTCTCGCCCTCTGGGTGGGCGTGCGCGGCGGACGTCCGATCGAGGGCATCGCCCCGGATCTGCCCCTCGTGATCGAGGAGATTCTGGCCCTCGCCACCGTCGGGGCGATCGTGGCGACCGTCGCCTGGTTCGTGCGGGGCGGAACGCCGACTCCCGAGCGGCCCCGGGAGACCTGAGCGACGGGCGGGCTCCTCGCCCGCCCGCCCGGGAGGATCAGAAGAACCGCGTCGCGATCAGGATCAGGAGGAGCACGATGATGAGGATCATGTAGGTCTTCTTACGATTCCGGTTGCCCTCGGCCATGCTCGCCTCCCGTTCGGGTCTTGGACTCGGTCTGCGCGTAGAATCCCGTCAACATCCGTCGCGTCTCGCGGCCTCCGCAGTCGGGGCACTTCGGGGAGACGGGCTCGTCCGGGATCGGGAGGGCCCCCTTCCGGGATCGGGAGGGCCCCCTTGAAATCTACGGGAGGCCGTCGCCCGCGATACCCCTCCGATGTCCCCGGGGGCTGCCCCGGATCGGGGAATCTGCCGGATCAGGTGATCTGCCGGAAGAGGGGGCGGAACCACCAGAAGTCGCCGAACACCCAGGCCAGGATCAACCACACGACGGCGATCCAGAGCCAGAGCCCGATCTTCTCCCCCTGCTTCAGCGGTTCCATCCGTGTCTCCCTTTCTCCGGGATCGGAACGCCGCGCCCGGTCCCCCGCCGGCGCGACACGCCCGACAAGCTACTCGACGCGGAAGGTCCCGTGTAGCCCGCCCGCCCCGGGGAGCCCGCCCGCCGCGGCCCTCCCCGGGACCGGCGCATCCCCCATTCTCAGGTGGCGAGCCGCTCGAGCGTGGCGACGAGGACGTCCCAGAACGGGCCCACCGACGGGATCCGCACTCTCTCGTCCGGGGAGTGCGGAAACTCGATCTGGGGTCCGAAGGAGATCATGTCCATCCCGGGGTACTTCTCGCCGATGATCCCGCACTCCAGCCCCGCGTGAACGGCTCCCACCTCCGGAACCTCGCCGGTCACGTCGGCGAAGGTCTGCCGCATCATCGCGAGCAGATCGGAAGAGACGTCGGGCTTCCAGCCCGGATACCCGTCCTTCTCGCTGGCCACGGCGCCGGCCAGGTCGGCGAACGCCCGAAGCCGGGCCCGGATCGCCGCCAGCGCCGACATGACGGAACTCCGGCTGCTCATCAGGATCCGGAGACGGCCCTCCGATTCCTCGACCACTGCGAGATTCGTGCTCGACTCGACGAGTCCCTCGATGTCGTCGCTCATCCGGAGCACCCCGTGAGGAAGAGCGAGGAGCAGGGCCAGAGCGCGGCCGCCCGCCTCTCTCGACCAGCCGTCCGCGGGGGGCTCGGTCGTCTCGACGCTCCAGGCCAGGCCCCCGTCCACCGCCCGCACCTCCTCGGCCGCCGCCGCGAGCTCCGACTCGAGAGCCGCCGTCACGGCCTCGGCATCTCCGGCGCCGGGGACCAGCAGGGCATGGGCCTCGCGCGGGATCGCGTTGTGCGCATTCCCTCCGGAGAACGAGGCGATCCGCAGATCCCCGGCCGCGGCCGCCGCTCCGACCGCCCGCGCGAGCACCTTCAGCGCGTTGGCCCGCTGGAGGTGGATGTCGACGCCGGAATGACCGCCCTTCAGGCCGTGAACGCGGACCGCGAGCGCGGTCTCGGCCTCGATCGACTCCCGGGCGACCGGGAGGTCGAGGTACGTGTCCGCCCCGCCCGCGCAGCCGATGGTCAGGACTCCCTCTTCCTCCGAGTCCAGGTTGATGAGGCGTCGTCCCAACAGCAGGTCCTCCGCGAGACCGGAGGCCCCCGTGAGCCCGGTCTCCTCGTCGATCGTGAACAGGAGCTCCAGCGGACCGTGGGCGATCGCATCCGACTCGAGAATCGCCAGCATCGCGGCGACGCCGATCCCGTTGTCGGAGCCCAGGGTCGTGCCGTCCGCCGTGAGGTAGTCGCCCTCCCGCACCGGGCGGATCGCGTCCCGCGAGAAGTCGAACTCCGTTCCGGAGTTCTTCTCCTGCACCATGTCGAGGTGCGCCTGCAGGATCGTGATTGGCGCGTCGTTCCGTCCCGAGGCCGCCGGCTTCCGGACGACCACGTTCCCCACGGCGTCCGTCCGGTGTTCGAGTCCGGCGCCTTCCGCCACCTCGATGACGTAGGCGCGCGCCTTCTCTTCGTGCTTGGATCCGCGCGGAATCTCGAGAATCCGGTCGAAGTGCGTCCAGAGCGCGGTCGGCTCCAGCGTCGAGACGAAGCTCATCGGGTCCCTCCAGGTGGAATGCACGACGCCCGACCGGGGCGGGAGGCGTGGTCGTCGCACGGTCCCCGCGAGGCTGGCGCCGGAGAGTGGCTCGTGTCAGCTTGGGCCACGTTAGCGGCCCTCCGGCACGGCGTCCACACGCGCCGTCGGGCGGCCGCGGGCGATCCCCCCGATCCACGCACGGAGCACCGATGGCCGAACACAAGGACGTGCCCTACGTGCCCGCCTCCGCCCAGATGGCGGAGCTCACCTTCAAGGCCCTGGCACTCGGCGTCGTAATGGCGATCGTGCTCGGCGCCGCGAACGCCTACGTAGGCATGAAGGCCGGCCTCACGGTGGCGGCCGCATTTCCCGCCGCCGTGGTCGCGATGGCCGTTCTCCGGCCCTTCAAGGGGACGATTCTCGAGGAGAACATCGCCCGCACCACCGCCTCGGTCGGCGAGTCGCTGATGGCGGGCGCGATCTTCACGATCCCGGCGTTCGTGATCACCGGCGCGTGGGAGACGCTCCGGTACTGGGAGAGCACCGCGATCATGTTCATCGGCGGCGTTCTCGGGGTCCTGTTCGTGATCGTTCTGCGGCGGACGCTGGTCGTCGAGGCGGACCTCCCCTTCCCGGAAAGCGTGGCCGCGGCCGAGATCGTGAAGGCCGGTCAGGGGGGGCAGACCGGCGCCAAGTACGTGATGGGCGGGCTCGGGCTCGCCGCCCTGTGGGAGCTGTTCAAGAACAGCAACGGCATCCTCCTGATCAAGGAGAAGACGGAGGCCGTGATCGGGTTCGGGCGCTCCAGCATCGAGATCCTGGGGACGCGCACGGAGTATCCCGGAGGGGGACTCTACCTCTCGAGCCCGTCCGCCTCCCCCATGCTGATGGGCGTCGGCTTCATCATCGGGCTCCGGGTGTCGGCCGTCCTGTTCTCGGGCGCCGTCATCGGCTGGCTGTTTCTCGTGCCGCTCGCCGTGTTCCTCAACCCGGGTCTCACGGCGCCCGTCTCCGGCGGCGTGGACCTCATCGCCCTCTCCGAGGACGTCTGGTTCAACCAGATCCGACCGCTCGCGGTCGGCACGATGATCGTGGCCGCTTTTTATACCCTCTACAACCTCCGGGGCCCGCTGATCGGTGGCATCCGGAAGGCGATCGGGGACTTCGGCGGGACGACCGGCGAGGCGGCCGAGCGAACCGAGGTCGACCTGCCGTTCGGGCGGGTGCTGCCGGCGATCGGCGTGATGGCCGTGGCCACGTTCTTTCTCTATCTCTACTTCGCCCAGAACGTCCTGGGGGCGCTGATCCTGACCGTGGTCATGGTCGTGCTCGGGTTCCTGTTCGCCGCCGTGGCGGGCTACCTCGTCGGCCTGATCGGGAACTCGAACAACCCGATCTCCGGGCTCACCCTCAGCGCGCTGCTCATCGCGGCGATCCTCATGGTCGCGATCGGCCTCACGGACGTGCACGGCGTGGCGGCCGTGCTCGGCGTCGCCGGCGTCGTCTGCTGCGCCGCCGGCATCGCGGGCGACATGATGCAGGACCTCAAGGTCGGGCACATCCTCGGGGGCACGCCCTGGCGCATGGAGATCGGCGAGATCGTCGGGGTGATCGGCGCCTCGCTCGTGCTCGCCACGGCCCTGAACGTCATGCACGCGGCGTACACGATCGGCTCCGCCGAGCTGCCGGCCCCGCAGGCGGGGCTGATGGCCCTGATCGCGAACGGCATCGTCGGCGGCGAGATGGCCTGGCCGCTGGTGATCGTCGGGATGTTCTTCGCGATCGGGCTCATCCTGATCGAGGCGCCGTCGCCGATGCTCATCGCGGTGGGGATGTATCTCCCCTTCTACTCGACCGCGGCGATCTTCGTCGGCGGCCTGATCCACTGGGGCTTCACGAGGGCGCTCGACCGGAGAGGCGCGACCCCGGAGGAGCGGACCGACGCGACGAACCGGGGGATCCTCCTGTCTTCGGGGTTCATCGCCGGGGAATCCCTGATGGCGGTCGTTCTCGCGTTCGTGTTCATGGGATCCGACTTCCTCCCGGTGCTCGGTCGCTGGAAGGCGGCCCTGACTCCCTCTTCGCCCCCGAGCTTCCTGCTCGGGCTCCTGATCTATCCGGTCGTGATCGCCCTGCTCGCGTGGTTCCCGGTCCGGCACATCGTCGGGACCCGGGGCGCGTCGCGTCGATGACGGACGGAGACCGGTCCGCCGCCGCGCGGCGCCCCTGACGCGATGGCGCGCCGCGCGGATCCGCTCGCCGGGGTGAACCTGCTCGACCTCCGGCCGGTCCGGACCGCGGACTGGTCGGAGGACGGAGAGGGACGGGTGGTGGTGGCGCGCTCCTCCCCGCGGGAGCGAGGACTCTCCGGCTTGCGGGCCCGATTCGATCAGTGGCTCGCGACGCCGCGCGTCCGGCTCGACGAGACGGGCTCGTTCGCCTGGAAGAAGCTCGACGGCGAGCGCAGCGTTCGCGACGTCGTCGCCGCCGTACGGGAGCGGTTCGGCGCCGAGGCCGAGCCGGTGGAAGAGCGGCTCGGCTCCTTCATCCGGCTCCTACGGCGCGAGCGGCTGGTCCGCTATCCCGGCCTCGACGACTGAACGCCGGCCGGCGGTCGGTGGCGGCCTCCCGACTTCGCGAAGGCGGCGCCGGGCTTCTCTCCTCAGGGGAGCGGGTTAGGGCCTCGTTCTGAATGTCGTTTCGAGGCAAGCCCTCGCAGCGCGTACACCCGCTGCCGCGCGTGGTGGCGCTGGAAGCGCGACAGCTTCGCGAAGACGAATGTGAGCATGGCGAGTCGTCGCGGCCGGCCCCGGACCCGTCGCGCGCCGACGAGCGCGCGCACGTGTCGCCACCAGCGTCGCACGACCGTCGGCGCCGCATAGTAGGACCGGTTCACCCGCTCGAAGGCCTCGACGACCTCCGCCGGGGTCACGCGACGCGGCTGGAAGACGACGTGGTCCCCGTCGTACCGACTCAGGTCGCGGTCCAGGATCCGGCCTTCGCTCTCAACCTCGGCGTGGAACGGGGTTCCGGGAATCGGGATCGAAATCGACGGCAGGATCACGGCGGGCCCGACCGCGTCCAGCAGGGACGGGAGCGCCCGGTAGTAGGCGGGCGTGTCCTCGTCGAGCCCCAGCATCACCCCCGCGAAGGCGAGAATTCCCCGCTCGCGGAGTCGCTGCAGCTCGGACCGGTAGGCCTCCACCCTGTTGTGGCTCTTGCGGACCGCGCGGAGGCTCGGCTCGTGCAGCGACTCGAGCCCGAGAAACGCCATCGAACAGTTGGCGTCCGCGAGCAAGTCGAGAAATTCCTCGTCACGGAGACAGTTGAGACTGAACTGGACGCCGAGCGCCCACAGCTTCAGTCCGGCGACCTCCCGGAGCAGGTCCTTCGCCCAGGCCATGTCCCCGCCGAGGTTGTTGTCGAGAAGCATCGCCATCTTCCGCTTTCGCCACGGAAGATCTGCCGTGTCGGCGAGATCGCGGACCACCTCGTCAATCGGGCGCGTCCTATACGGCGCCGGGCGGATGTTCAGGGCGCAGTATGTGCAGCGGAAGGGGCAGCCCCGCGATCCCTCGGTCACGACCGGCACCTCGAACGAAGGCTCGACGAGGTCGTACCGCGGGCGTGGGAGTCCCACGAGCTCCGGGGCGCGCGGCGCCCGGTACAGGGGGCGGTGCCGACCGCGCACGAGGTCCCGGACGACTTCCGGCCACACCCGCTCCGCCTCCCCCGCGACCACCACGTCGAAGTGCGGCAGGCAGGCCTCGGGCGAGGTCGAGGGATATCGTCCGCCCGCCACCACGATCCGTCCGCGGCGTCGGAGGCGACGGGCGACCTCGAAGGCGTGCGGCGCGCAGTAGTCCATGAAGCTGAGCGCCACGATCTCCGCGTCCGTGTCGTAGTCGATCGGGCGCACCATCTCGTGGAGCACCTCGACCTCGACCTCCCCCGGCGTGAGCGCCGCCACGAGGATGCCGGCGAGCGGCGGCGCCGGGGAGCGGGCGTACCACGGTCGATCGGGACCCAGGTTCTGGAACAGCACCGCGATCTGCAGCTTCCTCGGGGGCATTCGTCTCTCCTTCCGGGCTCGCCGCCACCCGTCGGAGGGTGTCGGGGGCGTGTCAGGCAGGGATCAAGGGAGCCACCGGGCCGCGGGCCTTGACCCCTCCTTGACGGGCTCCGGGCAGCCTCCGGACGGAAGGAGGAGCCATGCACGCCCCGGAGACGCTCGCGCCCGCCCGACGATGGGTCCGACCCCTGCGCCGGTTCGCCGCCGACCCCGCTCCCGGCATGTCCCGGGTGACGCTGGCCGGAGGGCTGGCCGTCGCGGGGTTCTGGGCCTCCTGTCTCGCCCTCGGCAGCCCCTGGGCTTCGGAATCCGACGTCGTGCGGGCCTTCGAGGCCGCTTTCCCGGTGGCCGACGCGGTCCTCGCCATCGCCCTGCTCGCCACGAGCCGTGGTCTGCGTCGACGCCGGCCGTGGGGGGCGTTCGCGCTCACCGCCGCGTCGGCAGCGACCGTCTACCTCGGCCTCGTCGACGTCACGTTCTCGGTGTCGCAGGGGCTGTACTCCGAGGGCCCCGGCACGCTGACCGCGGCTCTCGCCGTGCAGGCGTTCTGTCTCGTGGGAGGCGGGCTCGGCATCTGGAGCGGGCATCGACTCTGGCGGCGATCCCCGGCGCCGTCCGCGTGAAGCCGCACGACGGGGTGCCCGCGGGGGCCGTCGGGCCCGCACGCCACGTTCGCGTCCGGCCGTGGCTGGTCCAACTCCGTCCGTACCTGATGTTCGTGTCGGGTGTCGCCGGAGCGGCGGGTCTGGCCCTGGGCCCGGGGATTCGGCCTTCGCTCCTGGTGGCCGCCGGTCTCGCCTTCTTCCTGTCCTACGGGTTCGGGCAGCTGCTCACCGACTGCTTCCAGACGGACACCGACGCGCTCTCCGCGCCCGAGCGTCCTCTCTCCGCGGGGCGGCTCGACCGGCGACGCGCGCTCGCCGGCAGTCTCGTCGGGCTCGGGGCCTGCGGCGGCACCTTCGTCGTCCTCGAGCCTCGGACGCTGCCCCTCGTCGCCGCGGCGGTCTCCGGACTCGCGCTCTACACGCCGCTCAAGCGCCTTTGGTGGGCGGGGCCGCCGTGGAACGCCGGGGTCGTCGCTCTCCTCGTTCCGATCGGTTGGGCCTGCGCGGGGGGCCTGCGGGTGTCGGATCGCGGTTTCCTTCCGCTGGTCGCCGCCACTCTCGCCGCGTTCTTCGCGTACGCGGACTTCGTACTCGTGGGCTACTTCAAGGACGTCGAGGCCGATCGTGCCACCGGCTACCGGACGCTCCCGGTCGTCTTCGGACGGCGGCGCGCGACGGCGGTCGCACACGTTCTCGCGGGCCTCGGTCTGGCGGCGGGCCTCGCGGCGATCCTGGCCGCGCGGCCGATGGCCCCGGTCGGCGCACCCGCGTCGCTGGCCCTGTGGGGCGCCGCCGTGGCGAGCGCGCTCGTGGGCCATCTCCGACTGGGCGGCGTCCGCAGCGATGCGCGGGCATACGAAGCGATCGTCCCCGTCGTCCTCTCCTTCGTGTCGCTGATGGCCGCGATCGCGGCCGCGGGCCGCCCGGGATGGTGGCCGCTCCTGCTCCTCTGGGTCGGGGCGTTTCCCGTTGCCGTCGCCCGTCGTCCCGCGCGGGCCCAGGTCTAGGGGGGACGGATGCTGATCGTCGTGAACCCGAGCGCGGGCGGGGGCCGGGCGGCCCGTCGCTGGAGGCGGGAGGAGCGTCGACTGCCGCGACGCTTCGGTCCTTACGACGTCCTGTTCGCCAAGGGCCCCGAGGCCGCCACGGCGGGGATCCTGCGGGCCCTCGCCCGGGGAGAGACCGAGTTCGTGGCGGCCGGCGGCGACGGCACCGTGAACCTGGTCGCCGCGACCCTGCTCCGGGAGGCGCCGGAGCCGGCGCGGGTCCGGCTCGGCGCGATCGGCCTCGGCTCGAGCAACGACTTCCACAAGCCGGTCTCGCGACCCCGACGGGATGGGCGCGCTCCCCGGCGGATCGACTTCCGCCGGACCGCTCCGGTCGACGTCGGCGTTCTGGAATGGACGGCGCCCGACGGGACGCCGCACCGGCGCCCCTGGCTCCTGAACGCGAGTCTCGGCACGACCGCGGATGCGAACGCCTTCTTCAACGACGGGGACGCCGTCCTGCGCGCCCTGAAGCACCGGGCCACGCCGCTCGCGATCTCGTGGGCGGCCCTGCGAACCCTGCTCCGCTGCCCCCGGCTCACGCTGCGCGTCACCGTCGACGGGGAGGAGCGCCGCGAATGCGTCTGGAACCTGGCCGTGGTGAAGAACCCCCACTTCACGGGCGGACTTCGGTACGACTCGCCCCTGGAGCCCTCCTCCGGGCGGTTCCATCTGCACGGGATCCGCGCCGCCGGGCGTCTCCGCCTGATCTGCGTGCTCGCGGGGCTCGCCCGTGGCCGGTTCGCGGGGCGGACGGGGACCTTCTCCGCCGCCGCACGCAGGGTGGACGTCTCCGCGGATCGTCCATTCCGGGTCGAGTGTGACGGCGAGGTGGTCGAGGCGGTGGCGGCCCGTTTCGGTCTCCTGCCTCTCGCGCTCCAGGTCTGTCCGTGAGCGCCCGGCCCCGCGACGCCGCGCGCTCGCGCGAGGTCGAGCGGATCGACCGTCTGGTCCGGGGCTTTCCGCGCTCCTGCTTCCAGGTCAATCGTCCGCACGAGAGCGACGCCGAGCTCCTGCGGCTCCCGGATGTCGCCGCCCGCCTCGCCGTGACCGTCGACACGGTCGTCGAGGAGATCGAGACCGGCCTGTACGGCGACCCGGAAGTGGCGGGCAGGATCGCCGTGCTGGCGGCGGCCAGCGATCTCGCGGCCGTGGGAGCCGAACCGGTGGGCGTCCTGCTGTCGCTGACCCTGCCCCGGGACTCCGGAGCCGGCTTCGAAGACCGCCTCCGGGACGGACTCCTCGATGGGTGCCGGACGACCGGCCTCGCTCTTCTGGGCGGGGACACGAGCGTCGGCTGCCGGCTCTCCATCGGCGTCACCGCGATGGGCCTGGTCGGCGAAGGGCCCGCTCTGACGCGGTTGGGAGGCCGACCGGGTGACGCGCTCTACGCCTCGGGTCCGCTCGGCCTGGGCTCCGCCTTCGCGCTCGCCGCGCTCGGCCTCGTCCCGGCGTCGGGCGGCCCGGACTTCCGGCCCGCCCCCCGTCTCCGGCACGGCGCGGCGCTGCGTGGCGTGGCCACGTGCTGCATCGACTCGTCGGACGGCCTGCTGGCGGCCCTCGACGAGCTCGCGACGCGCAACCGGGTGGGGATCCGGATCGACGGGCCGCTCGGGCGCCTGCTCCATCCCGACGCGCGCGAGGCCGTCGGTTCGACCGGTCTCGCGGCCTGGATGCTCCTCGCCGGCCCCCACGGCGAGTTCGAGCTCGTCTTCGCCGTGCCGGAAGAGCGGGTGCGGGAGCTCCGGGCGGCCGCGCGGCGACTCGGCTGGAAGCCGCTGCGCCTCGGCGTGCTCACCTCGGGAGGCGGTGTGCGGGTCGCCGCCGACGGCGACGCGACGGACCGGATCCTGCCGACCGACCGCCTCCGCGATCTGTTCGAGGAGTGCGGGGGCGATCCCGCGGTCTACCTGGCCCGGCTCCGGGAGCTCGAACTCCCGGCCGCCTGAACGGCATCCGCCGGTGGGGCCCCTCGCCGGACGCGCGGGCCTCAGCCGCCCTTCGAGATTCCGTGGAGGACTTCCCGCAGCGTTCGCACGGCGCTCTCGACATCCTCCTCCGAGAAGATCAGGGCCGGTCGGAAGCGGACCGACCGGGGGCCGCAGGTGAGGGTCGCGAGTCCGGACTCCCAGCAGCCGGTCCGCACGGCGTCCCGCCCCCGTGCGTCGGGCATGTCGAAGGCGAGCATCAGCCCCCGACCCCGGGCGTTCGAGACCAGGCCCGGGTACTCCTGCTCGAGCTCTCTGAGCCGCGTCAGGAACCGCTCCCCCGTGCGGGCCGCGTTCGTCACGAGGTCCTCGTCCCGGACGATCTCCAGGTAGCGAGCGCAGCGCACCATGTCCACGAGGTTTCCGCCCCATGTCGAGTTGATCCGGGACGAGACGTGAAAGACGTTCCGTTCGACCTCGTCGACCCGTCTCGTCGACATGATGCCGCAGACCTGCGTCTTCTTCCCGAACGCGACGATGTCCGGCCGCACTCCGAGGGCCTCGAACGCC